>Ga0307434_1000014_pt1 | contig 158542 bp, 153 predicted proteins | sample SalMarWE160220MG_FD_202156 | JGI IMG/M metagenome (GOLD analysis project Ga0307434, IMG submission 202156) | Salt marsh sediment microbial communities from the Plum Island Ecosystem LTER, Massachusetts, United States - WE1603-220 | ecosystem: Environmental > Aquatic > Marine > Intertidal zone... | reverse complement strand
GGTTGGCATGATCCAGCTCGGCAAGCAAGGACTCGAAATGTTCGATTTGTTTCAGGGTATAGGATTGGTCCTCTGGAAGCTCAGAGTCTGCGGCCGCAAGATGACTGAAAACTCCCTCAATATCGAGTGCAGGAAGCCGTCTAAGCTGAGTGAGAAGAAGAACGGCATTCTCTGAGAGCACCCCAAACCGTCCCATCCCGGTGTCCACGTTCACCTGCACGCACGCTTTCTTTCTCATTTGTTTGGCCAAATCGGCGAGGAACTGGGCGAACTCAAGATCGGATACCTGAAAGGTCAAATCGAGGTCCAGAGCGACACGTGCTTCCGAAGGGAGAACCGGACCGAGCAGCAAAATGGGAAGCTTTACGCCTGCATACCGGATGCTCGCGCCCTCTTCCACCGTGGCGACGCCCAAGTACTCGATCCCTGCCTCCTCAGCAGTATGAGAGACCGCTTCGATCCCGTGGCCGCAGCCATCGGATTTGACCGCGAACAACACCTTCAAGCCTTGAGGAAGGTGAGCCCGGATTTGCTCGATATTCTTCGCGAGAGTGGCAAGATCAATCCTCGCAAGAGAGCTCGTCATCTTACTCCTTTCAAGCAAGTATTAAACTCCGTAGAGCTTTGCAAAGTATATTGCCCTGTTTTCCCTTGCTCAACCTCTCCGGGGACGGATGCCCCGCGAGCCTCACCTCCCATTTTGAGTACTTTTTTTAGATGAGGCAACGATACGGTTTGGAGTACTTTTTTGGTGAGGCAATGCGATGGCTTGACAGACAGGGATAATCCTGCTATACTTATTGGTAATACCAGTGATACCAGAAGCGTATTACAGAGTGCCGGCAAGCATTCTTAAGCTTGTCAAAGAGAAAGGGAGGTGATTACGCACAAGAACTGTTTCCCCAAGTTGTTACATATGGGTAGCAATGGAAAATACCGAGCACATCGGTAAAGGAGGCACAGACGTGTATAAGCGAATTTGGCTGCTTCTTATTGGGTGCTTGCTCCTTGTTCTCCTAGCAGGGGGAGCTACGTTTGCTCAGGAGCTGAGAACGTTAACCGTGGGATTGCCTGGCACCGTTCACTCTCTTGATCCGGCGGCTTACCGTGATCGGATGACAGAAGGTGTAGTCAGAACGCTATTTGACGGTTTGGTAGAATGGGGTTTCGACATGCAACCCCAGCTTGAGATTGCGGAGTCCTGGGAATGGATCGACAATACAACACTGCAGTACAAGATTAGAAAAGGGATTACCTTCCATAACGGTGAGTCTTTAACCTCCGAGGATGTAGAATTCAGTCTTAACAGGGTCATCACAGAGGGCGCTATGTGCGGAGAGACCTCCCCTAGAAAGGGTTTAGTGACCAATGTGGAGGGCATCTCATGCGTAGACCCTTATACTCTACGGCTTCACCTAAGTATGCCCTCACCCACACTGCCAAGGATGCTCTCCCATCAGCAGATAGTTCCCAAAGACTATCTGGAAGAGATCATGGCTAGAGAGGGTGGAGCATGCGAGGAGTTTAGAGAACATCCGGTTGGAGCAGGCCCCTTCAAGTTTGTGGAATGGAAGAAGGGCGAGTATTTGGTGGTGGATCGCTACGAGGGTTACTACGGCGATTTTCCCGGAAACGTTGATCGGATCGTGTTTAAGATCATCCCTGAGGAATCCTCACGCATTGCAGCGCTAAAGACTGGAGAGATCGATATCGCTCTGGATATATCACTCTCTCAGGTCCCGGTTCTGGAAGCCGATCCAAATATATTAGTAAAGTCAGCCATGGGAACGCGAGGACGGATGGTGGAAATGAATGTCACCAAGCCGCCATTTGACGATGTGCGCGTCCGATGGGCCATGAACTATGCTGTCGACATACAAGAGATCGTCGATGCGCTCTATTTAGGGAAAGGGACCGTCTTTGCTGGCCCTCTCCTCTCTGCCGACGCAAACCTCAGCCCCTACCTTGAGCCATACGGCTACGATCCTGACAAGGCGAGAGATCTGCTAACAAAGGCGGGCTATCCTGACGGATTCCCTCTGATCATCGATGCGGTCTCGCCGCATATAGAATGGGCTCAGGCAGTTGCTAACTACCTGAGAGACGTCGGTATTGACGCTTCCGTTAGAATATGGGAGTACAAGATTGTAAAACCTGAGCTTCTAGCCGGCAACCGGCAGATGTTCGTCCGCGACTGGGGTTGCTCCGGGCTGGACCCTGTGGGCTATTTGGATGCCAAGGTGGTCTGCGGAGGTCGCGGTAACTACTCCTGTTATTGCAATCCGAAGGCAGATACGTTGATTGAGTTAGCTGCAGCGGAAACCAATCCCGATATTCGAAAAGGGATCTACTGGGCGGTCCAGGAGATACTGTCCTACGATGCACCTTGGATCTTCGGCTATAGCGTCGATGAAGTGGGTGCGTGTGGATCTTGGGTGGACGGCTGGGAGGCACACCCAATCAGTTACCTCTTCTTGGAGAACGTCACTCTGAAGGACTAAAGGTCCTGGCTCAATTGAGTAATGAGGGGCATGCCGTAGGTGTGCTCCTCGTTGCTTCCTACCGGTTAACAAGAATTCAGTAAGGAGAGTGAATGAAGGGGATTCTACGAACTGGCTTGAAGGGAAGCAGAATACAAGCCCTAACCAAAGAGGAGATCGAGGTTATCCACGAATCTTCTTTGCGATTGCTGCAGAAAACAGGTGTATTAATCCACGACGATGAACTGCTTAAATTGCTAGATACGGCAGGATGCGGAGTCGATTCCGCCACACAGATAGCTCAACTACCCGGTGATTTGATTGAAGATGCTTTGGCAAGAGCCCCCGATCGAGTCAGGCTTTGTGGGAGGGATAAACGCTATGAGATTGAACTTGGTGCTGGAACCCTATACGCCAGAACCCCTGGCGGGCCTCCACATATACTCGACCTTGAGACTCAGCGACAACGAGAATCGACGATTGAAGATGTAGGCCAATGTACCAGGGTAGCGGATGCCTTGCCCAATATCCATGGCGTATCCATGTTTCAATGTGTGCCGAGGGATGTTCCTACGGAGCTAATCGATATCTATGCCGCAGAGGCATCGTTCAATAATACCCAGAAACCACTCTTCTATGTCTGCCATAATGAATCTCTCATAGAGCTGGTGCTCGAAATGGCCGCTACGGTGGTAGGTGGAGAAGAAATGCTCCGGAAACGGCCACTGGTTACTGGTTTCTGTGAGGTAACATCTCCATTGCGGCTTGACCCAAGTCCAATAAAGGTGCTTAAGACCTTTGCTTCAAGGGGTCTACCCCTGATAGTGCACTCTCATCCCATAGCCGGGTTTTCATCGCCCGTAACCCTGGCAGGTGAAGTGACCTTAATGAATGCTGAGACGCTGGCGGCTGTCACGATCGCCCAACTAATCCGCCCTGGAGCACCGATCATCTATGGTACTTCTGCATCGGTTCCCGAAATGAGAACAGTGCTGAACCTGGCTGGAGCAGTTGAGGGTGGACTATTGGGCTGTGCCCTCGCTCAAATGGCACAGAGGTATCACCTACCGAGCTCGATGACGTCAGGAATCGACGCGAAGACTCCCGATGCTCAAGCGTCCATGGAAAGAATCTTGACGGCTTTACCTCCCATACTGGCTGGAATCGATTTGATCAACCTCTCCACTATTGATACCAAGCTTACCTTCTCCCTTGAGCAACTCGTCATCGATAATGAACTCTTGCACGCGATTGCACGGCTCTTAAGAGGGATCGTCGTCGATGAGGAACACGTGGCAGTTGAACTGATTGAAAAGGTCGGACATAGAACAGGCTTCCTGACCGAGCGACACACTATACAACACTTTAGAGAGGAATTATTAGATCTGAATCTAGTGAGTAGAGAATCGTGGGGAACCTGGGAGAGTGCTGGTTCCAAAACGCTTCACCAGAAAGCAAGGGAAGAAGCCATTAGGATCCTACGTGAGCATCGCCCTCAACCTTTGAGTGAAGAAACTCAGCAACACCTCACAAAGTTGGTGGAATCGGGATGCGCCCGCGTTCAGGTGATAAATGAGTAAGGACCAAACATGAGGACAATAAGGATTGTCGAAAGGGTCTTGGTGGCGGTTCCGATTATGTTGGGTGTAGCTATCAGCGTCTTTCTTTTTATGCACCTCACACCTGGCGACCCGGTTGACGTCATGCTAGGCGGCGCAAGTTATGTGACGGAGGAAGAGGAGCAGACGCTGAGAGAAGAGTTCGGCCTGGATAAACCTCTACATGAACAGCTCATGCTCTTCCTCAGTGGTCTCATGAGGGGAGATTTAGGCAATTCCTTCACCGAGCGTCGACCAGCAGCGGAGATGATCCTGGAAAGGCTGCCTGCGACCGTCGAACTTGCGCTGGGTGCACTCCTCTTTGGCCTTGTAGTCGCGGTTCCCATTGGGATTATCTCTGCGGTAAAACAGAACTCTCTTATCGACAGAACGAGTATGGCCGCTGCCTTCGTGGGCATCTCCATGCCCGGCTTCTGGTTAGGGCTTGTTTTGATTATGATCTTCTCAGTGCGGCTTCACCTTTTGCCCGTTTCAGGAAGGATTGTCTACGCCCTCAAGCCGAATCATGTTACAGGTTTGTATGTTCTGGACAGCCTCCTTACAGGCAATTTCCCAGCTTTGGTGGATAGCATCAAGCACCTTATTCTCCCCTCAGTAGCGCTGGGATCTGTTTTGGCTGCGATTGTCGCCAGGGTATTGAGATCCAGCATGCTGGAGGTACTAAGGGCCGACTACGTGAGCCTGGCGCGGGCTAAGGGCCTTAGGGAGTACGCTGTTGTAGTTAAGCACGCACTTCGCAACGCCCTGATCCCCACGATCACAGTGGTGGGTATCCAGATAGGGGTCCTTTTGGGGGGGAACATGATAATTGAAACGGTCTTTGCCTGGCCGGGACTGGGAAGATTGGTGGTAAACTCTATCTTTGCCAGTGACTATCCCGTTGTGCAAGGAACAGTGATAGTTTATGCCTTCATCTTCGTACTGGCAAACCTGCTGGTAGATATCCTTTACACCTTCCTGAACCCCAAAATCACCATGTAGGAAGAGGTTAATACCTAAATGAGCACCCAAGTTCAAAAACGTAAGGTCATCGATCTTTACAAAACGAAACTCGAGATCCTGGCAAAGGATTTTACCTCCTTCTTGAGGGAATTGATCGCTCATCGGACAGCGTTCCTCGGGGCGATGATCATCCTCATCTATATACTGGTCGCTCTGTTAGCCCCTTGGATAGCACCGCATACCCCTTTCCAAGGGAGACTCAAGCTCAGGTTGTTGCCCCCTGTTTGGGAATCGGGTGGAAGCACATTACACCTGCTGGGGTGTGACGAGTTGGGGAGAGACCTTCTGTCCCGCATCATCTATGGAGCAAGGGTCTCGTTGTTGGTCGGCGTATTGACTGTGGGGATCTCTGTATTTGTTGGGGTCGCCTTGGGGTCGATCGCCGGGTACTACCGAGGATGGTTCGACCAGGTTCTCTCCCGCTTTGCCGACCTGTTATTATCCTTTCCCTACTTGATCTTCGCTATTTTCATTATGGCCATCGTCGGCCCTGGTTTTGCCAATCTGATCTTCGCGTTGACGTTAAAAGGGTGGGTCGAATTCTTTCGCTTGGTGAGGGGAGAGATGTTATCGGAGAAGACAAAGGAGTATGTGGATGCAGCAAAGGCAACAGGGCGAAAAGACTTTGCTATCATCGCTTCTGAGATCCTCCCGAATATCATTCATTCTGTCATTGTGCTGGCAACTCTGCGTATGGGCTGGATGATCATCATGGAGGCTTCACTGAGCTTCCTTGGTTTGGGTATTCAACCCCCTACCCCCGCCTGGGGCTCGATGATCAATGCAGGCAGAGCCTATATGCTGAGCGCGTGGTGGCTCTCTACCCTTCCAGGAGTAGCGATGCTGGCTCTGGTTTTGTCCATCAATCTTCTCGGTGAGGGATTACGCGACATCCTTGACCCAAGGTTGAAGATTGATTAGCTATGAATAATGACTATTTGCTCAAGGTGACAGGCCTAACGACGATCTTCCCTACTCGAAGGGGTGTCGTGAAAGCGGTCGATCATATTCATTTTAATGTCAACAAGGATGAGATCGTCGGTTTTGTGGGAGAATCCGGCTGTGGAAAGAGCGTGACTATGCTCTCTATACTTCGGCTGGTCCCCTATCCTGGCAAGACAATCGATGGCGAGATCCTGTTTGATGGAGAGGACCTGTTGAAGAGATCCCTGCCTGATATGAGAAGAATCCGGGGAAAGGAGATCGCAATGATCTTCCAAGACCCGATGACAACTCTAAATCCTGTATTCAAGGTGGGTGAGCAGGTTCGCGAATCGCTTAGAATCCACAAAATCGTTGCCGACGCTAGCGAAAAAGCAGTGCCATGGTATCGCCGTTATAGGAGCGGAAAGAAGGCTGAACGGCTTCGGGTACTTGAGCTGTTGGAGGAAGTGGGACTTCCCGCACCGGAGGAGAACTACCGTCAGTACCCCCACGAATTGAGTGGTGGTATGCAGCAGAGGGCCTTGATCGCCATCGGCCTATCCTGTAAGCCAAAGCTCCTGTTAGCCGATGAACCTACAACAGCGCTAGATGTAACGATTCAAGCTCAGATCCTGGACTTACTGGAAAGGACGATGAGAGGACGGGATACCAGCCTAATCCTGGTTACGCATGACCTGGGCGTCGCCTCGGAGTTCTGCCAACGCATCATCGTCATGTATGCAGGACGGATCGTGGAGATGGGCCCAACTGTGGATGTCCTTAAGGCTCCAAAACACCCCTATACAACCGGCCTGCTGAAGTCGATCCCCAGAATCACTAAGGAGAAGGTCAAGATAAAGTCGATTCGCGGCACTGTTCCGGATCTCATCAACCTGCCCCACAAGTGTGCCTTCTATCCGCGATGTGAGAAAAGATCCCCTGCATGTGAGGAGAGAGAGATGGAGCTTGTAGAGGTGGAAAAGGGTCATTGGGTTCGGTGTACGCTCTACGATGAAAGGACGGAGAGGTCGTGATCTCGAAAACCGAGGTGTCAGCACAGGCACGAGAAAGTCCAGAGAGGAACGGCCCTCTCGTTGAGGTACAAGAGGTCAAAAAGCACTTCATCAGACAGGTAAGCCCATTGGCCAAGGCCTGTGGAAAAAAGAACATCGTTCTCAAGGCCGTCGATGGTGTGAGCCTGAGAATAAGGAGGGGTGAGACGCTCGGGCTTGTGGGAGAGAGCGGATGCGGGAAGACCACTCTGGGACGCGTGATATTGAAACTCTATGAGCCCACAGATGGCAGGATCCTCTTCGAGGGAGAGGACATCGGTGGCTACAGTGCAACAGAGCTACTGAGGTTTCGCCGCAAGGCCCAGATCATCTTCCAAAACCCCTATGCTTCGTTAAACCCCCGCAAGACTGTGAGAGAGATCATCTCTGTTCCGTTACGGAACAGAGGGGTGAGGGATCCGCTAAAGAGAGAAGAGGAGACAATCAAGCTCCTAGGAGAGGTTGGGTTAAGCGACCGCCACATCAACAACTACCCGCACCAGTTCAGCGGAGGGCAGAGGCAGAGGATCAGTGTTGCTCGAGCCCTCGCCATGCAGCCTGAGTTTGTCGTCGCCGACGAACCGGTCTCTTCACTCGATGTCTCCATTCAAGCACAGATCATCAATCTGCTGGATGCCCTGCAAGAAAAGCATAAACTGACCTATCTGTTCATTGCTCATGACCTTAGCGTAGTCTTCTACGTCAGTGATCGAGTAGCAGTGATGTACCTGGGAAAGATCGTAGAGGTGGCTGAAACCATGGAGTTATTCGATAATCCTCTACATCCCTATACCAAGGCCTTGCTATCGGCAGTCCCGACCGTGGAAGCCAAAGAAGGAAAGAAGAGAATTATCCTCGAGGGAACGGTCCCCACTCCTATCAATCCTCCTCGTGGCTGTCGCTTCCACACCCGATGCTTCATGAAAAAAGGGAAGGTATGCGAGACGGAAGCCCCTCGCCTTACGTTGGTGGGTGATGATCACCTTGTTCGGTGTCATCTTTTCTCATGAAATTTAAGGGAGAATTTGTTTCTGCTCAGGTTTCCCAACCAAGTAGCTGTACTGCATCTTTGTCTTTGCGCTATTCGGCTTTTGCCCTGGAACTTAGGGCAGTGTTCGAAAGGACCTTCCTACCTTGACAGGAGGAGCAAGGAGAAAGTATACTTTGGTATTACCAGTAATACCGTAAAGCAAAAGAAGGGGAGTTATGCAAAACAGTCCATGGCCGACGTATCAACCGAAGAAGAGCACGCTGGTTGCTGAATGGGTGCTGGAGCAGATTCGCTCGCAGGTTTACCCTGAGGGGACCAAGCTCCCCTCCGAGCGGGAGATTGCACAGACGCTTAGCATGAGCCGACCACCGGTTCGGGAGGCGTTGAGCGCACTACAGATTGCCGGAATCGTCGAGATCCGGCCGGGTGACGGAACCTACGTGAAGAGCGCCACCCCGGTAAACGAGATGGTCAGCAATACCATGTCGGTACTCGAGGAGAGCGAAAGCCCGTTTGAAGTTATGCAGGCACGGCGCGTACTGGAGGGGGGGATCGTTAAGGTTGCAGCTACACAAGCCACTGACGAGGATGTGGAGAGACTGGAGCAGGCCTTGGAAAGGATGGAGGACGCCGTAGTGCACGGCGATCTTTCCCGCTACTTTCAGGCCAACCGGGAGTTCCACCTTGCTGTAGCCACAGCTACCCATAATTCTGTTCTCCGGAAACTCCTTAACTCTCTGCTAATATCGGAGGAGAAAAAGCTATGGCAGGAATCCATTCAGCGATACCTCACCGATCCGGGTCATATTAAAGTGTATGTGAGCCGACACCAGCGTCTTCTTCAGGCGATCAAGGCTAGGGATGCCGATTGGGCGGTTCGCGAGATGCGCGAACACTTCTCTGAAACGGTCGAAGAAGTGCGCGATTATCTGTAAAGGGGAAGACATTGCAAGATCGGGAATGCTTGTTGATTACGTGTGCCGAGACGATCGATCGCTTGATTACAGTCGATGTCGGCGGTCGGGGGGTAGTCGGTAAGCTGTATCGGGCTGCGCGAGCCGTGTCTTCCCGGCCACTTGTTCTGACGGCGGCTGAGGGATTACAGCGTTCCTTGCGCGATAGAGAAGTGGTCTTTATCGCTACCGGTTGGCCAGACCGAACAACGGTCGATCCCACGGTTGCTGAGACAGATGGACCATCGGGAGCAGCCGTACTTGCACGGACCCTCCACCGGGCGTTCGGAGTAATCCCGATTCTTCTCACCGAGGAACAGCTGGTCTGCCCTTTGTGCGAGGTCGTTAGCTCTGCCGGATTCAAGGTGTTGCCCCTGGAATCCGCATTTCGCACGCGCCATTCCAAGGGGCCAATCCACGCGGCGACCGTCCTGCCATTTCCGATCTCCTTGCCTGAAGCACAGCGCGAGGCAAAACGTCTATTCGAGCTTCACTCGCCTGGCGCGGTCATCGTTATCGAGAAGGGAGGGATGAACGAGTCCGGTGTTATCTACTCATGCCGGGGCGAGGAGACCACCGAAACGATTGCCAAGGCTGACCAGCTTGTCATCGAGGCGCGAGAGCGCGGGATCTTCACGCTGGGTATAGGAGACGGCGGTAATGAGATCGGAATGGGATTGATTCATAAGGAGGCTGAAGAGGTCCTGGCTCATGGCATTGGTAAAAGTGTTCCTGGTGGGTTCGCTCCCAGTCTCCCTACTGACGCCTTAGTGGTCGCTGCGGTCTCCAATTGGGGTGCTTATGGAATTGCGGCGTGTTTGGCCGTGTTGTTGCAAGACCGGGGTGTCTTCCACGATGAGGATGTGGAACGGCGCATTCTTGAGAGTTGCGCACGCGCCGGTTTCATCGACGGAGTTACAGGGTACGTTGAGGGGAGCGTAGACGGTATCCCCATGGATGTGCATCTTGCCCTGGTTAGGATCCTGGGATCAATCGTTAATCAAGCCTTAAGAAGGAGTAGAGCATGAGATGGATCACTGTGTGTGGAGGAGGTAACGGTGCACACGCTCTGATTGGGACCCTCCTCTTGCAAAACGAGACGACGCATATCCGATTGTATCTGCCCTTTAAGGAGGAACGGAGCGGTTTTGCGGACGCTATCTCCTCTCACTCCAAGTTCGAGGTGCAGCTTGCAGGAGAGGTTCATAGCGTAGTATCCAACCGGATACACGTCACCGGGGATCCTGAGGAAGCCGCACGATCGTCCACCATCATCATGGTTGTGCCGGCGTTTGCTCATGGGCCAATCCTTTCGCAACTGGCTCCTTATCTGACAAAAGAGAGTACCATTGCTGCCTTGCCAGCCCGCAGCGGTCTGGAATACCAAGCACGGGACATACTCGGCAAAGTCGGCCAAAATGGCTGTGTCCTAGTTGGTTTCCAGACACTTCCCTGGGCCTGCCGAATTAAAGAGTTTGGTCACTCGGTAATCATTTATGGAACCAAGAAAAAGTTGGGTGCTGCCTCCCTGCCGAGGAAAGAGATCGAGGAGAAGGCGAAGGTTTTCTCCACCCTCTTGGGCATGGACGTGATTCCTTATCAGTCTATGTTGGAGCTTTCCCTGGCAAACACTGGCCAGTTGATTCACCCAGGGATCATGTACAGCGTCTTCGCAGATCGTCTCGGAGAGATCTTCCCTTCAGAAGCTACGGTTCCGTTGTTCTACGCCAGCGTCGATGATGAAGCAGCGGAGTTTCTATCCCGAATGAGCGATGAGGTTCTTACCATCAAAGATACGGTGGAACAAAAGCGGCCCGGGTTTAAGATGCCAAGCTTTGTTCACCTATCTCAATGGCTCCTCGAGGCATATGGCGATGATATTAAAGGTACCGCGAACTTAGCAAGGATGTTTCAGACCAATCGCGGCTATCAGACCCTTAAGGTCCCCGTGAAGAAGGTCAACGGTGGTTATCGGGTGGATGTAGCGGCGCGGTACCTTACAGAAGATGTTCCGTTCGGCCTGCTGGTGACGAAAGGGATCGCGTCAGTAGTAGGGGTTGAGACTCCGACCATAGATGAGGTGATTACTAAGATCAGTGCCTGGATCGGAAAGGAATACCTCATCGACGGGAGACTTATTGGGCGTGATGTGATGACAACACGCGCCCCACAGCGCTACGGGATCGATTCTTTAGAGGAGTTAATCCGATTAGAAACGTGATCTCGGAGGGAGATACAAATTGAGCAAGCAAGTTAACAAGAAACGGCGAGTCTTGGCAGGGTCGATGGACCCCTGCGTACACACGCTGGGAACGGAGAAGTTCGCGGAGTGGCTGGAAGACCTTGGGGTAAGCTATGTAGCCGTCAAGCTGGGGCCCGCGGTCACTATCGATGAGCTTCTCAACAAGATTCAGGAGTCACACCCTGAAATTGTAGCCATCTCCTATCGTTTGGGGGATCTGCACGTTGATGAGATCGTTGCCGAGCTGATCGAGAAGGCCGTGAAGCGCGGTCTAGAGTCGAAGACCAGTGGGATCCGCTACGCCTTCGGCGGGACGCGTCCCGCGGCCAACCTCGTGCGGGCAATGATCGGACAAAGGATCGAGCCGGATCGGTTCTCTCCTGCCGATGATCGGCACTTTGACCTTGAAGCGATTGCCAGGGAATATGCAGGAAGGGAGGGGTTTAAAGACTTCTTCGAGATCATCGTGGATGACTATGTCACGATGGAGGAACTGGAACAGTTTGCAAAGCGGACACCAGGGGTAAAGCACGAGAAACTCGATTGGTCAGATAACCTGCTTGAGCGAATCCAGCAGGTTCGCGAGCGGGAGAATCGCCCCATAATCCGCGCACACATCGGAATCGCTGCTGAATCCCTCGAGCCGACAATCAAGGGTGTAGAGGAGCTGAGCGAGGCCGAGTGTCTCGAGATCGTATCGTTGGCCCCTGATCAGCCCTCGCAGGCCTTTCTTGCCAAGTTCGTCCGCGGAGATGAAGATCCAAACGAGCACCCTCGCGGGCAAGGCGGAGCGCCCATCACCTGCAAGGAGGATCTCTTAGCCCTCAAAGAAGCAACCAAGCGTGGTAACTTTCCGCTCTCGCGGATCTACTCGGGGACAGACGAGTTAGGCGAAGTAGCGAAGATCTTTGAGGAGACGCTTAACATGGCGTTTCCCGCAGTTCCTATCTTCTACTATAACCAGCTAGATGGACGAGGACCGCTGTCGATCTGGGACGGTTTCGTCGAGCACTTCAATGTCATGCGCTGGTGGGCATCTATTGGCAAGCCGCTTGAGATTAACGATCCTCACCAATGGCAGCTTAGGAACTGTACCGATGACATGTACGTGACGGATCACGTGCTCTGCGGTGTGGTCGCCCAAAAGATGGGGATCAAGCACTACATCATGCAGTTGATGTTCGACCTGCCGCCTGAGATTTACCCCCTCTATGACCTGGCAAAGATGCGCGCCGCCTACGAGCTGATCGAGCCGCTTACCCGACACTTTGATTACAACATCATTCGCGAGACGCGAGGTGGCCTATCGAGCTTCCCTCCAAACCTCGACAAGGCACAGGGGCATCTGGCGTTGACCACGTACTGGCAGATGTTTATGGAGCCAGAGATAGTCCATGTTGTGAGCATATCCGAGGCGCACCACGAGGCAAAGACAGCGGATATCGTAGAGAGCTGTGAGATCACAAAGCAGGTGCTCGAGGAGTTCCTGCGGGGACCGCAGCCTGATATCTGGAACGATCCCAAGGTAATGGCGCGCAAGGAAGAACTGAAAAAGGGCGCTATGTACAACATCTTCCATCTGGCGCTCCTCGGTGGCTATCAAGGCAAGGTAACCCTGGAGAACTTCTCTGAGTACGCCGTCTCACAAGAAGAGTCTCGTGAGACGAACTACGAGACGATGTTGCTTGACCTAATTGATGAGGCGAACTACTCCACAGGGGGCTGCGAGATGATCAGCCCTGACACCCTTGATCTCGCGCTGCAGACCGGGCTGTTTCAAGCCCCGCAGGTGACGGTAATCGACAAACGCTACGAGATGAGCGGACGGTGTAAGACCGACAATACCCAGGGGATGTGTAAGATCAAATCGTTCGATGGAAAACCCGTGAAAGACGAGTTCGAGCGGGTCGATCGCATCCGCGAAAAATACCCGTGGTATTTCTATCCTGATGTTTCCTTCGGCGATGAAGAATCGACCATCACCGAAGTGGAGGAGCAGGTTAATGACGCTCAAGTACAGGCGTTCCGACGCAAAGTGGGTGTTAAGAATCTAGATAACCTAAGCGTCCTCGCGGTCGACTTCGGCAGTACCTTTACCAAGGTGCTTACCTTTAACACCAAGGACGAAAAAGTGAAGCTGCGCTACGTTCCAACGATCGTTGAGGATATCCGTCATTCCCTTGCCAACGGTCTTGGTCTAGGTGAAGAGATCGCAAAAAGCGGTAGCTGGAAGCCGTTAGAAGAGAAATTAGTCGAGTTTGACATCAAGCTCCCTTGCTCCAGTGCGAAAGGCGGCTTGAAGATGGTCACGATTTCACTCACCGACGCGGAGAGCGGGTTTGCTGCAGATACGGCTGCTTTGACCGCCGGAGCAAAGATCGTCGGTCGTTATCACGGCAAGCTCACAGAAGAGCTGGGACGAAAGATCTACGAAGGTGACGAACCAGAGATCATCCTCATTGCTGGCGGAACCGATGAGGGAGGCGAGACCAAGACGCAACTGTACAACGCAAGAATTCTAGCCGATACAGCAAAGTACGTCACGCACACCAAGTACGGGGTACCCATTATTTACGCCGGGAATCAGGATATCGCAGACGAGATAGAGGCAATCTTCAAGGAGAAGAGGATCGATATCCGCGTGGTGGACAACATCATGCCGGAGGTCAACCAATTCGCTATTGAGACGGTCAACGAAACGATCCGCGACCTGTTCCAGACGGTGGTCATTCGCGGGAAGGGGTTTGACGTGGCGGAGCAGTACATGGACGCCCCGTTTATTCCCACTCCACGGGCGGCCTTCCTTGGCGTGAACTTACTCGTGCGCGGTTATGGGAAAGAAAAGGGGATCGGACCTTTGGTATGCCTCGATGTCGGGGGGGCGACAACCGACTTCTACGCCAATGTGCCGGATAACCCGCTCTACATCTATCCGTGGGATGTTGCCGAGAAGCGCAACAAGCGGACGATCCTAAAGACCCCGAACATGCCGCTTGCCTACCGCCGCGTAGAGGGGAAATATGGTATGGCGTACAATGCAGAGAACCTGGTTGAGATCGATCGTTACCAGAGCGGAGAGATGCAGATCGACCTGAATGAACTGTTTTCAAAAAGGTTCTCCAAGGGTTCCCTCTCTAGCGATGATCCCTTCACGAAGTTCCTGAAAAAGGACGGGAAGGGGTACGAGATCGACCTTGAGAATTACATCAACTGGATCCATAACAACCCGCACGAACTCCCGAAGAGCCGAGAAGAGAACTGGGTGCGTGCGTTCATGACCAACGAGGTTATGCGGATTACCACCAAGAACAACGTTGGGCACGTGCGCGAGACTGATGTGTACTTCCTCCAATACGGCGTTAACTTCTTCTCTCAGCCGACCAATGTTCTTATGGTGGGCGGAACCATCTACGGGAAGGCACGTGAAGGCACACAGGCACAGATGGAGGACCTGAGGCTGATCGCCAGAGGAACCCTGTTTAACAAGGATGAGTACACGGTGCTGCGCCCTAACGGGCAGGTGCTCTTGGATGCCGACTATGTCCTCTCGACAGTAGGGGGGCTGTACGGCAGGGTAGATCCGGAACGCGCTGTTCGGATGCTTAAAAAGTATCTGATGTCCTTAGAGGTGGAACGGGTCGAGGCAGACTCATAGGATGAATGAACTGGGATTAATCCAGGTCTACACCGGCACCGGAAAAGGGAAGACCACAGCCGCTATCGGAGCGGGCATCCGCGCCGTTGGACAAGGGCTGAGAGTTCACATGGTCCAGTTCCTTAAAGGGGGGGATAACTTTCCCCCCTATGGGGAGGTCCGCGCCATCGAGCAGATACCGCGGTTTACGTTGGAGCAATTCGGCCCTTCTCACTTTATCAAACCAGGTGCGATAAGCGATGAGGATCGGGAAATTGTCAGGCGTGGCCTGAAGCGATCCGGGGAGGTCCTCTCCTCAGGAAACTACGACCTTGTGATCCTCGATGAGATAAACGTCGCCCTTCAACTTGGCATGGCGAAGCTTGCGGAAATTCTCCATCTGCTCGACAGCAAGGCTGTGGGGACAGAGGTGATCCTCACCGGTCGCGGTGCCCCGGCGGCGTTGCTCAAACGCGCCGATCTGGTGAGTCGAGTCGATGCGGTCAAGCACCCCTTTGACAGGGGGATCAAAGCCCGTCTTGGGATAGAGTACTGAGAGGTGTTTCCACTGACCGTGCGTTCAATTCTATTGATGAAACGGCCAGGAACAAATGCACCTAAGAACGTTTCTGACGCAGATTGTTCTACTGTAGGAAGCGTGAATTTCCCATTCGCTTAATTGCCACACAGCTTTCTACTCCACCACCGCTCTTGACATTTACTCAGATCCAGATTATCTTTGCAAGAAACGCTTCAGAAATTGATAATGATGAAGGTTTTGCTTCGCGAGCCCGACAAGCGGGCTGATAGGGAGGTATAGGAGGTGGCTAGATTCGAGGCGCTGAAAGAGCTCATTGCTAAAGAGGGGATAGAGTTTGTCGATTTTAAGGTCGTTGACCTGGTCGGACGGTGGCGTCATATTACGATACCAGCCAGTCGGTTTACCCCTCACCTGGTTGAAAGCGGTGTTGCTTTCGACGGCTCGAACTTTAACTACGCGAGTGTGGAGGGAAGCGATATGGTCCTGCGCCCGGATCTGGATACAGCCGCTGTCGTTTCCTCCCAGGGTGAAAAGGTGCTTTCCATTATCAGTGACGTTCACATAGCTGGTGGGAAGGGTCAGTTCATCGGGGACCCACGCGGGGTCTCCAAGCGAGCTGAGAAGTACCTGGTCTCTGAGGGTATCGCGGAAACCGCAATGTTGAGCCCAGAGTTTGAGTTTTATGTCTTCTCTCAAGCTGAGTACAACAGCAGAAAGAGCGAATCCTACTATGCACTCACCCTTTTAAATGAGGGTTCCGAGTACTCTTTTTACCACATCTGCCCCCCCGAAGATCAGCTGTTCGCATTGCGCAACGAGATCTGCAGACAACTGGAGAAACAAGGGATCACTGTCAAGTACCATCACCACGAGGTGGGCGCCCTAGGGCAGCTGGAGATCGAGTTAGGGTTCGACACCCTACTGAAGATGGCCGATACCACACTTATCATCAAGAACATCGTACGCAATGTCGCAGCAGAGGCCGGGCTGAGCGCTACTTTTATGCCCAAACCGATCTTCGGCGAGAACGGCAGCGGCCTGCATGTCCACCAGTACCTGGCGGCTGGGAGGAAAAGTTTGTTCGAGGAGGAGGGAGGGCTCTCCGAGACGGGGCTTTGCTACATCGGAGGAATCCTGTCACACGGGCGAAGCCTATTCGCGTTGACGAACCCTTCCACCAACTCTTACTGTCGCCTTGTCCCGGGGTATGAAGCGCCGGTCTCGTTGGCGTTCGGAGAGGAGAACCGCTCGGCCGCGATTCGCATCCCCGGTTATGCCGCGCCCGAAGAGCGGCGGATCGAGCTGCGGATGGTCGATGCAACGTGCAACCCTTATCTTGCCTATGCCGGGATATTGATGGCGGGTATCGACGGGATCAAACGCAATTTGAACGCAAAGGAGCTTGGGTTCGGACCCCACAACCAAGACCTATATAACCTATCCGCAGGAGAGGCGGAAAAGATCGCACGAGCGCCCGCCGATCTTGGGGAAGCCCTCTGTGCCCTAGAGGAGGACCACGACTACCTGACCGCAGGCGGGGTCTTTGAGGAAGAGCAGATCACTCACTGGATCAAGGTGAAGAGGGAAGAGCTTTGCTTGGTTCGCAGACGGCCCCATCCTTATGAATTCTCACTCTACTATGGCTTATAGTACGGGGTAGCAGCTTTTCGCGCCAAGCGCTGCTCCCGCTACTAGCAGTTCCCCGTATCCTTTTAAAAGCCTCAACCGCGACCAAGTATCTTTTGTTTCCTATTACAGGAAGCTTGGTTGGCCGCGGATGTGAGATCGTGGACTTGTCGGCGAAGGGCAAGGTGCAGAAAATGTGGCTGATCAAGGCGTAAAGGGAGAGGGAGAATATGACGGTCAAAATAGACGGTGAGAGCTTGCGCATCGAAGACGTCGTGAGGGTGGCGCGTCATGGAGATTTCGTTCATCTAACGGATGTAGCAGGTGAAAAAGTGCTTCGAAGCCGACAGGTATTAGAGGCTTTAGCAAAGAATTCGAAGAGACCGATATACGGAGTCAATACCGGATTTGGCCGACTCGTTACAAAGCGCATCTCACCCGATGAGCTGCGGCAGCTTCAAGAGAACCTGATCCTCAGTCATTCAGCCGGCGTGGGCTTCCCCTTGCCACAGGAAGTAGTAAGGGCGACGATGCTCTTGCGTGTAAATTCCTTGGCAAAAGGATACTCGGGGGTGAGGCTTGTGATTCTTGATACATTAGTTGAGATGCTGAACAAAAAAGTCCACCCAGTAGTTCCTAGGAAAGGCTCGCTTGGAGCAAGCGGGGATCTAGCTCCTTTGGCGCACATAGCCGCTGTGATGCTGGGGAGGGGGAAAGCCTATTTTAATGGCACTCCCTTTTCTGGTGAAGTGGCGATGGGAAAAGCGGGGATCAAGACCATTAAGCTTGAATCCAAGGAGGGTCTTGCCTTGATAAACGGGACACAGGCCTCCTCTGCGGTGCTTTCCCTAGCGGCTTACAATAGTGAACACCTGTTGAAGATGAGCGATGTGTTAGGTGCCTTGAGCGTGTTCATGCTTAACGGGAACATCAGCCAATTCGCACAGGAGATACAGTCTGTAAGACCCCATCCTGGCCAGATTATCTCAGCCAAGAATTTAAGAAGACTTTTTGGGGATGCTGCTCAAGGATCGCGAGAAAATCTTCAGGATGCTTATTCGCTCAGGTGCATCCCGCAGGTGCATGGGGCCGTACGGGCGGCGCTTCGGCATGCAATTAGCGTGCTGGTAACGGAAATAAACTCCGCCACAGATAATCCCCTCGTATTCCCTGAGGAAAATGAGATCCTCTCCGGAGGGAACTTTCACGGGGAACCAATAGCTTTAATCGCAGATTACCTGAAACTGGCGATGGCGGAGTTGGGAAGCATCTCCGAGCGGCGCACTAACCGTTTACTGCATCCCGATCTAAACGGCGACCTTCCCCCCTTCCTGGTCGACGACGCTGGCCTGAACTCCGGATATATGCTTGCGCATTACACAGCCGCCAGTCTGGTAGCTGAGAACAAAGTGTTGGCACACCCCTCATGCGTTGACTCCATACCTGTGTCTGGAGACCAAGAGGATCACGTTAGTATGGGGATGAACGCATCACTTCATTTAAGCGAAGTCGTGAAAAACGTGGGGTATATCCTTGCCGTTGAGTTGCTCTGCGCCTGTCAAGCAAATGAATACGTTAAAAGACCGATCCCGAAAGCGTTAGGTGGCGTCTATCAGGCGGTACGTGAGGAGATCCCAGCCATGAAGAAAGATGAAGAGGTTTACCCCCACATCGAGGCAGCCAACCGTTTGGTCTGGGGCAAGACGTTGCTGGAAACGGTGAAGCGCTCAATCGGTGAATTGGATTAACCGAAAAATCCCCATAAGGAGAGTGTCATGAGTAACATGAAAGGATCACGGGAGGTGCGGGCCCCTCGGGGGACCGTACTTCACTGTAAGGGTTGGTTACAGGAGGCAGCGTGGAGAATGATCCAGCATAACCTGGATCCGGAGGTCGCTGGTGATCCGGCCCACCTCATTGTCTACGGTGGGACGGGAAAGGCGGCCCGCTCTTGGGAGGACTTCGATCTCATTTTACGCTCTCTGGAGGAACTGGAGGGAGATGAGACTCTCCTCATCCAGTCCGGACGGGCAGTGGGGGTGTTCAAGACTCACCCTGATGCGCCGCGGGTGCTGATTGCCAACTCTCTCTTGGTCCCCGATTGGGCAAATTGGGAGAAGTTCCGCGAATTAGAACGAATGGGACTCACCATGTACGGTCAGATGACAGCAGGGTCTTGGATCTACATCGGCACGCAAGGTATTCTTCAAGGGACCTACGAGACCCTCGCTGAGTGTGCACGTCAGAACTTCGATGGAACGCTTGAAGGACGGCTCGTCCTTACCGCTGGGCTGGGAGAGATGGGCGGAGCGCAACCACTTGCCATCACCATGAATGGAGGGGTGGGGATTATCGCCGAAGTGAATCCAAAGAAGATCAAGCGGCGGTTGCAGCTTCGGCAATTGGACACGTCGACCGAATCCCTGGACGAGGCCCTGAGGTTGGCTCTTGCTGCGAAGGAGAAGAGGGTGCCTCTGTCGATTGGCCTTTTGGGAAACGCCGTCGAGGTTCATCCGGAGATCCTGAGACGTGGGATTACCCCTGATATCGTCACCGACCAGACATCGGCACACGACGAACTGAATGGCTACGTTCCCGGAGGGATGAGCTACGAGGAGGCGCTTAGCCTGCGTGAGGATGATCCAAACCGCTACATCGAACTTTCGTATCGATCGATGGTGAAACACGTCGAGGCGATGAACGGCTTCCTCGATAAAGGGGCGGTTGTCTTTGATTATGGAAATAACCTGCGCGGTCAGGCCCAGGCCGGTGGTTTTAAGGAGGCTTTCCGTTTTCCAGGGTTTGTCCCTGCCTATATTCGCCCCATGTTCTGCGAAGGGAAGGGCCCGTTCCGCTGGGTTGCGCTCTCCGGTGATCCGGAAGACATCTACCGCACGGATAAAGCGATCCTCGATCTCTTCCCGCAGGATGTCTCCCTTAACCGCTGGATCAAAAAGGCGCAGGCGCAGGTGGTTTTCCAAGGGCTCCCCGCGCGGATCTGCTGGCTCGGCTATGGAGAGCGGGCCAAGGCGGGCCTTGTTTTTAACGAAATGGTTCGCACAGGGGAGGTCTCTGCACCGATCGTGATTGGCCGCGACCATCTTGACTCAGGGTCGGTTGCCTCGCCATACCGTGAGACTGAAGGGATGAAGGACGGTTCGGACGCGATCGCTGACTGGCCAATCCTAAACGCACTCCTTAATGCGGTCTGCGGCGCAACCTGGGTATCCGTCCATCACGGCGGCGGCGTGGGAATCGGGAAGTCGATCCACGCTGGAATGGTGATCGTCGCCGATGGAACAATGGAGGCCGACCGCCGGCTCGAGCGTGTTCTCACCTGCGATCCTGGTTCTGGCATCGTTCGGCACGTGGACGCAGGCTATGAAAAAGCGATCAAAGTGGCCAAAGAGCGACATGTAAAGATCCCTCGACTGATGTAACTCCCTGGTTTGAAGACCATCCGGTGCGATCCTGTCTTTGATGGCCATATGGGGAAGGAATTTGACCTTCAGTAAACGCGTGTTGGTCTTGAAGATACCGGATAGTTGTCGTAAACTCCCGAGAAAGAAATGTTACCTAATGACGAACATGAAACATCTATTTCTAAATCTTCGGCGTCTACGATGACGATAGTATAAAATGAGTGACACCTTGTTGTATTCCAGTTTAGGTGGTAGCAACTATCAGATCCTTGTCCAAGGGGACTGCGGAATTAAAGGAGGGAGATGTTCTTTATCGTTGGGGAACTGATCAATTCAACGCGCCCCCAGGTTGGTGAAGCGATTGCGGAGAAAAACGACTCCCTGATCCGTCGGCTGGCCCGTAGCCAGGTGGAAGCGGGAGCGCAGGTGATCGACTTAAATGCCGGGCAATCCCTGGAGAACGAGGTGCAGGATCTCTTATGGTTGATCGGCGTTGTCGAGGATGAGCTCGGTAAGGATGTTCGCTTGGCCATCGATACCTCCAATCCAGAAGCGATGGAAGCTGGGCTGAAAACGTGCTCGGGACGGCCGGTTATCAATTCCATTAGCAATGAGAAGGGGAAAGAAAACCTGATCGCATTAGCCGCGGAGAGCGAGGCCGAGGTGGTCGGCCTGGCGATGGGAGAGCACGGTATGCCCAAGACCGCTGATGATCGCCTGGAGGAGACCCGCGCACTCCTAGAGAAGTGCGATCGCGTAAGCCTCGATCGTGACCGCCTCTACGTGGACATGATCTGCATGTCCGTCGGGAGCGGCCAAGAACAGGGGACGCAGGTGCTTCAAGCGGTCCGGCGAGCAAAGCAAGAGCTCGATGTAAAGACGTTTGCAGCGGGGAGTAACGTCTCCTTTGGGTTGCCCAATCGCCGTTTGCTCAACCGAACCTTCCTCGCCATGTTGGTGGAGGCTGGATTGGATGGAGCCCTAATAGACCCTACTGATAGAAGGATAATGGACACCATATACGCATCACGCGCGTTACTGGGACGCGACAACTACTGTATGCAGTATATCAAACAACAAAAACGTAGAAGGGAGAAGTAGATGCTCGATAAGATCAAGCAGGCGGTATTAGATGGGGAAATGGAGGGTATCGCTGAACTTACGAACCAGGCATTGACACAGGGTATTGGGGCACGTGAAATCCTCGATCAGGCATTAACCCCAGCAATGGACATCGTCGGAGAAGAGTACGAAAAAGGGGATCGTTACGTCCCCGAGATGCTCATCTCAGCCGAGACGATGAAAGGTGCCGTGACGGTCCTCAAGCCGCTTCTGGTTGAGGCCGGGGTGAAGGCACGCGGCAAGGTCGTGATCGGTACCGTCGAAGGTGACCTGCACGATATCGGTAAGGACCTTGTGGCGATGATGCTGGAAGGGGCTGGGTTCGAGGTCGTGAACCTCGGGGCGGAGGTAACGGCTGAGCAGTTCGTCAAGGCAGCAAAGGAACACGGACCTGATATCCTCGGGATGTCTGCCCTGTTGACGACGACAATGATCCACATGCCAAAGGTCATCGATGCGTTCAAGGAGGCCAGGCTGCGCGACCAGATAAAGGTGCTCATCGGGGGGGCGCCGGTTACCCAAGAGTACGCTGATAAGATCGGTGCCGATGGCTACGCCCCGGACGCCGCCAGCGCGACCAAGCTAGCGAAAAGCCTTGTATGAACGAGGCTGTAGCACAAACTCCTTCCCCTCATGAAACAGAAGCTTTCACCTTGATTGGAATCGGAGAAGATGAATCTCGCGCGGAGACGCAGAGACGCAGAGAATGACTGAAAATGAGATAGGTACAATTGTTGTAGGGTCGGCGATCGAGGTTCACCGAGAGCTTGGACCAGGACTGTTGGAGACGGTGTACGAGGTTGTCCTTGAGCTGAAATCGGTCGAGCACGTCATCGCCGCACACAAGAAGCAACTCCAGACCTACCTCCGGCTGACCGGGTGTAAGCTTGGCTACCTGCTGAACTTCGGCGAAGCCTTGATGAAGCATGGCATCACCCGCACTGTTAATGGCCTGGAAGAATGATCCTCTGCGTCTCTGCGCGAGAATATCGAAAAGGATGAGAATACCGCAAGCTCATAAAAGTGATAGATGGCTAGAGCAGCGAAAAGAGATTTACTGGAACAGGCTGGAACGATGAATAAAAAAGAGGGTGGGAAGGTAAAGATCACCATCCTGCCCGAGAGGAGAGAGATTCCCGTTTCGCTCGGCGAGAACCTCCTTGACGCTCTTCGGAGGAATAAGCTCAATATCCCGAGCCCTTGTAACGGTGCGGGCACCTGCGGACAGTGCAGGGTTAGGTTCGAGCAGGGTGCTCCCACTCCCGCTGATGGAGATCGTCGCTTCCTCAATTCGCAGGAGATCGAGGGTGGCTGGCGTCTATCTTGCCTCCACAAGGTGGACGGTGAAGCAGCGATCTACCTGGTGTCCCAGACCGGAGATTTAGATACCAAGGCACAAGTAGACATCTCTCTAAAAGGGGGAGAGATCGACCCTGGAGTAAACGCCCACTTCTTTCAGCTATCTCCACCCGGGCGGAATGATCAGCGAGCAGATCTCCTCCGACTGCAGGAAGGGTTGGGGCAAGAACTGAGGGTTCCGCTTCCGGTCTTAAGAAAACTTCCGTCTATTTTGCGTGATAGTGGGTTTTCATTGACGGTGGTCAAAACAGAAGACGCGATCCTCGACCTCCTACCGAACGACCATTCAAAGGACATTTATGGAGTGGCGATTGATATTGGTACTACTACCCTGGCTGGCTACCTTTTTGACCTGGGTAGTGGTAAGCAGATGGCCGTCCATGCAGATCGTAATCCGCAGCTAACGATTGGGGGCGACGTGATATCCCGCATTCAGTACGGACAGGAAAAGGGTAAGGAAGGCTTTGCCAAGCTTCAATCCCTTGTTCTTCATGGACTGAACGCACTTATCGAAAAGATGGCAGGCAAGGTGGGGATAGGGACCAGTAGCATCTATAAGATGACGGTTGTTGGCAATCCTACCATGCTTCATCTGTTGCTCAACGTTGACCCCACCGCTATTGCTAATAGTCCCTACGTTCCTGTCCTGCGTGATGGGTTTGCTCTAAAAGCGAGTGAGCTTGGCTTGGTCATTGCCCCCTTGGCATGGGTGGAGATCCTGCCTGCTATCTCTGGTTATGTCGGTGCAGATATCGTTGCCGGAATGCTCTACGCTAATCTGGGTGAAAGAGAGACCATAGAGCTGCTATTGGATATCGGAACCAACGGCGAAATAGTACTGGCGGTAGAAGGGAGGATGTTCGCCTGCGCTACAGCGGCTGGCCCTGCGTTTGAGGGTGCCTCAATCGCTCAGGGCATGAGCGCACTTGATGGGGCCATCCATCGGGTGACCATCGAAGATGACGAGATTTCTTGTTTGGTGATCGGCGGGAAAGGGGCGCGGGGGATCTGTGGCTCCGGGTTACTCGATGCAGTGGCTACCCTTCGAGGAATCGGGTTGATCGACATCTCAGGACGGCTTTGTCGAACCGAACACCCCCTCTCATTACGAATCGAAGGAGAGGGGACCGAAGCCAGGTTTCTCCTCTCTGATGGAGTCTACCTCACCCAGAAGGATATCCGCGAGTTTCAACTTGCCAAAGGGGCGATCAGGGCGGGAATCGAGGTCATGTTGGAGCGTGCAGGAATTACAGTAGACGATATCGATCGCATTCTCATCGGTGGGGCCTTTGGCTCTTCACTTCGTCCGGAAAGCCTGCTACGCGTAGGTCTTTTACCCCCAATCAATGTGGAGAGGATCATTTCCTTAGGGAACAGCGCGGGGCAAGGGGCTAAACTCGTCCTGCGCGATCGCAAGATCGCTCCGCGATTACAGCAGTTGATCGAAGAAACAGAGTATATCGAGTTGTCATTTATCAAATCATTCTCTTCTAAATTTATGAAATGCATACAGCTTCCTACAGATGAGCAGATCCTTGCGCTGCAACAACAAGGTAAAGAGGAGGGATAGAGGTTGATAATCACGAAGGCAAAGCCGTTTCCTGAGATCCTACAGTCCCTGGAGGGGGAGAAGACCGTCTTCCTTGTCGGGTGTTCTGAGTGCGCGACGGTCTGTAAGACAGGCGGAGAAGAAGAGGTCGTGGCGATGAAGGCCCACCTGGAACAGGAGGGGAAAGACATCTCCGGGTGGGTGGTCCTCGATCCCGGCTGTAACCTCTTAGAAGCGAAGAAGGAGTTTCGAAAGGCCAAGGAAGAGATCGCCCGCGCAGATTCTCTGCTTATCATGTCTTGCGGCGGCGGAGTGCAGATCGCGCAAGAAGCGAGCGGCAAGGTCGTTCACCCGGCGAACAATACACTCTTCTTAGGAACAGTAAAGCGGTTCGGCCATTTTCAGGAGTACTGCTCTTTGTGCGGGGAGTGCGTTCTGGACCTGACCGGCGGGCTATGTCCGGCAACGCGCTGCCCCAAGGGACTGTTAAATGGACCCTGTGGCGGAGCAAAGGATGGGAAGTGTGAGGTGAACTCGGATAACGACTGCGTATGGATAGAAATTTACGATCGTCTAAAGGAAATCGGAAGGCTCAAGGAGTTCCTCGCTTCACCGGTTAGGATGCATGATTACTCGGTGAATACAAAGCCGGCATCGTTGGTCCTGGAGCGGAATAAAAACAGGAGGGGTAACCAATGACGTCATTGCAACAGGCTCTTGCAAAGGGAGAGTTTGCCGTCACTGCCGAGGTTGCTCCTCCGAAGGGAACCGATACCTCAGAGATGATGGAGAACGCTGAGTTCTTGAGGGACAAGGTGTACGCCGTCAACGTCACCGACCAGCAGAGCTCGGTGATGCGGCTGGGGTCGCTCGCCTCCTGCTCTCTCCTTAAGGAAGCCGGATTCGAGCCGGTATTCCAACTCACTACGCGTGACCGCAACCGTATAGCACTGCAATCCGATCTTCTAAGTGCCTCTGCCCTAGGTATTGAGAACGTTCTCTGCCTCACTGGTGATTATGTCACTCTGGGGGATCACCCACAGGCCAAACCCGTATTTGACCTTGACTCCGTCTCGCTCCTTATGGCGGCTGAGGGTTTGACGGGTGGAACCGATATGGTGGGAGAGCCCCTGGAGGGTACCCCAGCCTTTCATCTAGGAGCGGTAGTGACACCGGGATATGAGCCGATGGAGCTTCAGCTTCTAAAGATGGAAAGAAAGATTAAGGCCGGGGCACAGTTCTTCCAGACACAGGCAGTCTACGACCCGGAACTGTTCAGGCGGTTCATGGAAGGGGCAAAGGATCTTGGAGTTCCGGTGATGCTCGGGTTTGTGCTCTTAAAGTCGGCCGGCATGGCTCGCTACATGAACAAGAATGTGGCCGGAGTGAGTGTTCCCGACTGGATCATCGATGAGATGAAGAAGACCGACGATAAGGCCGCTACTAGCATTAAGATTGCGGTCCGTATCATTCGCCAGATGCGGGAGATGTGTCAAGGGCTTCACCTGATGACGCTGGGTTGGGAACGTCATGTGCCAGCGATTTTGCAGGAAGCAGGAATAAATATCTAAAGAGGGTCATCACACAAATTTCAAGGAGGATAGCGAATGAAATCAGATCTTCAAATTGCGCAAGAGGCGAAACTCAAGCCGATCATCCAAATTGCCCGGGAAGCGGGCATCAACGAAGAGGAATTAGAACCGTTCGGGATGTGGAAGGCCAAGGTCAAGCTCGATATCCTGGAGCGGCTCAAAGATCAGCCCGACGGAAAGTATATCGACGTCACCGCGATCACACCGACCCCCCTCGGAGAAGGTAAGTCCACGACCATGGTCGGCCTAGCCCAGGCTATGGGCTCAGAGCTGCGCAAAAACGTAATCTGCTGCATTCGGCAACCCAGCATGGGCCCGACCTTCAACATCAAGGGAGGTGCAGCCGGCGGGGGCTACTCGCAAATCGTCCCGATGGAAGATTTTAACCTGCACCTCACCGGTGACATCCACGCGATCAGTGTGTCGCACAACCTGGTTGCTGCCGCGATCGACACACGTATGTACCATGAGAGCCGCCAGACCGACGAGCAGCTTGCCAAGCGTGGCGTGAAGCGCCTGGACATCGATCCGGACGCCATCACCTGGCGCCGCGTGGTCGACGTGTGCGACCGCGCCCTGCGCGAGATCCAAGTCGGCTTCAATGACGACAAGCTGAAGGACGGCTCACCAAGCTCGGTATTCCCCCGGGCGACCGGTTTTGATATCACTGTGGCCTCGGAAATTATGGCCATTCTTGCACTGGCCACCTCGCTTGAGGACATGCGCGAACGATTTGGCAAGATGGTAGTGAGCCTCAACAAAAAGGGCGAACCTGTCAACGCTGAGCAGCTGGGCGTGGCCGGTGCAGTAATGGTCCTGATGAAGGAAGCGTTGATGCCCAACCTCATGCAGACGCTGGAAGGGCAACCCGCGTTCGTGCATGCAGGGCCGTTTGCCAACATCGCCCACGGCAACAGCTCCATCATCGCCGACAAGATCGCGGTCAAGCTCGGTGCCTACGTGGTCACGGAAAGCGGCTTTGGCGCGGACATCGGCATGGAGAAGTTCTTCGACATTAAATGCCGCACCTCCGGCCTGATCCCGAACGCGGTCGTGCTCGTGGCGACGGTGCGGGCGCTCAAGATGCACGGCGGCGGCCCCACGGTTAGGCCTGGAATCCCGCTGGATGCGGCCTACACCAAGGAGAACCTGCCGCTGTTGGAGAAGGGGCTTTGCAACCTCGGCGTCCACATCAAAAACGCGCTCAAGTTCGGTATCCCCGTCGTTGTGGCCGTGAATGCCTTCCGGGATGACACCGAGGCCGAACTGGAGATGATCCGCGAATACGCCGTCGGCCAAGGTGCGGAGGACTCAGTTGTTACCACGCACTGGGCTAACGGCGGCGAGGGTGCCGCGAAGCTGGCCGAGGCTGTCGTCTCTGCTTGCGAAAAGCCTTCGAACTTCAAGTTCCTCTACCCACTGGACTGGTCGATCAAGGAGAAGATCGACAAGATCGCGGTGGACATCTACGGTGCGGACAGCGTAATCTACGAGCCACTGGCCGAGAAACAGATCGAGAGCTACGAGCGTGCGGGCTTCGGGAACCTGCCCATATGCATGGCCAAGACGCATCTGTCGCTGTCGCACGACCCGACGCTGAAAGGGGCACCGACCGGGTTTGCTGTCCCGGTGCGAGAGGTGCGTGCCAGCGTGGGTGCCGGCTTCATCTACCCACTGATCGGCAAGATGAGCACCATGCCTGGCCTGGCCACCCACCCGGCTTTTATGGATATCGACCTGGACGAGGAAGGCGAGGTGGTCGGCTTGTTCTGATCTCAGGGATAGCTAGACTCCGTTTGAGTATCACAAGAATTGAGATTGGCAGGAAGTCTCTTGGCTTAAAGAGAGGGAATTTAATTCATCTGGCAGCTCCTTCTTATAAGGGGTAGATTGGCAGTTTATGCAAGGTTTTCTGGAGGGAGAGCTTCTTGATTAGGAGAGGAAAGTTCCCCAAGATATTTTTTGGTTGGTGGACTGTTCTAGCTGGTGGTTTTTTATCGGCGTGGGGAATTGGCTATCAGGTTCACGGATTCTCCGCGTTATTCAAACCTATAGCCTCAGAACTTGGATTCAGTCGGGCAGTGACATCTGCTGCTGCTAGCATTGGAAGGGTTGGTTATGGGCTTGAGGCGCCACTGACAGGGTGGCTTGTTGACAGATTCGGACCGAGATTCGTAATTACTGCCGGCATGTTCATCGCCGGTCTAGGGCTCATATTGATGAACTTCATAAATTCGCTCTGGGCTTTTTATGTAGTTTGGGGTGTTGTACTGGGAACGGGGATTAATATCGGCTTGGAACTACCCTTGGATAAGGCAATAACGAGTTGGTTCGTTAAGAAAAGGGGAATGGCCCTAAGTGTTAGGTGGTTCTTTACTGGGCTTGCAGGTTTGGTATTGTCGCTTGTTGCTTGGCTCATCTCCACACAGGGCTGGCGGATGACCTGCGTTATAGGTGGGCTAGTTACGTGGTTTGTTGGCCTGCCGCTTGCTTGGCTGTTTGTGAGACCACGCCGACCAGAATACTACGGACTGCTTCCTGATGGAACCACAACTGAAGCAAAACCAGATGAGGATGTAAGCCAGATGATAGACAGGGGCGTAAACTATGCTGCCGAGGTTCGTGAGGTGGAATTTACCCTCAGGCAGGCAGCGAGAACGCCCGCCTACTGGCTGCTCATCATAGCCCAATCTGTGCGCACTGTGGGCTTTTCAGCAATCCTCACCCATGGCGTGCCCTTTCTAACCGATATGGGGATTGAACCAGTTAAGGCGGCACTGCTAATCGGGATTATCATTTTAGTTAGCACCCCCTCAAGGTTGATAGGTGGGTTTCTCGCCGATCGGGTCGAGACGCACTATCTACGATTTTTAATGGCGGGAGCCTTTCTCCTACAGGCTCTTGGGATCGCCGTCTTCCTGCTAAACCAAACCACAGCTATGATCTATGTCTTCCTCATCATCTTTTGGATTGGAGTGGGGATAGCACTCCCCTTAACTGCTGGAATAAGAGCTCGCTACTTTGGGCGGAAGGCTTTTGGCTCAATCCAAGGAACCTCGATGATTTTCTTAACACCGGTTGGAGTGGTAGCTCCTATCTACGCTGGGTGGGTATACGACAATACCGGCAGCTATATACCTGCCTTCACACTATTTGCAGCCTTATTTGCTATTTCTGCGGTCCTTGTCTCGTTGGCTTACCCCCCCAAACCACCGGCGCAGGTCACCGATGTCCGCAAATTCCTGTAATAACAACCGCCAGCAGCATCTCATCTGATTGCTCGGTGATATCAACTGGCCCTGGATTGGTTACTTCCTTCCCCCAGGGATTTGGCTAACTTCCAGGTGATGCTCTCGCAGAGCGCAGTTATATCATAGGTGGAGAGGTAATCAGAGATAACAGCATATTTCCTTGAGAGGGGACTCCTCATTACCCTGCCACAGGGCTATGGTACAACTGGTTTAGATATTCGATGATGATTCCTTTCTGAGAACCTCTTGTCTGGCATCTAGCGCCGCTTCTGAGGCGTAGTTGCTCTATATCGCTAATCTTGGTCAGTTGCTCTCGATCAAGTTCATAGGTTGGCTCAAGGTCATATCCATCGTAATAGCTTTCCGTGGGCAATACCCTTTCCTCCCTCCGACAGCCAGGTCAGCCAGCACTTTTTGTCTAAGGGAGTAGCAACAGCTTAACTGGAGGCTCCTCCGTCTTTTGCCCTTATCTGTTTTTTAAAGAATTCCTCCAGCTTGCTTCTTATCTGCCGGGCCACCATAGCACTCCTTGGTGCTGAACGGTAAACATTGCTACCCTGAGCGTCAGCGCGAAGCAAATCGGGGTCAAAATCCATAAAACTTAGGATTTCGTAATCAGGCAGGTGCTCCTCGATAAATTGATGTGCTGATTCGTTGTTCGTCTTAGAGGCGACTATGAAGCAATGCCTCACCCCCAGACCAGAGGCATATTTTCTGACTGCCCGGGCGGTCTGAAAACTACGCTGCCCCGGTTCAACCACAATTATGAAAGCATCCACCCCTTGAGCTGTTCCCCGGCCCAGATGTTCTACTCCGGCATCCATGTCCAGAATTAGAAGCTCGTCCTGCCCAAGGATGAGATGGGTGAACAATGCTTTCAGCATGGCGCTCTCGGGGCAGACGCAACCTGCAAGCGGACCTTTGATCGTCCCCATAACCAGAAGCCTGATTCCCTCCCACTCCACAGAGAAGCGATCTGGAATATCATCAACCTTTGGATTTAGGCGGAAGAAGCTGCCAATAGTGCCTGGCTGGGCTCCGGTACGCTCATAGATCAGGTCTCCCATTTCAACAATAGGGGTAATGCCCTCAGCTAATTCCGGCGGAATACCCAAGGCGGAGGCCATGTTACCATCCGGGTCAGCGTCAGCTATGATGACCCTATAACCGCTCTCCGCATAAGCCATAGCCAAGAGTGCTGCCAGTGTGGTCTTTCCCACGCCCCCTTTCCCTGAGATAGCTATCTTCATTGGCTTCTACTCCTCTTAAATTATTTCATCAGCCATCTTGCGAAAGAGCCAAAAAAGTTAACCCATTTGCCTATTGCCTGTCCAAGGATGACCCCGGGCAAGGATGTCCAGCCACCGCAGAGTGCTGAGTTTCTTTAATGATGAGCCCAAGAACACCCCAATTACAGCTCCAAAAATCCCCAAACCATTTCCACCAAGAATCAGGGCCGGGTTCTGGCTGTAAAAGTCCCACTTATCAATAGCTTGATAAAGGCGGGCACCAATGATGCCGAGGGGAAGAACAAATAGAGCCATGTTAATGACATGCTCCGAGGACTGTCCTCGTCTCCCAGCCTCTTTGAAACCCAGCGATATCACCGTAATCACGGCTATCGCAAGCATGATGCCGTACCAGTGGATGGTCAGCGGGCCTAGATGGAAAGCAGCTGTCACTTCTATCTCTCCCTACTGATCGAAAATCTAGCGGCACCTGGCTCGTCTATACGCAGAGCTGAAGCTGTATCCAGTAAGCTCTTGGTGTAATTCTGCTTCGGCGCCACCACAATTTGGCTTGAGGGTCCTTCTTCGATTATCTTACCACCCATCATTATGGCCATTCTATCGCTAACCTTCCTTGCCAGGGCAATGTCGTGGGTAATGAACAGCATACTTAATCCTCGCTGCTCCTGTAGATTAAGTAGCAGCTTCAAGATTTTGGCCTGCACACTTGCGTCCAGAAATGTGGTGGGCTCATCGGCAATAAGCAACTTTGGCTCCAATACCAGGGCACGAGCTATGGCTACCCGCTGTGCTTCGCCACCGCTCAACTGGTGGGGATACTTGCCTAGGAATCCCCTGCTCTGAGGCAATTCTACCTCTCCCAAGACTTGAATTGCCTTATGCTCCCGCTCTTGCCTCGTTCCTATCCCCTGAATATCGAGTGGCTCTACCACCACTTCCAGCACTGATAAGCGGTGGCTCAGCGATTCACCGGGATTTTGGAAAACTATTTGCACCCTTTGATAGAAATCCTTTCGCCAGCTATCAACTTTGGCACCTTCCAAGTACACAGCACCTTCACTGGGCTGGTAAAGCCCCACAATTGTCTTGGCCAGCGTAGTCTTCCCTGAGCTGCTCGCACCTACCAGCGCCAGTGTTTCTCCCCCCTCAATGTGCAGGCTTACCGAATCAACCGCTTTGAGCGAGCCAAAGGATTTGGTCAGGTTCCTGGTTGATAGTAGCGTTACGATACCACCACGGTGGCAGGCAACTTGGTGTTCCTGGCTGGATACCAAGTGTGGCGTTTCTCTTGAGCAGATGTCTATTGCCTGGGTACAGCGGGGATGAAATGGGCAGCCACTAATGGCGCCATCCATTCTGCCCCTGATGCCTTGGAGGTCCTTTACTGTTGTCATATTAGGGTAAGCTCGGATTAAGGCTCTGGTATAAGGGTGGCTTGGCCGGGAAAGTACGTCCTGAGCAGGGCCTTGCTCCACGATTTTGCCCCCATAAAGCACAGCCATTCTGTCAGCTAGTCTGCTGGCAGTAGCAAGGTCGTGGGTAAACACCAGCATAATGTGACCCGTAGCGCTTTCCTTGAGCAGTCTTCCTACGTCAGCTCGGTTAATGGCATCCAGAGAAGACAGCGGTTCATCCAGTATCAGCAGGTCAGGGTCGTTGGCCAGTGCCATAGCAATGAGCCCTCTTTGTTGCTCGCCACTGCTAAGCTGGTGAGGGTAGGCAGCAAAGCAGCTTTGCGGAAGGCCAAAATAACTTAGTAGCTCTATAGCCCTATTCTGGGCTTCCTTCCTGCTACTTAATCCGTGTTCTATTATGGGTTCTGCAACTTGACTTAGAATGGTATGGACAGGGTTAAGCACGTTGTTCACACTCTGGAAGACCATGGCGATCCGGCTCCACCTTATTGGCCGCATCTCCTTTTCAGTTAGTTTTAGCAGGTCTTTTCCATTGAAGCGGATGATGCCCTGGACTGTGCCTTCCACCAAGCGCATGATGCTCAAGCCGAGGGTGGTCTTACCCGTACCCGACTCACCGATGACAGCCAGGGCCTCCCCAGCCCCTAATTCAAGGTCTATTCCGTTAAGGACAAGGTTCTTACCATAGCTGACGCTTAAACCTTCGATTTTAAGCAACCTCGGCACCTCTCAACCTAGGTTCAATGACCGGCTCGGCGGCGTATCCAATAAAGGTCAGACCGACTATCGTCAAGGACAAAGCTACCCCGGTCGGAATCAGCCACCACTGCCAGATATTGAGGTAGCTGAAGCTCAAAGCATCGCGCATCATCATGCCCCAGCTAACTACGATCGGGTCAGTTATTCCCATGAAAGCCAGCCCTGCCTCCATGAAGACAGCCCTTCGTATGCTGTAGATGAAATCGACCACCAAGATGGGTCCCAGGTCAGGCACTATATGTCGCCGGGCAATGTAGAAGCGATGAGCCCCAAAAGATCTGGCTGCGGCGATATGTCCCTTTTCTTTTAAGGAGAGTGCTTGTGCCCGCAGAATTCTGGCTCCTCCCTGCCAGCTCAGCAGTGACAGAAGGAGCATAAGTATCAAGATGCTCGGCTTAAGGTAAGCTGCCACCAGAATGACGACAATCACCATGGGAATAACAATGAAGGCATCAACCACTCGCATTACTACCTTGTCATAAAAACCGCCAACTAGAGCTGCCGATACCCCGAATATAGTAGCCAGTAAGGTGGAGACAATGCCAACACCAAATCCAACCAACAGGGAGGTTCTGGCGCCGAAGACTAGTCGGCTCCAGATATCCTGCCCAACATGGTTGGTACCCAGCCAGTGGCTTAACGAAGGAGCTAGCAGAGATGAGATTGATTGCTGGCAGGGGTCATAGGGGGCTATTAGCGGTGCCAGTGTAGCTATTGATACCATTATCAGCAATATAACTAGTCCAGTTTTGCCAGCACTGCTTTCCTTGATCTCTCTCTTCAAGTCAATATGCATTGTTCACCCTCGGGTCAAGTCTGGGATAGAAGAGGTCAACCACGAAGTTAGCCAACAGTACAAAGATAGCCACTATCAGAAAGACCCCTTGAATAACCGGGTAATCACGAGTGAGCAGAGCCTCATAGGTCAGATATCCGACTCCTGGGTAGGCAAAGACCAGCTCGGTAAAGAGAGCACCAGTAACCACTCTACCCACCCAGATGCCAGTCCTGGTAACCACTGGTAGCATTGAATTTCTACCAGCATGGCGGTATTTGAGCACTCGCTGCGATAAGCCCTTGGCCCTGGCGGTAAGCATGTAAGGCTCTCTGAGAACGGTAATCATAGTATTGCGAGTCAACAGATAACTACCAGTTAGATAAGCAAGAGTCAGGGCAGCCACTGGCAGGAATAGATGCCTGAGCACATCCAGTGCTAACGGTAGCCCCGACAGACCGGCATAAGGGGTTAGTGCCCCAGCCAGAGGGAATACGTGCAGCGTGACCCCGAAAATTATAAGCAGCACCATCCCCAGAAAGAAATCAGGGAAGCCATTCAGACTCATCAGGCCGGCAAGCAGGGCACGGTCGGTTCTGGAGCCACGCCGCCATCCCGATTCTATTCCCAGCACTATTCCCAGCAGAGTGGAAAGCACCAGCGAAGTGCCTACCAGGAGCAATGTCCACGGCAACCGTCCCAGGATTACTGCTGACACCGGGGCATTGTAGTAGTAAGAGTAGCCAAGCTCACCCTGAAATAGAGCCAGAAGGTAAGCGCCGAACTGTTTCCACAGCGGCTGGTCAAGAGCAAAGCGCTCTATAAGGTGAGCCTTAAACTCAGGCGTCATGGCAATTAATGCCTCGTCACCATAGATAGCCATGAGTGGGTCTCCAGGCATCATTCTTGGCAGCAAGAAATTGAGTGCCAGAATAAGTAAGAAGGCTATAGTATAGGTAACTAGATTTCGCTTGCTGAGCATCTTCCTCTCTATCTTAAATGGCACTATGAGATTCATTCGCCGGGAGCAGGCGAGAAGAGCCCCTCAGTCAACCCTCTTTCTATTTGGAGCATCCAGTCAGCCACCTTTACGCCGTTCAGGTTTTCCTCCCATATCCTGATACAGGCTCTGGATGCCGCCACGCCCGTGACACATCCGTCATAGCAGGTGGAGATCAGGAGCTTATAAGGCTTGTTTTTTACACCCCCTAATTTCCACCTCCCTATCACTTATATCTATTCTGTACTTCGCCTCTCCCTTCACCTTTGCTATTTCACAAAAGACAGCCGGTTCAAAGGAAGAGGTATGCCATTAGCCACACCACCCTTGGTATAGAACAAATTCGCGCTGCCATCGTGTGCCCAGTACCAGTTGGGATAGTAGAGGGTCAGAGCCGGCAGTTCCTCAGCATAAATCTCCTGAATCTGGAATACGAAGTCCCGCCTCTCTTTAGCATCCATCTCGCTTAACTGGGCTTTGAGAAGCTGGTTCAGCCTCTGGTTTGACTCGTAGCGTGCACTATTGAACCACTCGCCCAGGATTACTTTGTTTAGAATGGATGGTTCGTAAAGTCCTCCGTGCCCGTAGATAGCCAAGTCAAAATCCCAAGCGCCTACCTTGACATCAACTGTCTTTGCCTCCATGGTCCTGAAGTCCACCTTTATGCCTACCTTTTCTAGTTGCCGGGCGATGAACTGTCCCACATCTTTGAAGCTAGACCCGGCTAACCTGCTGGTAGCTATGAGCTCCAGTCTTAGTTCTTGACCATCTTTGGCAAAATAGCCATTCTTTAGCCTGTATCCCAGCCCTTCCAAAAGCTGTTTTGCCTTGACCGGGTCATACTTGTACCGTGGAGTATCAGGGTTATACCAGTCGCTGGTGGGTGGTATCATACCGGGGCTACCGGCCATGGCATGACCACGCTCAGTAATCTGCACCAGGGCTTCACGGTCTATGGCGTAAGCTAGAGCCTGCCGGAACTGCTTTGAGGATAGAGGAGCCTTCTTATGATTTATCATCAGCTTGGCATTCCAGGCGTAGGGAGCCATGATTACGGTAAGTCCCTTCTCTTTCATCTCGGAGACGACCTCTGGAGGAACAGAGCCGGCATTTACTGAACCTTCCTTCAGTGCTGCCGGAATCATCTCAGCGCTTATTTTTACGAGCTTAATCTCATCCACAATTGGCTTGCCAAGGTAGTAATCAGTGTAGGCTTGGTAGAGGTAGGTGCCATGCTCCCTACCGTAGTCTGCCAGTATGTAGGGTCCAGTGCCGCTTACCGCTTGTGGAACGGTAAACTTTTCAGGCTCAGTAACATTCTGCCAGATATGCTTCGGCAGAATAGGCTGGGTGCCTGCCACATCATTGAGAAAAGGGGCATAAGGTTGACTGAGGTACAGCCTTACCGTGTATTTGTCAATCGCCTTGGCTGAGCTGACAATGCTGCTGTCAACCCACTGACAGGGATGCTCCCTGGTGTAGCCAAAGGTAAAAACTACATCATCGGCGGTAAACTTGTTGCCATCATGCCAGGCAACATCGTTCCGCAGCTTGAATATGTAGGCGTTCTCCTCTTCATCATATTTCCACTCCTTAGCCAATGCCGGAACAAAGCCAGAATCGTTCTTCCAAACCAGGGTTTCAAAGATAAAGCTCATCCGAATATATCCCGGACCCCGGTAGTAGTGGGTGTAAGGAGACGGGTACCCCCAGTCACCGGTAGTATCAGCGATGGTATACGAAGTTACCTCCTGTGGACTGGGCGGGCTGGCCATGCACGCCGGTAAAACTAAAAGTGAAGTCAGTACTACAAGCACAAGCAATTTTGCTACCAGATCCGTCACACTGTTATTCATCAGTCCCCTCCTCTAATAACCCGCAGGGGGAGTTCCACGGACTTTACCCGTGGGTGAATAAGAAATCGACCCAAAGGGCGTCACCGCAGCCATAGAGGACCAACTTCTCCTTTCCGTCCAGCATTCCCAAAATCTCTTCCATAGGCTTTTGCACTTGTCCAATCACTTTTTCTCTCCTTTCTCTGTAAATAGCGATGGATTAAGCTCATAGATGGGTGTTCCTGCTCGGGACACTTCAGCAAGTGAACCCAGCTTCGGACTCATCACCCCGCTGCCTTTGAGTTCGGCTATCAGGGCATCGACCCTATCCCCCAAGCCCAATTCATTGCACACCGTCTTTATCTGACTTGCAGTAATCCTGTGGTCCTTTGCCTGTTTCTCCAGCCGTGCAACCAATTTTGGTATTTGCTCCCAGTTTGGTTCACCCATGTCCCTGAAAAGCTCGGCTAAGGCGTGTGCTGCTTCCCAGCGTCCACAATCATTCTGGTATCTACCAAAACCGCGAGTACCCTTTTCAAAAAACTGTTACTCGTTGCATAGATACGTAGCTGGCTCGCTGGTTATCGATCAAGAGATGAGCTTCTACCCTGAGGAAACCTTATTGGCGAGTTCCCGCTGCATGCCTAACCATATTTCTTCAGCAATTCCTCCGCCTGTTTTAGTAGTTCCTCAGGGTTCACCGGCTTTTGAACATACCCCTCGGCTTCCGTGGTTACCCCTGCTGAAAGCGGGATATTCGTCTTTCCCATGCCCCGTGGGAATACAGTTAGCAGCAACACCGGAATCTTAGAGAAAAAGTGGTAATGGGGATTCTCCTTAAGTTCTTTGCAAACTGCAAACCCGTCCTTTCCGGGCATGACCACATCCAAGATAATCAAATCGGGTCTTTCCTCTACTACTTTCTTTAAACCATCATCTCCATTATATGCGGTAATGACCTCATACTTGCTCTCTAGGACGGTTTCTGTTGTCTCTACAAAATCAGGGTCATCATCAATGAGAAGCACCTTAACCTGCTTTTGCATCACTTTTTTCTCCTTTCCACTGTCCTAATCCACCGTGCCAAAACTCAGGCTTATGTCCTCTTCTGCAAAAGTTTCTCTACTCGAGTAACCAAAGTATGGGGATCGATTGGCTTATCCAGATAATCATCCACATTGAGCTGCAACCCTGTTTCTAGCTCGTATCTCCGACGGCTGGCATCCTCTCTTACTGAGGTCAAAATCAGGATTGGTATATTGCTATACTTGGACCGCCTGGGATCCTGGAGTTCCTTCAAGACAACAAACCCGTCCATCCTAGGCATTAAGAGATCCAGGATCATCAAATCTGGTTTCTCCTCCCGCAGTTTTCCTAAGCCTTCCTCGCCGTCGCAAGCAGTAACAACTTGGTAGGAATGAGCCTCCAGAACGGCACATATAGCTTCCAGGATGTCAGGGTCATCGTCCACAGCCAATATCTTTGCTTGCTTTTGCATTTTACCTCCTATATCAATGGTCGAGGTAGTAATCCCGCCTTTTCCACGATTGTTGGTACGATATCCTCCCAAGCCACTGCCATTATATGGATGCCGTGAACACCGGGTATGTCCTTAATCTGGTCTATTATCTCAAGGCATATCTTTAACCCTTCTTCGCGGGTATCCTTAGCGTCCTCCATCCTGGTGACTATCTCGTCCGGGACGCTTACCCCTGGGACGTTGTCCCGCATATAACGGGCCATCCCCGCCGATCTGATCGGTATTACCCCGGCTAGGATATGTATCTTCTTGTCCAGCCCTCGATCTGTTACCATTTCCATCCATTTGGTGAACTTGCCGACATCGAAAATGGCTTGGGCCTGGATGAAATCCGCCCCAGCCTTTACCTTCTTGACTAATCTCAGGACCCGGTATTCAAAGGGATCAGCATAGGGATTCTCCGCAGCCCCAATGAACAGTGGCACCTCTCCCGAAATCTTTTCTCCAGAAAGGAATTTCTTCTCGTCTCGCATTTGTCTCAACATTTGAATAAGTTGAATGGAATCCAGGTCAAAGACGCCTTTGGCGGAAGGATGATCACCGAACTTCTGGTGGTCACCAGTTAAACAAAGCACATTCCCAATGCCTAGCGCTATCGCCCCTAAGATATCGCTTTGAAGGGCAATCCTGTTTCTGTCACGGCAAACCATTTGTATTACCGGGTCAACCCCCAGTTGTTTCAAGAGGATACAGCCACTAATGCTTGACATTCGAACAATGGCGGTCTGGTTATCAGTTACATTCAATGCGTCACAAGAAGCCTTGAGCAACTCACCCTTTCTTTGGATGACACTTGGTACAGCCCCTCTTGGGGGACCTGCTTCAGCGGTTACCGCAAAGCCCCCGCTTTCTAAGACCTTCTCTAGGTTGGTTCCTGCTTTCATGACCTTGTCACTCTTCCCTCCTCTCAATCTGGGTTATAGCTATGTTTTTAGGCAAAGTGAAAGAGAATTTGCTTCCTATTCCACTTTCGGGGCAAGGGCTTTCCACCCAGATCTTGCCACCATGGGCTTCAACAATCCTCTTGGCTATGGAGAGTCCTAAGCCAGCTCCTTTTGAGTCCAGCCTGATACCTCGATAAAAGTCATCAAATATCCTGGGCAGTTCTTCAGATGAGATGCCAATGCCTGTATCCATAACCTCCACCAGAATATGGCCATCTTCCTCTCTTACTTTAAGAGTTACTGTTCCCCCTTCATAGGTAAACTTAACTGCATTGCCCAGCAGATTGGTAAACACCTGCTGTAGGCGATCCGAGGCAGCGGGGATGAGGGGCAACTCCTTGGACACCTCGACCCCCAGTTGCATCCCTTTTTCTTCAGCTAGAGGCTGGATGATTCCCCTGGTGCTTTCCACCACTTTAAGCAGAGACGTTGCCTCCATCTTTAACTCTCTGGCGCCGATGCGGGAAATGTCCAAGATATTATCAATTAGATTTAGGAGCCCTGTTATCCTATCACTACTTCTTAATAGCATATTCTTTTGTTTTTCGGTGATTTCTCCAGCATAGCCATCGAGCATAACTTGATGATAGCTTTCAACGGCAGCCAAGGGAGCTTTTAGGTCATGTGAAGCTATGGATAAAATGTGCGCTAGCGTGTTCCCACTAAGTTGGAACCTGGAGCGCCATATGCTGGCAAGCCTTCGCATAATGGTGTATCCAGCATAGACATTCTCTTCCAAGAAGTGGCAGAGTTTTTCCCCATTGAAAGCAAGAACCTTGGTTTTTTCGATGCACCTTGCCGACGCAGTACACATTTGTGTCTCACAGATCGCTGAGCAGCCCAAAGTGGCTCCCTTGGTTATTACATCAATTGTTCCCCGTCTCCCTGGGCCAGATCCAAGGCGAAGTGTTACCTCTAGAGCGACCCTTCCATCTTGAACGATGTAAAGCTCCTTCGCTTCATCGCCTTCCCTAAAAATGCTTGTACCTGGTTTGTAAACCTGCTCCCGGCATAGCTGTGATATCTTGTCTAGTTCGTCGCCGGTCAGTCCGCCAAATAGCTGGGATGTTGCTAAAGCTTGCTTAATAGACATAATAAGCTTTCCTCACCTTCCCCAAGCGGTTGCTGCTCAAATTATACAACTATAGCTTGCCAGTGCCTATAAAACTGCCTTTAATGCTTGTTGCAAAATGCGCAGACATTATCCTATCAATTCTATCATTCGAGGACAAGCGGACTGACTTCGATCTTGCGCGGCCTTTCCGTACGGCTCCAGTCCTTTGGTTCGATTATTTCTTCTAATTTCTCAAGTTCACCCAATTTGCTCAGCCGCTCAATGATCAATGTCCAGGCACAGTCACGCTCAGGGTCTACTTCACACTTACCATTCTCTGAACCTCCACATGGACCATTTAGTAATCCTTTAGGACACTGCGTCATCGGGCAAATGCCGGCGAACTGGCCAAGCAAGCACTCGCCGCACTGTATGCACTTCTCCCGAAATTTACTGGGGCCTCCACCCATATGCCCTATAGCATCATTTGCTGGATAGATAGGTTTCACCAACCCAAATTCATCCTCTAGCACGAACTCCCTCACAACCTGAAGCCCATCGCCACAGGACATCATCAAAATAGCGTCACATTCTTCAATCTCCTGGCGGTACTTGCTCAGACGCTCTTTACTCCAGGGAGCGTAGCAGGTGAACTCTCCGAAGGGTGGAGCAATGGCAGCCAGGATATTTTTCCCATGCCTAGAAAGAGTATCTGCCATTTCTTTTACCTCTGGCTCACCGCCAGTGTGGAAGACTGTGGCGCAACCACCGCAGCCATAGAGGACCAACTTCTCCTTTCCGTCCAGCATCTCTAGAATCTCTTCCATAGGCTTTTGCACTTGTCCAATCACTTTTCCTCTCCTTTCTCTGTAAATAGCGATGGATTAAGCTCATAGATGGGTGTACCGGCTCGGGACACTTCAGCAAGTGAACCCAGCTTCGGACTCATCACCCCGCTGCCTTTGAGCTCGGCTATCAGGACATCGACCCTATCCCCCAAGCCCAATTCATTGCACACCGTCTTTATCTGACTTGCAGTAATCCTGTGGTCCTTTGCCTGTGTCTTAAGCCGTGCAACCATTTTTGGTATTTGCTCCCAGTTTGGTTCACCCATGTCCCTGAAAAGCTCGGCTAAGGCGTGTCCTTCTTCCCAACGTCCCGTTTTTCGGGCGCCTTCCACTAGATACTTGACAATGTTGGGTATTTCATACAATTCTGCCGGCTCAGCCAGCAGCAGCCGGTCCTCCCAAGCAGCGCTCTTGAGTGTTCTCACCGGAAGAAGCAGCCTCCATTCGTTGCCCAAGAGTAAAATATCCTCGGCATCGCCATTGATCATCTCCTCTATTTCACGATAGGCTACTCTGCCTCTCTCAGAGGCGTGGGCCAGGACTTGCGCCAGATGATTTGTTAGCTCTCCATGACCCAACAGTCCACTTAAAGCCTTTTCCAGTCTATTCACGTGATCCCATTTCTTTTTACGTAATACTGACCGATGGCTTTACCGTCTTCAGCAGCCGCAGATATCCCCTAAAGAAAAACTCTTCTTCAGAGTCGGTGAACCCTTGGCTCTGAAGCATTTCCTTCATATCGAGCTTGAGGAATTCCACAGCTAGCTGGCATTCCCAATGGGTGAATGCCCAGCGAAGGGGAAGCCATACCCTCTCAAGGTCGAACTCACTGTAGTCTAGAATGTAAAAGGTTCCTCCCGGTTTCAAAGCCCGATGAGCACTGTGAATAATCCCCAGCTTCTGGTCATCCTCAAACCCGTGTAAGACAAAGGAGATGAACACCTTGTCGAACTCTTCTTTGTACGGCAGGGATAGCTCTATCCGCTGCTTCTTAAAAGTGATATTAGGATACCTACCACAGCGCTTCCAGGCTCGGCTTAACATCTCATCATTGATGTCCAAGCCCACAATTCTGCCCTGAGAGCCTACCTTTTCAGCCATAAAGCAATCGTTCTTGCCCGTGCCTGAGCCGAGGTCAAGTATTGATTGACCGGGCTTGATGCCCATCTTCTCAACAACCCCTTCAATGAGGTAAGAATACTGCCCTAGTGAAAACAGGTTTAAGAAGAGATCATAGTAGCGTGCTCCACCTGGGCCAATCTCTACTTTAGATCTTGCTGGTGGCAAATATACCTCCTACTTGAGCATTGCTAAATACTCGTCAGCGTACTTACCGTTTTTAGCTCCCCCAAGCATCTTACCCTCCTTTTCCCTTTTCAGCTTCCAGCGCTAAGTACTCGCTGACAGCCATGCCAGCAGAGGCTCCTTGGCTCCCCTCTTTCTTATTTTCCAGGCCTGATTTCGTCTGAAAGCAGGCTTATTAATCGGTCTAGGGTGACGCTGTAAGGTTCTATCGGAATCCCCATCCAGTCCGAAAATTCTAGTACTTTCTCCGGAAAATCTTGAATATATCTCCCATAAAAGCCCAGAGCATCTAGAAGGATCGCTTTATCATATCTTGGAAATGTCTCATTGGCCTTGGCCGCATCCCAATCGGTAAATATTGCTTTCCAGTATTTAAGCCAACCTGGGGTAATCCAGTAGACCTTTTCTCCTTTACTAATTTTTTTCCTATTTTTTGAATCCGCCAGCATGTCGATGCACCTGGCGGCTTTTATTCTGAAAATGTTCCCTTCACCTCTGTTAATCAGATCATCGATACTTTCAGGTGGTTCCTTCTGGAGATCCAGATAACAACTACTACCGTAAACCACAATGATGTTCTTTGAATATTCTAGTGCTTTCTCTAATTTATTGATGAGCTGCTCTTTGAGTTTTCTATAATCCTCGTGTAAACCAGGAGCAGTATACAAGATCTTTTTTGTATTTAGAAAACCACTTTCCTTCAAATGGTCCAATTCTGGACGCAGTGTACCGCAGGATACAATTGTATAGTTTTTAAATGATGGTTTGTAGTCCATGATCTCACCTACCTTGGGTCTGAATTCAGTAAAGATGCTCCATATTTAATTGATAGAACAAGTGGGGCAGTTATGGCTCTTTCTGGTGCTGGAGTGGCATTTTTACTAACCTGGTATTTATCCATTTTGTATATTGATAGCCTTTAACGGACATTCTCGGACACAGTCTCCACATCCCACGCACATTCTGGTTGAATAAAGCATCGGGGGATCCCCTGGTTCCTCTTGTATCAAGAGATCATGAGAGCATGCCTGAACGGCTTTACAAATCCCTTGATGGGGACCACATTTGTCCGGTTCACAAACTTGGTAGTTTATAACCGCGTACTTTGTTCCTAGCTCCATTTTTAGACCTTTTCTTCTTTTACTGACTTAAGCAGTCACAGATGTTTCCCTGAAAATGTTTTTCAAAGAGTTAAAAATATATTAAGTATCACAATTTATTCCATTCTTTTTCGATAAAATCGATCACATATTAAGATTTCATATAAAGCCTCCGCTTTATACCCTTGAACTCGCTTCTGGAAGGGGGGCGGGGATTCGCCGTAGGCGAATCAGCCTGTTGTTCGTATTGGCTGCATGAGTTCTCTTAAGGATAAACCCCTCAACGTCGGAGACGAGCTCCGACGCTACGAAAAAATGGATGTAGCGTCGCACCTTGTGTGCGACGTTATCTCTGGCGCGACACAGCGCTACATCAAACTGCAGCATAAGGACCAACTCCGCTTAGACCTTTAGGCTTTTGCCTTTCAATGCCCCTTTAGCTTACTGCGGGGTTCTTTGCCGACTTAAAAAGGACTCTTGAGTCAAAGGGCATTTCCTTCAAACAAAATTCGTTATGCCCCGGAACAAATAATCCCCTACCTTTCTTTGGGGTCGTAAATACGTCTTCTACGATCTCTTCTCTAACCTCCTAGGGAAATCCATGCAAAACAAAGGAAAGGAGCACCTTATCAAACACGGATGTCCCGTTAATCGTTGCAACCGACATCCTCATGGCCTCCATTCCTTACGTATCAAATCTTAGCGCGAAGCTGCTCTCATTGTCAACACCGACGTACGCGAAATGCAAGGCATACGAGTGCCGGGGATGCCTCATCACCGTCGTCTTCCACTTGCTCAATCTCTTCCTGAAGCCAGTTTAGAAGTCTGTCCTTCAGCGCTTTCAGGTCCTTGCAATCTCGCGTTACCTTCAAATGCGCGAGCAGCTAGGCTGATTTCGTCTGAAAGCAGGCTTATTAATCGGTCTAGGGTCACGCTGTAAGGTTCCATCGGGATCCCCATCCAGTCAGAGAAATCCAGGATTTGCTCCGGGTTATTTTTCATAACTTCCTCATAATATCCAATGGCATCCAGCATAATTGCTCCACCCGTGTGCTTGGGGAAATTCTTGTTGGCTAAACCTTTGTCGCATCCCTGATATACATAATGGCGGTATTTCATCCATCCCGGGGTAAGCCAGTAGACATCCTTACCCTGGCTTATTCTTTCCCTCTCTTGCTTGCTGACTAGCATATCAACACAATGGGTAGCTTTTATTCTGGAAATTTTAACTCCAGGTTCCCCTTGCTCCTGAATTATCGTGTCAATATCCCGATATGGATTATCAGCATTAACATAGCAGAACTTGCCGCCATAGACAACGATAATTTTGCTAGCGTATTTCTTAGCGATGCCTATCTGTCTTATAAGCTGGCTCTCAAGTTCACGAGGAATCTCATGCCGTCCGGGTGTGGTATAGAGAATTTTTCTGGCATCAAGAAAGCCGCTGTCTTTAAGATGGTTTAGTTCCATATCCATCGTGCCGCAGGCAACAATAGCGTAATCTTGAAACACGACGCGATTTTGCATATCTTCCCCTCTATAGACTTTACTTCATCCCAGCCTCGATTATGGCTTCAGCACAATATGTTCCCTGTCTGCCCCCCTACTATTTTGTTCTACTATTCTATCTATGTTGTTATGGAGAATTTCAATTGCATTAGCGATGGCATCTGTTCTCACTACTACACAGGCGAGTTTCTTAAGCAACCTCGGAAGGTTAGGGCCAAATTTTCTGCCCACAAGGACATCCACACCTTCCAGGACGGAAGACGTAGCCTTAGCTTTCTTTGGGTCACCATGCTTTATCGATTCATCCTCCTTAAACTCGACATTCCTCCTCTGTTCAACAAGCTCTTCTTTACCATCGGAGAACTTGTAAACGTAGAAATATTTCGCCATGCCTACATGGTCATTGTTTAAACTCTGGCCATCGTCCGTGCCAAAAGCAATCAAGAGCTCCATTGTTTACCCCCTAGCGAGTAATCCTTTCTACCAACATAGATTGGCACTTTAAGCCGGTCTCCATTATGCCCACTATCATATCATTTTTATGTAATTTACTTTACCTAAACTTATCTATCAAACGGTGCAACGGCACGGCTAACTGGTCCTCTTGAACATGAGGCGAGTAGCAGCTATCAATCTGCACCAGTTTGATAAGCGGCATTTTGCTGGCAATGGCCACAGCAAGCTTATCGACTGTGCCTGATACTATTTCCTCAGAGACTATTTGTGCCCCAACTAGCGTCCTGGTCTTGCCATTGGCAATAAGCCTGTACCGGGTGGGGCGGCCATTAAACCTCTCCCGAAGCCGTGGGGTGTCAATGGTAACAGAGGTAGTGTCTAAACCCTTTTCTCTTGCTTCCCTCTCAGTAAAGCCTACCGCCCCTACCTGATGACCAAATACTTTAGTGACAAAGGGCATAGCCGTTCCTTCATAAGTGATACAGTTACCTAAAACAGCATTTCTACCAGCTATGTAGCCAGTCCTGACGGCATTGGCAGCCAGTTGGTGTCGCCTCCTTGTACCGGTAATGATATCCCAGTTCTCCATGCAGTCTCCTATGGCATAGATATCAGGGTCACTTGTCTGTAGGTATTGGTTCACAGCTATTGCGCCGGTCTCGCCTATCTGTAGGCCCGCTTTTCGTGCCAGCTCAACGTTAGGCTCAGATCCGGTAGCAAAGAAAACGAAGTCCACCTCCAATTCTCTGTCGGAAAGACTCACCCGCTTCCTTTTCACCCTGCTCGCTATGCCCTCTATCTTGACTGGCATGATCAACTCCAGTCCGTTTTGCTTGATCACGCCCTCTAACGTTTCTGCCATATCCTCATCTAAGTATGCCCGTAGAATACCCCGTCTGACTAACAGGTAGGTCTTGACGTAGCCCCTTGCTCTTAGAGCAGTAGCTATCTCTAGTCCGATGAACCCCCCGCCGACAATAGCTGCCTCAGTATGTTGGCTAACGGCAGTCCCCAGGGCTATGCCATCAGCCATATCGGTGCTCAGGGCGAATTCATTTTTGCCATCCAATCCCGGGAAAGAAGGAATGGAGGGCGTAGTGCCCAGGGCTAAGACAAGTTTATCGTAGCCATACCTTGCACCTCCGGCCATGATGTATTTTTCGGCAGGTAAAATATCAGTAACCTCGGTATTCAAGTGAAGGTTTATGTTCCTCTTTTTCCAGAATGACCTCTGACGGAAGCCGCGAATCAGTTCATCCCAGGTGGCAACGCTTCCGCTAATGACCAACGGCATCTCACAAGGTGGACAGCCGAGCTTAGCCCTCTTGCTAAAGATGTCAATCTGTGCCTCGCTATCCAGGCGACGGATCTGATTTGCTGCCGTTGCCCCGCCATCTCCGGCACCAACAATGCAGACTCTCATTTCTTGCCTCCACTCTTAATGTTCTTTTGCCAAGGGGTAGCCCTTTTCCCCAGCAGGTATCGGCACTTCAAGCCAGTTCTCCACAGGCACAAAGGGGCAGGTGTAGGCTTCGCTGTACGCACACCAAGGATTGTAAGCCTGGTTAAAGTCCAGGACCCATTTTTCTTCTTGAGTGCGATCTCTATCTTGCTCAAGGTCAAGATAGCGGCCAGCACCATATGTTTCTTTGCCAGAGGTCACATCTCTAAAAGGAACAAACAGGGTTTCTTTCTGAGGGTTGCTCTTATAGGCTTGGAGGACCCGCTCCTTTCCGGCTATTTTGAAGCGAAATTCGCCCCAACGTATGAGATCTTGCTCATTGCCTTTGCTGTAAGCCATCCTTACCACCTGTTTTTCAGGGTGCTCGTGAAGCTCAAGCTTGAATCTATAGCTTGGGTCAGGAGGGTAATACTCTAAGCCTCTGAACCGGGGTCGATCTTGCGGAGGTATTGGTGATTGCCGGTGTTGGGCAAAGAAAGCATCCTTCCTTTCCCGCGCATCTTCCAGATTTTTCTTCCATTCGCGAGCCTGCACAGCGTTTTCATCTCCTTCTAAGAGCCAGAGAGAACCTCATTAATTTCTGGTTTTTAAATCCGCATCATGGTAGTCATAATGCCTTGTAGATTGTTATGAAGGCGAGGGCTGTAACCAGTACCGTGAGCCAATTTCTAACCATGTGGACTTAGTTTTTAGCGATATCCTGCTTCCAATTCTTGCGCCAATCATCGACCCTATAAGCACGAATACTGCTGGCAGCCAGGTTATATCGCCGCGATGCCAGTAAATAATTACCGCAGCAATAGCTGTAAAAATGGTCACAAACAGTGATGTAGCAATTGCCCTATGAATATCGAGTCTCATGGCTCTTAGGAAAGGGGGGAAGAGAGAACCGCCACTCCCACCACGTATACCAACTATTAGGTTTAAACCTAGTGAACCGGCAATAATGTTCCATGAACCTGGGTTTATCTTGCGGGCAAGTTCCGGGGTAATCCTGTCAAGATAGATTCCGAATACAGTTATGACAGAAATGATAACGAAGATGACTGCCAGAGCCAGTGTTGGAATCAATCCAGCGAGAAATGCACCCGTTACTGAACCTAAAGTCCCCCCAGTTATCATGTATAGAGCAATTCTCTTATCGATGTTCCTTCTTTGACTCACTGCCCCTACTGATGACGAGAAAGGTATGACTAGCAGGTTAATCCCAAAAGCACTCAATAAAGGCAACCCTGCCAGATTGAGCAAGGGTATCCTGACAGAACCTCCGCCAATACCAAACATGCCGCTCATGAAACCCGAGAAAAGTCCGACACACAGGTAGGGTGTGATTTCTGTGATCAATTATTTTCGCTCAAGAATAATCTTATAGCGGGTAGATTAATTTCCTGTTTGTTCCGCATCTTATCTCCTTGTCTTCAGGTTTTCTATTCTTGCTAGGATATCATCCACCCCCTGAGATAACTCCTTAAACTCTTCTCTTAAGGTCTTTAAGTTCATTGTAGAAGAGCTAACCCTTAGCTCGGGAAGGAGAACCTGCTGGAATCTGTGGCCATGGGCTGGCACTTCCGCTCCGATAATTTCGCTTATTCTGTAACCTGGCCAGGGATTCTGCCTGCAGCCAAAAGGTGAGGCTCTTCCTTCGGCTACTGCTTTTGCGAATTGACCGCAATTACCATACCCACAGAGCCCACAATTAAGCTTAGGCAGAGCTTCATAGATTTTTCTTATTTTCTCTTTATTACTGGCTGTCACCGTTCCTCCCTATCCACTTAATGATATTTGGCAAAGCTACAGCCCTCAAATTTCCAAGTGATCCACGGCTCAGTCTCGCCGTTTCCATTTATCCCGCTTGCTATAGTTCCCTCAGCACTTGGAATAGCTGCTCATTGGCTTTTTCCAGCTCTGCTGCTGCCTGTAATGCGCTATTGTAGATTGGGTCACTCTTGACATTTTGGGTTTTCTCAGTCCATTTCCTGAATTTCTCACTGTGCTTCTTGTTATGCTCCGCCCAGGAGGTCAAGACCACTTTGAGCCTACTCTTCTCATCTATTGGGAAACTTTGGGAAACACTATCAACCGTTGTTCGGATGGTGCTCTCGGGAACTGCACCGAGGATTTCATCAACCTTTTGCCCGTCAACGAAGAACATCTGCATCGGTATGCTCATAATCTGATATTTCACTGCTGTCCGTTGGTTTTCATCCACGTTCATCTTGCAGAACTTGAACCTGCCATCGTATTCCTGTGCGAGTTTGTCATATATCGGTGAAACCATCATACAGGGGCCACACCAAGGCGCCCAGAAATCAACCTCTGTGGGAAGGTCTGAATTGAGGACCTCCTCTTCAAAATTTTGATCTGTAACTTCTATTACTTTGCTCACATTACCTCCTTTAGTGTTTGTCTTTATTTCGCGACCCTTTTCTGAAATTCAAAATTTTTCCTTCCTCAAGGTCCCTATCCTCGTGAACAAGCATCGCGGAGAGTTCCTCTTCCAAATGAAAATTCGCGTTTTTTATCTCATCTTCAGTCTCAGATTTCATATGTTTTGGCCAGACCGACATAAGCGCAGAGGGTTTCATGATTCTATAAATTTCACCTAGTAATCTTCTCCTATCGCTTGCCTGCGGGAAATAGTAAAAATGAAAGACATCAAACAGGAGAACCACGTCTACAGACTCATCAGTTAACGCGATTTCTAGTTTTCCCGATGTCTGCATTCTTTCTATGTTTCTTGAGCCTGTTGACTCGACTTTTTGCATCAGCTCATCCAGGGCTTCCTTATCTTTATCTAAAGCGTACACTCTTCCCTGCTCACCAACTATTTTGGCAGCCGGAATAGTATACGTTCCGGAGCCACAGCCAAGATCCAGTACAGTGTGACCTCTCCTAATCCCTATCCTCTCTAATACATGAAGGACTCGTGATTCCAGCTTCATTTCCTTATTTCTTGGAGATATTTAAATGTGGACAAGGCGGCAGTGGCACCATCCCCAACTGCAGCAGCAATCTGGCGAGGTGAGTTCCTGCGGATGTCGCCGGCCGCAAAAATGCCAGGAGCTGAAGTAGTCATCGTTTCATCAGTGACGATGTAGCCGGCGTCGTCCGTTTCCAGAATATTGAAGAAGCTCTGGCTATTGGGCGTGAGCCCTATGGCAACAAAGACGCCATCCACTTTTAGGATAGATTGTTGTCCTGTTTCAACATTGCGCAGTTTCAGCCCCTCCAGTACTTTCTCTCCCAAGACCTCCTCTACCACCATACTCCAGATGAACTCTAACTTGGGATGAGCAAAGGCGCGCTCTTGAAGGACTTGTCCCGCCCGGAGCTGGTCCCGCCGATGTATTACGTAGACCTTGCTGACAAGCTGGCTCAGTTCCAGGGCATCGGTAATGGCAGTATCACCTCCCCCCACCACTGCCACCTCCCGGCCGCGGAAGAAAAAGCCGTCGCAGGTAGCACAATAGGAAACGCCACGGCCAGCGAGCCTTTCCTCACCAGCAACTCCCAGTTTGCGATACTCTGAACCAGCGGCGATGATTATGGCCCCAACCTCAAAGCTGCCCCCGGTGGTAGCTACACCATAGGATTGTCCTTGAGCAATGCTTGTAACCTCAGCGGTCACCACCTCCAGACCATATCTGAGAGCCTGTCGATGCATGAGTGAACCCAGCTCGGAGCCGGCTATACCCTCAGGAAACCCGGGGTAATTCTCCACCAGCGTAGTATTTACCATCTGACCTCCCAGCGGGCCTCGTTCCACCAGCAGGCTTTTGAGCCCAGCCCGTGAGGTATAGAGTCCAGCAGTAAGCCCGGCAGGGCCACCTCCGATAATGATTACTTCATACCTAGCCATTGTCCGCTCCGTTTCCCTCTGAAGCTATCTCTCCTTCCAACCTTCCTGCTCCATGGCCAGGAAAGCCAGCCGTTCTTCCTCATTCATCTCCGCTATCCTGATCTCAACGTTGGCGCCCAACCTCATTACCGCCTGGCGCAGACTGTTCATAAGGTAGTCCTTGATTGAAGCAGGAATACCAAGGAAAGGAAGCACAAGGGTAAGCGTAACCTCAGCATCCTTCAGGGCTATATCTCTAACCATCCCTAACTCAACTAGAGTGCGACTGATTTCTGGATGCACCACCTGTTCTATTGTGTGATGCACATCTTCCTCTGAGATATTCTCAAGCATTATGACTCTCCCTTTAATTAGTTATGCGATTTAGTCTCTCCATCTTTTGGCACTGGCAGGACGTTCCTGACGAGGTTAGTGGATGCTTACACAGGTTTGCGGGTTGCTTCTGTTTGCAGCACCGTGAAGCGATCAGGAATCAAGGCGCACAGGCTTAGTCCCCGCCTTATGCTTAAGAATCAACAGGAGCTTCGGCCTGATTCTTTAGCCCACAGAGAAAATCCGTCAGCTCTTCGATCCCTTCAACGTTAAAGGCAAGCTCCCTCCCCTCTAAGCCATATTGCAAGATCCGCTCATCCTGGGGGACAGCCGCGATAACCCTGCTCCCATCCAGGGCTTCAAAAAGGACGGCTTCCGTATTACTATCGGTTTTATTTAGGATGTAGTAAACCGGTTTATCGATGCTCTTGGCCATCTCGGCGATCCTGTTGGCGAGCCCGATCGACTCCTGTGAAGGATCCACAACCACCACGATGAGATCGCAGCCCCGCTCGACCCCTCGGCCGAGGTGCTCGATCCCTGCATCGGTATCCGCAATTAGGAACTCGTCATCTTTAAGCTCCAGGATCTCCAGGAACCTGGAGGAGAGGGCGTTGATCGGGCAGGCGCACCCCTCCCCAAAATCGTAGATCTTTCCCATTGCGAGAAGTTTTATGTTTCCCTTCTCTGTTAGATACTCTGTAGGAAGCTCATCTATCCCCCATCTTTCCTTGAGGGACTTGACTTTCTCAAATAGGACCTTCTTGCCGCCGAAGTAGTTCATGAAATCCTCGGGTCGCTTTAGCCCCAAATGCTTATGAAGCCCTAAGTTGGACTCATCGGTGTCGATCACTAGCACCTTGCTTCCCCTCTTAGCCAGTGCCTTGGCCAGGAGGGTAGAGACGGTGCTCTTCCCGCAGCCGCCCTTCCCCGCGACGATGACCTTCATCTAATCCTCCTCGATGAGGACCGTGGAGTTCATGAAGTCGATCTCCTTGATCTTGGCCTTAATGGCCCTCTCCTCGCCGAAGAGAGTTCTCACAAGCAACTTCTCCCCCTCGAACCTTATAAGAGCTACCTCCTCTAGGAGGTTCTCCTTCTCAGTCCCCTTCCCTTTCTGAACGCTTGCCAGGCACATTGTAAACCAGGCCTCCTCTTAGCTGGAGATACCCATCCCTTTTTTCGTATCTGGGGCACCCTTCCCCTTTGCCCGGAGCTTCGGCTCGAGCACCTTCAGGATGAACCTGAGCGCCTCATCTCGATCTCTATCCACAATGATAGCCTCCAGGTCCATTGTCTCCTTATCATCCAAACTTAATATCGTCGTTCCCATGATCTTTCAGATTCTTCAACACCTCCGTTTTTGCCCCGATCCGCTCCTCCAACTCCTCGATCGCCTCGAACTGGGCGGGGCGAACGGAATGAATGGGAAGGGCCGCCTTCCTCTCTCGCAACTCCTCCTCCAAGGCCGCAATCTCCTGCTTTAGCTCCTCTCTCGTCGGCATCCCACTCATACTTGCCATGGCTCAGGCATACATCACTTCTTTGAGTTTGAGCGCGGCCCGTTTCTTGTCGATGTGGTCGATCATCAGATGGGCGGCCTTCACCGGGTCGGGCTCGAAGGCGAACTTTCCACCGACGGTTCCTTCCAACTCCTCGGTCACAAGTCTGGTAAGATTTTCAGACCCGAGAACTGGGAGGGGCATCCCCAGGGTGGTGAACACCCCTGAAGCGACGAAGTAGAACCCGATCGAAACGGCCTTTTCGCTCATCCACTCTGGCGCTGCCCCGGCGACCGGCAGATCGGAGATATCCTCGCCAAGTCCGCCCTCGTTGACCACGTGGGCGAGGGTCATCAAGATCCTCGAGTTATCGACGCAGGAGCCAAGATGCAGCACCGGCGGGATACCCACGGCCTCGCAGATCTCCTGTAAGCCCTTACCGGCAAGTTCAAACGCCACCTCCGGCCTCATCAAACCAGCCTTGGCATCGGCGATCGCCGAGCAGCCGCCAGCCACCACCAGGACATCGTTTTTTATCAATTCTTTTGCCATCTCTACGTGGCCGAAGTCATGGGTAATCTTGGGGTTGTTGCAGCCAACGATCCCCGCAGCACCGCGCAGTCGGCCATCGATGATCGCATCGTTTAAGGGTCGATATGTAGCCCGATAGGTCCCACCGAGAAAGTTAAACACCGACTCTGCAGTAAAACCACCGATCAGGTCCATCGTCTCTTGAGGGATGAACGGCTCCTTGTCGCGATTTTGGAAATTTTCTACCCCCATGCGGAGGAGCTGTTTAGCAATATCCAAAGCGTGTTCCTCGGAGAACTCGACGTGCTCCACCCCGGGGAACTTTGCCTTGGGTGAGGTGCTGACGAGCTTGGTGTGGAACCGCTGGGAGAGGTCGGATAGCGCGGGCATGATGCATTGCACGTCGACCATCATCAGATCGACCGCTCCTGTCATCATCGCCAGCTCCTGCTGAAGGAAGTTTCCGGCGACAGGGACCCCATGGCGCATCAGGATCTCGTTAGCCGTGCAACACATCCCGGCGATGTTGATCCCCTTGGCACCTACCTTGTCGGCGAGTTGCAGGAGTTCAGGGTCCTGAGCCGCCACCACGACCATCTCGGAGAGAACCGGTTCATGGCCATGGACAACGATGTTCACCTGATCCTTCTCTAGGGTACCTAGGTTACAGGTGGCCCTTATAGGTGTGGGAGTCCCAAAGAGAATGTCTTGGAGCTCGGTGGCGATCATCGACCCACCCCAACCGTCGGAGAGGGCACAGCGCAACCCCTGTTTCATGATGTTCCGATAATCGGTATCGACGCCCATGTGAGTGCGGTGCATAATCTCGACGATCTCGCGGTCGATGCCACGAGGCATAATCCCCAATTCCTGCCAGCGCTCGACCCTTCTTTTGGGCGCGCGGTGTGCTAGCTCCAGATCCCCTTCCTGCTGGCCGAAGTTGGCCAAGGCCCGCTCAGCCAGGGCTACGGCGATCTCTCGATCGCTGGCACCATCGAGCCCAATCCCGTAGGCGTTCGCCACCTCGCGGAGCTTAACCGGATCCTTAATCTCGTAATCGCTTGACTCATCCTTGGCCGCCAACAGGAGCGCATGGGCCACATCCCGTCCGTGGTCAGAGTGAGCTGCAGCTCCGGCTGCGATCATCCGAATGAGGTTCCGTGCAGCGATCGTGTCCACGTTAGCTCCACAGATCCCATGATCTGTCTTTCCCGGGATGATCCGGCAGGGTCCCATGCTACAGATCCGACAACAGACCCCTTCGCTTCCGAACTTGCACTGGGGCTGCATCTTCTCAAGGCGGTCCCAGGCAGTCTCCCAATTTTCCTCGTCCGCTTTTTTTAGCATCACTAGAGATGCTCGATCGATGCTTTTTTCGCGATCTTTGGCCATCCATTCCTCCTTTATTTGTCCGCCAGCTGAAAGCTAATAGCAAAAGTAGTAATTCATCTCATCCGATATGTATCTAAATAGGAATCGCTGTAGATCTCATTATTTAAGATAAGTTCAGCCGTCGCGACAGCATCCATAACTTTCTTGTCGGTCACATCGCAGATGGCGGCATCCAGCCCTGCTCCCATGGCCATCACCAAGAATATGCGGTTTATCAGGCTCCTCTGGGTTGTGTCAGAGGCCATATTGCTCAGGCCTAACGTTATATGCGGAGGAGGGTCGGAGAGCACGGTGAGCTGTCTGATAGCCTCTAGGATATTCTTTGCCTGCTCCTGCATGAATTTGAGGGGCATTGCGATTGGATCTATAAATAATTTTTGTGTATCTAAACCGTGGTCCAAGGCAGCGGCAAAGATGGTCGCAGCATTTTCCACCCTCCTTCCTACATCCTGTGGACTGCCCCCATCACCACTGGCCACTCCAATCAGGCAGGCATCGTATTCCACAGCCAAAGGGATTAGACTGTTCAGTCTCTCCTCCACAGCAGTGGTGGAGTTTATCATGCGCTCATTCTCGCAAACCTCAAGCGCCCTCTTCACCACCTCTATTCGTGGCGAATCGATGGATATCGCTGTATCTACCACCTCTTGCACAGTCTCCACCATCCAGGCCATATCATTCGGGTCCCTGGTGACGGCTCCCATGTTTACATCAAGGAAATCCGCCCCGCAATCGGTCTGCAATTTGGCCCATTTTTGAATCGGCCCCTTATCCTTATCCTTTATCGCTTGGGCGATTTCCCCAAATCCCCCATTTATCCTTTCCCCGATGAGGATCATTTTCCCTCCTTGTCAGCGGTTGATCCTGTCAGCTGCTCAATATATCTCTTTGCCGCCTCCACTGCCTTTGGATGGATCATTACCAGGATATCGGCACCGGCCTGAAGATACGTGTAGGCGGTAGCTGCTTCCCACAGGGGACCACGCTTTGTATGATCACCCCACTCCGGGACCTCCTCCTCCCTCGCTTTGGCCTCCTTAACTTTCCAGACGTTTAACCCTATATTGGCTATGATGGGCTGGGCCATCAACTTGTCCCCTTTGAGTCCGGCCATTCTCGTTCTCTCCATGATGGAATAGACATACTCGGTACCATAGCCCAAGGCCGGTGAATCCGGAAAGATGACCATATCCTTTACGTCAAACCCGACATCTAAAGCCAAGGAGTTTACCTGCTTTGCTATATTTATATCTACCGGCGATTCGGCTATCAATTTGTGGTTATCGGCCTTACACAAAGCGGTCAGTGTCCGATAGTTATCCTGGGTAATTGTGCCCAGAAGGCAGTTCTCCCCAGCCGCTGCTTGTGAACACTCGGTAAACACCTCATTATCCTTATCGTCGTCACCACAGCCCCAGATAATCAAAGGGACCGATACGGCCCCTAAGACCTCCCTTACAACCTCGGCCGCCTCCTTTGGTGAGCGGTCCTCCCCGGTGGGATCGCAGCCTTGCAGCCGAAGACAGATTAGGTCGGCTCCGTACTCTTCCACACATTTCTTCGCCCATCTACTTGGGCTGTCGTATACATCGGAAAAGGGTCGAGCCAGCACCTCCGGCCACCCTTTGGGCGGAATATCCCATATCTCCATGCCCACGACGGGCCGATGAGGGATCTCACCCTCAAAATGCATGAATGGCAGAGCCGTCTCTCCACCTACCGTTATTGTACGAGTCCTGGTCCCTCCCTCTTCCTTCGTGGCTCCAATGGTGACTGTGCTGATCCTGTTGCTCCAGGTCTTCTTCACATCGGGTATCTCCATGCGCGTTTTTTAAGCTCCTTTCTTTAAATTTTTAAACTTAAGAAGAGTGTTAATGACTCAAAAATGCTCTTTCTCTAGAACGCAAGACTCTATCCATGATAACTCTTACCGCCTCTAGGGCCGGGGAATCAGGTGACAAGGACTCAAGCGACTTCCCCTCCCAGGAAAGCCCCAAGAGGGCCTCGTCTCGGGGAATCTCTCCCACAACCTCTAGACCCGTTCCTTCGAGCATCTCCTTCGCCCTCTGCGGCAGCCGGTCCGGAAGGTTGTTTAGGACCAGGTATCTCTCCTTTACGTTAACGTCTAGTTCATCCACCAGTTCGTCTATCCTCTCAGCCGCTCGTATGGCCACTGGATTGGCATCGCTTACTACCAAAAGTACATCCACGTCTGTGGTGGTTCGCCGGGAGATGTGTTCCATTCCGGCTTCATTATCCATCACCATATATCTATAGTTTCCGGCCAGGAAGTCCATATAATTCCTGAGAATATGATTTACTATGCAGTAACATTCGGGACCCTCCCCCCGACCCATTACCAGGAGGTCCAGACCCTCCGCTTCGACGAGGAGCTGTTGGAGCCGATACTCTATATACCTCCCCTTGGTCATTCCGGCTGGAAGATCAGTTAAGGTCTTCAAGGTCTCTCGTTCCAACCCGCCGATCGTCTGCTCGAACTTGAGGCCCAGCGCCTGATTCAGATTGGCATTAGGATCGGCATCTATGGCCAGAACGGGGCCCTCGGCCCTTTCCACAAGCAACTGAATGAGAAGTCCGGAGACCGTGGTCTTTCCAGTGCCACCCTTTCCGGCTATGGCTATGGTGAAGGGCTTCATAGCTAGACCTCCTGGCTCAACTCTTGCGTTATGGTAGGAAACCTCTCTAAATCCGTATGGGGCAGGAACATGGCCGCCATGAATTCATCGTAGTAGTTAGGGTAACTGATCAGATCGATATAGGTCACCGATTCGGCTATTCTGTGGCAGGCATCGAGAGCCTCGCGGGAGAGGAGAGCCATCTTGGCTCCAATTATCGAGGTATTGCCGACAAATTGAATCCTCTCCAGAGGAATGTCAGGAATCAGCCCCAATATTTGGGTCTTCCTCCTGTCCAGATACGATCCGAATCCGCCCGCTATCAGTATTCGCTCGAAATCCTTAAATTCAAGGCCCAGGCTTTTTATCAATATATTGGCCCCGGCGTAGATGGCTGCCTTGGCCCTTAGCAGGTTCTCGATATCCGGCTGGGTTATCACTATGTCCTTTCCTGTCTCCGTCTCTGAACCGGGCACCATCACAAACTCCGATTGGCCGTCCCTCTCCCTGATTCGATCGGATTTTCGCGGATCGAGGGCTCCCCTGCGATCGATGAGTTCGGCTTTGAAGAGTTCCGCCACCAGATCGATCAACCCTGAACCGCATATCCCTTTGGGTTTTCCATCTCCTATGGTGGAGTACTCTATTCTTCCATCGTTCATGGTGACGTGTTCAACCGCTCCGCGGCTGGCCCTCATCCCGCTCTCCGCGCCCGTCCCCTCGAAGGCCGGACCGGCGGATGCTGAGCAACTGATCATCCAATCCTTATTGCCGATCACTATCTCACCGTTGGTGCCTATGTCTATTAGCAAGGATAGCTTTTCAGATTTATCCATTCCGCAGGCCAATATCCCTGCGGTTATATCTCCTCCTACCCAGCCCCCGATCATGGGAACCACATAAACCAGCCCTCCCTTGTTTATCTTTATCCCTAGCTCGGTAGCCTTGATGGGAGGAGGAGAGGCAGAGGCAGAAACATAAGGAGTTTTTCGGATATAGGAAGCGGGTAAATTCAGTAGGAAATGCAGCATGGTGGTGTTCCCCGAACAGCTAACGCTTCCTATATCATCGCGCCTTACCTTGTTCCTGAAAATCAGCGTGGAGATGAGGCCGTTTATATCATCTATGATGAGGCTATGTAGTTCTTCAGGCCCTTCTTCATCGGCATGGATTATGCGGCGGATTACATCTTCTCCATATTTCATCTGTGAATTGTACTTTGCCTCTCCATCTACGGTTTTGGAGTTATTCAAATCTACCAGATGGACGACCACGGTGGAGGTGCCTATGTCCACGGCTATTCCATAGTTCCTCCCAGAAGTATCCCCACCTTCCACCTGCAGTAGCTCGGTGGTATCGCCCATCATCCCCAAGGTAGCCGTTATGGCCCATTGATTGTCCCTCAAAATGGTGGGAATCTCTTGAAGCATGGTCAGCCCGGTTTGTAGTATAGGAACCTTCTTCTTGGAACGTATCTTCCTGTACAACCGCTGGTGATCGGAGAGGTTGTCATCGAGGGAAGGTTTGGGGAGTTCCAGATACAATTTGTCTACCAAGGGTTCGCGCGTGAAGAAGACCTCTTCTCCTCCTGCTCGTATGGTGCGAAGTTTTTTCGCATCCTTATCTATTAGGATCTGTCCCTCTTCGATCCTCGTCTCTAAGGGGACCTCTACCTTTACATCTCCTAAGACCTTCGTCTGGCAGGCTAAGACGTAGCCCTCCTCGACCTCTTCCTTGGTGAGCAAGCCGGCGGGACCGCGCTCGATCTGGCCATCTTTAATTAAAAATTTGCACGTCCCACAGATCCCCTCTCCTCCACAGTTGCTGTTTACATATATCCCTGAGATGGAGGCAGCTTCCAGCAAGGTCGCCCCTTGTTCTACCTCAGTTTCTACTATTTTATCATCTAGATAGAAGGTTACTCTAGCCATAGGTTCTTATTCTTGCTTTGCAGACTTTAACTTCGGCCATTCTTGTTTAAGGAATCTGGGTATGCTGGCGGCATCCTCCGGTCCCACTATGACTTCCCATCCTCCCTCTTCCTGTATCTTCATCCGCAGTACTGCTACCAAGCCGGGTATGATGAGCTTCCCGTGGTTCACCTTCTCCATTACCCCTTGCTTCTGCACCGTCTCCACCACCGTCTCCCCGGAGAGCCTATCGTCCGCGTAGGCGTTGAGCACCCCCAGCCCTTCTGTATCCATTACGGAGATATATGCCGGAACCTTGCAATCTTCCACCTCGCCGGCCACGGTGAAGTAGGTGAGGGAGAAGTTTGTGGTAAATAACACCGGCGAGTCCGGCCCTGGTTCGCCTATTTCATATAACTTAGCTTCCACGGCGTTTGGCACCTGCGGATCGATGTATATGTGTTGACGCACGGTGAGCGGGGGCAAGATCCGCCACGGCTCCATCCCTTCCATCACCAGGATGGAACCGTATTTTAAGATGCTATTTGCCGCCTGAGCTACCTCCTGGAAGGGATCTTCGTCGTCGGTATCGGTGAAGGTTATCACGGGGTAGCCGAGCGGGCGGAAGGTCTTCTCCAGAGCAAGCCTTCTGATAAGGGTCAATTTTTCCAGGTATCCAAGCATATCCTCCGAGGTTGGAGCCAAAACCAGCTCTTCAACCCCTGTCTGGTTAATTTGCTCGGTCAGAGAGGCTAAGCTTTCCAAATCACCGCCTTCGACCGCCAGGGGGCAAGAGAACTCTTTTGCCAGGGAGGCCATCTCTTCCCAATTATCTTCTGTGGCAGCGTAGATGAGAGGTCGGGAGTCGGCGCATCTTCCTAAAGCGGCCTTCATGGTGGTCGCGTCTTGGGAGAGGAGGATTAAAGGGAGATTGGTTCTCTTCGCTATCTCCTCTACTCGCTTGGCATACTCCTCTGGACTGGTGTTTGAATGTTCGATGGCTATCAGGTTGACCCTGATGATCTCCCCTATCCGTTCGAACCCCAGCCTGTTGATCTGCTCCACTTTGTCTTCCAATTCGTCATCGGGCAGGCTATCCTTGACCTTGATCGCTATCCCTGTAGGGCGGTGGAACTTCTCCTCATGCCTGAACAGGACGGTCTCTCCTCCTATCTCCACCTTTCCTTTGTCCTTCCCGATGGCCACCTTTCTCATCGGCGGAGCGGCCGCCGCTGACAACGCCTGCTTTGCCTCCTCAGTGACGTGGGGACATTGATCGAGCGAGGCTTGCTTGTTGGCAAGCTGCATAGCGAAAGCCATACAGGTAGGGAAACCACATTCCCCGCAGTTTGTCTTGGGCAGGTTTTTATAGATCTCTATAGCGCTCAATTTAGCCATTTATTTCCCCCTTTAGAAGATCAGTCCAAGGTCCAATGTCCAAGGTCCGATGACGTTGGACATTGGACGTTGGACACTTAATTTACATCATCGGCTCTAGCTTCAACGCCGGATGGCTCGCCTTTTGTAGGTATTCTACCAACTCCGCCGAGGTAGTGGCATTCTCTTCGGTGGCTATCTTATCCATCAGCTCCGGCTTTCCTATCTCTTTGAGCCTCTTCTCCAAGCGATCCTTTATCTCCTCCTTGAGAGCGGTCGGCATCCAGACCACCCGCTCAAGCCCCCCGTCGGCGGAGATGAACTTCTCCGATGTGATATAGACCTTACCTATCCCGATGAAGCCCGGGATCTGTCTCCCTCCGCCGATCTGGCCAGCCATGGTGGAGAAGGTCATCCCAATGGGGGTCATCTCCGTGTACTCGCGGTTGACGATCATCACCCCGTTTGTCTCGGGAAGGATCGCCGTGATGCACTCAAAGCAACCGCAGCAGGTCATGGGATCTTTGATCATGGAGTAGGCGCTGAACTTTTCCAGCTTCCCATCGGTCTCCCGAGCGAGGTATTCGTTGACCCCTTTCCACTGACCGTATACTGGATCCAGCGTTTCCCCCTTAGGCACCGGTTGGTTGGGTCCAAGGGGGTCCATCTCATAGGCAGCCCTACAGTCGAGCCAAGTGTAGGCACCACAGAGGCCCAATCTTTGAGGGGTTACGATGCAGACATGATCGGGCGCATAGGTCTGGCAGAGAATGCAGGAATAGTAAGTATCTATGTCCTCATCCTTCATGTCGCCTATCCTCTCGTCCCTCTCGTGATAAATCTCCTTGGCCCCCTTTAAGGGTTCTTGTATCTTGTCATCGTCGGTTATGAACGTTACCTGCACCTTATCAAGGATTGAGGAGAAATCCTCATGGATCTTCGCCACCAGGATCTCACCGAAGTGTTTGATCCTAAAACCCTTCTCGAAGCTTTTCTTGCTAATCCTGATCCACGGTATATCCCGCTGGCCCATGTGGAAGATCCCACTGGCCCATGAGAGGAATTCATGGATCCTCCGTTCGACTACGGTCTCAAAGTCCTCCTTAAACTCCCGCCCGGCCACCTCCACGAGTATGGCGAGGGGCATTGATCCTCCTACCTCAAAGTCTCCGTCAACATCCGGGCCAATCAGTTCGATCTTCCTGTCCTCTACTTCATCCATCGGCCTTCCACGGACCAACTCGAAGGCGGTGCTGTACTTCCCGCCGAATTCGATATACATATCGGGTTTTCGAACCGACTCCCCTTCGAATCCGGCACCGAAAGGAACGGGAATATCGACCTCGCTCACCTTTATCTCCAGGTCTCTTACTTCAATAGCCTTATCTACCAGCTTATCGCGAGGGATCCCTGAGACTACATGCTCGTAGGTACATATCCCCCTCGGCAGGATCTGGGGGATATTAACATCGGAGATGACAGGAAAGCCGAAGTTGATCGCCCCCGCTGCGGTGGCATACTTCTCGTCGCTAATCACTTGATCCTCGTTTACACCTTCATCGGCCCCTAGAGCCAGGACGAAAGCGTGGACCCGCTCTTTATTATAGAGCAGCATCTCCCTGGCTTCCTTCATTCCACCGGCTTTGATCCCGCCGAACGTCAAGCCAGCTCGACAAGCGAAGTTCAGGGCATGGACAGCAGCCGATGTATCCTTACCGTATGGGACGAGGAAGGTGTCCCAGTTCATCTCAACACCCTCTTCAGCAAGCTGCTCGGCCATGCTCTTCCCATTGGTGTGGGAGGCCATAAATACAAGTATGTTCCTCGTCTGAAGCTCTTGAGCAAGCCTAACCGCTTCTTCGTTGGTGGGCAGGGCGCCCACGCAGGCGGCAAAGCCCGGCATTCGCCCGTCCACCAGCTTTATCCCCTGCTGTCTCAGGGTAGCATCGTCGGTAAATCCCAACCAGGGCGGCTCAGGCTGGTATCCATTTACCAATTTTAAGGCCTCAATTATCTCCTGTGCGATCAAGGTGGCCATACCGGCATCCAGGGCACCTCCCAGATAGGGTGTCCATAGATGCTCTGAAGGAACCTGGGGAAGGAGCCGTTTAGCTCTCTCTAGTGGTTCCTTCATATCAGATAAAGTCTTTACCTCGATTCCCGTCATGGAGAGAATTAAGGGGAGGTAGAAGCCGGTATTGGGGAAGACCACCTCCTGCTCCGGTCCCTTCTCTTCGAGGGCTTCGCTCAATTTTGTCTCAGCCTCGGCCACATACTTATGAGCGCCTCGGACGGCCGCCGTTGCAATGATTCTTGACATAATCTATTACCTCCTAAAAGAAAATCCTTCCCTATAGTGACGCGTAAGCATACACCTGCACACAGTCATATCCCAAAGGAGAAATATAGCATATCAACAGGATCGTCGCAAATCACGAGTAAGAGAGCCAACAGGCACAAAGAACGTAGATTCGGCCTTGAGAGGCTTATGTTGCAGTGGAGACGATCCTTTCCTCTAGGAGGGTAAAGAGCTCCTGAATCGCCTCTCGGGAAGGAGAGGTGATCAAAGTGGGAAAGAACGGGAAGAGGTGACGGAGGAGGGAGCGCAGGAGAGCGTTGGCCGGGCAGGCGCAACCACCGCCACCTTGGCGTCGGGATCGGCATCCACCGCAATCACTCGATAGCCACGGGTTACGGCCTCACGAGCAAGCAGTGCCACGAGAGTAGTCTTGCCCACCCCGCCCTTCCCAGCTACGGCAAGCTTCATGCTTCCCTGCCTAATTTGGCCAGTTTTCGGCATAGCATTCGACCAAGAATTGCCAGACCATCGGTAGGGAGATAGTCACCGGCCGTCTCATCGAACAGGGCGCTCGCCTTTGCCGGAAACTCCTCATCCCCCGCCCACCACACCACCGCCATCGGTAGCTGCGGCAACGCGCGGAAGGTATAAGAAGCGTCTCCCATATCCAAAGTTTCACCTCCCAGCGTTATTGACGCCCGGTGGAAGGCTTCGACGTTTCCACCCAGGTCCCGAACAAGCTGATCACCCGAATACCCCTGGAAGGCGCGCCAGTAGAATCCTCCATCAGGCAACTCGCGAAAGCCGATCCACCGACCTGTGGGGGGTGCACCGTCTCCATTTTTCAGGTAATCGAGCAGGAGAATCTGTAGTTCTTCCGGGCAGGCCTCGCCATTTGGTGCGGTGGGTGAAAGCTCCGGCCAGCGGATCGAGTACACTCTTCCCAGTAGAGGAAGCTCCAACCATCCTTCATGGAAAGTCAAACCTCCCCTGCGGGCTAGTTCTTGGGGGTTAACCTTCGCCAGCTCCTCTCTGGCTTCGTTGATCAAGGGGCGTAAAGATTTGCGCCACTTCATGTTTGACATTGCCTCACCTCGCTTAGCGATCCAGACTAGGCCCTCGAGGGTCTTCTCCGCAAACACGACTTGCTCCTGCCGGTCACGCTGAAAGCGAAAGCCCCGGGATTGAAGGATGCGGATAATTCGCACGTTACTTGGAGAGAACTCACCCACTACCCTTTTGATGCCCCATCGCCACGCGATTTCAAGGCAAAAGTCAGTAAATTTGCTCCCTAGGCCCTTCCCTTGCCAAGGATCGGCCACGAGTACCGCGTACTCGGCCGTCGCGCGGTCCGGATCGGCTGACAGTTGTCCTAACCCGATGAGTTTATGAGATCCGGCCTCCTTGATCTCAGCCACGATAGCTAGTTCATTTTTATGATCAACGGAGCATAGTTGGATGGCCTGATCGAGAGGGATCTCGTTCAACTGACGCTCGAAACGAAGATAAAGGCTCTTTGGGCTACAGGCACGAAACATGGCGCATAACGCCGGTGCATCTTCGGGTTGAATGGAGCGGAGGGTCACCGGCGTCCTGTCCCCCATCCACCCATGACGTATGAGCTCCTCTGGAGCAAGCGACATCCGCTCACCGGCACCTTTTCGGCTGAGCCTCTTCCGTGAGTCCCGGTTCTTGTGCACTCTTCCCATGAAAATATTATAGGGAAACAGGCGGTTGGTGCAATAACTCTTACAAGAGAAGGATACTGCGAAGAAGGAGCGATGCACAATTCCTTGCTGAGAGGCTACCGGCACTGGCCAGTTTGAGAAGTTGGCAGCGGAAGAATCAAAGTCGGTCATCTCGTACTATTGGGAAGGTATGATGCAGTACGCGGTCTGTGATTAGTATTGCATTTTTTTGTGTCTTTTCATGATCTCGCAGTGGCCCACTGTGCGGCACGCTTGTTAAGTTAGTCTCCTAGGTTTAGACTGGGTATCGCTGCTGTTGGGGCTTATTTAGGATGGAGACGCTAGCGAGGTAAGGATCTTTCAGTGATACAACGATCGGGATCTAAAGAATTGGATAGAGGAGTTAATGAGCAGCCGATTCGTCGGTATTTGAAAAGGCGGTGCCAATGAACAAGTTACCATCCCTTAGTCTTCTAACAAAGGAACAGGTGCAGCAGATCCACAAGGCAGCGCTCAAGCTGCTAGCAGAGACAGGGATTCACCTCCCTCACGCTGAAGCACAACGTCTTCTTCACAAGGCGGGTGCAACAGAGGATAAGGACGGTAGATTCCTTTTTCCCCCAGCAATGGTGGAAGACGCGATCGCTAAAGCGCCATCGCGAGTTCCGTGGTATAATCAAACAGGGGATAAGGAATTCCCCTTAGAGGTCGATCGGGTCTACTTCGGGCCGGGCTCCGATTCCCTGTATGTCATCGATCGTAAGACTGAACAGATACGACAGACTGTCTTGCAGGATGTCATCGATAATGTTCGTGTAGTCGAGGCGTTGTCACAGTTTGATTTTATTATGTCAATGGGCTTACCCGCGGATGTCGAGCCAGACAAGCAGTACATCGCTGTGTTCCGCGAGATGTTGATTCATTCAACAAAGCCGATCATTGCCACATCAACGTGCCTCGCTGATCTTGAAGGCCCCTACGAAATGGCGAAGCTCGTCGCTGGTGGGGAAGACAAGTTTAGGAAAAAGCCGCTCTTCACCACCTACATTGAACCTGAATCCCCACTCAAGTACGGGGGTGATATTGTCGATCGCCTGTGGTTCTGTAGTGAGAAAGGGATCCCTACTATGGGGGTACCCAGCCCGAACCTTGGGGGAGGAGGTCCAGTGACGATGGAGGGCGCTCTTGTCCAAGGGGCAGCGGAGTCACTGGCAGCGTTGGTCATTCTACAATTGAAATTTCCCAAGGCTGGCTTCATATTTGGAGCGAACTGCGCGGCCACCGATATGCGCACGGCCATTGTTTGCTATGGCTCGCCGGAGTGCGCTATCTCAACCGCTGCCTATGCCGATATGGGGCGATTTTATAATCTACCTTCTTGGGGAATGGTAGGGTGTACTGATGCTCAACAGGTTGACGCTCAGGCCGGTGAGGAAGCCTTTCAGTCGATCCTTTTCGCTCTACAGTCAGGAGCGACCCTGGCCCACGACGTCGGTTTTCTTGCCTATGGCTCACTCTATGATGCACGGTTTCTAATATTAAACGACGAGATGATCGCCCGTGCCCGCCACATGTGGAGACCACTTCAACTGACGGAGGAGAACCTTGCGCTTCAGACAATAGATGACGTGGCTCGTGCCAGCATTAAAGGAGAGGGTCCCACCATCTACCTTAAACACCCACACACCGCGAAGCACTTCCGCGATTCCCTCTATCTTGCTCCTTCTTTCATCGAGCGGCGAACGATAGATTTGAGAAAGCCAAGCGAGACATTGCTGGAAAGGCTTGGCGAGAAGGTGGAGGAGATCCTCGCAGCCGATGTGGAGGCGACGATTCCTGATAACCTGGTGAATAAGTTGCGGGCTTTGTAACCCTTTTTGGGCCTTAAGGTAAGGAAACCTCACCTTGATTGTCCGGTTAAGCTCCCAGTCTTACCAATCGGACGGCTGCAATGCTTGCTTGGTTGAGCATTTGGAAACGGGTCTTATTAGTGTGCGCTGGAGTTTATCTTACGCCGTAAGAGGAGCACTCTTGTGAGGGCTATCATCACCGATGGCACCGGGTTTGTCGGTTCACACGCAGTTTGTGCCCATATCAACGCTGGCAATGCCGTTCTCGTGCTTGTCAACCGTCACGCTGCCCAGGTCAACATCCGTCGCTCTGTCGTAGACCCGCTTATTGATTCAGAGGTAAACGCCATTGACACGATCAGCCCCTTGTGTGAGGCGGTTGGCGCCGAGGCGATGTTTGGATTTGCTGGGAGAGTGTCCTTGGAAGAGGGGTTGTAGCATGTCTAAAAGGGCGTTTAAGGTTCTACTGGTCTTTGGGACGCGGCCGGAGGCGATCAAGCTCGCCTTGGTGTTGCGCGAGCTTCAAGCCGCGGAGCAAATCGAGCCGGTCGTTTGCGTCAGCGCGCAGCACGACGAGCTCCTCGATCAAGCCCTGAACGTTTTCTCGATCAAGCCCGACTATAGTCTTGACGTCATGATCTATGACCAAAGCCTGTTCCATATAACACGGGTGGTCCTGGAGCGGATCGAGCCGGTGCTTAAGGCCGAGTGCCCCGATCTGATCCTTGTACAGGGGGATGCGAACACCGCGTTTGCAGGAGCACTTGCCGGTTATTATTGCAAGATTCCGGTTGCTCATGTGGAGGCTGGCCTGCGCACGCATGATAAGTATGCCCCTTTCCCTGAGGAGATGAACCGCTGCCTCATCGACCGGCTTGCCGACTTCCTCTTTGCTCCTACTAAGGTTGCAAGACAGAACCTGCTTTCGGAGGGAATCGTCAAGGACGCGATCTTCGTCACCGGGAACACTGAGATCGATGCTTTATACTTTGTACGCGATCGGGCCCCTCCACGCGAGCGATTCGATTTTAGGCGCGCCTCTCCCCAAGGGAAGATCGTCCTTGTGACCGCACACCGTAGGGAGAGTTTTGCCGGAGGGATTGCTAGAATCTGTCAGGCCCTACGAGACCTTGCACAACGAAATAACGATGTGACGATCGTCTACGCTGTTCATCCGAACCCCAATGTCCGTGAGGTGGTACAATCTGAACTTGCCGAGCAGGAGCGGGTCGTTCTTCTCGATCCGCTTGACTATGTCTCGTTCGTTCGTCTGATGGAGGAATCGACCCTGATCCTCACTGACTCCGGCGGGATTCAGGAAGCAGGAGCCGCTCTTCACATTCCGCTTCTCGTCTTGAGGGATAAGACGGATCGCGTTGAAGGCATAAAGACTGGTGCGGCGCGTCTTGTGGGGACCGACCCTGGGCGGATCGTTTTCGAGGCAGAGAGTCTGCTGCGCGACTCGCAGGCCTACGAAGAGATGATGAGGGCTGAAAACCCGTACGGTGATGGCAACGCCGCTGTACGAATTGCAGAGATCATCGAAGAGAGGTATCTATGAGTGAAGGCTACGCTGATCTGCATTTACACACCACCGCTTCCGACGGAACGCAAGGGATTTTGCAATTGGTGAAACGTGCCGCCGCTTACGGCCTTTCCTCCATCGCTATCACTGATCACGACACTATCTCCCAGGAGCTGACCGAGCGGGTGATTAAGATAAACGGCCTTGAGGTGATTACTGGGGTGGAGATCAAGGTCGACTTTGACGGAATCCGCGGGGAACTCCTGGGCTACTTTGTCGATCCTGCTTGCCCTTCGCTGCATGAAGTGTTCTTGTTCATGAAACGTTCTCGCGAGGAGCGGATGGCGAAGATGGTCAGGCGGTGCCGTGATAAGTTGGGCTTGGATATCAAAATTGACGAAGTGCGCAGAATTGCTTCTGGGAGCATCGGCAGGCCTCACCTGGCACAACTCCTTGTAAAGAGGGGTGCTGTCCCCACGCTTAAAGAGGCGTTTAACCGGTTTCTCGCGCAAGGCAGGCCATGCTATATCCCACTTAATAGGCCAGGGTTCCGCGATGCGGCTCGTGCCGTGCACGCGGCCGGCGGGGTAACATCGATTCCCCATCCGTGCTTTATGGAGGTTGAAAACTGGGAGGAGTTTCTTATTGCGGTTCGCGCAGAGGGCGTTGACGGCGTTGAAGTCTTCTACCCTTATCGGAATGCAGCCGATAAGCTTAAGGCTTCGCCACAGATAGTTGCCTCCCTGGCGAAGAAACACGGGTTCTTGCTCACCGGCGGCTCGGATGATCATGGTCCATCCTCGGTTAAGGAGACGCTGGGGGAGGTGAGAGTTCCCTACCGGTATGTGGAGGCGCTGAAGCGTGCCTGCGGCCTTTACTGACTAGAACATGTTTTGAGGAAGGAAACGGGTTGTTGTTGTAAGCATATGGCTGATGGAATGGGGTTTTTATAAGGGATCGTTTGCTGTTAATAAGAGAGTGTGGTAGAAGAGTAGCCCGTGAGAGGAGGGGACAATGCGTCAGGTTAGGTTCCATTATCCAAGTTTCGATCGACCTTGGGTCGGGACGCTGCGCGGGGAGGTGATCATCACTCAAGGAAAGGAGTTCTCCTTAGATCAAGTACGGCTTCTCGCCCCGTGTACCCCGACGAAGATCATCTGCCTGGGGCGTAACTACGCGGAACACGCAAAAGAGCTGGGAAACGAGGTGCCGGAGCGTCCGTTGTTCTTTTTCAAGCCACCATCGGCGGTGATCGGGCCTGGGGAGGAGATCCTCCTTCCGAGAAGTTCACGGGTTGACCACGAGGCTGAACTCGCCGTCGTCATTGGGCGCCGCTGCCGGAATGTTCGAGCTAAAGACGCGATGGACGTGATCCTTGGATACACCTGTATGAACGACGTCTCCAACCGTGAGGCGCAAGGCTGGGAGCAAAACTGGGTACGGGCAAAGGGGTTTGACACCTCGGCTCCGCTCGGTCCGGTGATCGTCACAACAGACGAGATCGAGGGGCCGTTTCACGTGATGCTTCGCTTAAACGGCGAGGTTAAGCAGGACGGCTCGACGCGCGACCTGATCTTCTCGATCCCGGAGATCATCGAGGAGATCTCATCGTTTATGACCCTGGAACCAGGGGACGTGATTGCAACTGGAACTCCGGCCGGGGTTGGTCCGCTCTCTTCTGGCGATGAAGTCGAGGTCGAGATCGAAGGGATCGGGACCTTGAGAAACCATGTGCGGCAGGGCGACCACTAGTACCCACCGCCTCGATTCATCCCGTAGTATATTAGGGCATGGAGTCCTACACTATCGGCCATTTCACGAGGAGCCGAAACGCATAATGACAGAACAAGGAGGCAGTAGACATGAGTAATCTTGTCAATTGGTTCATCGATCAGGGACCGCAGATCGGCCTACGGCTCGGTGGGGCGCTCTTGATCCTCCTCGGTGGATGGTTGCTGGGGATCCTCGCTGTCAGGGTGGCCGGCCGCCTGATGGACATCTCGCAACTGGAGTTCTCCGAACTGCTGCGCCGGTTTATCTACAAGCTGATCCGATGGGCGCTCATCGGTGTCGCCCTGATCATGGCCCTTGGGCAGTTGGGGGTGGAGATCGGACCGCTGATCGCTGGACTGGGGGTGGCCGGCTTCATCCTCGGTTTCGCCATGCAACAGACACTATCCAACTTTGCCGCGGGGTTCATGCTCCTCCTCTACCGGCCCTATGACATCGGCGATCCTATCGAAGCGGCCGGGACATCGGGAATCGTGGGGGGGATGAACATGGTCACCACTACGATGCAGACGGAAGAGGGGACCGTTATTACCATCCCCAACGGTAAGATCTGGGGTGGGGTTATCAAGAACAAAAGAAAAAAGACCTCTTAACAGGTCCTCCAGAAATCGCGCCCCGTAAGGAGAGGAGAAGGCGGGTAAACTTCCCCTTCCCAGTCACTTTGCACTTTGGTAGATGCTGGGTCAAACTTCGATCTCAGAGACAAGGGCTAAGTATCTCGCTTCGATTCAAGAAACAAGGTCAGATCCCGGCGTTCACAGATGCGGTTGGGGCAGGGAACTCCTATAGCGGGAGAAGATCCACTAGGGCAAAGCCCAAACCCACTACAGCAGCCATCATCGCAAGTGCTACCAGAGCAGTAGCCAGGCTTGAGATCAGAAGCGGAGGGCTGATCTCAGGCGGCAAGTCAGCTATGAGCTGATGAAGCTCACCCACGACAGCTTTCGCCCTTTCGCGCCCACCTTGCAGCTCACCGGCGTACGCGTGCCAGAGATACCGATCGAGGGTCTCTCTTATCTCTTCCTTAATGAGGCTTGGCGGGTACACATCCGCTATCTCGAGCAGCCGCCCCTTGATCTCGTGATCGAGCTCCGGGTAAGATTCCAGTCGGATCTGGAAGTCACGGAGGGCATTCTCCCGTTTCGAACCCACCAGTTTCCAGCGCATATTCGTCCAGATTGCGTTCACCGTCAGCACTCCCAGCAGTAGCATGATTGCTCCAACGGCAACGATGCCAAGTAGGCGCACCATCGCTGACACCCACCTTGGTACCGCGGGAAGATATGTCTGACGGACTCCCCCGTCACGAGTGCTGGACTCAAGAGCCCGGATCCGTCCGTCGACAATTTGCCTGGGCACCGGCTCTAGAGACGGAGCCCAGGCGAGTGCAGTATCCGAGGCGATGAGGCATGACAAAAGAACCTCTTCACCCTGCCGCCACTGCTCGAAGGTGAGATCGAAGTGGCTTGCTCCGACTATCGCAGTAACTCCGGGATCGTTGGCCTCGATCTCCACACTCAAGATTCGCGCTTCATCTACCACCTCAAAACGGAGTCGCTCAAAGAGAACGCTGGCGTTAGCTCCTACGCCTACCAACGTCCGATTCCCTGTGTTGGCGAGTGCAATCCGCGCACGCCACAGGTACGCGACATCTTCACCTCTGTACCGGAAGGTTCCTTCCAGCCCGGCAATACTCGGCCGCAGTGTCAGCTCTTCACTGCTCTGGAGCACGACAGTCAGCTCCCACTCGTCAGGCGTCAACGAGAGAAGCCCGAAGATCAGGGCAGCGATCAGACCTCCCGTTCCTACGAGAAGGCTGATTGTGCTGGGCTTCGTCAGCCATGCTCGCCACTTGTTTCGTGCTTGTGCTACTGCGTGCTCTCTCATAGGTCACCTTCTACGGCTTTCCACAGTAGTATAAAACGCACATCTTGTACAGGCAATTCGATTCTGAATCAATGATGTCAGAGTTCCCGGGCCAGTACATCACAGCACAGTGTTCGAACTACACCAACTGTTTCCCAGGCGATGCCGTGCATTCAGTCTGAAATCAAAGGGACGCATACCTTATTTCCGGAGATCGGGGTATGGTTTTTGCTCGCGGATAATGCGCTCTGTCAACGCCTTGGCGACATTCAAGAAGAGTTGACCTCCGAAGGGTCGGCCAGCGCGAGCTCAAAGCCAAGGGTCATTGATACCAGCGGGCTCGGGACAATTCACTTATCCTTTTTGAGTTATGGTATGGGTCCCCCGATCTCTTTGGTTGCCTCACGTCGTAAAGATTGATGCGGACTGCTTGCCATAACACGTTTGTTGCACTGTCCTATAAACAGTTGTGTAGTCCGCATACATACGAGACAATGAACCAGGAGGCATCTACATCGTGGAAGAGAGATACCGGGAACTCCTTGATCAAATGGTGCAGATGGCAGAGGAAGGGAAGTTCGGTGATTCCATCAGGTCATCGCGAAGAGAGTACGCCCGGCTTAGGGGTGGAATCGCAGTGTTCGTGAAATGTGTTCTTGACGCATATGCTCCGAAGAAAGGAACGACTTCAGAGATCCTTTCACTTCGAGACGAGTTCACGAGGGCAATTCTGATTGCGTATCGCGATTCAGTCGATTGCAGTTCCAAGACCGCAGAGGCCCTTATTCAAAGCATCATACGGGACTACCCCGGAGTCCCCGGATCATGTCTGCTTCCCCAGTTTAACACTCTGGCACAGGCTGCCCTTGGGTTCAGAGAAGTGGCATACTCCAGCAACCGAACCGTGCTGTGGCAGCAAATGTCCGGTTCGTTCCTTTCTTACAACGAGTTCTTGAACGCACTACTCGGCTTTTTACTTCCTTGCATTGAATGTTCATATGGGAAGGCTCCAGATAAGAGAGTCTTTTCTCTTTCATATGGAGCGAAGCTCAAAAGACTGAGAGATGCTACTGGTGGAACAGACGAGACCTCCTCGTTAATCTTCCGACTGGCTAGACCTAAAATCAGAAATGGTCTTGCGCACGGAACAGCCTGGCTGAACTCAGCGAAGGCAAGAGTGTACTATACCGATGTTCGCTCGGGCGGTAGGAAGCAGAGCATTAGCCTTGCAGATTTCGGAGCCTTAGCACTGGTTGGATCGCATCTAGCAGAACCGTACCTTGCTGGGATCGGGGCTGTTGTCGTGATCGAAGAAGGAACGGATTTCGCGCGAAGCCTTTTGCCAAAGCATCTCCTGGAAGAATACAGGCGTCGTTAGCAGCGAGTAAGCTTCTAATCGGCCTGGGAATCCGGGATCAGGTCGTCCATTGCCACATTTCTGAGTGGCTCAAACGCACACAATCATTGCGGTCTATTCAAGGCATTTCTTTAGAAAGCGCGCGCCGTGTCAAGTCGATATTCCTCGATTCACCTCTATGATGATCTTCCTGTCGCCTTCATTTGAGCCAGGTTTGTCGGAAGCATCTCTTCGCTGCAGCATAAGGTTGTCCCGGAGACGTGGCGCAATCTAGCCAAACGTTGGCCTGGAAGGACGAAGAGAGCCGGGAATAGGTGTTGCATCCCCCGAATTCCACGAGTGGCGGCATCAGCCTTACAGAAAAGAGTAACCTGACCTCTGAAAAGGCGCGATATGGGCGGCCCTCTGGCCGTAAGGGCTTATTCAGTCGGTGGCACGGGGCTACCCCCAGAATATTCCGGTTGGATCCCTCTCAACTTCGTGGAGAAGTACGTCAAAATCCTCGTTGGGAACCAGTTGGTCGTACTTGTGCCAGCGGGAATTCCTATCCCTCCAATATAAAGTCCATTTCTTGGATTCCGGATCGTAACGAAACTGGGCCACGTTGATGTCCACCCATTCTGCTGGCTTGTGGAAGGCTGGCCGCTGCTCTAAGAGCGTGACCGAATTGCCGCGGAACTTGAAGCTAAGTCGTACGCGGTCCCGCACGTGAGCCGGTATCCTTGCCTCGCAGTACCTTGGCAGGGTGTTCTCCACTTGCTCTTTGATCAAGACGGGTAGACCCATCTTTGCTCCAGTTATGGTTCTTGGACTTGCGCTTCTTCATGCGCAGCGTTGTCAATGGTCAGAATCATGCTCGGCTGTCAGAACGAATGCCCCTTCTCCAGTTTTCGCACTTGGTGACCGCATTCTTTCGGCTTTGTGTAAGGCTGCACGACTCACTCCAATTCCTCTTCCTCGTACGAGTCTTCGATCTTGCAAAGCCGATCGTAGAGGGCCTGCAACTTCCGCTCGAGGTTCGCGTCCTCGGTGTGGTTTGCCTCAGCGGCGATGTAGCCCAGCAGGTCATCGAGATCTTCCAGCGTGTATTCTCCCACCCAAGTTGCGCTTCCCGAAACCGGACGGAGTCTCTCCGTATACTCGGAATCAGCAAACGTGTGCTCGATTAGAAGCTCCCTCTCCCGAGAACTGAAAACGATCTCGACCTTTTCGCCGGGCTTGATTTTCTTACGCCTTACCATGGCCACCTCAGCCTGCAAACGATGCCCTATCCGCTCAAGACGCTTCCAATCGCGGTTTAAGTATACCAGGAGAAATCCCAAAAGGTAGCCATAGCCCACACGAGAAAAAGGTGCGTTTTCGGGATAAGGCCCTAATCCGGCAGCTCGAAATCCTCGTAGACTGGGAAGGTCCGCGTTAACTCGTGGACTTGCGCTCTGACGCGTTCCAGCACCTGTTCATCGTCTGGACGGGTCAACGCGGTATCGATGAGCCGTGCGATCTGTCGCATCTCGTCTTCTTTCATCCCTTCCGTCGTGGCGGTGGGCGTGCCCAGCCTGATACCACTGGTGATCGCCGGCGTTTCCGGATCGTAGGGGATCATGTTCTTGTTGACGGTGATGTGAACGCGGTCGAGGATCGCTTCTGCTTCCACACCCATCATCCCTTTGTTTCGCAGGTCGATCAGCATGAGATGAACCTCCGTGCCTCCGGAGACGAGTCGATAGCCGAGCTGCGTTAGCTCCTCGGCCAGTGCCTTGGCATTGGCCACAATCTGGCGCTGATAGGCGCGGAATTCGTCTGTCAGCGCCTCCTTGAAGCAGACCGCCTTGGCAGCGATCGTGTGCATGTGCGGGCCGCCCTGGGTGCCGGGAAAGACCGCCCGATCGATCGCCTTGGCGTGCTCACCTTTGCATAGGATGATCGCGCCGCGCGGCCCGCGCAGGGTCTTGTGGGTCGTTGACGTGACGACGTCGGCGTAGGGAACCGGACTGGGATGAACCCCCGCCGCCACCAAACCGGCAATGTGAGAAATGTCGGCCATGTGGTAGGCGCCGGCCTCGTCGCAGATCTCCCTGAATCGTGCAAAGTCGATGACGCGTGGATAGGCGCTGGCGCCGGAGACGATGATGCGCGGCTTGGCCTCTTTCGCCAGCTTGCGAAGGTTGTCGTAATCGATCAACTCGGTCTTCGGATCAACGCTGTACTGAACCACGTTGAAGCAGCGCCCGGAGAAATTCACCTTGTGGCCATGTGATAGATGTCCACCGTGTGCCAGAGCCATTCCCATGAGCGTGTCACCGACCTCGGCGAGCGCCATATACGCCGCCATGTTTGCCGGCACGCCGGAATGCGGCTGCACGTTCACGTGGTCACAAGCAAAGAGCTCCTTTGCCCGCTCGATCGCCAGCCGCTCGACGATGTCGACGAATTCGCAACCGCCGTAATACCGTCTTCCCGGATACCCCTCCGCGTAGTTGTTCTGCATCGGATTGGCCAGCGTCTCCAGCACCGCCAGTGAGACGCGGTTCTCCGACGGAATCAACTCCAGATGCTCGCGCTGCTTTTGCAGTTCCTGCTTGATCGCACCATACACCTGCGGATCGGCCGATTTCAGTCGCGTGTAGAACATGTGCCCTCCTTGTTCCTTCCTCCATGGAAGATTCCTGATCTACATGCTATCCGAGGTTAAGCGTGAGGACACATTGCTTGTCCGGGGAAGGTGGAGGTAACTATTGCCTCCAGACACGCCCCAGTGCTCTTCATCCAAGTGCCCACAGGTCACCGTTTTACCCAAGTTCGGAGGCAGGATAAAAGAAAGGCTTTCGTGGAGGTAGTCTGAGAGACGAAGACTCGACACGGCGCGCGCTTTCAGAGATGTCACCGGAATTCCCAGTATCTGCAAATGTAGCGATGAGAACCTCCTTAGCCAGAAACGCGATTCAACAGCCTGGCCACATTATAGCCAGTCTCTGACCAGACGAGCCAGTCTTAGTAAAGCTTTCGTCGCCTTGCTATCCCAAAGACCATTCATCAGAACAAGGGTGGCGAGGAAGTCAGCAACGTAGGCGACTATCATCGGAGTGTCAAACCTGTCTCCTCCGATCCTAAACACAAGGTACCCCACCGCCCCCCCCGCTAACACCAAGGCTATTGTCAAGCCGATGCGGTAGCGCAGCAGCATCGGAATCGGCGAACTCACGGTTACTGGAGTGATTTGCGCAATTTTCTCATGTGCTTTCTCAAGCATGTATCCGCGAATCCCTTGAACAGCTCCATTGTAATCCTTTACTTGGTTTTTAAGGCGTCTCACGGTAGGAGCTATTATCCGTTCATTTGTCACGATATCTTCTGCTATTTGCAGAAGCTCGTAGAAGTTGTTCGGAGCGTTGTCCAGTGTGCTAAGTATGTCCTGGGTTCTCTCCCTATCAAGAGCTGGAAGCGCAGTTACCCACCTTGACACCACAAATTGCATCATGGTCGCTCCGAGGGATTGAGGACGTTCCGGCCTGGGACTTGGAAAGATGCTAAGGGTTTGCACCCACGAATCAGTCATAACAGCGAGTGGTCGATCCTGAGGTTGGGTCTGCAGAGACCGAGATAATAACGCTAGAGATAGGTCGAAACTTACAAACCAAGACATCGTGCGTTTTTGCTCCTTTGGTCTAAGGGCTCTCGTTAGGAGGAGCATCAGGGCATCATGCTCCGCTGCCTCCTCGCTCTTCTGCCATCCCCGTAGGGTAAACCAAGCTTGTTTCACGGCTTCCGTGAAGGCGGGAAGATCATTTTTTGCATCAATAAGCTCAAAGTCAATATCTTCCAGTTTAATTACGTATTCCTCTCTAAGACGCTCTGCTAGATGCTCCATTGGGACAAATCTTATGATATAGTGCGTCCATGACATTGGCTCTGTTTCGAGGGCAAGCTTGTAGTCATTTAAGAAAGCATTCGGTGTTTTTTCTGGAGGCTCAGTTCTATTAAACATAGTATTTTGAGCGTCTTCGATTAGATTCATGACTTCCATCAAGCTTGCTTTAGTCGCACGAGGTAGAATGCGTAATCTCTCCATTTCACTGCATGCGAGTTCTGCAATTTCGTGATTTGTTCCTTCCCCAGGCAGAAGAAGACTTATGATGAAATTGGAGTCTAAGTACACAACGGGCTCATCCAGGAAAACTCTTCGGAAGTCTTCAATCGCAGGATCCAATCTCATTATCTCAAGGCAAATCAGGTTTTGCAATCCCCTCCAAAGGAAAGCAGTAAAACGTTCGTCAAGAACCGAATCTAGCATAGCTTGTATGTAAAATTCACGCAAAGGACTCTCAGCAAAGACTGCTGCAGATTTCTTTATGTAGGCATCAAAAGTTTCTATATGCTCTTTGGCTATACCCTTTGCAAGTTGACTCAGACTAGCTATTGACTGACTCGTGAGAAAGACTGAGAGAAAGACTTTCACACCGCGACTAACGCTAGCACGCATATATGGGTCAACGGACACCCCGCTTTCCTGAATCTTCGCGAGGATTTCTCTCTCAAAATCTTCGAACACTCTGCGATTCTCTTCGATTTGAGCGGAGACTCCTTCATATCTTGACTGGGTAAGCCGGAATTGATGCCTTCCCGCTTTCTCAATCCTGCCTCCCCGTTCGAGCTGACTAATGGACGTATAAAGCTGGTGTCGCGAAAGAACCGAGCAAGAGAAGGTATTCTTCAGACCTTGTTCAATCGCACGGGCACTAAGTGGAATGCGCGATTCATAGATTATGTATTCGAGGACACTATTCCAGTCTTCCTGCCAGAGTTCCTCTCTTTGCTTGAGGAGAGCAAATGTAAGCAAATTCTCTAACTGCTGTTGATTCACTACAAAAGTATACTTTCTTTCTCTTGCCGTGTCAATGCCAGACATTCATTTAAGCCGGGCGTGCAGCACTAGAACTGGACCAGACATAAGTAGAGAATCGGCTTAAATGAGCCTGCCCCTAAGTCTGGACCACTCAAAAGATAAGAAAACGAGCCCTTGAGCCTCACGGACTTGCTCCAACCCCCAACAGCTCTGCGACATACGCTGCCGGTGCACGATTTCCCAAGCTGGAATGGGGTCTTGTTTCATTAGAATTCGAGGTAGAATTCGATGGACACAGACTCTACTTCAAGCTGCTCCTTGAGGAATTGTGGTATGCGCCCCCAGAATTTCCCAGCTCTGGACTTCCCAGTACTAGAACAGCCTACTCAATCGATCTACTGCCTTGGTGGTTATCTTTTCGCGGCGCGACCTCATCCAGTCGACGACTACTGAATTGAACGACAGATCGCACTCTGTGTTGCGGAGTCTCAGCAGTAGGGCGATTCGACGCATCGAGCGGCTTGGTGTACCATGGTTACTTATGGCGAATATGATTCTTATGCGCGACCAGGAGGTTTGGTGTGGGAAAATCACAGGACAAGAAACGGACGAGTGAAAAGAAGAAAGCGCAGAGATCCATCAAAGAGAAGCGCGCTGCCAAGAAAGCCAAGAAGGCTGAGAAGGCCGGGGGCTACTAGCGGATCGCAAGGCGATGGATGCAGCAGCAGGTTGTCGAAACATAACGGAGCTGCTCGGGACGCTGTTAGGATAGATCTCGCACACCTTAGGCTGGTAGAGAGGACAGCGTTTCGAGCTGGAAGTCTCTGTCTCCCTGGTTGCGTTCACCGACAACCTTCACCTGGTCCAGGGTGACCGTATGCCCCCGTCGCGGAAGGTTTCGAGCATATGAGAGATCTGTTCCTTCTCGTCGGTCTGAACGCTCCATTCCGGGTTCTCCGGATACCGGAACGTGTCGCAGATCATCTCCCCCAGAGGCGTCAAATCGCGTGGCCACTCGATCGGTCTGAGTTCCACAGGTGAACCTCCCTTAGTCCCCAGGTCCGCTTAGTATCGGCATGGCGTACCCTCTATGCAACAGCGAGGAATCAGTTGATGGGTGCTAAGGACGTCCTTCTACCCAGAAAGAAAGAACTGGAATCAACCCCATGCACTATCTCTGTTGGACACAGGCATGGCTTGCTGCTTGACAGGGATTCCTATCCATTGAATGCTGTTTCGCAGGTATCCAACCACCAACAGGAAGCGATCTTCGCCCGAGCCGAACCCAATCCCCGTCGAACATCGGTGCGGAAGTTCAATACACTGGGAAGCTGGAGATCAGGGAACGAGAAAGTAAGGGAAGACGGAAGAAGCGACACGAGGCAAAGCTGTCAGGAACACGGCTCAATCCACCAGCGAATGAGATCCATCCCCGACCTAGAGTGATGGAAAAGCCCAAGAGGGGGTCGTGATCGCCGCAGCAAGCAGACCTCACTCATTTGCCATGCAATCCACTAGAACTGCGAACGACGTTCTGCATAACCAGAACAGCAGTCACAAACCAAGATTTTCGCCGCTGTTTCGGGTTGATGCAGTTGTTGGCGCAACTATCTCCACAATAGCTCTGTCCTACTAAGTCACCATGGTTTGGTATACCTGACCATCAGACCTCCGCATCCAAGTTGTTAGTCAGCTTGGAAACACCCTCCGGCCAATAGCGAATAGACTGAAGGTATTCTGTAGCAACAGCGGCCTCCGTGAACTCTAACAGGTTCCCCACTTTCCCAGTCAGTATCTCCCTAACCTCTGCGGGTGTGGCAAAGAAGAATTCCTTACGAGTATTGGCCCGATTCAGAGCCCTATCAGCAAAATGCTCGTGAAGCTCGTGCTCCAAGGAGACAGCGTCTTCGGAGAAATAGAGAGCGTGTACATCGAAACGGAAGGGGACCGAAGCACCACTGAGTTCAGCGATTCTCTGCAGAGGCTCGAGTCGGCGGGTCAACCCAATCTTAACGACATTGGGACCGAAGGCGCCGCGATTAGATATGACATACACATATCCAGCACGAATGTTTGCCAGGCGATAGTCGTTCTGTGCAATCGCCTCGTCAATCGCTGTCAAACGCGCCTGAAGGTCAAGGTCTTCTTCACCAGCCTCACGTAGTGCAAGCAGAGCGTTCTCAATATGTGCGCGCTCCTTATCGAGTTGAGCCCGTTCCTCTGCTAACTCTCGTTTCACTCGTCGCTGCTCACGGAGCCTGGCTCGCTCTTCCCTTGCCGTCTCCTTTTCTTCTTGCTTCTTCATTAGCCAATCCGTCTCTGACTTCGATGTGTTGTGCGCCATAGGACAGCAACCTACATTAGAGCGAGCCATCGCCTGTGTCAACAGGAAACAACCTGATTGGGAAAGAAGGTGCAGCGTGATTAAGGAGCGGCGTCCTCGGTCAAGTCGGCGACACGATCTCGATCCCGAGCCGTTTCAAAGTGAGGCCGATGAACTCACGGCCGAGATGTTTACCCTTCAAGAAGTAGAAAGGGTGTAGGAATAAGGGTTCGACGACGTCATCATCTATGGAGGAGGAGGGCGTGAGACACCTTTCTTTCTTGACAACGGAGGCATTTCATGTTATTATTATTTGGAAAGTCATTATCGATAATTGAAAAGGAGGACCGAGGGTGGCGGAGTCGAGCACTTTGGCAAAGGGCCTAAATATTCTGGCGCTCTTCGATAAAGACCATTCCGTAATGAACACCCCAGAGGTAGCGGCCCGGTCAGATCTCCCCGAGAGCACAGCCTATAGATACATTGCCACGCTTAAATCACAAGGATTGATCGTTGGGGACACAAGGCCAGGATATTACCGACTGGGCCTGAAGATTCTGGAGTTGGCTCAAGTCGCGCGTGAACAGCTGAGCATTATCGATATCGCTTTACCGGTGATGCAACGACTTCAGGAAAAGACTGAGGAGACTATTGTCTTAACGGCTATTCGTGGGCGGAGGGTCATCTGCATTGAGCGGGTTGAAAGCAACCATATGTTAAGACTCTCATTTGGACCGGGTTTAGCAATGTTTATGCACGCAGGGGCATCTGCGAAAATAGTGATGGCCTATCTTGACGAGGAAGGCCAAGATAAGATTATTAGAGAAGAAGGCCTGCCCAAGTTCACTGAGAATACAATCACAGATCCCGTGAGGTTAAAAGCGGAACTCAAGGTCATCCGTAAGAAGGGGTTCGCGATAAGCACCGGAGAGCTCGATCCCGGCGCCCGCGCCCTCGCTGCCCCGATATTAGACCAGCATGGAAAGATTATATCAGGGCTATCCATCGCCGGACCGGTCGATCGGATCAAGGGCTCAAAGGTCAAAGAGTTCACTCAGCTGGTTATCGAGGCTGCCGATGAAATAGCTGAGAGAATAAACAAGACGGGGTGGATACTTTGAACATTGGCTTGATAAGGGTCTTAACTCTTTCAGATCAAAGAGCGATCGACAGGCACGGTTCGATAATTGAGAGTGCTTTTCCTGGACTCAAGGTCACATCCAGTTGTATAGAGAATCATCTCAAAGGGCTGTATGACAAGGCATCTGAAGAGGAAGCAAGACCAAAGATCATAGGCCTAGCCAAAGAGTTAGAAAAAGACGTTGAAGCGATTATCGTTAGCTGTGCAGCAGATCCTGCTGTAGTGGAGCTCAAAGAAATTATGAACATTCCGGTCGTAGGGGCTGGGGAGAGTTTGGCAGCTGTGTCTCGAACGCTGGGAGGCTCTGTCGGTGTCCTCACCATCACCAATGAGGTGCCGGACCCGGTCGCAAGAGGTCTACAGGACCATTGTCTGTCCTGGGTAAAGCTAGAGGGAGTAGAGACCACTCTTGATTTGAAGGAAAACGACATAGTCGCTCGTACCATAAATGCTGCAAACGACCTGAAAAACCAGGGGTGCGATGTGATTGCCTTGGCCTGCACGGGTTTCTCCACAATCGGTGTAGCCCCAAAGATTGGCAGAGAGGTAGGAATACCAGTGGTAGATCCCCTCTTGGCTGCTGGATCGATAGCCTATCACTTGATGTTGAATAGGGAAGGCTGGGACCGTGCAAAAGATTGATGAAGGATGGGTCGAAGCCGCTGTCCTCGGCGGGGCCATCCTCGGTGGTGGCGGTGGAGGGAGCCTTGAGGAAGGAAGGCGCCTCGGGAGGCTCGCTCTAGAGCTCGGCCGTCCGACTATCCTGAATGTAGATCTGCTTCCCGATGACTCCCTTATCCTGACTGTATCTGCTGTCGGAGCTCCCTCGACAAATCAGCATCCCATCATATCCCACTATGTTAAGACTGTACGGACAATGATAGATCATCTCGGAGCGATTGGTGGGTTAATGACCAACGAGCTAGGAGGATTGGCCGTGGTCAACGGTCTTGTGCAGTCGGCGATCTTGGAGATTCCGTTGGTCGATGCCGCTTGCAACGGAAGGGCCCACCCAACAGGAGCAATGGGATCAATGGGGTTGTCAATGGACGATGATTTTATCTCACACCAGGCTGCCGTCGGCGGACTTGGTGAAGACGGGAGATATATTGAGATATACGCAAAAGGGTCGCTTCCTGCGGTATCGAAGGTGGTCAGAAAGGCTGCGGAAGAGGCCGGAGGGACGATAGCGGTGGCCAGGAACCCTGTTTTCGCCAAATATGTTAAGGATAACGCTGCAGTTGGAGCCTTAAGCCAAGCGGTTCGAATAGGGAGGGCCTACCTTGAACGCCGGACGGGGGAAGAGAGAGCAGATAAGGTCGTAGAAGCCCTCAATGGAACTGTAATCGTCCGGGGGAGAGTGGATTTGGTGGAGCTGACTTCGCGAGGCGGGTTCGACCTGGGGGAGGTCAGCGTAGGAGATTACAAGCTGACTTTCTGGAATGAATACATGACCTTGGAGCAAGCTGGGGAACGTTTGGCCACTTTCCCCGATCTGATCATGACCATGGAAGCACAGTGTGGCCGCCCAATTACCACAGCGGAGATACGCCAAGGCCAGGAGGTCGTAGTCATCATGATCCCCCGGGAGAACCTGAACCTCGGCGCAGGCATGAAGGATCCCCGTCTCTTTCGCGGAGTGGAGGAGGCAATAGGCATGGAGATTGTGAAATACGTCTTCCCAGAGGAGCAATAGCATGCTCTTGAAGGAGATAATCAAGGCCTTTGAATTGCTGGACGATCCACAAACATCCGGGGAGGGGATTACTAGCCAGATGGACCAAAGAGGGGGCGCGCTCCTACTTTGACATTTATTGGGAGGCTTGCGTTAAGTGGATAGGCGCAAGGCCAGAGGGGATAGGGTATCTGTCAGATGGCGATGGGGCGATAAGAGAGATTGGAAACTCCTGCGGAAAGGCGAGGAGGTGATATGATATAAGGAGCATTTAGGAGTAAAACGGCCAAGGCAAACTACAAAGGAGGAAACTCAGATGAAGAAAGTAAGAGAGTTTGTTTTATTAGGACTGGCAATTCTCTTTCTGGCGCAATTGGCTCTAGGAACAGGACCGCAACACGAAAAGGTGGTCTTCCTAACTTATCAGGAGACTATGGCGTTTGATCCTGCCAATTACTCGGACTCGACTCAGACTATATGCATAATCAACACGTATGACTCTCTGCTCTATCCGGTTGAAGGGGGAGATCCTGAACCTCGCGTCGCCGAATCTTGGGAAGTCTCCGAAGACAACAAAACATACATCTTTGAGATTAGGGAAGGTATCGTATTTCACGATGGAACTGACCTAACGGCCGAAGATGTAGCCTTTTCTATGAGACGCATCCTTGACCTTAACCGGGGGTGGGCATGGGTTTGGCAGGATGTGTTTGATCCTGAAGATGTGGAAGCCACTGGTGAATACGAAGTAACGTTCCGTCTAAAAGAGGTTTACGGTCCGTTTATATCCACTCTAGTGCTTTTCCATATCGTCAGTAAGGATGCAATACTGGAGCATAAGAAACCTGGTGATTATGGCGAATTTGGAGATTACGGTTGTGAGTACCTGCAGGACCATGATGCTGGTTCAGGTGCGTATGAGGCGACGTACGTAAGCCTTGGTGACCGAATTACTTTCACCCGCTTTGAAGATTACTGGCAAGGTTGGGAGGAAAATCAAATTCACACAGTCGAGTATAGAGTCGAGCCCGAGATATCAAGCATTAAGTTGGCGATGCAAACGGGAGAAGGCGATATTGCCACGAAAGGCCTTCCTCTCGACATAATGAAGACGCTTGCTATCTCTCCTGGGGTTAAAGTAATACAAAAACCCAGCGGAAGAGTATTCACGGGCTTCATGAATAATCAGAAGCCGCCATTTGATGATATAAACATCAGAAAGGCAGTAGCCTATAGCATTGATTATGATATTGTGATTGAACACATTTCCTATGGATCCCAGGCAATAGGGCCTGTGCCCTCCGCTGTTCCGGGTCATAGTAACGACGCAACTGTTTACTACAAGGACCTGGATATGGCAAGAATGTACTTAGAGAGGTCTAAGTACACTGCGGAGGAGTTAGCAGCCATGGAAATTGAGTTCTATTTCACGTCGGCTATCGAGGAGTTCAACAAGCTAGCTCTTTTGGTTAAGGACAACTTGGCGGAGATTGGGCTGAATGTCTATTTAACCACCGGTACTTTCGGGCACCTGCGAGATAGAGCCACCAACCCTGAGAGTTCCCCGCATCTAACGTGCGTGTGGATTGAGGCGAAGTATGCTTCAGCATCGTACTTCCTGAGTATGATGTATACGCCCAGTGGATGGGGAGCATATCCGGGAATGTGCTTCTATGAAAACCCTGAAGTCACAGAAGTAGTCAACCAAGCGAACTCAACAGCAGATCCCGAGGAACAATCTGAACTCTACGCTAGGGCTCAAAAGCTAATCTCAGAAGATGCTCCTGCGCTCTGGTTGTCGAATCCGCCACTTCTTCGGCCTATGGCAGAACATATAACGGGCCTTACATATCCTGGTGTTATAAGTTACGATATGGCTTTTTACACCCTAAGGATAGAGAGGTAAATCTGCGGAGAAGAGGGCTTAGAACAATCAGCTGGAGGTAGGATATTTGCGTTCTTGTTCTAGCTCCAGCTGACTTTCTCAAACTGCGCCTGTTAAGGAGCTGACGAAAATATACATGGTCCAAATAATAAGAAGAGCTATCCGAATTGGGGCGACTCTTGTTGGGTTGTCGATTCTTATTTTTCTGCTTGCCAGAGTTGTACCTGGTAATCCAGCTCGTTTGGCTCTGGGACCTGAAGCCAGTCAAGCGCAAATTGAAGACTTAGAGCGTGAACTGGGTCTTGACAAACCGGTATATGTTCAATACTGGGCGTTTTTGTCTAACTTAGCTCATGGAAAGCTCGGGTACTCGTTAGTGACCATGAGAGATGTCTCAAAGGATCTGATTCAGAGATTCCCCGCGACATTGGAACTGGTATTGGTAGCCATGACGCTAGCCATTTTTGGAGGAATACCGCTCGGGATAGTCTCCGCTTTGCGTAAAGATTCTTTCCTAGACAATCTCAGCCGTTTGTTTGCTCTTACAGGGGTATCGTTCCCGCGGTATTGGATCGGCATTATGCTGCAGCTTGCCTTTGCTTACTCTTTACGTCTCCTCCCTCTTACAGGGAGAATACGAGGGGCACCGCCAGAGACAATAACAGGTCTTTATTTGTTGGATAGCCTCGTAACCTTAAACATGGGTGCCTTTATAGACAGTCTGCGGCACATTATCCTGCCAGCAATTACCTTAGCGCTATCACCTTTAGCCCAAATGTCGAGGTTGGTTAGAGCGAATATGATTGATCAGCTAGACAAAGACTACATTGTCACAATGAAAATCCTTGGAATGCCGCGGAACCTATTGGTGGTCAAATATATGCTGAAGAATGCGTTCACCTCGACATTGACTGTGATGGGCCTTATGTTCGGATGGATGCTTGGGAACGCATTTCTTGTCGAAAAGGTCTTCTCATGGCCAGGTATGGCGCGCTATGGGGTGGACGCTGTATTACGAGCGGATTTCAATGCTATAGTCGGCGTCGTAATAATCATTGGGTTGGGGTATTTAGTGATTACGCTGGCTCTTGATATGTTATATGGATATCTAGATCCGCGGATAAGGATGTAAATGGCTGAGCAAAAGCGAAAGACAGGCTTTTATCGATCGTTCCGTAGATTCAGCCAGAACCCGTTAGCTTTGGTAGGGTTGGCGATTACAGTAGTCGTGATTTTAGTAGCCATTCTCGCGGCAATCATAGCGCCGTATCCAGAAGATGCTGATAAAGGTCTGCACTTCGGGAGGGCGTTCGAGCCCCCTAGTCTAACGCATCTCTTTGGGACAGACCAGGTCGGCCGTGATATATTGACGCGCGTGATATTTGGGGCAAGAACTTCCCTGTTTGTAGGTGTGATCGTCATTCTTATATCCACAGGAATCGGGATAACTACTGGGCTTATTGCAGCCTACTATGGAGGTATAGCGGAAAGCATAATTATGAGATTAGTAGACGTCTTTCTCTCCGTGCCCCCGATCGTCCTAGCCTTAGCCGCTGCGGGTGTTTTTTCGCCGAGCATGAAAACTAGCATGATCGCAATCTCTTTTGCCTGGTGGCCGTGGTATACCAGATTGGTCTACGCGGAAGCGCTTAAAGTCAAGCAAGAGCTGTATGTAGAGGCTAGTCGATCACTTGGAAGTTCCGCTTTATACATGATGGTGCAAGAAATACTACCAAATCTTACCTCCACACTTACAGTCAAGATTACCTTAGATATGGGATATGCTATACTTACTGCTGCATCACTCGGTTTTCTAGGACTAGGCGTTCAACCTCCTACTCCAGAATGGGGAACAATGATAAGTGCTGGAAGAGCATATCTGCCTGAGGCTTGGTGGTTATCGACGTTTTCTGGCTTAGCGATCTTTATAACCGTCCTAAGCTTTAACCTTCTTGGCGATGGACTTCGCGATTTCTTCGATGTCCAAGTCCAATAGCCATAATTGGAGGTAGTGGAGTGAAAATGTTGGATATGGTGAGGGTTCAGAACTTAAGTATTAATTTCCGGACGCTTGATGGGTTACTATATGTTATCGACGATGCCAATATCGCGATCCGGGCAAATGAGGTCGTAGCTTTGGTGGGCGAAACAGGTTGTGGCAAAAGTGTTACTGCTAAGGCAATTTTGGGATGCCTACCCACGTCTTGTACCGACATTAAGGGGAGTATCTTCTTTCGCGGAAATGACTTACAAAAGTTGACCCCTCAACTAAGACAGAGGCTTTTGAGTCATGAGCTCAGCTATATTCCGCAAGACCCTATGTCTTCACTAAATCCTGTGTTTAGGATTGGAACACAGATGACCGATTTACTTAAGTGGCAGGGTCGAAAAAGGGGATCACTCCTTGGATGGGGTAGAAAGGGAAAGAGATACGCTGAAAATGAAGCGCAGCAAGAAGCAATGGAATTGCTAAACAAAGTTGAGATCCCCGCCCCTAGGGATACGCTTAAAAGGTATCCTTGCGAACTCAGCGGGGGGATGAGACAACGGGTTCTCATTGCTATGTCCCTGATTGGGAATCCTTGCTTCCTGGTAGCAGATGAGCCAACTACATCCTTAGATGTATCCATTCAAAAGGGCATTCTTGAGCTTATCTCAAAGAGCGTTAACGAAGAAGCCCTCACAGTTCTTTTCATTAGCCACGATTTGGGAGTCGTTAGGAAAGTTAGCGACCGAATTTATATCATGTATGCTGGTAGCGTAGTGGAAAGCGCCAAGACGGAAGTGCTTCTAAGAGAGCCGGCGCATCCTTATACGCAGGGACTCTTAAAATCGGTCCCCAAACTCACTCAGGGGGAGTACCACGGAATCCCGGGAAGACTGCCGAGTTATCTGGAACGTGGTAAAGGGTGTAGGTTTTATGCTCGATGCAAAGCAGCAACAGAAGTGTGTCAAGAAGAGAGGCCCAAACCCATCACAATCGGTGCTTTGCATGAGGTGGCGTGTCATCAGGTAGTCAAGGAGGGAAGATAAGTGTGCGTAAATGTTTACTTAGAAGCGAGAAAGTATGTAAATATTTCCAGGGCAGGAACAGCAGAGGATTTAGGCGAGTAGTTGAAACGGTGAAGGCAGTAGATGAGATTGACCTGGAGTTACGATCCGGGGAGACAGTTGCGTTAGTGGGTGAATCAGGATCTGGCAAAACGACCCTTGGAAAGACGCTTATTGGCATTCTGGAAGCGACAAAGGGCGATGTGTGGTTCAGAGACGAAAAGATAACACATATTAAAGGAGCAGCATGGCGTAAACTGAGACAGGAAATGCAAATGGTATTTCAGGATCCTACCTCTTCTCTTAACCCTCACAAGACGATCGCAAGCATTGCTTCGTTGCCTTTGAAAATTCATACGGATCTTTCTAATGCGGCACGGAGGAAGAAAGTACTGGAATTACTTGACGTAGTGAACTTGTCGGAAGAATATATGCCGCGATATCCATCTGCATTAAGTGGGGGGCAAAAGCAGCGAGTGGGAATTGCTCGTGCACTGATTTTGCATCCTAAGTTACTCGTTTTAGATGAACCAACGGCTGCATTAGATGTTTCTGTGCAAGCGACGATCCTATCGTTATTAGCGCAAGTAAAAAGTGCATTTGAATTGTCATACCTTTTTATTAGCCATGATTTGAGCCTTATCCGGAATATAGCTGATAGAGCGATGGTAATGTATTTGGGAAAAGCCATGGAAGCAGCCGCTGTAGAGAGACTTTTCGCCAACCCTATGCATCCTTACACGAAAGCTTTACTTTCTTCAATCCCGGTCGTTACGGAAGAAGAAGAGAAGCTAGTTCCTATGGAAATCACGTTGAAGGGTGATATTCCTAGCCCTGCAAATGCTCCTGCTGGGTGCGTGTTTTCTACGAGATGTCCAGAAAGAATAGATGGCTGCGAAAGGATTCGACCTGCTATGATTCAGGTTGAGAACGAGCACTTTGTTCGGTGTGTAAAAGTAAATCACGAGGGAGGTTCAAGATATGAATAGTGGGACGGCGTCCACCAAGAAGATCGGATTTGTGACCATTGGTCAGACTCCAAGAGCTGATATGCTTGGGGAAATCAAGGCGTGGATCGGTAAGAATGACGACGTTAAAGCTCAAATCATGGAAACAGGAGCGTTAGATGGTGTTAGTCCATCCGAAGTCAAAGATCTCAAACCTCAAGAAGGAGATGACATTCTTGTAACTAGGATGCGGGATGGCACCGAAGTCACGGTTGGAAAGAGTTTCATTATTCCTAGGATGCAAGATAAAATAGCCGAATTAAATAAGGCCAAGGTGGATCTAGTCACGCTCTTGTGCTCGGGTAGTTTCGCGAATGAATTCGAATCAGTGGCTCCGTTGCTCTATCCGTATAAGTTGCTTTATGGAATGGCTTCGTCGTTTTTTATCCAAGGGAGGGTAGGACTTCTCATCCCCTTGGAAGATCAGCTGGAGCAGATGTCAAAAGAGATAGAAAACCTAGGATTTCGTGTAATTGGGGCCGCAGCTTCTCCGTATTCTGGCAATCTGGACAATATGAAAGAAGCCGCGAAAAGAATCAATAAGAAGGACCTGAGACTTGTCTTAATGAACTGCATGGGGTACACACGTGAAATGAGAGAAATAGTAAAGGAGGTTACTGGAAAGCCGATTATCCTGGTAAAGTCACTTCTTGCTCGAGCGTTATCGGAATTATTTTGCTAAATACGAAAGCAACTCTCTTTATGTAAAGCGAACCCCTGCAACTGGCTAAATAGGTGAGCGTGCTCTACATGGGTGTGATCCGCTGGAGAGGTACGCAGTACCAAGACACCATAAACCGCTCATCTCCGCCGAGTAGAGAGGAGGCGCGTAATTGTTTAGGGCAGTGACTTCCAATGTATCCGCCGTTTCCAGCTTCGTGGCAAATAGCCGCCAGTCCATGCAACACGTTTCCTCCTCCCTCTCTAAAATTCCGTACGTCGGGTTTTCCCCAGTACGGCTTCAAACTGGAATTCAACCACGACCTTCACTGGCAAGAATAGGCTTAAGCGCAAGGTCCGCATTCACCCATTCATTACCAACTTATACGTGGCCCAAGCTCCTGGCTCAGAGAGGAGCGTCTCCCCAGCCTTGCTGGTTCTTCCGTGATCGAGCCGAAGCTCAAGCGGCACTCCCTTCACTATTGCCAACAGCGCTCCAGTCCAGAGGCCCTTGGCTCGCCAATGGGTTATGCTGTCCCATCGGGTCATCGCTTACTACGGCCTCATCCGAAACTCTCGACCCCTCCCATCGATTTATGTCTTATTACGATGGGTCTTTGCCCTACGACCTTGTATGGGCTGGTATCGAGAGGCTCCCCAATTTGCTCCGCGTATCTCTTCCCTCCGTGCCGTCTTCTGTACCCCGGTGGACCGAACGGTTGCACATGACTGTTTCTTCACCGTTCGCACTAGCCTTTGCCATCTCTACACAGGCTCGGCATCCGCAACCCCACACTCGCCGGTTCTCGCGTGGGAAGCGTAACGAGGCTGCAAAGTTCGCTTTATGCTACGGCCCGGAAGGATCATTGGCCCTGCACCGGCAAGGACGTTTACTTCCAAGCTTTCATCTCCCAAAGTCACCTCCAAGAGACGTCGGATATACTATGCGGGCATACAGTCAATTCCCGCAGCCGGACTTACACCGGCTAGACACGCGGCCCTATGGGCTGCAAGCAGAGTCGCGGAGACGCAAGGAACGAGGAAGAATAGAAACTCCTCTACGAAGGCCAGGAACGGGAAAAAACTGTAGAGGAATGAGAACCAGTAATCCTTGATGCCTTGGTGATCTTAGCGTCTTGGCGAGAGAAAGGAAACACAATTTTCTTATCTGTCTGGCAGGCGGGATAACCGAAATTAGAAGCTGCTACCCACTCGAAACGACAAAGAGCCTCTTTTCTTCGGGGGCGCTCGCCTTTTTCAGTTGCTTCTTTACCAACCCCTCTACCTGCTAACGATGTCTTGGCGCACGGGCACATTACCCTTGACAGGAGTTGCTTTTTATGCTATAGTGGTTTTAGTAAACGCTAACAAAGGGTGCGTTTTTTGCTATGGCAAATGCGAAAATCCTGGAAAAAGGGCTCAAACTTCTCGAAGAGCTTGCCGAGAGCGCGGAAGGGCTGACCGTGGTCGAGCTGGCGGATCGCATCGGGGTCCACAAGACAAGCACCTACCGCTACATCAATTCCCTCCTTGACATGGGTTATATTCAGACCGATGGCGATGGTCACTACCATCTTGGCAACAAGATCCTCGAGTTAGGCAGTCAGTTGCTGCGTCGGATGCCACTGCGGGAGACGGCTCATCCATTTCTCGTAAAACTGAGCGCCGAGACCCAAAAGACCGTTCACCTGTGCGTCTTAGATGGTCACGATGTGGTCTATATCGACAAGGTTGAGAGTCAACGAACCCTTCCAATCCTCTCCCGGATCGGAAGTCGAGCCCCAGCCTACTGCACCGGTGTTGGGAAAGCACTCTTAAGCGCCATACCTACAGATCAGCTCGTCTCCCTACTTCGCGAATTCCCCCCGACAAAACGAACGCCAACGACGATCACCGATCCGATTCAGTTGCTGGAGGAGATTAAGATAACAGCCAACCGAGGCTATGCAATCGACAACGGGGAGCATGAAGAGGGAATTAAGTGTTTTGCGACTACAGTTCAAAGTTACACCGGAGCCGTTGTGGGGTCTATAAGTTTAACGGGTCTTAAGCGCGAACTTGTTGAACATGAAGACGTTGCCAAGTTCTCGGGTGCGGTTGTTAACACAGCAAAAGATATATCGTTGGCTCTCGGATTCAAGAGATAACAAGAGCGAAAAGGGGAAATAGGATAACAAATGACGGCTACTCTTCAAACTAGACCGCTAGTGCGAGAAATCAGATGTATCGGTTTCCGCGTAGCCAGTGTTATTGGAGGAGGTGGTTTTATAGAGCTTTTAAGCTATAAGGACGGTTCGTAAATCCAGACGAGGTTGAACGACTATGTACTGAAGGAGGTTGCTTATGAAACGAGGATTGTGGTTTGCTTTATTGGTTTTGTTGGTAACTCCGCTCTCTAGTATAGCGGCTGACAAAATCGTGTTGGATTTCCCTTCTTTTCAGGTGGAGGAGCCAGCTACGGGTACGTTCTATAGAGCAATTGTGGAGGAATTTGAGAACCAACATCCTGAAGTCGACATTGACCTGTATCATGTGCCATATGCTGGTTATGTCGAGATGATGTTGGCACGATTCTTGGCGGGTAATCCGCCTGACATCGTGCACCTTCCTGCGCGGGATCTATTCGCTTTCACTCAAGATGATTGGTTTGAGCCGCTTGAGATGATCGTGGGAGATGCTCTCAGCGAGTGGACTCCATTGCAAGAATGGTGTGTAGTAGATGGGCATACCATCATGGTGCTTGCTCTGGCGTATGGCTATGTCATGGGCTACAACGAGGTACTACTGGAAAACGCGGGTGCTGGTATCCCCACAAACTGGCAAGATCTTCTTGTGACGGCTACCCGTATATCCGATGATTTCGATGGGGACGGGATTAACGACCAATGGGGTTTCTACACGTCGAGCGCAGACGAAGGCACTTGTTCAGATGTAACGATCAATTCATTCGCGATTACCCTCAATGGGGACAAGATCGTGTCCGATGATGGAACATTCAATGATGATGTGTTCAGAACGACGGTAGCGTTGTTCCGTGCTCTGGTTGAAACCGGGGCGATGCCGGGCGGAGTCGGTCGCACGATTGGGAGAGAACTCTTTGCTGAAGGAAAGGTTGCAATGATAATAGATGGGCCCTGGATCGGAGGATACATAGACCTGGCTGATCCCAGTGTACGGCCACATCTAAAAGTGACCTTGATACCGTCGACCCTCACAAATGGCACTGCCGGCGGGGTAAGCAATGGGTTGTGCGTGGCCAAAGCCATCGATGAAGAAAAGAAACAGCTAGCATTCGAATTCATCAAGCTCTTTGTATCGCCAGAATGGCAAAGGAAGTATGGCACGATTGGTGGTCAACTTCCTGCTAGGATAGGCGTTTTCTCAGAGCAAGAACTAGCGACTAGGGAGGAGCTAGAGCGGCTGAGTGTTTATGCCGAAGCAGGAAAGTATGCTATTAACATTGTACCGATTGCGCTCCGAGAGAACATGGGTGAGTACCGTCGAGTGATGCTCGATTCGATTCTCGGTTACGTTCTGCGTGATATGCCGATGGAAAAGGCTTTGTCTGCGGCGAAAGGGGGTGTCTCTGCTTTGCTAGAGTAAACAAAAGGGAAACAACAATCACGATAGCTCTTCTAGTGTAGAAGAGCTATCGTGATTAGATAACATCGTAATTGTGCGGAAGGAATTAATTTAAAATGCCATTTATGAATATTGTGTGCGGCAAACTTCAATGTGGCAAGGTATTATATTGCCCGCGTTCAGGAAGCTATCTGTCGTAATGAATATGGATTTATTGTTTACCCATCAATATAGAGAGCGCCTATTTGCTTTTTTATTAATATCACCAGTTATAATCGCCCTCTTTGCCATAATCTTCTATCCGCTCTACATCATTATCCTGGGTAGCTTTCATGATGCAAGAATCATGAAATTCGCGTACGATTCCCCTTGGACGTTGACAAACTACAAGGAACTTCTGACATCGCGTGCGCTTGAAAAGCCAGTGGTTGTCACGTGTCTTTATGTGGGAATTGCAACGTTTCTCTCACTTGCTCTCGGACTTAGCTTTGCATTACTGTTGAACCAGCGCTTCAAAGGGAGAGCTACCGCACGTGTACTTGCGCTATTGCCATGGCCAATTCCTGGAAGCATTGCTGCGTTACTATGGGTGATGCTGCTGGATCCAACTGTGGGTTTTCTCAACCACGCTTTAACTAAAGCGGGACTATTTGCGACGCCGATCATGTGGTTTAGCTTGTCAACTCCCGCGTTTATCGGTGTTACGCTGGCTACGATATGGAAAGGGTATCCGTTTTTCACAATTCTGCTTCTCGCAGGGCTCCAGGCGATTCCAACAGAATTGTATGAAGCTGCTAACGTTGACGGGGCTGGATGGCTACAAAGATTCCGTCATATTACTCTCCCTGGGCTTCGACCTGTTATTGTAATTGGTGTCTTACTTCAAGGCCTTTGGAGCTTACGTGATTTCACGCTTATCTTAGTAATGACGGGTGGAGGTCCAGGAAGGGCAACAGAAACTCTTGCACTTTACGTATATAATAATGCCTTTTCTTACTACAAAATGGGGTACGCAGCTAGTGTCGGTGTTATTGTGCTTCTTCTCGCGTTGGGAGGCAGTATTGTTGCTTTGCGACTAAGCAGTACAGAATTAAGATGGTGAATTAAGTTAAGACACAACAGGAGCTCTAGAATGCTAGTTAAATGGAGAAATAGAGCAGTGTTCTATGTCGTATTGTTGTGTTTTTTGTTTGTGGTCTTGTTTCCTATCTACTGGATGATTAGAACGTCTTTAATAGCCAATATAGATTTATTCAAGTATACTACGTACATTTGGCCTCCGAACGTCACACTCGGTGCCTATGAACGAGTGTTCTCTGGAACGCCAGTTGCTAGATGGTACTGGAACTCGATTTTCGTTACATCATTCACAGTCCTTGCCACGGTTCCGATAGCTGCAATGGCTGGATATGCTCTCTCGCGATTTAGGAAGATTGAGATAACGATCGTAGCGAGCTTAATTCTGCTGGCGAAGATGCTTCCTGTTAGCCTGCTCACGATTCCTTTATACGCAATTTTCGCTCGCTTTCACTTGTTAGAGAATCTATTCTGTCTAGTCATAGCAAATACGACATTCGCAATACCCTTCTGTACCTGGATGCTGAAAGGCTTCTTTGACACGATCCCGAGGGACCTAGAGGCAGCTGCTTATGTGGATGGGTGCGGACTCTTGCGCGCTTTCGTTCGAATCACGTTACCGCTTTCCATGCCTGGGCTAGCAGCAGCCACTATCTACACAACGGTCGTTTCCTGGGGGGAGTACATTTTTGCTAGGACCCTCATGTCCAAGCCTACTGGTTGGACAGCTGGGGTGGGTATCGTTTCGTTCAGGATGGAATACACGGTTCAATGGAACGAAGTAATGGCTGCAAGTGTGGTCTTTACTCTGCCCCTGGTACTGGTTTTCGTGTTTCTTCAACGGTACTTAATTAAAGGACTAACTGCTGGCGCAATAAAATAGCAACGAATACAAAGGAGTGTAGTGTATGGAAAAAAAGACAGTGACATATGATGTGCTGGTATGCGGTGGTGGCTTGGCCGGTGTTTGCACCGCCATATCAGCGTCACGGGCTGGGGCGAAAGTTGCACTAATACAGGATAGACCAGTTCTAGGGGGAAACTCAAGCAGCGAATGTGGGGTGCCTCCACATGGCGCAGGTGCCCTTGGACACTGTAGGGAAGCTCGCGAGACAGGAATCATCGAGGAGCTAAGGCTGGAATACGCCGCCCGCTCAGGGCAAGCGGACAATCGTCAATTCTGGGATCTATTGCTGAAGGAATGGTGCGATAGAGAACCGTATCTTGACCTGTACCTAAACACTAAGGCAGTGGCAGCCCATACCGAAGACTCCAAGATACAATCAGTAGGAGCAATCCAGTTAACCACGGAAACACGATTCCACTTTCGCGCGCAGGTTTTCGTCGATGCAACGGGTGATGGTTTCCTGAGCGCAGAGGCGGGCGCTGTATTCCGAATGGGACGGGAGCCAAGAAGCGAGTTCGGAGAATCCCTTGCACCAGATCTGGGGGACGCGAATACTTTGGCGAGTACACTATATTTCGTTGTGTATAAGCGTGATCATGAGGTGCCCTTTGTCCCACCGGACTGGGCATATAAATATGAGGATTGTTCCAAGCTACCTTTTCGCCCGCATAATATAGATGTGATACGGCCTGGGAATTCGGTATCTGCGGATAACTCGTCGTACAGGCTTTTCTGGTGGTTGGCTCGAGGCGGGGACGAACATACCATCAAAGATAGTGAGAAGATCTACGATGAACTCGTGAAGGAAATGCTTGGGGTATGGGACCACCTAAAGAATCACTGTGATCGGGAAACAGGAGATGCACTCTCAACCTACGATCTTGTATGGTGGGCGCTGTTCCCTATCAAGAGAGAATCGAGAAGGGTTGAAGGGGACTACATCTTGACAGAGCAAGATGTTCTGTATCCGCAGTTGTTTTCCGATCGAGTCGCCTATGGTGGCTGGCCGATTGACAACCATCCTCCGGAAGGAATCAGAAGCACTGAGCCGCCATGTGACCAGACCTTTCTCAACGCCCTTTTTAGTATCCCTTATCGGTGTCTTTACGCGCGAGATATCCAAAACCTGTTCCTCGCTGGACGCTGTATGAGTGCCTCGCATGTAGCCATGGGCAGTATGCGTGTAATGTGTACTTTAGCTGCAATGGGGCAAGCAATAGGAACAGCGTCTGCTATGTGTCTGGAATACAACACGTCCCCAAGGGGGATATGGAAGGACCACATCGAGGAATTGCAGCAGCGCTTGATCCGTGATGATGCATACATCATAAAGCTTCGAAACAACGATGCGTCTGATCTAGCAAGACAAGCGTGTATTACGACAACAAGCTCAGCGCATCTTGCAGCAGATGAAACAGACGGCTATCTTGAGCTCAAGTATGAGCTTGCCCAACAGGTTCCAATCAGTGACAGTCCAGTGAAGGAAGTATCCGTATTCCTTCGGTCAATCCTGTCGACAGAAGCTACTGTGGAGGTAGTCTTCTATGCCGTATCGAGTATTGGCCATCTGAGCGAGAATGCAGAGGTGGTAGGCCAGCATGAACTTTCGGTACAGCCGAAGCAATCAGGATGGGTCTCTATTTTGACAGATCTCGAAGTTAAGCAGGGCTCACTTCTGTGGATTTCCATCAGCAAATACCCGGGCGTCTTCTGGGGGTACTCGAAACGGGAAACGTTCGGGACCCGATTTGCGGTTCATTACAAAAAGCCATTGATTCCGGCTTCATTCCACGGTAGGGTGCGGATCGCCCCTCAAGAGAGTGATTGGGTTGTTGCAAACCATAACGGACGGCTCCCTGAAGAGCTCCATAGCTGGCTTGAAGAAGTCATCGGAATCTCCGGCGCGCTGGGAACCATGGTGCATGGAACCCTCAATGTTCGATTGCTGCCAGTGCAAAAGCCGTACGAAGGTCCGAATGTTATCAGTGGGATTGCACGTGCCGAAGACTGGCCCAATATGTGGATGTCAGACCCAGAAGAAAAATTCCCTCAACCCCTTACTCTCAGTTGGGATAATGAACGGATCGTGAGACGGGTACTACTTACTTTTGACACGCGATTGGATGCCCCAGAGAGAGTCTTTGGTTGGCCCCGAGAAGAGTTTCGGTTTCCTTTTCCGGTTCCAGAGTGTGTTAGAGACTACGAGATTGCAGCAAGGTTAGGAGGCCAATGGGAAATGATGTTTGACATCTCGGGTAACTACCAACGGAGACGGACCCACGAGTTTCCAGCAGCAGTTAAGACTGACGCAGTTCGTATAACTGTCAAGGCAACAAATGGGTCTCCTACTGCGCGCATATATGAAATACGAATCTACTAGGCTGTTGCCAGCACCTAGTTAAAGGAGTGATAATGCCTGCGCAAAGCTCGTTTCTAAGACATATGACGTGGGAAGAGGCTAAGTCTGCTTTTTCTCACTCCTCGACAGTTGTTGTTCTTCCAATTGGATCGATCGAACAGCATGGCCCACATCTTCCGCTGGAGGTTGATACCGCCATCGTGGAAAACCTTGCAACTAAAGTCGTTTCATACCTCGACAGATCAGTGAGAATTCTTGTGGCCCCCACAGTTTGCTTCGGCTGTTCAGAGCATCATCTGGCATTTCCAGGAACCATAAGTCTAAGACATGAGACCTTCATGTGTCTTATAGAAGATATCATATCCAGCTTGCATAAAGCTGGAGCTCGGCGGTTCTTTCTTCTCAACGCCCACGGTGGAAACTACGCCGCTTTGTCGTGTGTTGTTCAGAAGCTGCAGGTGCGCTTGGATTCGCTCATTGCGCTTGGGAGTTGGTGGAATATGGCCAAGGAAAGACTAAGTCGGGAGCGCTCTTCGGCGCCTGGGGGCGCAGGCCATGCGGGCGAACTCGAGACGTCTCTCATGCAATACTTGGCGGCTGATCTCGTCAAAGAAGAGAAATTCCGTGCTCATTACCCTACGGCTCCAGAGCTATTCTTCCCGCGCGACATGCTTAGAAAAAGCGAACGGTACGGCGCAGTTGTTTACCTGGAAACTGATCGCCTATCATCAACAGGACAACTCGGGGATCCTACGGAAGCTAACCCGCAGAAGGGAGCCAAGTTCTGTCAGATCATTGTCGAGGAACTCGCCAAATTCTTACAAAAGTTTAGTTCGTGCTCCATTCCTGCGAGGAAAACTCAATGAACAATGGCCAGTGCACAGGCGTATGAGAGACCGATGTACGATATTCTCCTAGAGAAGGGATCCATTTTGAACCCTGTTACAGGGAAACGAAATATACAGGATGTAGGACTAAAAGATGGCACAATAGCAGCCATTAGCAAACATGACGGAACGACAAGAAGCCGAAGAACCTATGATTGCGAAGGGTGCCTAATTGTCCCTGGTTTCATAGATTTCCGTTCCCATGTTCACTGGGGTAATACATGGGGTGTGAACGCCGAGGATATAGACCCGGGAGCGGGGCAATGACCTTTGTCGATTTTGGAACTGCCGCGCCATGCAACTTCGCTGGTTTTTACCATCATGTGATTGAGCGTAGCACGATCAATATCTTGGCGTTTCTCCATATAGCATGCAACGGTTTGCAAGGAGCGCTCTGCTACCCGTACTCGAGACATGTAGTTGGAGAGCTTGAAGACATTCGGTATGCATTGCCAGAGCTGGTCGCAAGAACAGCGCAGAAATACCCGGATGTTATTCGAGGAATCAAAGCACGTTGCAGTATTGACGCAACCGGTAACAATGGTTTGGCAGCTATGCGGCTTGCACAGCAAGTGTCTACTGATCTAGAACTGCCACTCGCTGTGCATATAGGTGCGCCCCCTTTAGCTGTTTGCGGCATACTGCCATTGATGGGAACAGGAGATATACTGACACATTCCTTTCGAGGGCCCAACAGTGGTTTGGTTAACTCCAAAGCGGGGATCCTTGCAGAGGCTAGAGAAGCGCGTGAGCGTGGAGTGCTGTTTGATATCGGTCACGGAAGAGGCAGTTTCTGCTCCGTAACTGCCAGGAAACTGATTGAGCGAGGTTTTCTCTCTGACACAGTGAGCAGTGATATCCACGCCTTCAGCCGTCATTCGGTAGGAAATCTGGCTCAAACTATACAAAAGCTCATTGCATTGGGAATGCCGTTAGAGCGTGTTATTGCTGCTGCCACATGTGCTCCGGCAAGGACCTTGGGAATGGAGAGATCACTAGGCAAGCTTTCTGAAGGCTGTCCCGCAAATGTAAATGTGTTGTCTGAGAACACGCAAAGCCGCGTCTATAGAGATACAAATGGAGTGGCCTTTGAGGGTCAACAAGGCTTTGAGATACACATGACCTTGAAAGAAGGCAAAGTTCTGTTTGGCAAGGACAGCCGGAAAGGAAGTGTGTGAGTCTGCATGAGTAGTAGAGCTTGTAGTGGACCCCAAAGATTGAACACCTTGAAACTGGAGATCTCAAAGAAAGCCTCGCTGCTGTTGAGACCACCACGAAACGGAAACGGGAGCTGACCGCCATGCTGAGCAGAGAGGAGCGCTATCCAGTGGCCAAGGTGTGCGAAGTATTGGGGTTACCCCGCAGCACCTACTACGATGAGACAGCTAAAGGGGACGAACAAGCGCTACGAACAGCGATTGAGGACATCGTACGCGAGTTTCCAACCTATGGAAGTCGCCGGGTGGCAGCCCAGCTACGGCGTGCACCTTACGAGATGGTGGTCAACCGCAAGCGGGTGCACCGGGTGATGCAGGAGATGGGCCTGCAAAGACCGGTCAAACGCCGTAAGTACCGCACAACCAACAGTGAGCATCCCTATCCACACTATCCCAATCTGGTTGAAGGGTTGGAGGTGACCTATCCGGATCAAGTCTGGGTTAGTGACATCACCTACATCCGTCTGAAAAGCGAGTTCATCTACCTGGCGGTGATCATGGACGTGTACACCCGCGCCATACAGGGGTGGCACCTGAGCCGTTCGCTCGATCAGGGATTGACCCTGGTTGCACTGCGGAGTGCTCTAGCCGATTGTGTCCGAGAGATTCACCACAGTGACCAAGGGGTCCAATACACTGCGAAAGACTATACCGACTTACTGAAAGAGCACCACGCTCAGATCAGCATGGCGGCTCAGGGTAATCTAGAGGAGAACGGCTATGTCAAGCAGCTGATGCGCACGATCAAGGAAGAAGAGGTTGATCTATCCGAATACTATGATTTCTAAGATGCGATCCCAATGAGATTAGGTCAGGATGTATCCAATTTTATGGGTCCACTGCGCAAAAAAAGGAGAGACTGATGAAGAAGATAGGTATGATCGGTGGCATAACGCCTGATTCGACAGCCAAGTACTACGAGTATTTGACTTCTTGGAACCGCGATACTACCAAGGGAGATGAATTCCCGATCATCCTGATCCACAGCTTAGATTTGCTTAATTGGCTTCGCTTGCTGGAAGAGGACAACGAGGATGACGTAGTGCAGTGCCTGCTCACAGCTGCCAACAGCCTACAAAAGGCTGGAGCTGACTTTGCATTTATTGCAGCCAATACCCCTCATATGTATTTCGATAGATTAAAGAATGAATCACCCCTTCCTCTGCTAAGCATTGTGGAAGCAACAGCCGAAGCGGCTTCTTCGGAAGGGTACAAACGTGTCGGCTTGCTGGGTACCATGTTCACAATGCAAAAGGGTTTCTATCCTGCTGTATTTAGCAAATATGGCATAAAGACAGTCGTTCCAGCTTTAAAGAATCAGGAATACATCAACAAGGTACTATTTGAAGAAGTCTCTTACGGCAAGTATCTACAACCCTCAAAGGAGCGAATAATACAGATCTCGAAAAAGCTTAAACGCGATGAGCAAATTGAGGCTCTGATCCTGGGATGCACAGAACTACCTCTATTTCTGGACGAATCCGATGTTGGTATGCCCGTGCTTGATACAGTTGCCATTCATGTCCAAGCGGTTCTGCAATTAGCTCTCCAATAGCGTGGAAACGGGGGTGCAATAGGAAAGTTGTACCACCTGATGTGCTAGGTGAAGAGAGAACAGTTTGGTAAGATCCCCTCATGAGAAGGGAGGTAATCGAAGTGAGTAAGAAAAGGAAGAGGTACTTAGCCAGGTTTCAATTTTAGGTAGCGGTGAAGGTACTGACAAGGAGATCGGGAAGCGATGGAGGTTGCACGAGCCTACAACATCCATTCCAGAATCATATTCCATTGGAAGCAAGAGTTTCTGGAGAAGGATGCTGGACTATCTGGGAAAGACAAGGCGGTGGCCCCGATATGAGAAGAGGATCAAGGAGCTAAAGCAACTCCTGGTCAGAAAAGAGGTGGAGATCGCTCTACTGCGCAATTTTGTGGAAAGCAGCTTGTGACGGAGGAATAGGATACGAAGGCGGTGTACACCGCTATGAGATTCGGATACATGTGCGATTGTGCTTTGAGCCGTACGTTTTGCCTCGAATGCAGAAGACAGGCTGCAATCGGCGAACGCTACAGCACGAAGTAGATCGTCAATCATCTATTGGATCATGCCTGTGGGGCAGATAGGGGGCGATCATCCGATGTTCGAGTTGGAAGGAAAAGTCGCACTGGTGACTGGAGGAGGGCGCGGTCTGGGCCGCGGGATGGCTCTCGCGCTTGCGAAAGCTGGGGCCGACATCGCACTGACAAGCCGGACGTACAGTCAACTGGAAGGAGTCGTCCACGAAGTGGAGGAGATGGGCAGGCGAGGATTTGCAGTAGCCAGCGATGTCAGAGACTTTTCCTCCGTGGAGAAAGCCGTTCAGGAGACCCTCGCTCACCTCGGCCGTCTCGATGTACTTCTTACAGCAGCCGGGGTGAACCTACGGAGTCCATCTCTCGAGATAATGGAGGAGGTATGGGCCACGGTTATCGATACCCACCTCAAAGGTGCGTTTTTCAGCTGCAAGGCCGCGGCCAAGGTGATGGCATCCCAGGGAGGCGGCAAGATAATCAACATCGGGTCGTTAACGAGTACGATCGGTCTAGCGGGACGCGCGCCGTATACTGCGGCAAAGAGCGGTGTCCTTGGTCTAACGAGAGCGCTGGCGATCGAGTGGGCTCACCTGAACATACAGGTAAATGCGATCGGTCCTGGGTACTTCCGAACGGAACTCACCGAACCACTATTTCGCAATGAAGAATGGGCATCGAGACTCCTGGCCAGAATACCGGCGGGGAGGGCAGGCCTGCCTGAGGATCTTGCCGGCGTGACGGTTCTCTTGGCTTCGAGCGCATCGGATTACATCACAGGGCAGATCTTCTACGTGGACGGGGGATACCTGGCCGGAGATCCGGGCATGTAGCAGTGGTGTGTCTTATGCGAAATACGAATGCTCACCGGTAGGAGGCGCGATGGAAGTATCTTTGGGAAGCAGATGGACGGTACTCGTGACGGACTACGACTACCCCGACCTTGAGATCGAACGGAAGACGCTTACGGCTTGGCGGGTGAGACTCGCTTCTGCACAATGTACGACTCCAGAGCAGGTCATTGATCACGCAGGGGACGTCAATGCGCTCATGACGCAGTTCGCACCGATTACCAAGGAGGTATTGGATAACCTCCCACACTGCACAGTTGTTGGCCGCTATGGCATTGGAGTGGACAACATCGATGTGGACACGGCGACCGCCCGCGGGATCGCTGTCGTGAACGTTCCTTCTTACTGCGAGGAGGAAGTGGCGGAGCACACGATTGCGTTGTTGTTCGGGTGGGCGCGACGCGTCTGCTACTACACCCACGAGATCCAAAATAACAGATGGGATTGGAAGACAGGACGGCCCATCCACAAAGTGCAGGATAGTGTTTTGGGCATTATTGGATTCGGCAAAATCGGGCGGGCTGTTGCACGTAAGGCAAACGCGCTTGGCATGGAGGTCATCGCTCACGATCCGTATTTACCTGAACAGGAGTTCTCTCAAAGAGATGTGAAGTCTGTTCCGCTCGACGATCTGCTCCGTGCAAGTGACTTCGTATCTTTGCATGTCCCGCTGACATTGGGGACACGCCATTTCATCAATGATTCTGCATTAGCTCTGATGAAGCACACTGCATGCCTGATCAACACCTCGCGCGGACCGGTTGTCGACATGAAGGCATTGGCTGATGCGCTGAGGAAGAAGCGGATCGCTGGGGCGTGCCTCGATGTCACAGAACCTGAGCCTCTCGGCAGGCAGAGTCCACTACTCCAGATGAAGAACGCCCTGCTGACCCCTCACGTTGCTTGGTACTCGGACAGATCACAGGTCCTTCTACGTTCAAGGCTGTCAGAGGACGTGGGCAGGGCGCTACACGGGATACGTCCGTATGGGTTAGTGAACACGGAATTGGCTTCGACATTCAAAGAACCCAGAGAATGAGAGATGCTATCAAGTTTTTCTGAAGAGGTGCAGTCCGCTCACTGTAGGAAAAGGTGGCTCTGCAGGACGGAATGCAATGACGTGTGCAAGAGGAAACGGCGATGAACAAGGAAGCGTTGACATATCGTTGTTACGAAGGTACCGCGAAATACGTCCAACAGAGGAATATACTCCAACACGCTGGAGAGCTCCTACGCGATCTGGGACACCGGATTTCCATCATTGCCGACTCGGTCGTAGCCGGAATCGTGGGCGACGTACTCTCGAAGAGCCTGCAACGTACTGGACTAGATGTGGTGTGGGTACCGTTTGGAGGAGAATGTAGCAAGGAAGAGGTTGCTAGGCTCTGTGAACGGTGTGGTGAGTCTGATGTGGTCGTTGGTGTTGGTGGTGGGAAGACATTGGACGCCGCCAAGGTAGTCGGGGAAAGATGTGCGCTGCCCATGGTCTCAATGCCCACGCTCGCGTCCAATGATTCCCCCGTCAGTCGAGTCGCTGTGCTGTACACATCAGAGGGGAGTGTTGATCGGGTGTGCATCATGAGACAGCATCCGGCACTGGTGATTGTGGATCCGGCCGTCATTGCTCGAGCACCTCTTCGCTTCACGATCGCTGGGATGGGAGATGCATTGGCGACTTGGTTTGAGGCGCGAGCCTGTGCAGCGGCCCACGGGAGGACGATCCTCGGCGGCGTGCCGACCGAAGCCGGTTTGAGCATCGCCCGCCGTTGCTATGAACTGGTGATGACACACGGGCGTCGAGCAATTAACGCGATCCGTAGCGAGAATTGGAACGATGAAAACATCGATGCAATTGTGGAAGCGAACATTCTTTTGAGTGGGCTTGGCTTCGAAAACGGTGGCCTTGCTTTCGCGCATGCCTTTTGCAATGGTCTTACCCAGGTTCCTGAGAGTCACCAAGCACTTCATGGAGAGATTGTTGCATTTGGAACCATTATTCAATGCGTGCTAGAGAACGCAGCGGAAACGGAAGCCGTTGTCCGTTTCTGCTCGGATGTAGGACTCCCTACGGCGCTTTCCGATCTCAGTTGTACAAAGGAGCAGCAACTGCGGACGGTGATTCTGTATATGCTGGAGAAAGAGCGCGCAAAACTACGGAATATGCCAGAACCGATGACAGCTGGCGTGTTGCTTGACGCCATCAGAGAAGCAGATCGTCTTGGAAGGACGGGACGTCTCTTCAAGAACTGTACCACCTGAAATGAGAGGATCGAGTAGGCTAAGAAGAGAAGGAGACTCTACTCATGAAGAAGAGAAAACGGTACACAAAAGAGCGGATCATCAGAATCTTCCGGGGCATATTAGGGGAACAGACAAGGGCCGCGATTGAGCGTCTAGGCAGCGAGTTTGACCGTACAGCGAGGTAAACTATGATCAACAGACAGAACTCCGTGCTTCGTTGCACCGGATGCGGTAGAGAATATCCATTTGGTACCTACACATGTGAAAAACACGATGGGGTGCTGCTTGCGGAATACGACCTGGGCAAAGCCCGATCTGTGTCAGAAATAGAGACTCCGTCCCAACAAGGTATCTGGTGGTTTTCCGAAGCGCTTCCAAACGTGGCAGATCCCGTCTCATTAGCCGAAGGAGGAACGCCGTGCCTCTGTAGCATCAACCTTGGCTCACGACTGGGGCTTACCCTTTACATCAAGGATGAAGGGCGGAATCCAACTGGCTCCTTTAAGGATCGGGCTGCTACGCTGCTTATTTCAACGGAAAGGGCCCTCGGACATTCCAGTTGCGCCACTGCCTCCAGTGGAAACGCCGCTGGGGCGCTGGCCCTCTACGCACGCCTAGGCGGAATGCACCTCCATGTTTTCATGTACCAACCAACAAGAGAGAAGTTGCTTCACACTAGCAGTTTCAGCCCAAGCATCTACTTAATTAATACGCCAGTGGAATCTGATGTACACAGATTAACTGAGGAAGCTTGTGCGCAATTTGGTTGGGCTTCGTTGACAACGATGTCCTCCGCCAATCCGTTCAACATAGAGGGGTACAAGACCATTTCCTACGAAATTGTCCGGGATGTGGGGCTTCCCGATATCGTCGTTTTGCCGATTGGTTCCGGAACGCTGGGGTTAGGCGTTTGGAAAGGCTTCAAGGAATTGTACGAAATGGGCATCACCGGGGCACTGCCCCGTTTGGTCGGCGTTCAGCCGGAGAACGTTGCACCAATCGTTGAAGCCTATGAACGCGGCGAAACGGATGTTCATCCTGTAACGCCTAAGAAAACCGTCGCTACAGGAACCGTTGTCGATAATCCTGGAATCGCCGGAACTGTCACACTCCAAGCCGTGCGAGAAAGTGGGGGATGGATGATTGGCGTGTCTGAAGACAAGATCCTGGAAGCGTGGTCTCTTCTGCCTACGGAGGAGGGTGTATTCGCCGAACCAACAGGCGCCTTGAGTGTGGCAGGAATGATGCTTGCCCGTGAGTATGGGAAGATCAAGGCAGGAGAAACAGTCGTCTGTCTCAATAGTGCGAGCGGCTTCAAGGACCTTAGTCTTTTTGAGGCGAAAGCATCAGACTCGACACAGGTATTCCACTTGTTACCTAATCTCGAAGCTATTGCGAAAATCAAGCGAGCAAATAACGGGAATTAAGGATGATCATATCTAGACTATTAAAAAATAAAACGCTGAATTGCACAGAGCGGAGCTTGCCTCGTTTTTCTCACTGTTGCATGCGATATATCAACTCTTCCGAGCTATCGGAAGCCCGCGTGTTCTCGACAGACCTCTTCTTATTGCCCGTATGGCTCAGGCAGAGGATTGTTCTCCGTGTATGTAGGAAAGACATGTCAAATTGGAGGTGTCATGATGGATTCTTCTTCACGCGTTGATGTACGGTTGAAGGAATTGGGATTGGAACTTGTTCCGGTTGCCAAACCGGTGGCGGAGTACGTGCCGGCCAAGCAGGTGGGGGATCTCGTTTACGTTTCAGGACAAGGTCCAATCAAAGATGGCAAGCCGGTTTATGTTGGACAGGTGGGAGGCACTGTGACGACGGAAGAAGGATATCAAGCAGCACAGATCTGTGCCTTGAACGGGCTGGCCGCCGTGAAGTCGGTCATCGGTTCCCTAGATCGGGTCCTGGAAGTGGTTCAAGTCAGAGGATTCGTGAACTCTGTCCTCGATTTCCATGATCAACCGAAAGTGATGAATGGTGCCTCGGAGCTGTTAGTGAAGGTCTTCGGTGGCCGAGGCCATCACGCTCGCGCTGCGTTAGGCACTTCAAACCTGCCCGGAAATATCCCCGTAGAGGTTGAGATGATCGTCCGTGTTGCACCTAATAGGAAAGAATAATGGCCGATAAGAATAAGGTCGCGGCACAGCTTATCACTAGTGGTGCATTAGGCATCATCCGGGTGGACCAGGCAGAAGACCTCGTCCGCATCGCGCAGGCCTTGCATGAGGGTGGGCTCGACTGTGTCGAGATCACGATGACCACACCCGGAGCACTGCGGGCAATCGAGGAAGCAGCAGGGAAACTGGACGGAGTCCTTATGGGAGCGGGGACTGTTCTCGACGCGGCTACAGCTCGGCAGGCAATCCTAGCCGGAGCAGAGTTCCTTGTGACTCCCACCGTGGAACTAGATGTAATCGAGATGGCCCATCGCTACGGTGTAGTTGTCATCCCTGGAGCGATGAGCCCTACTGAGATCTTGACTGCATGGGAGGCCGGGGCGGATATGGTGAAGGTGTTTCCGGCGAGTGTACTAGGGCCAAGTTATCTTAAAGCGGTGCGTGGGCCACTCCCGCAGATCCCGCTCGTCCCTACGGGTGGTATCACCGGGGACAACGCCGGTGAGTTTATCCGGGCAGGTGCTGCACTGGTGTGCGCTGGCGGCTGGCTGGTGGACAAGAAGGTGGTGGCCGAGAGTCGCTATGAAGTCCTTACTGAGCGAGCCCAACAACTCGTAGAAGCTGTGCGAAAAGCAAGGGGGAAAGCGCCCTGATGCACCATGACCTTGTGACCTTTGGTGAGACGATGATCCGCCTTTCACCACCGAATTTCAGACGGCTGGAACAGACGAGCCTTCTCGATGTGAATGTCGGAGGCTCGGAGTTAAACGTGGCCGTCGCTGCGCAACGACTGGGGCTTGGAGTGGCCTACGTCACTCGCCTCACCGACAACCCTTTGGGCCGGATGATCGCGAACAAGGCCCGCGAGCACGGAGTGGATACCTCCTACATTGTCTGGACCGATGATGATCGGGTGGGAACCTACTTTGTGGAGTTCGGGGCAAGCCCCCGTCCCAACTCCGTGGTATACGACCGCCGTGATTCAGCGATCGCACGCATTCGTCCTGGAGAAGTCGATTGGGATGCGATCTTTAAAGGGGTAAAGATGTTCCACACATCCGGGATCACCCCAGCTCTCTCGCCAACTGCGGCCGAGGCGACAAAAGAGGCGGTTCGTGTAGCGAGGAAGGCAGGCATCAAGGTATCGATCGATCTCAACTACCGAGCATTGCTATGGTCACAAGAAAAAGCGCGTGAGGTCATGTCAGAGTTGGTGGATGCAGCCGACATCCTCATCACCACTGAGGAGGACACAGAGCGGGTGTTCGGGATCAAGAAGGATAACTACGAAGAGGTTGCCAAGGCTCTGGCTGAGCAATTCCACCTCGGAGCGGTAGCAATCACCTTGCGCGAGACACCATCGGTGCGGCAAAACACCTGGACTGCCATTGCATACGCCAATGGGAAAATCCATCGCGGCCCGAAGTTTAAGATCGAGATCGTGGATCGAGTCGGTGCCGGGGATTCCTTCACCGGTGGGTTTCTTTTCGGTTACCTGCACGACGGCCCTGCTGCTGCGGTACGCTATGGCGTAGCCATCTCCGCCCTCAAACAGACCAACCCCGGCGACCTTTGTTGGGCGACCCGCGAGGAGACCGAACGGCTCCTTGAGGGGGGCAGCCTGCGCATCGTGCGCTGATTATAGGACGGCCAGTAGAATCTATGGACTTGGTCTATTTGGCGCTGAAAGGTTGCGGCAAATCTTGCGGGCGAGCTTGTCTGAGATCTCAGAATGCCGTGGAACCGCCTGATCATGGAGCATGATCACACAAAAGCGTCGAGTGCAGACCACATCTTGCCGCTCAAGACGGCAAGGGAATGACAAGCTGGTTGCAGATGCGCCTTGCAGTGTAATCTGGAATTTCCCGATGGCGCGGCACCGAGGTACGGCGGTTCGTAGCCGGGTTTTCCCAAATCGAATGTTCGCTACCTTCACGCACGAATCGGCAGCCATACTGACGCAGGTGTCGCAGCAGATCACGCCTTTTCACTGTGCTGTACCCTGGGGGACCAGGGCAACACGCGTCGCTGCTGTCAGTAGCAGGTGAATCGGTTCTTCCAAATCGGCATCAGGGTCTGTGTTGTTTGGATCAGGTTTGGGCAGTGGTTCGCCGTGTAGTAAGTTGGTCTCCGCCATGTCCACCAAGGCACTTGCCAGCAGCCGGCGTGTCTCTTCCAAATCTGCGCCCCACGTGATAACTCCTGGAAAATCCAGCACTTCGCCATGTATGCCTTTGTCGAGATACTTGTACATCGCCTTGTAGGTCAACATGATCTCTCCTCCGTAACCGTTTCGCGTATTGCATCCGCTGGCACACTGCGCAAACATCCTCTCGCCTGTCCTCAAGGATGAGCGCTATGGCCTCAGCCAATCCCTCTGTTGCATAATCTTTGATCTTCCCCTGCACGCAGTCTCGATGCATTTCACTTAAACTCTACAGGAACGTGCCGCACTAGTCCATGCCTTTTTGTCTCGACACCGCAAGTCAGCCGTGCGGTGTTGCCGGTGGCCTGCGCATCGTGCGCTGATGTAGAACCGAAAGCACGATGGCCTTAAGAAGTCAGCTTCTCCACCAACCCCTCGAGGCCGAGTCGCCGCGATCCCTTCACAAGGAGCAGATTCCTGTCCCCTTTTAGACTGCACCTGATACAACCCGCCAATTCCTGGCGGTCAGAGTAGATAATCGTACTGCGCGGAACCTCCTCCAACACATCCTGCGCTGCCTGGTTTGCAAGCTCTCCCACTGGGAAGATCGGGGAGATTCCAAGGCCAAGCGCGAGCCTGAGGATCTCACGGTGGAAGCGCGCCGCGGCTTCGCCCAATTCGAGCATATCGCCAAAGACGAACGATCGTCGATTCACCGGCAATTCAAGCTCAGCCAGGGTTCGCAGAGCCGCCGCCGTGGAATCGGGGTTGGCGTTGTAGGTGTCATCGAGGAGATAACCGAACGAAGCTGCCAGAAGACAAAGCCGATGGGGAACGGATTGGAAGGTTGCTACCCGCCGCTCGATCGCTCTTGGAGAAATATCGAGGTGAAGCGCGCAGGCAACCGCGGCCAGCAGATTAGTTGCATTATGCCTTCCAACAAGCGATGAGGAAAAATGAAGTGTGGGCTCCTTAATCTCCATGCGAAGGCCTGGAAATGTTCCGGTGATTTTTCCGCGTAATTTCCCCCTCTCAAGGCCAAAGGGAATGAGATTCCCCTCCCACGCGTGGACAAGTGGGGCAAGCTCGGGGGAATCGGCATTGACAATCGCCGTCCCATCGCCCGGAAGCGATCGGATGAGGGTCCATTTCTCCTTCGCAACAGCCTCAAGATTCTCAAACCCAGCCAGGTGTCCTCGCCCAACCATGGTAAGGATGGCCACTTGTGGGACAAGGAGGGCAGCGAGCGGTGCGATCTCCTCGGGCGCACTAGCCCCGAGTTCAAAGATACCAACCTGCGCTGAGTGGGACATCGCCAAAAGCGCAAGGGGAAGACCGATCTCAGTGTTGTAGTTGTGGGGAGCGGTGTAGACCTTCCTATCTTCAGCAAGAAGGTGGCCTATAAGAGCCTTGGTGGTCGTCTTTCCGCAAGTTCCAGTGACCCCAATGAAGGTTGCTTGGAGGTGTTTGCGCCACGCAGCGGCGAGGGTCCACAGTGCCCGGAGAGACTCCTCGACCCAAATCACGTTACGCCCGCTCTTTGGAATCGCCGTGGGAGCTGAAACGATCGCCCCACACGCTCCCCGGGCAAACGCTTCTTCTAGAAACGCATGGCCATCCGTCCGCTCGCCTTTAAAGGCAATGAACAGGTCTCCTTCCTGAACCAGCCGCGAGTCATGGATCACCCGGCGCGGCGTCTCCCCTGTCCCCCGCAGGAGTTTCCCATCAACGAGCTTCGCGATCTTTGCAGTGGAGAACATCCTATTCTGGCAGTAAGAGAAGGGCGTTTACTTCTCGTTCATCATAGAGGAAATAGCCGGTGAGCTCGGTCTCCACTTCCTCCACCCCTTGCAGCGCCTCGATGTAGGGCGAGAAGGGATCAGGAGCGAACAGTTCGACAGTGAGAGTATCGTAGCTTGGCAAATCCTCGACCGCCTCGATTAGTTCGCTCAGATCCTCGAACTCAATAGGCGTCTCACCTGCCTCCAAGTAACGTGGTCCCCCGTAGGCACGCACAACGATGTAATCAGCTATAAGATCAATGGGGATCTGGATTTCACCCTCTTCAATCCGCTTCTCCCCATGGTAGATTTGTAGCTCAACCTGGTAGTGAATGGTGTCTCCAGGTTCATAGATAATTTGGTCAAGTTCCAGGTGATTGATGTGCATCGCGCTTAGCTTTTGTGTGAATTGCATCGAAGCGGTGATGTTACTTATCTTAGGATCCTGAAAGTCGTTGTACTGAAGGAGGGAGACGATACTCGCCAACTGCCAGGGCGGGTAGATGGCGATATCTCTCGTACTCAAGAAGACGTCGCGCCGCTCAAGCGGAGTTGGCATCCCATCCCCAAAAATCTGATAGGTGACCTCTACCGTCCCCTGACCGATCCGATCGAGAGCCGCATCGATCGCTTCAAACCCGCTTGCCAGAAGGAGTACAGGCATTATGCGCGGTTCATCAACAAGTTCGATCTGAAAGTCTTCACTACGTCCAGCATCACGCTCGAAGACGTCGAGCGACAGGGTAATCAAGTCCACCGACCGGTCGATCAACCCGCCGATCCCTGGGATACGATCCTCGAGGATGGCTCCCAGTGACTCACCGAGGGTTCCCAGTTTGAACGAGGCATCGTAGGCCTTCATGGTGTCATAGATATACGCGCTGGTCAGGGGGAAGGCGGCTTCACCGTTTAAGAGAAAGGGATGGCCGAAGCCGATGATCGCATCCTCCTCTCGGTAGGTGAGCGTTCCTAACGCGCCGATTGTGACATCGCCGCTCGCCAGGGCAACCCCGATCGCACTACCCGGTTCTAGCGCATCCCCATCGATAAAGCTGCCACTCTTCCCCCCTGAAACAGGATTGAGGGTCAGACCAAATGCGGAGAGCCCGCATACGACAGGGTGAATCCCCAACGGGAGGAACTCCGCTAAGAGACCCTCGGGGGCTGCCATGGAGTCAGCACCCTCCATCAGGATCTTTAAGGCCCGTCCGGAGAGACCGGTGACCAAAAGGGGCGAAGAGACCGGGTAGGTGAAGATAGTGTCAGGAGAACCTTTTAAGAGATCGGTGTGGGGTGGTCGATCGAGCTTAACCAGTCGCACCTCCGACAGGAGGACCTCTTCCCGCGGACCCAAGGAGAAGGTATCACCCTTTATGGACTCAATGATGCCGAGCATCTCTTCGATCGGGGTGACCAGGCCGATCGGAGTGATCTCCTTTGACCAGGTGGCGGCGCGACTCAAGGCACCGATCAGCTTTCCATCGATATAGACAGGGCTTCCGCTCATCCCTTGGGAAATCCCACCTGAGCGGCCGATCGCCTCTCCGCTCACCCGAACGACGATGAAGTCGGAGTGGGTTTTGGGTTCATCGATCACTCCGAGGATCTCTACCGCAAATTCACTGATCGTATTAGAAGAGACGATCGTCTTCCCGATCCCCCTCATCCCGATTTCGATCTCGTCCAGAAAGAGGAATGCCTCTCGGTCATAGGCAAATCCAACAATGACACTAAAGATCAAAAGGACTCCACACAAGATCACACTCGCTCTGCTCACGTTTCCTCCTTAAGTTACGCTTCTACCCTTTCTCCCTAGAACCTTCCCTTATCCGGAAATGACCAATTCGACTGACTCTCTAAGCTTAGTCGAGTGAGACGCAATTGGCAAAAGAGAAGCAAGTAAGCATCCGTTGCCTGAGAGGCCATTGGCCGCTACCGTATAGAACGATGATGAAACGGGTCCTGTGGATTGTCGCCATAGCAATGCTAGCTGTCTCACTTGCTGTTTCACTGGGGGTCGATCTCGTCCGCGTCCGCTGGGAAGCGAAAAACAAGGGGTTCGTCGTGTTGGTGCGGGCCGATGAAACAAAGGGAATCCCTCTTTTAAAACTTGCCGAGGCCGGAATCGGAGCGGTCGCCATCCGGGCCTCGTCCCTGCGTGAAGAAAATGGCCTATCCCCGACCACAATCCATCGCCAAGGTCTTAAGGCCGCGCTTATCCTCGATCGCCCTTTTCCACAGGGAGTGAAGATCAAGGACCAATTCACGTTCGTGTGGGAAGAGGGAAACCTAGCACCTGATGACCCTCTCCTCATCGAACTCCTTAACCAGGGAAGCATTCTTATACAGCGGGAGTTCACCGAAACCTCTTTGGCACGCAACCTGTGGAACGCCGGTTTTCATCGGGTCGTGCGCGGCCATGAGATCCCCCGAGAGGAACTCTTGAAGACATCACGCACCGCGATCCTCGCGCGGTGGGAGCGAGCGGTGCGCGAGCGCGGAATCCGCGCCCTCATCCTCTCCCCCATTCCTGGAGACGATCCAAAAGAGATCTTAAAGTATTACCACGAGGTGACCGCGCGGATTGCAGATGGAGGCCATCACCTGGGGAACCTCTCCCTACCACCACCCGAGCCAGATTGGCCTGTTGCAATTGTATTTCACCTGGGGATAAGCGCCCTTGTGCTCCTCGTTTCACTTAACCTTTTCGGGCACCTCCCACTGGCCTGCCTCCTCCTTTCCTTAAACGTGGGCGCCTTGGCTCTTGGGGTGAGAGGAATCATTCTACGCCAGATCGATGCTCTCCTTCTTGCCCTGCTTGCGCCAACCTACGGGGGGCTTCTTCTACTACCGCATGTTCGGTCCGGATGGCGCTCCGGAGCCCGTTTTTTGCTTCTTTTCTCCGCTATCTCACTTTCCGCAGGGATTTTCCTTGGGGCTATCCTCGCCCACCCTGCCTTCCTGGTGAAGGTTGCGCAGTTCCGGGGAGTGAAAACGGCCCTGCTCCTCCCGCTGTTTGTCGGGGTGATCATCTACTCTCGCTCCACTAGCTGGGGATGGCTAAAAGGGCTCCTTCGTTCCTCACGCGATCTCCTTGGAGCTTTACTGCTCCTGGCGAGTATCGCTACTGTAACATTCATCCTCCACAGAAGCGGGAACACCGATGGTCTAGTGTCCGGTGTAGAGGAACGAGTACGAGGCCTGTTAGAGGGCCTGTTAATCGCCCGACCGCGGTTCAAGGAGTTCCTCCTTGGCCACCCCCTCCTTTTCCTGTTTGGAGCAGGTGTATGTCATGGCCAAAGGTCTGAGCGTTGGCGTCCCTTTCTTATCTTCTTCGGCCTGATCGGCCAAGTCTCGATCCTAAATACATTCGCGCACGCGCACACCCCGCTTCTCTTATCCCTCTTGCGCACGGGAAACGGACTCCTCCTTGGGTTCGTCTTCGGAATGGGCATCTACCTCATCGCATTCCTTATGAAAAGAGTTCCTCGCTGTTTCAAGTGGGTAACTTAAGAGAAAGGATGAAACGACAAGACTCTCGCCAAGGCGCTAAGAATGCGAAGGACGGAGAAAAAACAGGATAGACAGGAATCTAATAATTATGAGGAATCCAGGAATCCATGAGAAAGCTAAGGGTGTACAAATCAGCGCTTTTCCTGGCCTCCTGGTTTCCTAAGGGGCTTGGCTTAGATGTGCCTACGACCACCAGCAACTGCCTAACGCTGAGGAGACCAGGAATGCAGGAAGAACTACGAACAAGAGGGACAAAGACTAAGGATCCTCTGCTCCCTGGCGTCTTTGCAAGAGAAAAGGGACTTTTTATGAGAACGGGCCTTGGAAATTTATCGCACAAGAGGCCGGACTTTTTGTTGCTTTCCTGGTTTCCTTAAGGGGAGAAGGGCTTGATTCACAAGAGCAGGCCAGTTCCGGCGCGAGAGTGGCTGATTATCCCCACCAAATGGCGAGGAACAATAATAAGAGGTTGGCAACAAGTGCGCCAGCACACCTAACGCCGGTTGACCCTGGCAAGGCGGCCTCCTACCATCTATAGGAGGAGGGAAGATGGACCATAAGCAAGTCGAGGAAGGAATGCGTCAGATCCTTCAAGGAATCGGGCCGGGCTATCTGAGCGCGGAGGTGATCAAGAATACTCCACGGCGGGTGGCAAAGATGTTCGCCGAGTTTTTTTCAAAAATCGACCGCGATCCCGCGGAGGTTCTCGAGGTCTTATTTCAGGAGGACTATAACGAGATGGTAGTGGTGAAGGACATCCCTTTCTTCTCGATCTGCGAGCACCACTTCCTCCCGTTTATCGGCGAAGCGGATATCGTATATATCCCTAAGGGAAACAGGATTGTTGGGGTGAGCAAGCTCGCCCGCGCTCTTGACATCGCTGCCGCTCGCCCACAACTGCAGGAACGTTTAACCTCCGAGCTTGCTGATGCACTGATGGAGCGCCTCGATCCCTACGGTGCGCTGGTCAGGCTCCAGGCAACCCACCTGTGTATGACCCTCCGTGGGGTGAAGAAGCCGGGGGCAAAGATGGTCACTTCAGCGATCCGTGGGATCTTTCGCTCCAATCGGGCCTCTCGCGAGGAGGCTCTCTCCCTCATCGCCTAGCCCCGTCGATCCTCCAGCTAGAAATGCGCGGATCATCGGGCGTGAGTGGGATGGCCGTGACCATGCTCTCCTCTCCCGAACGAATAACCCTCATCGTGAGCGGAGCCTCGCCGCAGTGGTCACAGTAACGTGCAGCAAGACAGGCCGCGAGGATGACCTCCTCGGGGGATGGCTTCCCCTCAACCAGGGTGAGTGGGCCGACGGTATCGATTGGCTCAATCATGACCCGCCCGGTGACAAACCCTTCAAGGATCTCGTTCTCGCGTTCATTTCGCCCCACAATCACCTTCGCACGATCCGAGAGGCGGAAGTGCCGGCCGTAGCGCAGGAGGAGGAAGTCCTGTTCTTCCATCGCATCCCTCCCAATGTGCGAAAAAGCGTCGCGTAGCCTTGCGGAATACACTTTCTCCACAAGAAGACACCCTCCAGCCGATTGTCGGTAGCCCTCAATCCCAAGACGGGCGGCAAGCTTTATCTGCTCCTGCCGACCCCTTCCTTGAAGCGCAAACAGGTCCTCATGGCTGATCCATCCTTTCTTTACCGGTAGAGCCTCGGGGAGAAGATTAGCCGAGAGGGGACGCAGCAATCGATCTTCAAGTCCGCTCTCCTTTGCAACGCGCATGAGTGCGCGAAGGTGTTGAGACATCGGCCGCTGGCCCAATACCTCCCCGGTGATGACAAACTGTGCCGTCTCCTCCTCCATCACCCTCTTTGCTGCTCGAAGCATGAAGATGCGGCAGTCGATGCACGGGTTCATGCCCGCTCCATACCCGTATCTCGGGTGGCGAACCACCTCTAAATGCTCCGTGGAGAGATCCAGGGTGCGCATTTTGATCCCTGCGTCCTCTGCCGCTTTCGCCACATGTTGGGAGCGTTTTTGATCGGTATCAAATAGAATGTGGATGTGAAGGCCGATCACTTCGATCCCCAGGCTCCGTATAAAGGCGGCGGCGAGGGTGCTGTCGAGTCCCCCTGAGAGGAGAGCGATCGCTTTTACCACTTTGTTGGAGCTGCGAGCAAGTTCACTTCCACTCTGCATTTTCTTCATTGAATCTTCACATTCCATTCTTATAATCATACTGCTTTACAAAGATAGGTTACCACTTGAGGAGGGATTCAGTATGCGCAAGGGTTGGATCTTAGGGATCCTGTTGACACTGATACTGGCCACAGGCGTATCGATTGCGTGGGTGGGAAATCAAGATCGAGGAATCACTATTGGGACAGAGGTTGCCCTTGCCCAAGAAACATCGGTCAATCAGGCAATCACCGATTCCGGACAGTCAGCGATTAAGCAGGCGATCGCCAACGTGGGGCCAGCGGTGGTACGGATCGATGTCACTGCGGTAGTCAGCTTCACCAGCCCGTTCGACAATTTCTTCAATGACCCCTTCTTCCGTCGTTTCTTCGGAGAGCCGTTTAACACCCCACAGGAGCAGGAGCAGCGTGCCATCGGCTCGGGTGTGGTGATTGAGTACGCCGGTGAGAAGTTGGTCCTGACAAACGCGCACGTGATCGATCAGGCGACGACAATCCGTGTGACGAGCCTCGATGGACAGACATGGACCGCTCAGGTCGTGGGAAGCGATACCCAATTGGATGTCGCTGTTCTAAGGCTCGATGGAGACACCGCAAAGTTGGCTACAGCGAAACTCGGAGACTCCTCGAGCGTCGAGATTGGGGACTGGGCGATTGCAATCGGAAGCCCGATCGGGCTCTCCTATACCGTCACTCTGGGAATCATCAGCGCGCTCGATCGGGATATCGAAAAACCAAGCGGGATCGGGCGATACGAGAATCTGATCCAGACCGATGCCGCAATCAACCCTGGGAACAGCGGCGGGCCTCTAGCGAACGCTTCCGGGCAGGTGATCGGCATCAACACCGCAATCGCACGGCAATCGGGGGGAATCGCCATCGAGGGGATCAACTTCGCCATCTCCATCGATCCCGTGAAGGAGGTCCTCGATCAGCTTGTGGCAACAGGGAAGGTGACGCGCGCTTACCTCGGCGTCTGGTATCAAGAAGTGAGCGCCTCAATGGCAGAGAAGTTTGGAGTTGCGCCAGGAGCAGCGGTAGTCATCGAGGTAGCATCAGATACACCGGCGGAAGCTGCTGGAATCCAGGTGGGTGATGTGATCACCAAGATAGATGGGGAAGCGGTCAACCGTGACAACCTGAACAATGTAATCTCGGCAAAACCGGTGGGGATCGCAGTGGATCTGGAGATTGTACGCGACAAGGAGACGATCCACGTCACAGTCACCCTTGAAGAGCGCCCAAGTGAAGAAGAACTCTATGGTAGCACGGCTCCTGGGGCGACAGAATCGCAAGCGGTTATGAAGTTTGGCCTCACCGTAGGGGAAGTAACTCCCAGCCTTGCACAGCGTTTGGGATTGCATTCGTATCAGGGAGTGGTCATAATTGAAGTGGAGTCAGGGAGCAGGGCTTACTGGGCTGGGTTGGAGGTCGACGACGTGATCCTTGAAATCGATCGACAAGAGATCGACTCGGTCGATGACTGGAATGAGATCGTCCCGGAGATGGATGAGAACGCCAACCCAATGTTCACCATCGTGCGAGATGGAAGGACCCGGTTCTTACCCCTGGAATAGGGCAAACCAGTTGCGGAGAGTGGCGCAGCTTGGTCAGCGCGCAGCGTTCGGGACGCTGAGGTCGCCGGTTCGAATCCGGCCTCTCCGATTTACGGTGCGGGAGTAGCTCAATGGTAGAGCACTGGCCTTCCAAGCCAGCAATGCGGGTTCGATCCCCGTCTTCCGCTCTGGTGAAGATGCGCCCGTAGCTCAGTGGACAGAGCAACGGCCTTCTAAGCCGTCGGCCGGAGGTTCGAATCCTCCCGGGCGTAAGTACATGGGGAGCGTGGCGCAGTCGGTTAGCGCACTGGGTTGTGGTCCCAGGGGTCGCGGGTTCGAGTCCCGTCGCTCCTCCCACTTTAATCTCTGTAATACGCGCCTGTAGCTCAACTGGATAGAGCACCGGTCTTCGGAACCGGGGGTTGGGGGTTCAAGTCCCTTCGGGCGTACCAAGCTTCTCTGTACCGCGTAGGCACGAGTCCAAAAGTAGTCCAGTAAGTCGTCCCTCAAGTCACTCCCCGCCAGCTTCCGGCATGGCCACCATCTTAAGGGAAGCGGGGGATGATCGTCCCTGAGATCGGCACGGCAACGTGGTCGCCCTTTGAAAGGTCGGCCGATGGTTTCCCGGCTTCGTCTTGTCGCGGTGGGTTGAGGATGGTGATCGGCGTTCCCGGTATTACACCGAGCTTGTCGAGCAGAGCAAGGCCGACCTGGGACTCACCGAGGCTGATGCAGCTTGTCACTCGGCCGAGATATGCGCCGTTTCGGTCGACCACGGCAGCACCAGCGTGGATGGGGCGGGTTCCTCCCGCGTTTACCTCGAAACGAACGACCTCCCGTGTCATATTTGTGTATGCAGCCACGCAGTGGCTTCGGCCGATGAAGTAGGGCTTGTGCAGCTTGACGTAAGTGGCAAACCCGGCCTCGAAAGGGTTGATGTTATGAGGGCCGGCGAGTTCGTTCCCATAAAGCGGTAGTCCCGCCTCCGTGCGGGTGGAGTCGCGTGCGGCAAGGCCACAGGGAAGAAGGCCCAACGGCGTTCCCACCTCGAGGAGTTTGTCCCAGAGCCAACTCGCAGCAGCCCCATTTAAGTAGATCTCATAGCCGATCTCCTCACCGGTGTAGCCGGTGCGGGCGATAAGCATCTGATGTCCTTTGACTTTGACCTCGCAGAACTTTGTCCGCGCAAGGGATGAGATGGAAAGCATCTCCCTTTTTCCTACCACTGATGCAAGGATCCTCTGGCTTAACGGTCCCTGTAGCGCAAGGTCGATCACGCCTTGCTCCGCCTTTATGTTGTGCAGGGCCACCTTGGGCCCGGGACGACGTGAGGGGATCTCTTGGTCGATCAGGTAGCGCCCCTCGTTTAACCCGGTGAGCCATTCCCAGTCTTTGTCCTCGTTCACCGCGTTCACCACCACGAGGTAGCGATCATTCGCCCGACGGTAGATGAAGATGTCATCGATCACGTTGCCATCCGGGTCGAGTAGATAGGCATACTGGGATTCTCCATCTTCAAGCCAAGCGGCGTAGTTTGAGGCGACGATGTTTAGAAACTCGGTTGCGTACTCGCCGGAGACCTCGAAGACCCCCATGTGCCCTAAATCAAAAAGGCTGGCCTTCTCACGCACGGCACGGTGCTCCTCCAAAGCGGAGTTGTACCAGACCGGCATCTCCCAACCGGCAAATGGGACAATCTTCGCGCCAAGTCTTCTGTGTTCCTCGTAAAGGGGTGTTCGCTTGAGGGGAGCCTCCTTTTCTTCCCACGAGAACTCGATTCGCGTCGGATCGGCTTCTGAGAGGTCGAGTAAATTCTGGCCGATGAAGTAGGGCTTGTACGTTTTAAACTGATCTGGTACCTCGCGATAGATCTCCTCGATGCTCATTTCTCCCCGCGCTTTGGGAAGATCGATTAAGAGCCACTCGCGCGCTTTTGCTGGGACCTTGTCGGCAGAGATCTCTCTAACTAGCGCCGGGCCCTGCACCTTGCGGAAGACGTCCTTTAAATCGAACAGGATGTATCCGTCTGCCAGACCGGAGAGCCAGCTCTTTACCCTGCAGCCCGTCTCTTTGGGGACAAGCAGGAGATAGCCTTCTTTTTCGATTCGCCCTATGACCACCTCGGAGATCAGCCTTCCCTCCTCGTCAAACAGGAGGAAGCGCTTATGTTTCCCCTCTTTTAGGGTGAAGAGGTCGGATGGTGTCGCCTCGTTTAAGAGCGCCGTGGCGCGTCCGCCCTGCACGCTAAGGATCGTCCAGGAATCGCTTCCTGGTTGAGCTGGCGCGTCGTCAGAAAAGGCGGCAGGATCGACGCGGGCGATGAGCTCACCTACATTTGCTCGCGCTTCCTCGAGCACGGAGAGTGGAAGCTTCCCACGCGACAGATCACCGGACAGCCCAAGGTAGGAGAAGGGACGGATCGACCGGAGCACCTTGGCGATGATCCCCGCGATGACCTCCATCTCTTCCTTACCCATCCCACGCTGTGTGACCCATGGGGTGCCGAGACGGATTCCGTGGGCGTCGGCCGCGCTGTGGTCCCCAGGAATGGTGTTCTTGTTGCAGACGATCCCCACTAGATCCAGGATGCGTGAAGCGATCTCCCCCATCATGGTAAATCCGGTCTTGCTCTTTAGCGTCCTTAGATCGACGAGCAACAGGTGGGTGTTCGTCCCTCCGTAGGCGAGCGTGAGTCCTTCCTTTTTCAGGGATTTCGCGAGGTGGGCGGCGTTCTCCACGATCCGGCGTTGGAGGTCCTTAAATTCCTGCGACTGTGCGATCTTCAAGGTGACAGCAATGGCGGCGAACTTGTTTACATGGGGGCCGCCCTGTTCTCCGGGAAAGATGGCGTTATCGATCTTCTCAGCGATCTTGGGGTCGGTAGAGAGGATGACCGCCCCGCGTGGACCGCACATGGTCTTATGAGTGGTGAACATGACCACATGCGCGGTACCGATCGGGTTTGGGTAGACACCACCGATCACCATCCCCGCGGTATGGGCAATATCGGCCAGGAAGATTGCCCCCACCTCATCGGCTATCTGGTGAAACTTGACCCAGTCCGGTTGCCAGGGATAGGAGGTGAACCCACCGATCAGCATCCTTGGTCGGTGCTTGACCGCCAGGTGCATCATCTGGTCATAGTCGAGCTTTCCCGTCCGCCGATCGACGGCGTAGGAGACGATGTGGTAGCGCTTGCCGGTGATGTTGAACTGTGAGCCGTGGGTGAGGTGCCCGCCCTCGGTGAGATCCATCCCCATCACTGTGTCCCCAGGTTCGACGAACGCTTCGTAGAGGGCGAGGTTCGCTGCGGCACCGGATAGGGGCTGAACGTTGGCGTAGATCCGCTCCGCCGGGTAGTCGGCGGTGGCGAAGCACTCGGCAGCGCGACGGCCGGCGAGTGACTCCACAAGGTCAGCGAATTCTGTCCCTTTGTAGAATCGCCAGTCGGCATAACGGCGATAGGAGGTGAGCTGTTGATCGAGCTTTAAAAGCTGTGAGGGGGGGCATTTACGCATAGCGGGTCGAGGGTAGCCTTCCGCGTAGATGCTGTTAAAGACAGAGCCTAAGGCCTCACGCACCGCCGGCGGGGTGAAGCTCTCAGAAGGGATGAGGATGATCTTCTCCCGCTGGCGTCGCTCCTCGGCTAAGATCAGCTTCGAGATCTGTGGGTCGATCTCAGAGATACTCGGAAGATGTGATGCGTTGCTCATGAGGACTCCTTTTTCCAGTCGATGGTCTCGGGATGAAGTCTACGGGGAAGATCATGGTCTTTCCAGCAAGCCTCAGTGAGAAGGTAGAGCCCGCCGCTCACCAGTGAATGTCCGCCGAGAAGGATCGGGATGCTTGCTGTTTTCGCCTCTCGCGTGAACTCCCGCCACAGCAGGTCATCGATCAGCTCAGGGCAAAAAAGGTCGCTTGCGAATCGGTCCGCTGCCAGAGGGAGGTTTCCTCCTTCCGATAACAGGGGCCGGGTGTCGATGATCGCGGCATCGGCGAGCCGGGAGAGCAGCTTAAAGAAACGATGGATTCCCATCTCCTGCAATGTCTCTTGAAGAAGGATTCCCTCGTGTTCTGGATAGGCGCGCATTCCCCGCCCCTCGATGAGGCCGCTCGTCCGGCAGGCGACCTCACTCTCAAAGTGGGCCCAGGTCTCTGGGTTTATCCGGCCGATCAGATAGAGGTGAGCACTTCTGTCAACAAGCCGCTTGAGCAAAGGTGGGATTGCCGGGTGTGCCAACCGCTGCTCATCGAGGAAGGCGCGCATCGCCTCTCCGCCCTGCTCTGTTGAAGCGAGAAGGAAAAGATCGGTCGGTGTGTCGAGATCAAATTGCGAGGCTGCCTCCCGGGGGAGGGCGAAACAAGGGAAGCCTAGGTCAGAGAGGACAAATCCAAGGGAGTTGTCGATCTCCGGCAGGGCCGCCCCCAATAGGTCCTTTGCCCCTGCGATGGCAGCAAAGTCGCAAGAATAGAAGTTGTTGAACAGTGCCCCGCGTTTCGTGCGCCGAGCGAAACCGATGAGTCCAGCCACTCTGTCAGTGGTGAGGAGTCCGCCACTCCCGCTTCCAAAGTAAAGTAGTCCATCGAGTCTCTCTTTGTCGATGATTTGCTTAAGCAACTTTCCGAAGTGAAAAGGCTCCTCGTTGGCTAAAGAGAGGAAGTGCACTTCCGTCTCAGAAAGCCGGCAAGCAACTTCTTTATCGCCAGTGACAAAGAAGATCCGTTCCATCCCCGCGCGATGAAGCATCGTTACAAGGTCGCAGCTGGAGGCCTCCCGTCCCTGCTCAACGAGATGTTCCCCCGTGCTCTTCCCCAGAGGGGCGTGCATGATCACGGCTGCGACCTTTTTCATTTTATCTTTAACCTAGGGGTTGTTTCTTCGGTGAGGAGGCGAAGGACTTTGATTGTCCCATCCTTGCTCAACGGTTGGTTGTGACTACCGCAGCGGGGGGAGTAGATGCAGGAGGGGCAACCGTCGGTGCATGGGCAGTCGAAGACAAGGCTCAGTGCCCCTTTTGCAAGACGCCCAAATGAGGTGTACAACACCTCGGCGAGCCCGGCACCGCCTTCGATTTCGTCGAAGAGAATAATCGTTGGCAAGGTGGTCTGTTCGTGGAGTGGGCTGGAAACCCCAGCGATGTCTTCTCGATCACACAGGACGAGAAGCGGTGCAATCGCGATCAGCGCGTGCTCTGCGCCGTGCAAGCCACCGAGGAGATCCGCGGAGGGGAGGCCGGGGACCCCTTTGGGGAAACTCAGCCACAGGGCGTCACTCTCATAGGTGTGTGGTGGCAGATCGAGCGGCTCCACCGAAATCGTCCGATCAAAGTGGAGCGTCTTGTATCCGATGAATGATTCAGTTACGCGCACCCGTCCCCTTCCCCCTGTGACTGAGGTCCCTTCGAATGCTTCCCGTGTGGTGAGGATTTCAACCGAGGAGGTGCGTAGACTTTTCGTGTAATAGTCGACATCCTCTTGGCGAGCCTGAGCTATTCCTTCCTCGAGGTCGAGGCGCTCCACCACGTAGCTTTCTCCCCGGTGGAGGAGGACCGCCCCGGGGTAGGCGTCGCGACAGGCCCGTAGACGATCCATCGTCTCCAACAGGTGCCCTTCGCACATCAGCTTGATCACCTGACCGGCAATATTGTCCAGGCTCACGACGGCGTGAGCCCGCTTCGTCCCGCGGTAGATGTAACCGCGTGGGGTCTTTGCCAGGAGCTTGTTTTTAACTAGCTCGTCCAGGAGTTTCTCTTCTTCCTCACTCGCTTCCCCTGCTTTAAGGGGTAGTTCGGCGGCGGCGCAGGCCAGATGTCCGACCTTGAGGCGTGGGTTTTCGGTCCTGATAACGATCTGCTCTCTCTCTTTGCCAAGGAAGTGGTCTGGGTGACGCAACAGGTATTGGTCGAGTGGGTCCTCGTATGGCATGAATACAACGAGTGACGGCGCGCTTCCCCGGCCAGCACGGCCGGCCTGCTGCCAGGCCGAGAGTAAGCTTCCCGGAAAGCCGACTAGGATAACGGCGTCGAGGCTCCCGATGTCGATTCCCACTTCGAGCGCGTTCGTGGAGACCACTCCATCAATTTGGCCATCCCGCAGTCCCGCCTCGATCCGTCGCCGTTCTTGCGGGAGGTAGCCGGCGCGGTATGAAAGGACCCTTTTCGCTCCTAGCTCACGGGCTGCACGGGCTACGACCTCCGCCATCGCTCGCGAACCCGTGAAGCAAAGGGTTTGAATACCGAATGAGGTGAGAAAGGCGACCAGTTGAGCGGCCTGGGTAGAGATGGAACGGTGCGGATCGGTGAGCGCATCCCAGAAGAGAACTTGTCTTGTGCCATGGGCCGAGGAGTCTTCGGAGACTGAGATAACCTCTCTTCCGGTGAGGTCGCGGGCAAACAGCACTGGATTGGCAATCGAGGCCGAGGAGAGGATCACCTGCGGTGAGACTTCATAGTGAGAAAGGATGCGAGATAGGCGCCACAGCAGCAACGCCACGTTTGTTCCGAACACCCCACGGTAGCGGTGGGCCTCGTCGATGACGATGTAACGCAGGTTCGTGAAGAAGCGTTCCCACTGGTAGTGCCAGGGAAGGTAGTGGTGCAGGGCGTGCGGATTGGTAAGGATAATGCGGGCGCTCTGTTTAATCCTTCCCCGTCGGCTCCCTGGGGTGTCGCCGTCGTAGGTGCTGGGGGCAAGGTGTATACCGGTTGAGCATTCAAGCTCAAGGAGTTTCTGTAACTGGTCGTTCGCCAGCGCCTTGAGTGGATAGAGGTAGAGGGCGCTCGCTTTAGGGTCAGCGATCAATCCCTCGAAGATCGGGAGGTTGAAAGAAAGGGTCTTCCCCGAGGCAGCGGGGGTGGTGATGATGATGTCGTTCCCCGCTCGCACCGCCTCGATGACCTCGCGCTGGTGACGGTAGAGGGTGATCCCTTTCTGGTCGAGGTAGGTCTGCAGCGCCGGGTGGAGCGAGACCTCGGTAAGCGCGGCTTCGGATGGGGGAATCTCCTCGACGCGAGCGATCTGCCCATGGTACCAGGGTGCCTCTGTCAGTTTTAAGAGCAGATCATCCGGCATGATCGGGGAGCCTCAACAGGTGGTCAAGGAGTAAAGCGAGGGTCTCTACGTCCTGACGGTTGTGGTTGACGATTGGGACGAGTGGACCTGGATTCCCGCTCTCCAGGTAGGCTGAGTAATACTCGGGGACCTCCTCGCTCGGCAGGTCTTCCTCACGGCGGATTCCGAGGAGTCGCTCCTCCACCGTTCCCAGCCGTAGGTCGGGGAGGCGGTTTCGGAAGGCGCGGCGGGCGTGGTGAAGCAGGTCGATGTGAATCGGCAGATGGTCCGGTCGTAAACCATAGTAGGCAAAGCGCTCCTGCAGGACTGCCCAGTCAAACGCTTTTCCGTTGTAACTTAAAAGGAGCGACGCCTCAACGATCTCTTGGTTGATCTGTTCCAAAAGGGCGATCTCCTCATCGAGGGAGCGGGCGAGGTATTGAGTGATTCGGATTCCCTCTTTAGATGGCCGGGCCGTGGCGGCGAGGATGATCGGAGCCCCACTCAGCCCCAGCGTCTCGAGGTCGAAGAACAGGAGCCGCGCGCGGGGGATCAGGCTGAGGAGGTGCAGGAATAGTGGATGGGAGGTGGGAAGCCAATGCAAGAGGGTTGCGTATACCTGTGCGGGATTAAGCGGACGCTCCCAGCGATCGAGAAGGGTTGAAGCCCCCTCTTTCCAGCGGGGATGAGTGAGGAGGGAAGGGATCGAGTTATACCCTTCTTCGCGTAACCGCTGGTTGTGCGAGGACCCGATTCCAAAGATGAGCCGCAGCTCAGAGAGGAGAGCATGTTGCGAGCTCATCTTGGAAGGGAGAGAAAGGTCGACCACCACCAGGCGCTCGATCGTTAGACACTCGCCGAATTCTCCCCGCCTTACTTTCCCATGAAGGGAATCGCAGACATCCTGGTGTTGATAGCACATAAGGAGCCTTGCCAAATGTGAGGATGAGTCAAAGCATGCTTGCCCGACCGACCATCCAGCGATCCGATCGACACCTAACGAGGCTATCGCCTCCGGCGAGGCCGCGAGTCCGGGATGAGCTTTGGCTCGCCGACGTAAGGTAGGAGTGCGAGCTTGCGTGCACGGTTGATCTCCCGCGCTACCTGGCGCTGGTGCTTCGTGCACAAGTGTGTGGCTCGCTTGGGGAGGATCTTCCCCAGGCGGTTCATGTACTCCTTCAATTCTTCCGGCTTCTTGTAATCGAGCTTGATATTCCGTTCACAGACCCGGCATACCCATCTTTGTTTGTAGAACATGACTTAAAAAGGGACCTCCTCATCATCTTTTGCACCTTGGGCCGGTTGATCGCTTGATGGAGGGACCGTCCCCGGTTCGCTCGCGGATCGTGGCGGGCTACCGAGGAACTGGACGTTCTGCGCCACGATCTCAAACCACCGTACTTCTTGCCCCTCCTCATCGGTGAAGTTATAGATACGGAGCCTGCCTTCCACTGCTACTGACCGCCCCTTGTTCAAGTAATTGGCGCAGTTCTCCGCCTGTGTGCCCCACGCGACGATGGGTACGAAGGCCGTTTCCTCCTGGAGTTGACCGGAACTATCCTTATATTGGCGGTTGATGGCTATGCGGAACTTAGTTCGCGCTGTCCCACTCGACGTATATTTGAGTTCGGGATCCGCTGTCAGGTTGCCGATCAGGAGCACTTTGTTCAGGCTTGCTGCCATCTGCCCCTCCTATTTCGAGCGGGAGACGATCTGGTAGCGAAGGAGTCCTTCATCGATATTCAGGCGCTCCTCTATCGGCTCTACCGCTTGTGGTGGGAGCTTAAACGTGGTTAGGCCATAGTGTCCCTCTGAGCAGTGCCTGATCTCATAGGCCAGCTTACGCTTTCCCCAGTCGTCTGTCTCCTTGATCTCTCCTCCGTTCTCCGTGATAAGGCTGTGAATTCGCTCCACCTTGCTCGCCCGTTCCTCATCGGAGAGGTCCGGCTTAATCACGTAGACAATCTCGTATGCTCTCACGAATGCACCTCACTAGCGATGTTCGGAGAATAACTTTACTCCGCACGGCTTTGGAAGTCAAATTGCATAGAAACCTGGTGTAATGCTAATAATTGTTCCTTTGCAATGTGGGTACTTAGGGCATGGTAACCCGGGAATGCCCTTCCCTCTTGACAGAACGTCTCTCGAGGACTATAATGACAGAAATTTTCTACTAAAAGAAAGGGGGTGACAAGGTGAACAAAGGAGAGTTCGTAGATAAGCTGGCAGCGAAGACCGGTTTTAACAAGAAGGATGCTCGCAAGGCTCTGGATGCGATGATCGGGCTGATTACGGATGCGCTGTCATCTAACAAAGAGGTCCTCCTGACTGGGTTCGGCAAGTTCGAGACCAGGGCGCGGAAGGAGTCCAGACGGATCAATCCTCAGACCCAGAGGCGAATTACCGTCCCCAAGAAAGTTGTACCGGCCTTTAAGCCAGGAAAGAATCTGAAAGACGTCGTCGCCAAGAAGCTAAGGGCCGTTAAGGTTGGGTCTGAGCTTAAAGTAAAGAGAGCTTAAGATGGCCTAGGCCCGCGTTTCTAACTGCCGTTTAGATAGACGGCGGGCTAAAAGGAGGCTTAACGCCTCCAAAAACGGCAGCTCAAGAGGCTCTTGTACGGGATGATATGTGCTTGTCGTATAGGGCCAGAAAGGGATTGAGTTGCCGTTTTGTTCTTTTTTGAATTAATAGAGGATAACAAACAGAGGTGGTTTTAAGCGATTATCGGCCCACAGAGGTCCCGCCCATCAAGTCAATTCGCCTGTCCTTGTTTGCAGGAGGCACATATCGCACGAATTGTGCGTCTATTTCCGCGACTTAGCAGGTAGAATCTAAATGAAGGATAGGGCAGTCCGTAGCCAAGAAGTAAAGTTATTGGTATAAAATAGGCAGTTTTCTGGCATAAATTGTGATACAAATACAAAAAGGAGGTAAGTGATGAAGTGGGGAGGATACAGTTCACGTGCTGGTGAGAAGGTGAACAGGTTTTTCGGAAAGCTGGTTGGAAACAAGGGGATCTACTATCTGTTGATGATCGCTGTGCTCGGGCTGCTACTTGGCGCCGGTTTCAAGTGGCACGGTTGAGTGTTTGACTCACGATATACGTAATAAAAGGAGGCAAGTTATGAAGTGGGGAGGATACAATTCACGCGCTGGTGAGAAGCTGAACAAGGTATTTGGGAAGTTACTCGGGAAGAAAGGCGTCTACTACTTGATGATGATTGTTGCGCTTGGGCTTGTGCTGGGCGCCGGTTTCAAGTGGCACGGTTAAGTGTTTGACTCACGATATACGTAATAAAAGGAGGCAAGTTATGAAGTGGGGAGGATACAATTCATATGCCGGTGAGAAGCTGAACAAGGTATTTGGGAAGTTACTCGGAAAGAAAGGCGTCTACTACTTGATGATGATTGTTGCGCTTGGGCTTGTGCTGGGCGCCGGTTTCAAGTGGCACGGTTAAGTGTTTGACTCACGATTATACGTAATAGAAGGAGGTAAGCAGTAAAGAACCCCGCAGCAAGCTGCGGGGCATTAAAATCTAAAGGGCTAAGCGGAGTTGGTCCTTATGTTGCAGTTTGATGTAGCGCTGTGTCGCATCAGAGATAACGTCGCACACAAGGTGCGACGCTACATCCATTTTTTCGTAGCGTCGGAGCTTGTCTCCGACGTTGAGAGGTTTGTTCCTGACAGAGTTCATGTAGCTCATACAAACAACAACCAAATTCGCCTTCGGCGAATCTCCGCTTTCCTCCCCCCAGCAAGCTGGGGGGTATCCAGCGGCGGCTCTTTATGAAGTGGGGAGGATACAATTCATATGCTGGTGAGAAGCTGAACAAGGTATTTGGGAAGTTACTCGGAAAGAAAGGCGTCTACTACTTGATGATGATTGTTGCGCTTGGGCTTGTGCTGGGCGCCGGTTTCAAGTGGCACGGTTAAGAGATTAACTGAGATAGAGATAGAATCGACCTAATAGTGGTTTTTGCCCTTGCCTTGCGCTAAAGCAGGGAAGGCAAGCTCTGTCTCCTCGAAAAGGAGGGAAAGTGAATCTTCCTGCGAAGGCGAGGATTTATATCTATATCGTGGGCCTGCTTGCAGTAGCCGCGATCGTCTACTACACACGAGAACTCTCATTTACTTCTTTTAAGCAGATTGTCGCGTTTGTGCTCTTCATCCTTCTCGGCTTCCTCTCCGAAGCCTATGCAACTTGGATACCAGTATATGGAGGTGAAATCTCAAGCTCTCTCACCATCTACTTGGCAGCGCTGTTCATTCTTGGACCTTCTCTTACGGTACTTGTTGTCCTCATTACAGCCTTGGCCTCAGAAGTCTTGTTAAGATGGAACTACATAAAGGATGGGCCAATGAGATTTGCGCGCACAGTTACCTTCAACGTTGCCCAGTGGGTAGTGACGGTTGCTGTTACGGGAGTAATTTTCATTGTGTGGCGCCATGCTCCCTTGAGCTTGAGATCTTTCAACGATTATATTGGGGCACTTGGGGCTTTTCTGTGTTATAGCGGGGTCAATCTTTCCCTTGTAACGGGCATTGTCTCCTTAACAGAGAACAAGAGGTTCTTCTACGCCCTCAGGACCTACGCCCGAGATTTCAATCTGCAGTACCTTGTGCTTTGTGTAGTAGCTCTTTTGCTTGTAGTGCTTTACTCATTGTCTGTTTGGCATATGTTTTTAGCCATCGTGCCGCTGGTGTTGGTTCATGTTTCCTTTCGCAGTTACATGAGACTTCAGACCGAAACGCGTAAGACATTCGAAAAGATCTCCCGCATCCTCGACGAACGGGACCACTACACTGCGGTGCACTCGAGCGAGGTTGCTGAACTCGCTGTAAAAATCGGCCAGAAAATGGGACTTCCGCAGGGGGAGATTGAGAAGATCGATATCGCAGCCCGAGTGCATGATATTGGCAAGGTCGCTGTTCCTGATGCGATTCTCCTCAAGCCCGCCCCGCTCACGGAGGAGGAGTGGAAGGTGATGAAGCGTCATCCGTTGATCAGCGCAGAGTTAATCGAGGGGTTGGAGATCTACACACCGGTAGCCGATGCGGTTCGGCACGAACACGAGCGCTGGGACGGGAGTGGATACCCAGATGGATTGAAGGGAAAGGAGATTCCTCTCCTCGCTCGGATAATCGCTGCTGCTGACATCTACAACGCCCTGACTACCTCCAGGCCCTATCGCAAGGCATTCACTCGCGAACAGGCTGTCGAGAGCATCCAAAAAATGAGAGGGAAAGACCTTGATCCGATCGTCGCTGATGTACTCCTGCGTGTGATCGCTTCCCAGCGCACATGAGATCGGAGGCTTGGTTGCAGCATTCCTTCACGGCAGGTAGACTCTGATTTAGTTCCATGTTGCTTATCGGTGCGGTCTTCATAGGCGTGATTCTAGGATACCTGCGTAGAGGGCGAATCACACATCTCGCCTCCCTTCGGCTGAGATTTTGGGGGTTGGTCGTTGTCGCTCTGTTGACCCAACTGCTTATCTTTCCCTTGTTTGGCGACCGTCCCCTCCTTCCGTACGCGACAACCGAACTTCATCTTCTCTCCTACGGTCTTGTTCTCCTATTTCTTGCTCTTAATTACCGTACGCTTCCTCTCCTCTTCATCGGGTTAGGGTCGTTATTGAACCTGCTTGCAATTGCGGTAAACGGTGGGTATATGCCATCCTCACAGGCGGCCCTTTCCCGAGCCGGGAGCCACGAGCTAGTCGCTCGCCTAATAGAAGAAGGGCGGGTGGGGAATATCATGCTGATGAGTGAGAAAACGCGACTCAACGCCTTGGGGGATTTTCTTTACCTGCCCAAGGGGATTCCCTTGGCAGCCGCATTCAGCATCGGGGACCTCATCGTAGCGTTGGGGCTTGTCTGGTTGATTGTGTGGGGCATGGAATCCCATGTCTAGGGATCTCTCCTCGCTCCTTTGTCCTCGCTCGGTTGCTGTTGTGGGAGCGAGTCCGCGCCAGGGTTCGGTAGCTGGTGAGATCCTGCGCAACATCGTACGCTGTGGGTACCGCGGGAAGATTTACCCGGTGAATCCGAAATACGACAGGGTTGAGGGGTTCCGTTGCTTTCACTCGGTCGACGCACTCCCTTATGGGGCCGATCTGGCCGTGCTTGCTGTAAATAGAGATCTTGTGCTGGATGTAGTGCAGCGTTGCGGAAAGGCGGGGATCCATAACCTTGTTATTGTCACCGCTGGGTTCAAGGAGAGCGGAGAGGAGGGGAGTAGACGGGAAGCAAGGTTGAAGGAACTAGTGCAACGCTATCACTTAAATGTGGTTGGACCAAACTGCATGGGAATCATCAACAGTTCGCCAGAGGCGTCATTGAATGCCTCCTTCTCCCGCTGGTTTCCAACAAGTGGCGAGATTGCCTTCATCTCTCAGAGCGGCTCCCTGGGGGAGACGGTGCTCGAGTTCTTCGGGGATATGGGCCTGGGGGTCTCCCTGTTCATCAACATGGGGAATCGTGTTGGTCTATCGGAGAACGACTTTCTCGCCTGCCTGGCAGCAGACGATCGCGTTCGGGTGATCTTCCTTTATCTAGAGAGCTTCGCCAATCCGGTGGAGTTCCGCCGCTTGGTGGAGGAGGTTGGACAAAAGAAGCCAATCGTCGTGTTGAAGGCCGGTCGGACCGAGGCGGGCGCGGCGGCGGTCGCCTCCCACACTGGCTCGTTGGCCAGTTCTGACGCGATTGTGGACGCCTTCTTGAACCAGTGTGGAGCGATCCGCGTCTCTTCAATTGAGGAGACGCTCAACGCTCTGCGAGCACTAGAGAGAGGGCATATCCCTCGGGGGCGCAGGACGGTAGTCCTCACGAATGCAGGCGGCGCGGGGATCATTGCTGCTGATGCCTGTGAGCGGGCCGGGATTGAGGTGCTATCGCTCCCGGCTGCGGTTAAGGATAAGCTTGCTTCCTTCCTCCCGCCAGAGGCCGGGCTAGGGAACCCGATCGATATGATCGCCACCGCTGATTCCTCAGACTACGAGCAAGCTCTGCGTATAGCCCTCTCAGCTGTGGACTCAGTTATCGTCATCTTTCGTCCCCCATTGGTCCTCCAGGAACCGACCGGGGCGGTGGCCGAGGGAATCCTGCGAGCAATTGCAGAGGCTCCAGATAAGCCGGTCATCGTTTGTACACTAAGCCACGGCGCGGCTGCCGCTCGGTTTATCGAGCGGCTCGCGCGGGAGAAGATCCCTACCTACACCATGCCCGAAGCCGCGGTCGATGCCCTCAGCGTTCTTTGCCGGCTGGGGGAGCTGCAGAGTGAGAGGCGGTCGGTTGACATGGGTCCGAAACCTGATCGTGAGCGGGCACTGCGCCTTGTTGAGAAAGCGCGCAGTGAGGGACGTTGTGCTCTCTACTTCTACGAGGGCGCTGAGATCCTTTCCGCCTACGGCATCGCTGTTTGTCCTTACACCTACGTCAAAGACGTTGAGGGAGCTGCACCCTTTCTCAAGGAGGTTGGGTTTCCACTTGTGGCCAAAGTTGACTCCCCCGGGCTCTTCCATCGCTTCGAACGCGGCGCGGTGATCACTGGAATCGCCAATGGGGAGGACTTGCATCGCGCCATTGACCACTTGATAGGACTGATCGCCAGCGAGAGGTTGCACCGCGGAAGGATCCTCCTGCAGCCGGCTCTCTTTGGGAGGGAGCTAATCCTGGGGATGAAACGTGACCGCTCCTTCGGTCCGGTACTCATGTTTGGCGTCGGCGGAACGCTAGTGGAAGCACTGAAGGACGTGTCCTTTGGAGTTGCTCCGGTGTCAGTCGACCAGGCAAAGCGAATGATCAGGTTGATCCGCGCCTTCCCTCTCCTTGAAGCCTTCTGTGGGCAGCCCCCGGTTGAGCTTGGTCCGCTGGCGGGTGCTCTGCACCGCTTAGGTCAATTGTGCCTTGATCTTCCACCGATCGAGGAGGTAGATCTAAATCCATTCATCGTGGGAAAACGCACCGCGGCGGTCGATATTCTAATTAAGTTAAAGGAGCAGTAAAAGGAGGGAAGAGGGGAGCCGGTTTCCCTTGCCCATACCGAGTTGAACGGCAGCCTTCTGGATGAGAGCTACGCTACCAAGGAGGTAAAATAGCTTGCTTGAATCTCATCCGGTTGGGTTGTAAACCCAAGTTTGGCTGACACCTAGTCGCGGACTCGCCGTCTTTCGATCTTCATCTCGCGGCTTAAAGCTCCCCCCTCTGTTATTTGGTGGTGCCTGGCTTAGCCCTCATCAGAGGACCTAAGAATCATTATGAGCGCCTTTCGGCGCCCATCGTCATCACACTTGTCAGCCAAGGGCGAAGTATAACAAGCGTTCCCTCGCGTGTCAAGAGGAGGTATTAAGCCAAGATTTGTAAGGGGGAAGCCGCAGTGAGAAAACCGCTACGGTTCACCGATCGGCGCACTCCTCACCCTTATACACCTTCCAGAAGAGCCTCCCGACCCCTAAATGCGAAAGGAGACCCACAGCAAGGAGCGCGAAGTAGGGATAACCAAAGGCGGCACCGAGGAATAGAGCGAATAGACGCAGGTCGCGCTTGATCAGCTTCACCCACACGTCCATGGGAACGCTCTCCTTGTAGCGTAGGACATATTCTTTCTTGGTGTAGCTTGAAAGGAGGAAGCCGACCAGGGCAAAGATCCCGCCTATCCACACCCAGGGGGTCGGATAGAGCCGCCAGAAACCATAGGTAATTCCGGTGGCGACCGCACTATCACCGTATCGATCGAGGAGGGTGTCGAGCCACGCCCCGAATCGGCTCTTTTTAAACGTCAACCGAGCTACCTCACCGTCGCACCCATCCACAATAGAACCGATCTGGACTAGAATCCCGGCGGCAAGGGTTGCTGCATAGCTTGTGAAAATGAAGAGGAACGCTCCCAGAAGGACAATGAGGAAGCTCGCTAGGCTGATCGCGTTTGGGGTAAGCCGGGTTGCACGGATATGCGTAACGAGCCATGCAGAGAGACGGATGGAGAGGCAGCGATTGAGCCACTCGGCGATGAACCCGTCCTCATTAACCTTGACCGTATGTCTTAGGAGGAGCTTGTGCCCGTGTTTTAAGGCTTGCGGAGTATCGACATCGAGCCAGAAGCCCTCACCGAGATCCACTGCTCTTATCCTCCCTTGTTCCGCCAGGCAACGGATCCCGCCGCTGAGGGAGCCGTCCCCTCCTGCCTGCGCCTCCCTTAGGGCGTCGAACAAGAACGGTCGGCAGAGGAAGATCCCTGTATCGATGCCGTTGTACTGCTCTAACCCCTTCCCGATTGCTGTAATCCGGCCATCGTTCACTTGTACACGGGTGGCGTCCTCCCTGTCGAAGACCCGCGCGATGCGGCGATCGACGAGGAGGGAACACGCCCCTTTGTCATCCCCCTCAGTGATCAGATGGGGAATGACCTGCGGGTCAAACAGGTGATCGCACATGATAAGAAGGAAAGAAGAGGAAAGGTAAGGGGAACAGGCGAGCACCGAGCTGCCGTTCCCCTCCAACCAAGACTGGTTTTCCACCGGCGTGATGGAGATCCGGTACTTTGCTTCCCACTCCGCAATGAAGGATTCAACCGCCTCCTTGCGATAGCCAAGGACGATGAAGAATTCCTCGATCCCCGCTTCTTTACAGGAGAGGATCGCTCGCTCGAGGAGGGTGAGGCCCAGTACCGGGGTAAGCGGCTTGGGGGGCTTCTTCTCGTCCCCAGAGAGCCGTTCACCCCGTCCCGCGGCCAGGATCACCGCTGGTAGTTTCACGTTCACGCCATTAGGAGTCTTTGGAGCAATTCTCTGCGGCGAGCTGCGTTTCCTCGACCCTTAGAGCGAATTGCCGCAGCATCTCCCTTGCTTGCGAGTCCTCGTATTGCTCCACTGGTGACTTGAACAGGTACGCGCTCGCCTCGATGATCGGTCCGGTGAGCCCCCGATCGAGGGCGACCTTGGCCGCCCGCACCGCCTCCATCACCACACCGGCAGAGTTCGGGGAGTCCTCGACCGCCAAGCGCACCTCGATATCCATCGGTACCCCACCAAACTGCTCGGCCTCAATTCGCAGAAAGCAGAGCTTGCGGTCGTTAAGCCAAGGAACATAGTCGCTCGGGCCCACGTAGATGTCTCTAGGATCGATCCCGTCAGAATCCATCTGGCTTGTTACCGCCTGAGTCTTACTGATTTTCTTACTCTTCAGGCGTGCCCGGTCGAGCATGTTGAGGAAATCGGTGTTCCCGCCGACATTCAACTGGTAGGTTCGCCTGACTGGCTGGCCGCGATCCTCGAACAGCTTCGTCAACACACGGTGGACGATCGTCGCTCCCACCTGTGACTTGATATCGTCTCCTAGGATTGGGAGGCCGGCTTCGCGGAAGCGATCGCCGTAGAACTTGGAAAGGAACACCGGTATCGCGTTGACAAACGCGCACCTCGCCTCTATCGCGCAGTCAGCGTAGAAGACCGCGTTCTTATCGCTCCCTACCGGGAGGTAGTTGATTACCACGTCGACCTGCGCCTCCCACAGAGCGTGTACGATTGCCTCTTTCGCCTCCTCCTCGTTAGCATGGACGTTCTCAAGCGGCTTGAACCGCTCTCCCTCCGGATACTGTTCATTGTGGGGGGCGATACTGTCGATGATGTATCCCATCTGGACCGGGCAGTCCAGGTGTGGAATATCACGCTGAAAGACTGTTGTACAGTTAGGTGGAGAGAAGATCGCTTGAGAGAGGTCCAGTCCTACTTTTCGCTCATCCACATCGAACGCGGCAACATAACGGATGTGATGCGGACAGTAGCCCCCGAAGTCCCTGGTGATCAATCCCGGGATCTCAGCGTCTGGATTTGCATAGTAAAACCGCCCCTGCACAAGAGAACTGGCACAGTTTCCAACGCCAATAATTGCGGTCCTGATTTCTTTCATCTTTTCCCTCCTTTTCTTATGTGATAAAACTGGTAGCGTGACTTCTGTAAGGCGCTCTCAAAAAAGGACGCACTACAGAGCGGTGATAGGCTACTCGTTTTGCTAGACTGGCCCTTTGGGAAGCGCGACCGCGCGTGTCCAGTAACAGCGGGTCACTTTTGGTAAAGATGAACAGCCCCTTGCTGTCCGTGCGAGGTGATTCGTCCGCAACCTGCGGAAGAATTTAAGCATTAGAGATCACTCCCAAAAATATAAATTTAACGGATAACGAGAGAAAAATCAAGCGAACACCCTGTGTGCGCCAAGAGATCATTATTAGGCTGAGGCGTTAGTGGGCAGGGGTTGAGAAATGCCGGTGCTTCTCCTGAGAAAGTTTGAAACTTAAGGGAAGGAGAGACCACAACGATAAAGGCGGACCGTCTTCAAGGACATCTTTAAGGCGATACCGAAGTACCGCTCCTAGCCCAAGTTTCGTAAACGGTTGAGGAAATATTCAACTAAGCAAGGTCAGTTGTGTCAGCAGATAGGAGGGGTGGTAGTACAGCGGACAATGAGGTAACGCTTCACTACCTGCCAGAGGTTGCGGCGCTGGCGACCCTCGGTGACGGCGAGGAGCCAGTCGGCCGCGATCTGCTCCATCTCAAAAGCGAGTTGAGCCGCGGTAGTAAGCTGAATGTGGGGTAGAGAAGCGTAGGTGTGGACAAACATCTCTGTTTGTTCGCTTAATAATTCCGCCTGGAGCTAGGGTGTAACCTTCCTTCAACCCGGCCAGAAGAGATCCAGTTGCGAGAATACGTGGGGAAAATTCCCATCTCTAGAGGTTCAGGGATAAAGGCGGTTGAGCTGCCTGGCGAACGGGATCGTCTCGCGGATGTGAGGCACCCCGCAGATCCAGGCGATGGTTCGCGCCATTCCCAGGCCGAACCCGGAATGAGGGACCGAGCCGTAGCGTCGTAGGTCGAGGTACCACTCGTAGGGTTCGCTCGGAAGGTGGCGCTCCTTTAACTGTGCACTCAGTTCTTCTAGGATGTCCACGCGTTGGCTTCCTCCGATCAGCTCGCCGTAGCCCTCGGGGGCGATCAGGTCAGCAGCGAGAACGCGCGATTGTTCACTTGGATCGCGCTTCATGTAGAAAGGCTTCATCGAGGTGGGAAAACGCTCTATAAAGACTGGTTTTCGGAAGTGCTCGCCGAGTGTCACCTCGTGGGGAGCACCGAAGTCATCCCCGAATGAGACCTCATGTCCGGCCTCCTGCAGGAGCTTAATCGCATCGGCGTAATCCACGCGTGGGAAGGGAAGGGAGACCTCCTCGAGAAGCTTCTCGGTATCGCGCTTTAGAAGGTCGAGTTCCCCCTTGCGCTCGGCGACCACCGCCTCGACGATATAGGCGATGAGCTCCTCTTGAAGGCGGTTGTTATCAGCGTAGTCATAGTAGGCCATCTCTGCCTCGGCCATCCAGAATTCAGTCAGGTGTTTGCGGGTCTTCGACTTCTCGGCGCGGAAGACTGGTCCGATCCAGTAAACCTTCCCCAGGGCCATCGCGGTCGCTTCGAGGTAGAGCTGGCCGCTCTGTGTTAGGTAGGCCTTCTCCCCAAAGTAGTCGACTTCGAATAGGGTGGTGGTTCCCTCAACCGAGGTTCCAGTGAGAATGGGGGCCTCAGTGGCGACAAATCCACGCTCGTGGAAGAAATCGCGGACGGCGCGGAAGACGGTGTCCCGAATGCGGAGGATGGGTACCTGCCTTCCGGTGCGCATCCATAGGTGGCGATGGTCCATGAGGAAGCCGGGTGTGTGTTCCTTTAACTCGATCGGGAAGGGATCAGTGGGCTCCTGCACAACTGTTATGTCTTTGATCTGGAGTTCGCACCCACCTGGGGCGCGGTGATCCTCGTGGAGTACCCCTGTTACGATTAGAGAGGACTCGCGGTTGAGGCGATCGGCAGTGGTAAACAGGGAGAGTGAAGAATCTGGTTCCGAAAGGACCCCTTGGATGACGCCGGTTCCGTCTCGGACTTGCAGGAACAGGATCTTCCCACTCGAGCGCTTGTTGTACAACCACCCGCGTAGGGTAACTTCCTCGCCGACAAATTTTGACGCCTCGTCGACTGTGATCGTCCGCATCATGTCTCCTTAGGGAAGGATTGAGTGATTCAGCGAGTGAAAGATTGAGTGACTTAAGGAGTGAACGATTGAGTGATTTGACTTCCCAATCTCCCGATCATTCAATCTCTCAATCACCCGATTTCTCGATCATTCAATCTTCCAATCTCTCTGCGGTGGTATCCACTTTTAGAAGAGATTAGAAAGTGCGGCTCACCTTTGCAAGGGGAAGGTCTCCTCTATGATCGGTTCTCTTGGAGACACATTAGCCAAGACCGGTTCGATCGGCAGCGGCGCCTCCTTGATCACGCGGTGCTTCCAGTTCCCGGAGAGGAAGAACCCGAGAGAGAGAACTGAGGTTCCAAAGTTCGAAATAAACATCGCCCACCACACTCCGTCGGCCCCCATGGCAAGCGTGAACCCGAGGAAATAGACCAAGGGAATGCGCAACCCCCAAAGTCTGAACAGACTGAAGAACATGGAGTAGACTGTGTGCCCCGATCCCTGGTAGGTTCCGATGATAACCTGGAGGATTCCCATAAACGGGAAGGCCATTGCTGTGATGGCGAACATCTGTGCTCCCAGAGCGATCACTTCGGGATCGGCGATGAAGCTGCGGATGAGCGAGGCCCGCAAAAAGTAGACCGCGACGCTCCCTGAAAGGAGGAAAGCAGTCGAGATCCCCATTCCGGTCCAGGCGGACCGCTCTGCCCGTCTTGTCTTCTCCGCGCCCAGGTTCTGGCCGACCATCGTTGCGGTCGCCTGACCAAGACCCATCGCCGGCATGACCATGATCGAGATGATCCTGTTTCCGATCCCGAAAGCGCTTACCACCGCGGTCCCAAAGCGAGCGAGGATTCCTGTCATGAGAGAGAACCCGAGCGCTGTTCCCGACTGGCCGAGGGAGGCAGGGATACCGATGGTGAGGATATGCTTCACCGTCTCCCAGTGAAGGCGCAGATGCCGAGGACGCACGTGAATCCCCACCTTTCCGGAGAAGAGGAGGTAAAGCCCAAAAAGAGCGATCGTTCCGCGGGAGATGATCGTTGCCACAGCCGCCCCAGCAACCCCCCAGGCAGGAAACGGTCCCCAGCCGAAGATGAACAGGGGGTCGAGCACGATATTAAATACGACCGAGGCACCCATCAGCTTCATCGGGGTGACTGTATCTCCGACTCCATTCAAGAGAGCAGTGACGACGAACATCCCAAACATCGCAGGGATGCCAGCGTAGATGATACGGAGGTAGGACGTGGCGGGATCGAGGAGGTCCGGTCCGGCTCCCATCACGGTCATCAGCGGTCGGGCGGCCATGGCTCCGCTTGCGGCGAGGACGACAGCGAGAATGCCGGTGAAGGTAAAGACCTGTCCTGCAGCGTGGTTTGCCTCCTCGTGGCGACGGGCGCCGGTGTACTGAGCAACGAGGGCTGTTCCAGCGATGGTGACCCCCGCCCCAAGAGAGATCACGAGAAACACAAGCGGCCACGCGATTGTCGGAGCGGCCACCGCTACCTTCCCTAACCGTCCCAGCCACAGGGTGTCGACGAGGTTGTAGACGGTCTGGAAAAGGTTGGAGAGCATAATCGGCCAGGCAAGAAGGAGGAGAGAATGGGCGATCGGTCCCTGCGTTAGCCTCTCTCGGTTCTTTTTTATCCGTTCATGAGCCATGTGCGCCATTGTATCCCCTAAAAAGCGCTTCGTCTTTGTTGTTGACATTTGTCAACAATGGGATTACACTACCTCCTATGGCGAAGGTGCAATTCGGAGAGATAATCAAGAAAGCGAGGGGTAAAGCCGGATTGAGCCTGCGCGAAGTGACTGCACAGACTGGGATCGACTTCACCCGTCTTTCGCGAATTGAGCACGGGAGTCGGCCGGCTCCGGGGCTAGCCGAGATCCGCGCCCTTGCTGAGATTCTCTCCTTGGACATGGTCGATCTGTTGGTGGCGGCGGGGACCTCGCGTGAGGTAACCGAGCATCTCTTGTGGTCGGAGCGCCTACACCTTGCTCTAACCTATCCTCGCGTACAGCCGTACCGACCGGAAGGGTCCCTACTGTTTTCCAAGAACACTTTTCGCGTGCGGGTGCTTAAGCGCGAGGGGGCGCTGTGCCGGGTTGCTCTGGGAGAGGAGCGATTTACCGTCCTCTCCTTCTCCACGGAGGAGACCCTTTCGATTGAGATCCCGCCGGAGGCGGTCAGTGTCTATAGGCGAGATCCTCGCTCGCTATCAGCAAGTGTGGAAAACGTGTTCCCGGCTCAGGTGAAGAAGGTGCGCCGCCTTGGCCAGGTGACAAACCTGGTCCTTTCCGGAAACGGGTTTGAGCTAAACACGCTTCATACGGTGGAGCAGATCGAAGCCATTCGTTTGCAGGAAGGAGAGGAGGTCTTTGCAGCGGTGCAGGCAACGGCCGTACTTACTTTGCCGGTCGAGAGAACGCTATGAAGAAAACCTATAAAATCGGAGTGGCTGTTTCGCTTGCCCTGGTCGTTCTGGCGGGCGTGATCCTTCTCATTCTCCATCTCTGGCCGGCAGAGCGGCCCCCTAAGCAGTATGAGAAGGTGGACTTCCCACTCTTGGTTGTACGGGGCAAGCAGGTGGTGGAGGTAAACCTCGGGTCCTATTCCCAACAAGCAGGGACGGTCGCCTATCAGGGGCCGGTATTCAACGCGGATAACGAGAACTGGAAAGAAGCGCACACCTACTCCGGCGCGCTGATTCAAGATCTCTTAAGCGCGGTCGGCGGGATGGATAAAGGAGACCTGTTGGCGGTTGTCGCTACGGATGATTACTGCAAGGAAATTCCCTATGAGGTCCTCTACGGCTCGACCCAGATGGGTGAGGCGATCCTCGCCCTCGCTAAAGATGGAGAGAGTGACTTAAAAGAAGCTCCCATGCTCGTCTTTCTCCCTGAGGACGAACGTTTTAGCAATGCGGATATGTTAGCATCCTTCGGCGAGGATCTCTCCCACTACTACGCCGGCCGTCCTTCCACCACAGGCCTTCTGGTGAAAAACGTTGCCTACCTGATCGTTAACTACGACGGGGGGGCGCTTCCCACGCGAACGATGATCGGGGAGGAAACCGTTCTCACGCCGGGAGGAGTCCTCACCGTGGTCGCCGGAGAGAGGGCTTCAACCTACACGATCGCCGAGTTGGAGGCGCTTGATATCGTGACGGCTCCGGGGACGTTCACCAATACCCTTGGTGTAGATTATAAAGCGACCTACACCGGTGTGCCCATCACGACCCTAATCGGTAATGTCCCTTCAGATACTACTGTTCTCGTCACTGCCTCAGACGGTTATTCGATGAACTATAAAGCGGGGATGTTCCTCGACTGTACGCAAGGAAATTGGATCTTAGCGTATAAGGAGAACGGATCCTACATGCCACACGATCCTGGTCCGCTACGCATCGTCCTTGTCGGTGAGGATAACCCGCACTTCGAGGGAGCGATCTCCGCGAAGATGGTCGAACGGATCGACATTTTAGGAACCTATGAGGACTACTCCCTTAGCTTGCATGGGGCCCTCACGCGGACGTTCAGCCGTAGCGAACTAGAGGCCGGGATCGGCTGTCCGTGTCATACGGCCACGGTGACCGTGACGAGCAAAGGGGAGACCCATACCTACACCGGCCTGCCACTGTGGCGGCTCGTCGCCTACATCGATGATGATCGCGCGCCAGGTGAGGAGGAGGGGATTCACTACGACGATGAGGACTTCAACGACGAGTTGGCCGTCTCTGGGTATACGATCGCCCTCGTTGCTGAGGACGGGTATTCTCAAGTCGTCTCCTCACAGCTGATCGCGCATGATGCTCGGTTCATCGTCGCCTTCAAGCGGGACGGTCTCTTCCTCGATCCGGAAAAGAGCGGTTACATGCGCTTTGTCTACGATGACTCCGTCCTCCTCCCAGAGGGGACGAGCCTTAGAAGCGTTAAGTTCCTCTCTTTTATCGACCTTGATCTGCCGTAGGGAGATCCTATGTGCGCTCTAGCGAGGGCCAAGCGGCCGCTCTTGGATGTTCGCGAGGTCGTCCTTGTGGCGCTCCTCGCCGCGGTCGGGGGGGTACTCTCGACCTACGTCGGCTATATCGGGAACCTGATCAACCGGCTGTTTGGGGTTCCGTTCGGAGCTGGTCAACTGATCGCGGGGCTGCACATCCTGTGGCCGATCCTCGCCCGCCTGCTTACGGCCAAGTTCGGTTCGGGGACGCTCACCGGGGTGACTAAAGGAGTGGTCGAGTTTCTCTCCGGGGGGACGCACGGGGTGGTGATTGTCCTTATCTCATTTGTAGAAGGAGTCCTCGTTGACTTGGGGATGGGTATCTCTCGTCGAGAGTCGCTCGTATTGACGATGCTCACCGGCGCGATTGCTTCGGCCTCAAATGTCTTTTTGTTCCAGGCAATCTACTTTGCCGGGGTCTCGCCGACATTTATCCTGGTGATGGCCGCGCTTTCCCTCGTCTCAGGGGCGTTCTTCGGCGGGTATCTGGGGTGGGACATCCGCCGATTTCTTATCGCCTCGCGGCTTGTCCCGCAAAGGGCGACGGCGACACCGCGCGCCTCCTCGTTGAGGGGGCATATCCTCACCCTCACCGTGGTCCTTGCGCTACTTGCCGGCGGGATCTACTACTATACCTCGGTCTACGACCCGTTTTCCGCCCCCGACAGCGCGCGGATCGAAGGGGCCCTCTCCTCGCCGTACACCTTCTGCTACTCGGACTGGGAGGATAAAGCGGTGATGGTCACCGCCGAGCTTCTGGGAAGCTCTACATATGTCCCACCACAGGACTACACTGGAATCCCTCTTGCCGATCTCCTCGAACGTGCGCAACCTAAGGAGGGGGCACAGACGGTCCTGGTGATCGCGGAGGATGGATATGAGGCGAGATTCGATCTTTCTTCACTTCTTGAAAATAAGGCGGTAATCCTCTCCCTTGATCGCGGGCGGCTGCGCCTGATTGCCACTGGTTACGAGGGGTCTTACTGGGTAAGGCGGGTGAGCCGGATCGTCGTGCGGTAGAGAGAAGAAATTGAGTGATTTAGCGAGTGAGAAATTGAGTGACTTAAGGAGTGAACGATTGAGTGATTTGACTTCCCAATCTCTCAATCTCCCGATCTCTCAATCATTCAATCTTAAACGGGCTCTGGAGAAACGATGATCGAGATCGAGGAACTTTGCGTCCATTATCCGGATCGATTGAATCCGGCGATCGATCGTGTAACCGAGACGATCGAGAGCGGTGAAGTCATTGTCCTCACCGGTCCTTCCGGCTGCGGGAAGTCGACACTGTGTCGTGTCCTGGCGGGCTTTATTCCAGGGATGATTCCCGCCAAGGTCGCTGGAGAGGTCAACGTCGATGGGGAGTCGGTGTGGGCAGCCGATCCCGCGCGGATCGCGACCCGTCTTGGGCTGATCCAACAGGACCCCGACGCGCAGATCTGCACCTTAAACGTCTGGGAAGAAGTCGCGTTCGGTCCGGAAAACCTCTGCCTTTCACCCGATGAAGTTACCAGCCGGGTTGAAAAGTCTCTGGATTTTGTTGGAATTACCCATCTTGTTGAGCGAGAGACGACGACCCTCTCCGGGGGGGAGAAACAGCGGTTGGCGATCGCCTCCATTCTAGCCATGCGGCCGGAAGTCATCCTCCTTGATGAGCCGACGGCCAACCTCGACCCTGAAGGGGCAAAAACTGTGTTCGATCTCTTGGGAAACTTGCGCGAGAGCGAAGGGCGAACGTTGATCGTTGTGGAGCACCGCCTGGAACCGCTCCTCACGTTAAATCCGCGCCTCCTCATCCTAGATGAAGGTGCGATCGTCACCCGTCGAGCGACCCGGCGACACATGGATTTAGATGAGCTTGGGTTGCGTGCCCACTGGGACTTACATCCGCCTTCAATTGAAAAAGGTCGAGAAAAAGCCGCGTTGATAGTGGAGGATCTGTCGTTTGGGTATAGCGATGCGTCTTTGTTCGAGCATTTCTCACTTGGGCTCCGGTCGGGGGAGATCCTCGGAGTCATAGGCCCGAATGGGGGAGGAAAGACCACGCTTCTGCGCTTGATCGCTGGACTGGAGCACCCGAGCAAAGGGCGGGTCGTGCGATCGAAAGATTCTGTCCTTGGGTATGTTTTTCAGCATCCACACCAGCAGATCTTTGAGCGGACTGTGCGCGGGGAGTTTGAGATCGAAGGCGGGATTACACAGGAGAGGTTGCGCCACACCTTGAGCGAAGCGAAGCTCGCTGGCCTTGAAGAGGTACCGCCGTTGTCGTTGAGCCTGGGAGAGCAGCGACGATTGACCCTGGCAACCGCTCTATCCCGCGATCCCGACCTCATCTTGCTGGATGAGCCGTTCATTGGGCAAGACCGGTGGAACGTTATGTGGATCGTCTCCCAGATTCTCACCGCTCGGCAGCGTGGAGCCGTTACGCTACTGGTCTCACACGACATTCCTCTCGTCGCCGCGCTGTGCGACCGCCTCCTCTACCTGGGAGAGGAGGCAATCGAAGGCAAGCCGGATGCCGTTTTCTCACGCCTTGAAGCGATGGGAAAGGAGGCTTTCCTCCCCACTTATTGGGAAGGGATGCGCGCATGATCCCCAAGGTCTCCTATCACGCTGGAACGCTAGGCCTTCATCGGGCAACCCCAGTGGCGAACCTCCTATTGTTGTCCGGATTTCTCATCGTTGTCCTTGCGGCCCCCGGGATCCTTGTCAAGCTGGGAGCGTTTGGTCTCGTCATGATCTTGACCGCTCTTTCTGGAGAGGGAGTAGGAACGTTCTTGCGCAACATCCGGTTTGTTCTTGTCTTTGCTTTTGTTCTCTTCCTTGCGCAAGCGCTCTCCGTCAGGGAAGGGACCGTTCTCTTTCCCTTTGGGCTTTCGGTAACCGATCAGGGGCTCCTCGCTGGTGCACAGATGGCATTACGGTTTCTGGTTATTCTTTCTTCCAGCCTCCTGTTTGTCTTGGTGACCGATCCGGATCGGCTCGCCCATGCAATCGTGCGGCTTGGCATTCCATATCGGTATGGGTTCATCCTCGTCCTTGCCCTACGCTTTGTCCCCTTCTTCCGCCGAGAGTATCGTGTCGTCCGCGAAGCGCAACACGTCCGTGGAGTCGATGCCTCGATCAGAAGTTTTGCAGGGTTGCGCCGGGCGATCCGCTACACCTTCTTGCCGGTGTTGGTCTCGGGGTTGACGCGGGTGGACAGCGTCGCCATCTCCATGAAGGGGCGCTGCTTCGGTCTTTATCCCAAGCGGACAGTCACTCGCAAAGAACACTGGCATCAGATGGACTGGGCCACCGGGGCACTCTTTGTGCTTCTCCTTGGAATCACTGTTTTGGCAAGGAGGTACGCATGGCTGTAGGCTTTGGGATCAGGCGAAGTTACTTGATCCTCTTCCTTCTCCTTGTGGTCGCGGTCGTTGTTCCAGTCCTTATCCGCTTTGTAACGCATACAAATGGACCTCAAATTGAGCTTGTGTTCACGGACGGAAGGGCACGGACGGTCACCCTTGCCCAGATGAAGCGACTGCCGGCGTTGACGCGCAAGGGGACCTATCAAAACCAGTTCGGCAACTGGGGCGATCCTGGAATCTACACCGGAGTGCGCTTGACCGACCTCATCGACTCTGAGGCACCATATACGACAATCCTTGTCCAAGCGGCAGACGGCTACGAGATGTCGATCGAGCGGGATCGCGTCAAGAATGCTGACTATCCAATGGTCCTCGCCTATGCGTTCAACGGCATTGAGGTCCCAGCCTGGGAGATGGGCTTTCGCATCGCTGTTCTCCCCGAGGACGGCAATGTGAGTAACGAGGAGTACGGCGTTACCTCAGCCGGGAGCTTCTGGGTGAAGAACGTGGTGCGGGTCATTCTCCAGCTAGGATCTTGACACAACTTAAAGGAACCCAACGTTGTGGGGGCATCAGGCTGGGCATCTGAGGCACGGGTAACGGTGTGTTCCTTGTAGTTGATAGGTGTGTGAGTATGATTATTATGTTAGCATGATTGAATACTATCGTCTGTGGAGGAGGGGCTGATGTCCGTAGTGAAAGTCATGCAAAGACGCCAAGTGGTGATTCCAAAAGAGCTTTTTGATAAGCTTCATCTTGAGGTTGGGGACTACCTTGAGGTGAAACTTGACGAGGGTAAGCTCGTTTACGTTCCTAAGAAGTTGGTTGACCGTGACGAGTGGTATTTTTCCGCAGAGGGGCAGAAGACTATTTCAGCCGCTCTTGAGGACCTTAAGGCAGGACGCTCCAAGGAGTTTGAGTCTGTTGACGACTTGATCGAAGAGTTGGACTCCTAGCCCGAATGAGATTCGTTCGCTCGCACCAGTTCAAGAGAAGTTACAAGAAAGCCCCTCCCAGAATCCAGGAAAGAACCAGGAAGACACTCGGTCTCCTCTCTGAAGATCCTCGTCACCCTTCACTGAGAGCCAAGGTTGTGGATTCCGAGAAGAGAATCTGGCAGGCAAGAATCAACGGAGGATGGCGGTTCTACTTCCAAATTGAAGAGGGGATCTGTTATCTCTTAGACCTCATCTCCCATCCAAAATAGGACGCCCGTTGCCAGTGCCCCTCAAGGTAGAGTGCGATTCCTGCTTTGATTGCTCAGAAGGGATGTCGCAGCAGAGGTGATCTTCTGTCGCGAGAACAGGCGAGTTCAAGTTCCGTTCGGCGTACCAACGGGAGATTCTCGGACTACCGAGTTCGGAAGTAGTTCACTAAGGGCCAGGAGATCATGGGGCCTCGGGATTCCGGCGAGTGCGCAAGTTCTCTCCTGAACACCCGAGGCTGCCGCGCAAGGAGCCTAATTCAAAGGTTCGCGGCACGCCAGTTATGGATGTTGCAGCATCCAAGATACGTCCTTGGACAAGCGATTCACGGGAAGCCTGGTTTAACAGCAAGGCGAGCGCCACATACCAAACCTTCGCATGGGTCGCTCGCCGTTCCTGATTCCGCCGGTGTTGTCTAGATTGCTGTGACGTCTTCTTCCTGCGGGCCTTTCGGCTCTTCCGTGATTGCTGTGACGTCTTCTTCCTGCAGGCCTTTCGGCTCTTCCGTGATTGCTGTGACGTCTTGCGCCTGCGGGCCTTTCGGTTCTTCCGTGATTGCTGTGACGTCTTGCGCCTGCGGGCCTTTCGGTTCTTCCGTGATTGCTGTGACGTCTTGCGCCTGCGGGCCTTTCTGCCCTTGCGTAACGGTGAATTCCACCTTCTGTCCCTCGGCTAGCGACTTGAATCCCTCGCCACGAATGGAGGCGTAGTGCACGAATACGTCTTCACCTTTCTCTCGCTCGATGAAGCCGTACCCTTTGCTTTCGTTGAACCATTTCACTGTACCGGTCTCGCGCTCCGCCATGGGAAACCTACCTCCTTGGTGTTGGGTATCTAATCTCAGCAGAACGTTCTAGGTTGGGCGGGAATGTATCTGCTTTCCAAACTGTAACGACTGCAAAAGTGCCAACAACATCCTAATTCTAGACGGCATCCGAGGAAAAATCAAGCCAGGAAAGGTGTACCAGTGTTCTTTAGCTTCCTAACTGAGTTCAAAACTCATCCAGCAAGGTGTATTCCTCTTCAGCAGTCGGATAGCACCAAGAATGAAGATGTGAGACCATGCCCCATTAAGTGTCAAGTGTAGGCCTGAACATCCCTCTTGAATTTTCAAGTCACGGAATGTCTCCTCGCAGTTCGTAGTCGCGGTGGTTGATCAGCATCGACCACATCACCCGAACCATGTAACGCCCTAACGCCCGGATGGCTTGGTTGTGAGTCTTGCCTTGGGCACGCTTGCGATCGTAGTATGCCCTGGATTCGGGAACACAGGCTTTGAATATCACACCACGCTCACGTTAGGCTATGAATAGCTGAGCAAGAAAGAGGAGGAATGTTACATGGCTAAGAAGGAGACCCTGGACAAGCTGTCAATCCGTGTTACACAGAAGAAGCAGGCGGAGCGGCCTGTCGAGCGCTTGATGAAGCTGGCCGACAAGAAAGATCGCTCGATCAACTACCTAGCGGTCGAGGCAATCTTAGAATATCTGAAAAGGGAGGAGGAGAAGGGCTAGCCGTGGCTGGAGTTATTCGGGCAACTACTTGGTGGTGGACACGATCCTGCGGTGCTTGGAGAGGGCAGGTGGATGGAAGACAAATACGCTGAAAGGCTTGGAAAGCTGATGTCCAATATTCACTCGCTGGAGTTCGCACTCAGAGCTTTCCTTCTCAAGTTCAACGAGGGCACAGAGCCCAAAGTGGATCTTGACAAGCTACAAGTTGGAGATACCGTCCCAGCGAATTCCTTCACCAGCTACGCGTCGCTAGGCAAGCTAGTTGATAAGTTCAACGGAATCGTGTCAACCAAGTGCCCATCCCGCCGCATAGACTGTGCAGTAGTCGATCTCCGCGACATGCTTGCACACGGACGGGTGGCTGCCCGTCAGTCTGGTTCACCCCTCGAGTTATTGAAGTTCGGCAAGGAGAAGGAAGGGCGAGTTATCGTTACTCACAAAGAAACTCTTGACTCTGATTGGCTTGCCTCAAAGGTTCGGTTTGTCCTTGGCGAAGCGGAGAAAGTGCTTGCCGCAAGTAACGATTTTGGCCAGAACATTATGCCAAGGACCTTGCCATCCCCGCTGTAGTCGACGTTGAGATCTTGTAGCTAGCGCACCCGAAATCAAACTGCCCTATCCTGGGCTGTTCGCGATAGACCTTCCGGGACGGGTTTGAACTGCGCGGGCTTGCTCCAATGGTGGACCGAACAACGGGGGCAGGTCAATCGACTCGTAGTGACGAGGCAACATGCCCCTGCAAAATGTAGCGATGGCAAGCCCCAAGCAACCTTTACCTGTACAAATCCGATGGGAAAGCGATGCCAGTTTTCACTAGAAATGCCGAAAAGGAAGATCAGACTCCAGAAATTCCGCCGATCACTGCCCGGCCCCCCATTCCCTCACTTGTCTAGTCCTGTGGGTCGTTATAAACTATTACTTATTGACATAAGTGCAGAAAGAAGGGAGGGACGTGGCCACGCCTAAGGAAGTCCTCAAGCTGATTGAGCGATTTGAACGCAATCGCGATGCCTATCGCTCCCACGAGTACAACGAAACTCAAGCGCGGCGGGAGTTCATCGATCCGTTGTTCAAAGCCTTAGGCTGGGACGTTACCAACGAGAAAGGTTACGCCGAGGCGTACAAAGAGGTTATCCACGAGGACGCGATCAAGGTCGGCGGCGCGACCAAGGCTCCTGATTACTGCTTCCGCATCGGTGGTACGCGCAAGTTCTTTGTGGAAGCGAAACGTCCATCTGTTGGCATTAAGGATGATCCCATCCCGGCTTATCAGCTTCGGCGCTATGCCTGGTCGGCCAAGCTGCCGCTATCGATCCTCACCGACTTCGAGGAGTTCGCGGTGTACGACTGTCGGGTGAAACCGGCCAAGACGGACAAAGCCTCCGCTGCGCGTATCCTCTACATCACATATACCGAGTACGCCGAGCGTTGGGACGAGATCGCCACCATCTTCTCGCAGGAGGCGATCCTCACAGGGTCGTTTGACCGCTACGTCGAATCGACCAAGCGCAAGCGCGGGACCGCCGAGGTAGACGATGCTTTCCTAAAGGAGATCGAGAACTGGCGTGACGTGCTGGCACGCAACATCGCGCTACGTAACGCTGATCTTTCCACCCGCGAGTTGAACTTCGCCGTGCAGCGCACGATTGACCGGATCATCTTCCTGCGCATCTGCGAGGATCGGGGGATTGAGGACTATGGACAGCTCATGGCCCTACAAAGCGGGAACCGGGTCTACCCACGCCTGTGTCAGATCCTTCGCCGTGCTGATGAGCGCTACAACTCCGGCCTATTTCACTTTCGAAAGGAAAAGGACCGCCCCGAGCCGCCCGACGGACTCACCCTCAGCTTGACCGTCGATGACAAGGTGTTAAAAGAGGTCTTCAAAGACCTTTACTATCCGGATAGTCCGTATGAGTTCTCCGTCCTTCCGGCCGACATTCTCGGCCATATCTACGAGCAGTTCCTCGGTAAGGTCATTCGGCTGACATCAGGTCACCACGCCAAGGTGGAGAACAAGCCCGAGGTGAAGAAGGCCGGTGGTGTCTACTATACCCCCACCTACATCGTTGACTACATCGTAAAGCACACCGTGGGCAAGCTCCTTGACGGGAAGACGCCGCAGAAGGCGAGCAAGCTACGCATCTTAGATCCCGCCTGCGGCTCCGGCTCATTTCTCCTCGGAGCTTACCAGACGCTGCTTGATTGGCACCTCAAGTGGTATTCCGAGCACGATCCGGAGAAACACGCCAGAGGGCGATCCCCGAAGATCTTCCACGGCCCGGGCGGCGATTGGCGACTGACCACCGCGGAAAAGAAGCGGATTCTGTTAAACAGCATCTACGGTGTGGACATCGATCCACAAGCCGTCGAGGTGACCAAGCTCTCGCTCCTATTGAAAGTGCTCGAAGGTGAGAACGCAGAGACGTTGGGAAAGAGTCTGAGGCTCTTCCACGAACGCGCTCTCCCTGACTTGGGGGAGAACATCAAGTGCGGCAACTCCCTCATCGGCCCCGACTTCTACGAAGGAAAGCAGATGCATCTGCTCGATGAGGAAGAGCGGTACCGGATTAACGCCTTCGACTGGAACGCCGAATTCCCCGCGATCATGAAGGCGGGTGGCTTCGACGCCGTGATCGGGAATCCGCCGTATGTGCGTGGCCGTAGCCTACAGAAAAAGTTGAAGGACTATTACCAGGGATCATACTCCACTTTCACAGCGAATTCAGATATATTCATAGCTTTCCTTGAACGTGCTTTTATAGTCCTTGATATGAAGGGAATCCTAGGGTTCATCATCCCCAGGTCATACTTAACAGAGACTTATGCTGCAAGATCGCGGGAGCACTTTCTGAGAACTGCTCATATAGCTAAGGTTGTGGATTTCAAGGGAATCAAGGTCTTCAACCGAGCAACCATAACTAACGTCATTATTGTGGTGCAAAAACAACACGGAACAGGACAGATGATTCAGATAACAGATTGGAGTACCCAAAGCACGAACCAGCTACCGCAAGAACAATCCCTGGCGATGCCAAAGTCCGTTATTCGAACCGACCTCGTTGGCGTGAAATGGCATGTTTATAGAAAGACTCAAAATGCGGGTATTCAACTAGGTGTTCTTTGCTATGTGAGCTATAGTGTGGCGGCACATAGTGAAGTTGAGAACAAGCGCAAGGACGCTTATATCTTTACCGAACGAGTAGATGAGAAATGCGTTCGCTTTATTGAAGCACGCGAGATCCAGAGGTTCTACATCACGTATACAGGGCGGTGGTTGCGGTATGATCCCAAAATAGTCCGCCGCCCTGGGCTCCCAGAGCTGTTTGATGCCCAGAAAATCATGGTTCGGGATGTTGTCGGTGACCGAGGGTTAGTCTGTGCGCTTGATGAAACCGGCCTGTACGCTGATTATTCAATTGTCTGTCTCACTCTGAAGTCCAATATCGAGAATGTTACAAGCAGGAATCTTCGATGGTCTGAAGAGGAGCTCAAGACAGCAAGCCAGTATTCAATGCGTTACCTTCTGGGCCTAGTGAACTCAAGGTTACTGAATTTCGTTTTTCGTAGTGGCATCGGGGGCGGGCTGCATGTCTATCCTGGAGACCTTCGTCAGCTTCCGATACGGGCAATTGAGTTCGAGAACCCTAGGGATAGAGCGCTTCACGACAACCTGGTCGAACTTGTTGACACCATGCTAAAGCTTCACAAGAACCTTCAAGCCGCCAAGACCGATCACGAGAAATCGCTCATCCAGCGCCAGATCGACGCCACCGATAAACAGATCGACCGACTCGTCTACGAGCTCTACGGCCTGACCGACGAAGAAATCCGCATCGTCGAGGAGGCGACAAAGTGAGAATCGCATCTTTTATCTGGCTGCTTATAAAGGATTTAATCAAGTTTTATAGGAAACCACGAATGCAAATTGCTTTTAGTAAACAAAATGGAGTGAACCCCTACGACTGGACAAATAAGTGCGGGAGTTAATACATTGCCTGCCAGGTCGCGAGGAGGCCGGTTCATGGCAGGTAGGAGGAAGTTCAGCAAGGCGTTTAAGAGTCAGGTTGTTGAGGAGTTCCTGGCGGGAGAGGTGACACAGGCGCAGTTGGCCCGTCGGTATGGCCTCTCCGATCACCTGATCATCCAGTGGAGGAAGCGTTACGTAGAAGGGAAGTTAGAAGAGATTGCAGGAGCTTCTGCCAAGGATGAGCGGATCAAAGAACTGGAACGGATGGTTGGGCGGTTGACGATGGAGAACGAGCTGTTAAAAAAGGGCGTGCGCTTCGCTCTAGCGCGGGAAAACGAGCGTTCCTCAGTGACCAGTGGGTCAATCTCGAATCGATCAAGTGGGGGTGTCAAGTGATGGGCATCCCCCGCAGTACGTACTACTACAAGTCTCGTGCAGGCGAAGCCAAGCGTAAAGAAGATATGGATATCCGAGATCGCTTAGAAGAGCTAGCACTGCGTTTCCCGCGCTATGGATATCGTCGTATGACGGCTCAATTGAAGCGAGAGGGATTCCGGGTCAATCACAAGCGTGTTCTGCGGCTCATGCGGGAGTCGGATCTCTTGTGTAGAACTAAGCGCCGTTTCGTGAGGACCACAGACAGCGATCATCCTTACCCAGTCTATCCAAACGTCTACGAAGACGTGATCATCACCAGAGTGGACCAGGTATGGGTGGCGGATATCACCTACATTCGGTTACTGCACGACTTTGTCTACCTGGCAGTGATTCTCGATGCGTACTCGCGTCGGGTTGTTGGTTGGGCGTTGTCGCGGCACATTGACGCAGCACTCACCTGTGCCGCGCTTGAGGTAGCCATTACCGAGAGGAACCCTTCTGCAGGGTGTATCCACCATTCGGACCGTGGTGTACAGTATGCAGCAGAGGACTACATAGAGATCCTCGAGGAACACGGGTTCATCATCAGCATGTCTCGCAAAGGGAATCCCTACGACAACGCACAAGCGGAGAGCTTCATGAAGACGTTGAAGGTGGAGGAGGTCTACGTTTCGGAGTATCGGACGTTTGTGGAAGTGAAGGAGAGGATTGGCGAGTTCATCGAACTGATCTACAATCAAGAGCGGTTACACTCGGCACTTGGCTATGTCAGTCCGGTGGAGTTTGAGCAGGAGATCAAGTCGGCTCCGTGGCATGTATCAATTTCGGCTCCAACGTGTCCAGCTTGAGGGGTGCACTCCATTCTGTAACGGGTATGGGACAGAGATGAACTGGTTGAAGGAACTGTGGGGAAAGCGGAGTTCCGACATTGCAAGTGGGTTAGCTGTTATTGGACTAGCCACGTTACTAAGTCGCTTGGTAGGTTCGTTGGGATGGGCGTGGTTTGTGATATTGTTGTGCTTCTTTGCGGGTGCAATAGCCTCTGCGAATGTAGCGTTCAGGCGTGTGCCAGGGACGCGCTGGAAGGAGAGGAAATGGCGCTTTGCGAAATGGCACTTGTGGGCAGTGGCCGGGTTCATTTTCTTTGTGATCGCAGGGGGGGGCACGTTAGCTTATCGCTTGGTTGTGGACTCTTCTGCAATGGAGCTTGCGGAACTTAGTACAAAAGGAGAAGACGCCCGACGCGAAGGTTCGTACCGGGAAGCCTTAGCTTACTACCAGAAGGGGTTGGTGATCGCCCGCGAGATAGGAGACCGTGAGGGTGAAGGAAGAACCCTCAGCAACATTGGGGGAGTCTACTGCGACCGAGGGTTGTACGAGCAAGCGTTGGAGAATCACCAGCAGGCTCTGGTTATTCTCCGCGAGATAGGAGACCGTGAGGGTGAAGGAAGAACCCTCAGCAACATTGGCGCAGTCTATTACAGGCAGGGCTTGTACGAGCAGGCGGTGGAGAATCACCAGCAGGCGCTGGTGATTGCCCGCGAGATAGGAGACCGTGCCAGTGAAGGAGCGACTCTCAGTAACATTGGGTTAGTTTATTACAGGCAGGGCTTGTACGAGCAGGCGGTGGAGAATCACCAGCAGGCGCTGGTGATTTTCCGTGAGGTAGGACACCGTGTTGGTGAAGGAACGAGTCTCAATAATATTGGGTTAGTCTATTACAGTCAGGGCTTGTATGAGCAGGCGTTGGAGAACCACCAGCAGGCACTTGTTATGCGGCGTGAGGTAGGAGACCGTGCCGCTGAAGGAGCGACTCTCAGTAACATTGGGTTAGTCTATTGCAGTCAGGGCTTGTACGGGCAGGCGTTGGAGAATTTCCGGCAGGCCCTGGTGATTGCCCGCGAGGTAGGAGACCATGCCGGTGAAGGAACGAATCTCAACAACATTGGGGCAGCCTATTACAGTCAGGGCTTGTATGAGCAGGCGTTGGAGAATTACAGGCAGGCACTGGTGATTTCCCGCGAGGTAGGAGACCGTCCCGGTGAAGGAACGACTCTCAACAACATTGGGGCAGTCTATTGCAGTCAGGGTTTGTACGAGCAAGCGTTGGAGAATTACAGGCAGGCCCTGGTGATTGCCCGCGAGGTAGGAGACCGTGCCAGTGAGGGAACGACTCTCAACAACATTGGGGCAGTCTATTGCAGTCAGGGTTTGTACGAGCAAGCGTTGGAGAATCACAGGCAGGCCCTGGTGATTGCCCGCGAGGTAGAAGACCGTGCCAGTGAGGGAACGACTCTCGGCAACATTGGGGCAGTCTATTGCAGTCAGGGTTTGTACGAGCAAGCGTTGGAGAATCACAGGCAGGCCCTGGTGATTGCCCGCGAGGTAGGAAACCGTGCCGGTGAAGGAGCGACTCTCGGCAACATTGGGGTAGTCTACTGCGACCAAGGGTTGTACGAGCAAGCGTTGGAGAATTACCGGCGCGCACTTGTTATTCGGCGTGAGATAGGAGACCGTCCCGGTGAAGGAGCGACTCTCAACAACATTGGGACACTCTACTGTGACCAAGGGTTGTACGAGCAAGCGTTGGAGAATCACAGGCAGGCCCTGGTGATTGCCCGCGAGGTAGGAGACCGTGCCAGTGAGGGAACGACTCTCAACAACATTGGGGCAGTCTATTGCAGTCAGGGTTTGTACGAGCAAGCGTTGGAGAATTACAGGCAGGCCCTGGTGATTGCCCGCGAGGTAGGAGACCGTGCCAGTGAGGGAACGACTCTCAACAACATTGGGGCAGTCTATTGCAGTCAGGGTTTGTACGAGCAAGCGTTGGAGAACCACCAGCAGGCACTTGTTATTCGGCGTGAGATAGGAGACCTTGCCGGTGAAGGAAGAACTCTCTATGAGATCGGAGCAGTCTATGAGGGGTGGGAGTTGTATGGCCAAGCCTCAGAGAGTTACGAACAAGCGCTGGTTATTGCTCGTGATGTTGGCCTGCGATCACTCGAGGAAACCATCTTGGGCAGCATTGAGAGGCTCTCGGAGCCCTAGCTAATGCTGCAGATGTGCGCTATGCTATCTGCATCGTCGCTTGGCGAAAGCATTTGAGGGCGTCCCCTTTACAGGTTCACTTCGTTCTCAACCTGCTCGATCTCATCTGCGGTGATCCCTATATACCGCCTTGCGAATTCCGGGGACGCATACCATAATTCCTCAAGGAGCAGCCTGAAATAGGGTCTATGTCCTTCCAATTCACCTCGAATTCATGGGAATGGAGTTGGCACCCGCCGCTCTTCGACATACTATGTTGCAGAGCTGCACAATGATCATTGTTAGCCGCCAACTCGCTTGACTATGTCGTGGAAGACCGAACAATTCAAAGGAGGTTTGACAATGTCATTTCGTATATCCCCCGTATGGTGGCCGGTTTTGGCTGTGGCTTCCCCGGTTATCGTCCCTTGGTTACTTATCAGAAACCGCCACTTCCAGGAAGACCGCGCCCGGGCTGCTGAACTTAACCAGGAACGCATAAGCCAGGCTGAGCCCCCTGAGATGCCCGAACTTGATTACTTGGAGCTGACGGTGCTAGTGGAATGGAAAACCAAGGAAGGATTCATGGGCGATGCTGGTGTGTCCTATTTGTTCAAAACCGAATTAGGCTCGATGCTGTATGATGTCGGCTTTGGCCCGACTCGCCCGGCTCTAACTCACAACGCTGCGAAGCTTGGCTTCAATCTGGATCAGGTGGAGGCCTTGACCATCTCGCACCTTCACAGTGACCACATGGGGGGGATCCCTGCCCAGCGATCTCGGCAAGTGACAGTGCCCGATGAACTAATGTCGCCGGAGCTAAAGCCCTGCTTCCTGCCTGACAGAGCTGAGGCCAAAGGATTCAAGGCCGAGTTGGTCGAAAGGCCCCAGTTACTGACTGCCGGCATCGCTTCCACCGGCCCTTTGGCCCGGAGCCTGTTTATGTCTGGCTTCACGGAGGAACAGGCGCTGCTGGCTCGTGTCAAAGACAAGGGTCTGGTGGTCTTCACTGGCTGCGGCCACCCGACCATTGAGGTTATTCTGGAGATGGTGCGGCGTCTATCCAATGAGCCTCTCTACGCCGTTGGTGGTGGGCTTCACTTCCCTGTGACTGGCGGGAGAGGCAACCGCGCTGGCATCCAGTTCCAGATGATGATCGGCACAGGCAAGCCTCCCTGGCAACGGATGACCGACGAGGACTTGAGCCGAACCATTGCCACCATCAATAGTGCTAGCCCCAAGAGAGTCTATCTTTCGGGACACGACACCTGTGACCATGCCCTCGGTCGCATGATGAGAGAACTCAATGCCGAGACTGAAGTGCTTAAGGCAGGAGCGACTTATCGTTTTTGATTCAGTCTCACTGCTTCTTCCAGTCATCGATGGAGGCTATCAAGATGAAGCCAAGTGGTCTGAGATCCAAGATGAAATGATCGATGCCATGATCGACTTGGCAAAGGCCATCAAGCCCCACATTGCGAAGCTGAAGGTCTAGTAGAGGAGCTGGGACCTAAAGAGGCTGAGTTCTAAATAGGCCGTGCCTGATCTCGATTTTAAATTTCCGTACCTTTAAGCAACGCTCACCATCGAAGAGCCAGCAAACAGGTGGTACATCGTGCTATAATCATAAACCAGGCTCAGGGGTATAGAGGGGGAGGAACGATTATGCCTAGTACTTACACTGCCAAGTACACAAAGATCAGTTCCGGTTACATGGGGCAATTAGTCGAATGGCCCGAAGTGGTCACTGAAGGTCAAACCCTGGAGGAGTGCAGGGAACTGCTCAAGGACGCGTTGCGCGAAATGCTCTTAGCTTATCGCCAACAAGGCAGAGAGATTCCACTTGGAGGAGCTCTCTTCGAGCAGGTCGCGATCGAGACATAGAATGTCGGTTAAACGCCGCGATCTGGTCGCATATCTTGAGCAGAATGGGTTTATCCTCCTGCGTGAAGGGGGTAAGCACTCCATCTACTCAAATGGCGTGAAAACAGTCCCAATCAAGCGCCATCGTACGTTGGACCGAGTGACAGCGAACGAGTTATGCAAGCAAGCTGGGCTACAATCGCGTTTTTAGGTACATGAGGGTCGGGTCTTGGAAAGCGCCGTCAAAGTCGGAGGTGTGTGGCAGGTGAAAGTCCCGTACAGGGAAGGGTTAGCGATCCACCCTGACCCCGAGTCATGCGCTGGTGTCCGTAAGGAGATGGGTGTAGCAGTGACAGGGGTAGATGTGAGCCGGGTATTGAGCCGTGAAATTGACCCTAATACTTCAGGGTGCCTCCGCTCTCAAGGCAGGCGAGGGGCAACATCGCAGAATTCTTGGGGTCAGACCTTCATTCTTGGTGTTTTGGCAACTCGGGCAAGGGCGAGTTGCTTGGAAGAAGCGGTTGCGTGTGCTTCTTCTTGGCCGGTTCGGAGGTGCTTGCGATGACACTTCTTATGGTGGAGTAGTGCAACCTCAAGAAGCCAGCTGCCTCTTTGTGTATGTACTTGTGAACGTGAACTGCCTGGTAGATCTGCTCGTTGGGGACGAGATCCCGACAGGTTGACCCAACTACTTGAACAGCTTCCTTAACAGCCGTCCTGTTGTCTTTCCCGCCACCCGTCGTCCTATTCGCTTGCCAACCTTGCCTTTCTTCACTGCGGAAACATCGTTCCACAGGCGAAGAAACTTGTAAATGCTCGATTTGGTGGACATCAAACGATCACCCTTACGGATTATACCATCTCTTCCTCCATGATCGAAATCTGGTGACATGGTGTCGATTTCTCGCGCGGCAGTGGGGTCTGGGGAATTCCGGGGACGCATACCATAATTCGGAAACGCAGTCCGTAGTGCTTGGTCCGTAGTTCGTGGGCGGGCCCGTGACTTCCGGGGACGCAATCCATGATTCCTCAAGAAGCAGCCTGAAATAGGGTCTATGTCCCTCGAAGTCCAAACGCCAGATCAACGCCACCGACAAGCAAATCGACCAACTAGTCTACGAGCTCTATGGATTGACTGAAGAGCAAATTAGAATTGTTGAAGAGGCAACGTAGCTCGCCAAGAAATCAGGTAGGTGGCCCCGATGTTCTTCGGATGGTTCGGTCTCGGAGTGGAAGACGCATTTTGCTGCAACTGCACCGAGAACAAATGCGAAACTCGACAACTACCCGATGTGTTGCTAGGAGTTGGTGCAGAGTTACTCCCAAGCTAACGTCATCCGACGGTTATCAGTGTATTCACAGGTTCCAGCCGAGGGGATTCAAGCTACAGATTCCGCCTCTAAGCAACAGAGTAGTAGTTGCACAACACGCCAAGATTCCTGTCTCGTGTATGTCCACAAGGTCTACACAGACTGCGACTCCATCCACACAGTGAACCGCCCCGGGATTGCCGGAGAGTTCAAAGCTTGAGAGGATGGAGTCATGACAAGAACAAGTAGGTATTCCCCAGAGGTGCGGGAGCGGGCGGTGCGGATGGTGCTGGAGCACGAGCGTGAGC
>Ga0307434_1000012_pt1 | contig 168092 bp, 170 predicted proteins | sample SalMarWE160220MG_FD_202156 | JGI IMG/M metagenome (GOLD analysis project Ga0307434, IMG submission 202156) | Salt marsh sediment microbial communities from the Plum Island Ecosystem LTER, Massachusetts, United States - WE1603-220 | ecosystem: Environmental > Aquatic > Marine > Intertidal zone... | reverse complement strand
AAACCTCAACCATGCTGTACGCCCTTCCTCCAATGTCCACCGCCACTGCTGCCAGAGTTTCATCCATAGGAACGAAAGCGTGTGCCATTCGGACAATGCCCTGCTTTTGCCCTAATGCCTGGTTAAACGCTTTACCTAAAGAGATAGCGACGTCTTCAACTACATGATGCTGGTCAGCGCCTGTGGCTGAGATCTTAAGGCCAAATACTCCATGCCTGGCTAGCTGTGACAAAAGGTGGTCAAACATTCTTATCCCCGTGGTAATTTCAAATTCTCCGCTGCCATCGATATTCAATTCCACCCTGACGTTTGTCTCGGCAGTTTCCCGGGTTACCTTTGCTTTCCTTTCAGCCATTGTTAAACCTCCATCAATATTCTACTCATCAGAATAGCGAGGCTGAGATTGCTTCGCTGCCCCTTCGCTTCGCTCGCAATGACAGCGGGGGCTCACAATGATGAAGAGGCATGCTGCCACCTTAACATATTTCCTTCAGAGCCTCAATCAAGGCATCGTTATCTTCAGGCTTGCCCACACTTGTTCGCACATAATCTTTCAATCGTGGTGTATCAAAATAGCGAATAAAGATACCTCGCTGCCGCAATTGACGCCAGATTTGCTCGGCATTTCGTTGGAGCATTGCACAAAGGATAAAGTTACCTTTTGATGGATAGGGCTTTAGCCATCCCAGCTCTTTTAGTTTAGTGAACAGCCTCTCTCGCTCAGTAGTTATCTTTTGAACATTGCTACGAAGGTAGTCTATATCGCCTAAAGAAGCCAATACTGCCACCTGTGCGGCAATGTTGATATTGTAAGGCTGCTTGATTCTCATCATGTAGCCAGCAATTTCCACGGGGAAGATACCATAGCCTATACGGAATCCAGCTAATCCCGCCCACTTACTGAAGGTGCGCAGGACTATTAAGTTACCGTGCGCAGGCACCAAGCCAGCTATGGTTACCCCGTTGAATTCAAAATAAGCCTCGTCAATGACCACGATTCTCCCAGTATCAACGAGTTCCATTAGCTCTTGCTCTTCAATGATGTTGCCGGTGGGATTATTAGGAGAAGCGATAAAGATGACCTTCGTTCTTCCATCCAGTGCTCCTTTTATACCCGCTATGTCCAGAGCAAAATCTTCATCCTTTCTAGGCACATCAATTATCTTGCCGCCGCAAACCTCTGCGCTGAAGGGATACATACCAAACGTCGGTGAGCAGTTAACAATATTGTCACCTGGCTCAAGAACAAGCCTCAAGACGAGGTCAATGAGCTCATCACTGCCACTACCACAAACGATGTGCTGACGAGCTATACCGGTATATTCCTCCAGTGCTTCCTTCAGTTTCCTTTGCTCCGGGTCGGGGTAAATATGATAATGAGAATAGTCAGCCAGAGCCTGATAAACTCTCGGGGAGCAACCATAGGGATTCTCATTGCCATCGAGTTTTATCACCTTTCCCCGAACTCGCTGCTCCAGAATCTCCACAGGCTCTATTGGAGTGTAGCTCTTCATTGCTACTAGTTCAGGTCTCACCAGCTTCTTTATGTTCATCTACCTCCTGTGATTGCTTCGCTTTGCTCGCAATGATACTGCCTGGGCGTGAGCACTAAACCCTTCAGCCTCAGCTATGGTTATCGCTGGTTGAGAAAGTTCCCTGGCGGTGGAATCATCCAGGGAAATGATATTGGTAACTTTGAGGAAATCCTCAACACCCAGGGGCGAACTGAAACGAGCGCTTCCCCCGGTAGGCAATACATGGCTGGGACCAGCAACATAATCGCCAAAAACCACTGATGAATTATCACCAGCGAAAATGGCGCCGGCATTGTAGATTCTGGGAATCAAAGAAGAGGCGCCAGAGACCATAAGGGAAAGATGTTCAGGAGCATAAAGGTTGACCAATTCAATAGCCTGGTCAATATCATCCACAAGGACAATCATCCCACTCTCAAGGGCTTCAGCGACAATAAAAGACCGTTTCAGCTTATCCAATCTGAGGGAAATTTCTTCATCAACCTTGCCAGCCAGCTCAGGGGATGTGGTGATCAAAAACACTTTTGCCAGCGGGTCATGCTCAGCCTGAGCGAGAAGCTCAGCAGCACATAAAGATGCAGCGGCAGTGCCATCAGCCACAATCACAATCTCGCTTGGTCCCTGGAGGCCATCAACGCCTACCTCACCATAAACCACCATCTTAGCTAGCATCACAAAAATGTTGCCCGGACCGCAGATTTTATCCACCTTGGGCACTGACTCCGTGCCAAACGCTAGAGCAGCGATAGCCTGAGCACCACCAATCTTGAAAATCCGATTTACCTGAGCGATGTTAGCCGCTACCAACGTAGCAGCAGGAATAGCTCCATTAGGTCTGGGAGGCGAAGCCATAATGATCTGCCCAACACCAGCTACCTTAGCAGGAATAGCAGTCATCAACACCGTGGAGGGATAACAGGCAGTTCCGCCAGGAATATAGATCCCCACCCTATTCAGCGGGCGAATTTGTCTTCCCAAACATGGATCAATGGGTATAACGCCAGTTTTTGGTAAGCAAGCAAGGTGGAATTCTCTTATCCTCTCAGCAGCTAACTCGAGGGCTGAGATTAACTTCTTATCGGCTTTCTCATAAGCTGCCGAAATCTCCTGCTGGCTTACCTCCAGAGAATCAAGTTGAGCATTCTCTAATTCCTTAGCGTAGCGCAAAAGAGCTTTATCACCCTTACTTCGTACCTTTTCAATAATATTTGCCACTACCTGTTGCTGCTCCAGCGCTATATCTAAGGATTCCAGTGGGTCTTTTCTATCAAGCATCTGCTTCGCTTGGTCAAAACCTTTGATTTTTTTCACAATAATCCTCCTCGCAGCATTTGAATGAGGAAATCTATTTCTTCTTTCCTATCAGGTGAAACAATACTTTCCTTGTTGCCAATGAGGCAAGCAGTGGATTCACAAAGGGTATCAATAATTTTGAGATTATGCTCCGCCATGGTTCTTCCAGTCTGTGTGTTATCAATAAGCAAATCGGCATCTTCAGGCAGAAAAGCCTCGCTTGTCCCCCAGGTTGGTATTAGTTTGTATGGACTAATGTGATGGTCACAAAGATACTTATCGCTGATGTTGATGTACTCCGAGGCTACCCTCAGCGTGGATAATTTGCCCTTCTGCAGCAATTGCTTAACCTCTTCTATGGTTGATACCGGCATTTCCTGAGTCGTCGCAACTACGACTTTAACTTTGCCGAAGCCAAGATCCAATAATTCCACCACAGGGCTGGAGGGAAAACGGTAGACATGATCAAGCAGCCAGTCCTTGCCGGTTATCGCAAGGTCGAAATTGCCGTTGGCTACCTGGATTGGCATATCCTGAGGCCTGATTACCTTGATATCAAGCCAGTCCAGGTCAACCGAAGGATGATAATCCAGCGCCTCCACAGAATAGTGGTTTAAATTGAGTCCAACTCGCTTTAAAAGCTGTGCCGTCGGCGGTAGCTGATGCCCGTCAGGCAAAGCTAGCCTGACTTTCTTCAGTTCGGCACGGGGGGGTGATTCAATAGAACCCTTCTTTCTGCCTAATTCCTCAAATGATAAAGAAACCTCCTTATTGTCAAGATTGGAAGCAAAGCAATTCAATAGTTCGCCCAGGTCCTTACTATCCAAACTTTTCTGGCTCGCAATTATCATAGCTTTAGTGGGGAGCAATTTCATGAGGGGAAGCAAACCTTCCCTTTCCAATTCTCTCCTATTTCTGGCTTCTAATATCGCAATTTCAGCGTCCTCCGGGGGATAAACCTCAGCATCTCCCCAAACCGGGAAAATCCGAAACCTTCTCATCCTGACACTTAAGGCAAAAGCTTCGGCTAAATTAGGATATTCACTTACTATACGCCAGTTACGTTGTCTGGCTAGAAATTCATCGAGGTTAGATATTCCCGACTTGTAACTGACTGCGGCGTATACATATCCGTCACCATAATTTAGAGCGGATATCTTCACCACTGCGCTGGCTTTATACCGCAGAAGAAGTTCTTCGATCCAATCCAATCCACATATCCCCAAGTCATAATTGCCTATCGCCACCTGAATAGGAATATCCTTCTCCCGAAATATCTTGGCAGAGAGGTAGGGAAGGTTTGTTGACTTAAGCCGATATTGCCTTGTTCGCTCGGTATACCCTTTGAAGCCTAGATCGACATCAGCAAGTAAATTCGCCGTGGCTGGAAGCAATCTCCCTTTAGGCAAAGCAAGTTTAATATAGTTTGACTGGTTTGCCATATAAATCTAATCTACACCACCTAACATACCAGCAACCTGAGTCAAAGAACTGACCTCCCGTTTCTCTCCGCTTTTGCGGTCAATAATGGCAAAAGAACCTTCAACCAAAACAGAGACAACCCATCGATAATCCGACACCCTCCCTCCGGCCAAGTCAAGCTCAACTATATGCCCCGCGTTACGGAGTGATTGAGCTAAGCTAAAGCATGCCTCCATCACTCCCGGGGTTCTTTCACCCGCTTTAACTAACACCCCAGACTCCCTACACTCAGCCTCCTTCAAGGAGACCTTCTTTATCACCGGGTCAACGTAAATGGCAAATCCGCAAGCTGGCATGTCCCTGCTGCCCATAAGCGATAGGAGTTCATCATACCTCCCACCACCCCCAATTTTTTCGCCCCGGGAGAAGAATTGAAGGCAAACTCCAGTGTAATACTCAAAGCCATGTATGGCGGCAATATCAATCCAATAATCACATTTCAAGTCATCCAACAACCTGACAATGCCGGTGAAATCACTAAGATTGGATTTCAACTCTGCCGAAGCTTGTGAAGGAAGTTCGACTTCCTTCAGGAAGTCGCTTAATTTCCCTTTAAAGTTCACCACAGAGGCAAGAAACCTATCCAGTTCAAGGTTATTTGATTTTGCCTTCCTCCATGTCTGCCAATCACCATCCAAAATACGACCAAGCATCTCAGCTTCGTCTCTGGGGCTAAGTCCAAGTTCCTTAACCAGCGCCTTCGCCAAACCAGCGTGGGAGAGCCGCAACTCCACCTCGCCAATGCCGAGATTATGTAATAGCTCACGGGCTAACAATATCAGCTCTACATCTGCCATTGGACTAGCACCACCCAGGAACTCGACACCGCATTGCCACCGCTCCCTGTTTTCCTTCCCCGTCTGCTCGAAAGCAAAGATGTCAGTGACATAGAAAAGCCTGGCATTCTCTTGCTGGCTTAGATTTTCGATATAAAGTCTGGCTATAGGTATAGTGCCATCCGGTCTAAGCACCACCCTTTCTCCACTCCACCCATCCCAATCAAGAAAGGAATATGCCCTGCCCAATCTGCTAGGAGTGAGTGTTCCTGTAGCGGTAAATAGGTGGAGATATTCCAAGCTTGGTGTCCTTACTTCTCGGTACCCCCACTTAACACAGCAATTGCGGAAGGTATCCTCAATATAGCGAAATCGTCGCATATCATCGGGGAGTAAATCCCTCATGCCTTTACAGCGCCGGCTTTTCATCCCAAAAACCTATATTACCCAGTTTGCCTCATTCTATACTACCCCCTCATCTTGCTTCAATGAGGAAGCATCTCCAGGACTTGCTTTAATTCCTCAGGCAAAGGAGCGCTAAATTCAAGGTATTGATTGGTTGACGGCGAACAGAAACCAAGCCGCTGAGCATGAATGAATTGCCGACCAAGATAAGCTAATTTCACCCCGTAAACAGGGTCACCAACCACAGGATAACCAATAGTGGCAAGGTGCACCCTTATTTGGTGTGTCCGCCCTGTTTTGGGCATCACCTCGAGTAGAGTATAATCACCAAAATATCGGTTAACCTGGTAATGTGTTATTGCCTCCCTCCCTCCTTCCACTATCGCCATCCGCTTGCGATTTCTCGGGTCTCGCCCAATAGGCAACTCGATTGTCCCCTGACCAGGAAACACCCTCCCGTTAACCAGAACGAGGTAATTCTTGGTTACTGTTTTACCTTTGAACTGGTTAATCAGAGAAACTCGAGCGGATTCATTTTTAGCAACAACGATGAGCCCTGAAGTATCTTTATCCAGCCTGTGGACTATACCTGGTCGCACCAGGCCACCACTCCCTTCCAAACCAGGACAATGCGCCAGAATAGCATTGACTAAAGTATGGTCGGGATGCCATGGAGCTGGATGAATGGTTAAGCCAGCAGGTTTATCCACCACAATAATCTCGTTATCTTCATAAATTATATTCAGAGGAATTGATTCAGCTTTTGGGAGAGCAGGCAAGGGAGGAAATTCAATGGTTATTCTGTCTTCTCCAGCCAATTTCCGACTCGCCTTAGCCTGCCGTTGATTAACCAGAATATAGCCTTGCTCAATTAATTTCTGTAAGTAAGCCCGAGAAAATTGAGGGAATGTCTTAGCCAAATAACTATCGAGGCGAATGCCCGGCGTGGAAACAGTGAGACGAAGCATTTTAGCCTTTGGAAGTGCGCCCATGGTGATATACCCTGGCAAATAATTCCATACGATAAAGGGAATAAATGAATAAAAGGATGCCAGCCACTATAGCAGCATCCGCGAAATTAAATGCTGGCCAGTGGAAATCGTTCCAGAGCCGAAGATCAACGAAATCAACGACATAGCCAGAACGAAGGCGGTCTATCAAATTACCAGTGGCGCCACCAAAAAGCAAACCAAGCGATACATTGCTTAGAATGGCGTTAGGCAATAAATAATGACGAACTAACAAAATGGCAACCAACACTATGACAGTGATAATAATAGGAAGGAAAACTTGTCCCGTCAGCAAGCCGAAAATGGAGCCGTAGTTCTCACGATACACTAGGTTCAGGAAACTTTCTCCAGACGGCGGCAATAAAGCTGAATTGCTCCTCACCCATAACTTAGTCAGTTGGTCGAGGGCGATTATTGAAGCGGCAGCAACCAAAAACAGCCCAAGTTGCCCCTTATCTTGCATCCTTCGTCTGGCGCGCTTTGCAGCTCAAGCACAAGTTTGCTTGAGGCAGCGCTTTAAGGCGGGCTGGTTCTATGGGCTTGCCACAAGAGTCACATAATCCATAAGTCCCTGCGTCATACTTCTCCAAGGCATGGTCTATTTCACCAAGAGATTTTTTCAACATCTTCTCCAAATCCATCCTCTTTTCCAACTCCGAGACCTGGCTTGCCTCCTCTCCTCTTTTGCCAAACGGGCCACCAGCCCTTCTTTCCACCATTTGCTGAGAAGTTTGCATCTGTTCCAGCTCTTGTAACAATCGCTTCCTTTCAGCTTTTAACTGTCGCAAAAGTTTACTAAATTCAGCCACTTTATCCACCTCGATGTAAGTTGAACTAGGTTCTGGTAAAAACGTTTCTTATATCAGGGTGTAAATCGCCACCAATTTGTTCTACCGTGTCACACCTGATTTTGTTGAGCTCTTCCTGCCTCTCCTCGAACTCTACTCTAGAATAAAGCTTCTCAGGATGCAAATATATATCGTCAACATGCCTTACTGCCCTGGGCACCTTGAATCCCGTAGGTGAATCCACCCAATCTTCAAGTCCACCCCTTAACAGGGAATCTAGTATCGCCATAGTAAATTCCAATCTTATATCCTGATAATGTTCCCCTTCACCTATTCCACCGGTGTTTAGTAAGAAGTAATTCATATGATGAAGAACCTTCATTATTTCATAAAATCTGTTGGCGTGCTCTGCTCTACCACCAGCTATAAATGGGTCATAGAAGAACTCGCTCTTTATCTTCCCCGCCTGAGTTGGGTCACCAGCAGATGACTCCACTGATTGCCCCAAAATCATCAACGAAGTTGCTTGCTCTAAAGTTAACTTCGATATCGCTGGAATCAACGGCCCCCTGGTGATAAGAATCAGGTTATCCACCCCATCAACATCAATATAAGGGCTGGCATGCATAAAATCTTTCCTGCGTATAACTGCTCTTCCGTTTGATGTTCTTTCGAAATTGTAAAAATCGAAATCTTTATCTTCAGTCACATAAACGTTCTCACAAAGAGTCTCCGGTTTCAGCAGACCATAGAATATCTCCACCTGATTTCCAGGATTTATGCTCTCGGTTTTCACGAATACTCCCCCCGCTTCGAAACCATAGAAGGAACCATCGGGCATGAGGGTTCCACCATCGTCCTGGATAAGCCACGACTTTTCACTGCCTTTTCTGGCCAAAATCTTGCATGTGGTGGTTGTTTTCCCATTTGCGGTCAAGGCAACAAGCAATGTTCTTACAGTTCTACAATCCCCATGTGTTGATTGAAGGTAATCCTCCCTGCAGCCAGCATGCAGGAAAATTCCATCACCAAAAGTTCTACGAGTCCAGTCTTCGGCAGCAAAAACACCCTTCTTATACTCACCGATGTAATTGCTGTTCCTGATTATCTTGATGACCCTGCCATCGCTAAGCATAGCCAATCTTATAGTGATATCTTTTTGAGGAAGTGGTTTTGATTTATTGGGTTCAAAAGCCCCATCAGTGAACATTACAATCTCATATGTTGGCTGTTCAACTTCCTTCTTCACGGGAACAAAAAGATTCCCACCACCGTAGGCAACATGAGCAAATCGTTCGGGAACAATCAACCTGACCGTAGTGTCACTACCTGTATTGCCGACAATCCTATCAATGGAAATTAACCTTTCTTTGCTCAAAGCCTGCTCGCATTGAGCTAGTAGTTGTAGCTCTTCTTCACCAAAGGGATGGTCAACGCTGTTCTTGGTAAACATCGCCGCCCTGGAACTGGGCTCACTTTCAGCAACAAAATTACCATAAACTGTCTTCTCTACCTCAGGTTCTTTTCCCACAAGCACCCTTAATTCTTCAGCAGAAGGATTATCTAGTAACCTATTCTCCTCCATTGCCTTCTGTTTAATCCTATCAACAGTTAACGCGAATTGTTCTAACTCAATTTCTGACATTTCTCCCCCTAAGAGGAATCCTGAATTCTAGACAAATTCAACATCTAAATCCTTAATGTTTAGCATAGATATGAGCGTCTGGTATTCTAGTGTTTATACCTCGCGGAATTCACCTTCAACAGGACCTTCCTCCCCACCAGGGCCTTGTTGACCACCGGGACCCGGTTGCCCACCGGGAGGTTGCCCACCGGGAGGTTGTCCGCCAGGCTGTCCATAAACTGCACCACCAACCTTCTGCATAGTCTGCGACAGGTCTTGCGTGGCATTACGAACAGCATCCATATCCTTGCCTTGAAGTGCTGAACGAACCGCAGCTATCTTGCCTTCTATTTCCTGTTTTAGCTCTTCAGGTATTTTGTCTCCATGGTCACGAAGCGTTTTCTCGGCAGTATAAGCAAGGTTATCAGCGGCATTGCGAGCTTCGATTTCCTCCTTACGTTTAACATCTTCAGCAGCATGCATCTCCGCTTCTCGCTTCATGCTGTCTACCTCTTCCTTGCTAAGCCCGCTGGAGGCAGTGATAGTGATTTTCTGTTCCTTCCCAGTGCCTTTATCCTGAGCACTGACATTAAGGATTCCGTTAGCATCAATATCGAAAGTCACTTCAACTTGAGGCATGCCTCTTGGCGCTGGCAGAATACCGTCGAGCATGAAACGACCTAAAGTTCGATTATCTGCTGCCATAGGACGTTCTCCTTGAAGAACATGTATTTCCACGCTTGGTTGATTATCAGCAGCAGTGCTGAAAATCTGGCTCTTTGAGGTAGGAATGGTGGTATTACGAGGAATAAGCGTCGTAGCCACTCCTCCCAAGGTCTCTATACCCAGGGTAAGCGGGGTAACATCGAGGAGGAGAATTTCTCCCACCTCACCTTTCAGCACTCCTGCCTGAATCGCAGCACCCAAAGCCACTGCCTCATCAGGATTGACTCCTTTCACCGGTTCCCGATTAAAAAACTGCCTTAAGGTATCCTGAACCTTAGGCATCCTCGTCTGCCCACCAACTAAAATTACATTGTTAACCTGGCCTGGTTGCAGACCGGCGTCATCTACAGCTTGACGACAGGGACCAAGACTTCTCTCTATTAAGTCAGCCGATAGTTGCTCCAGCTTGGCTCGGCTAAGCGTCATGGCAAGATGCTTTGGACCAGAAGCATTAGCGGTAACGAATGGGAGATTTATCTCTGTTTGAACCACCGAGGATAGCTCCTTCTTAGCCTTTTCAGCAGCATCTTTTAACCGCTGTAATGCCATCTTGTCCTGACTTAAGTCAATACCCTGCTCTTTTTTAAATTCGTCGCATATCCAGTCCATAACTCGCTGGTCAATGTCATCCCCTCCAAGATGGGTATCACCGTTAGTTGACTTGACCTGGAAAGTGCCCTCCCCTATATCAAGGATGGAAATATCAAATGTGCCTCCACCAAGGTCATAAACGGCGATGGTTTCGTCCTTCTTCTTATCCATTCCATAGGCTAATGATGATGCTGTGGGTTCATTAATAATGCGGAGAACATTAAACCCAGCTATGGAGCCAGCGTCTTTAGTCGCCTGTCTCTGACTATCATTAAAGTAAGCAGGCGCAGTAATCACGGCATCAGTGACCTTCTCCCCGAGATAAGCTTCAGCATCAGTCTTCAGTTTTTGCAATATCATCGCTGAAACTTCCTGCGGACTATACTCCTTATCCCCCATAACCACCCGGCAATCGTCATTGGGTGCTTTAGTGATTTTGTATGGTAAACGCTTCATATCCTCCTGGACTGAAGCATCACTAAACTTACGCCCGATAAGACGCTTCACGCTGAAAATAGTGTTATCAGGGTTAACCACTGCCTGGCGCTTAGCTATTTCTCCTACTAAACGTTCCCCCGTTTTGCTTATCGCTACTACTGAAGGGACTAGATTTCCACCTTCAGCACTAGGGATAATCTTGGGCTCCCCTCCTTCCATAACCGCCACTACACTCAGCGTGGTCCCTAAATCAATCCCTACTGCTTTCGCCATCGCTTTCCTCCTCTGTTTCTTCTTTCCCTTTGCCCACCACTACCAAACTGGGGCGGATCACTCTATCTTTCAACCTATAACCTTTCTGAATTTCCTCTAATATCACTCCTTCCTCCCCTACCCGACCCATCACTGCCTCATGTAAATGTGGGTCAAACCTTTCACCTTTAGCCTTGATCCCAGTTATTCCCGCCTTTCCCATCGCTGCCTTAAGGCTATTATATATAATTCTAATGCCCTCAATCCAATTCATTTCAGGAGATTCAGAAGGTAATGAATCAAAAGCTCTTTCAAAATCATCCATAATAGGCAATAAACTCAGGATAAGCGTGCTATTACCAAAATCTAGAATCTCTTGCTTTTCCTGCTCGGCATGCTTTCTGTAGTTAGCAAGATCAGCTTGAGTTCTTTGCCAATTCGCTAAGTATTTCTCCGCTTCTTTCTTTTGCTCCGCTAAAGCTTGCTGTAGAGCCTCAATATCCTCTGCCTTTACCTCCTCAACACCAGCTTCAGTTGTTTCATCATTAGTTAATCCTTCTTCAGACAAAGTTTAAAACCCCTCTAGATGTATTCAGCTATCGACTCGCTCAACAACGTAGAAACAGAATTCACTGAGGAAATAGCTCGGGAATAATCCATCCGCCTCGGACCAAGCACGCCAATAATACCACTTGCTTTACCAGAAACTCCATATTGACCAACTACCAAACTAAAATCCTGTAGTGCCTCCTCCCTATTCTCTTCACCAATGATTACCGCTGCCTTTTCCATGCTAACTCGCTGTCCGAGCACGCTTGCCAGCCAACTCTCCGTCTCTAACAGCTCTAATATAGTGATTATTCTGGGACTTTGGTAGAATTCAGGCTGGTTTAGTAGCAGACGCAATCCTTCAATGTACGGCCTCCCATATTCCTGCCTATTTTCTACTTCCATTATATCCACTACCGCCCGAGCCACTATCTTTTCCTCAGGGGAAAGCTTTGGTTCACTAGCTAAAATTTCACCGCCCGTCGTCCCCACATAAATAGCATTAAACTTGTTAGACAAGGTGGTCAACTCACCCTGAGAAATTACTTCATCAAAAGATAAAATTCGCTGTTTGATTCCCACTCCATGTAAAACTAAGATGAGCAAGGCTACGAAATCCTGCAAGCTCACTAAGTCAAGATGCTTAAACCGACTTTCCGGTGCCCTTGGCGATGTTATTATTGCCAGATTATGAACAAATCTGGCCAGAAAGAACACCGCTAACCTTAGTTGTTGCTCAATCCTGTCTTTTGCTTCCCGAAATAGTTGATAGAAAAAGCTTTGCTCATTCTCGTCAAGGTCAAGTGCATTTCCGAGCAGTTCTACATAGTAACGATAAGCTTTGTCAGTAGGAACGCTGCCTGCAGAATGGTGAGGATGGGTAATATATCCTTCGCTCTCTAAATAGACCACATCATTGCGAATGGTGGCTGAACTTACCTCCAGAGTGTAATCTTCAGCGATGCTCCCCGAGGCAACAGGCGCTGCCCTGGAAATATACTCACCAACTATTATCTTCAAAATAGTTTCTCTTCTTTCTTCCATTGCCGCCATTTAGCACTTCCCTTATGAGATTGCTAATTTATTTGAATGTATCACTTCTAGCTTCAACTGTCAACCAGGTTCGGCTTAAATTGACTGGCGCAAAGGGAAGGTAGTATGATAACACCAGGCATGGATGTCAAAACAATTTCTCACATCGCCCTACATGATGCTGAGGTAGCTCAGATTCTGGAGCAAGAGAAAAAGCTGCAAGCAAGCACCATAAATCTCATTGCCTCTGAAAATTACGCTGACCCCGCTGTATTCGAAGCTCAGGGTTGCTTGATGACTGACAAATACGCTGAAGGCTATCCGAAATTCCGCTATTACGGTGGCTGTACCTATATAGACGCCATTGAGACCTTGGCCGTTGAAAGAGTGAAAAAACTATTTAATGCTGAACATGCCAACGTGCAGCCTCACAGCGGTACACAGGCTAACATGGCAGTCTACTCAGCTTTACTTCAGCTAGGTGACACCGTGATGGGTATGAGCCTTGACCAGGGTGGACATCTCTCCCATGGCGCAGAAGTCAATTTTTCAGGAAAGTTGTATCACCCTGTCTCTTATGGTGTGAACCGCAAAACTGAGATGCTTGATTACGATGAGATAGAAAGACTCGCCATGGAACACAAGCCTAAATTGATCATCGCTGGAGCCAGTGCTTACCCCAGGACAATTGACTTCGAACGCTTCCGCTATATCGCTGACGAGGTAGGAGCTAAGCTACTGATTGACATGGCACACATAGCCGGTCTAATTGCTGCTGGACTTCACCCTAACCCAGTGCCCCATGCACAAGTGGTTACCTCAACGACACAAAAGACCCTACGTGGGCCTCGAGGTGGCTTTATCTTATGTAAACAGGGACTGGCTCAGGCTATTGATGCCGCTGTCTTCCCTGGGACTCAGGGGGGGCCCTTGATGCACGTCATTGCCGCAAAGGCAGTTTGCTTTTCCCAAGCCATGCAGCCCAACTTCGTCAGTTACCAACAATCAGTTCTAACAAACGCCAAAATCCTCGCTTCCGAGCTTCAAAAATATGGTTTCCGCATCGTTTCCGGAGACACCGATACCCACCTTGCCCTCGTTGACCTCACCTCCAAAGGAATAACAGGAAAGGATGCCGAAAGCGTACTGGAATCGGCTAATATCCTGGTAAATCGAAATACCATTCCCTTTGACCCCAAGCCACCTCGAATTACCAGTGGCATTAGAGTAGGCTCACCGGCAGTAACCACCAGAGGCTTTAGCACTGAAGAGATGAAACGTGTCGCCTTCTGGATCTCAGATGTACTTTCCCATCCCGACGATGAATACACTATAAACAAAACCCGCCAGGAAGTTGTGGAAATGTGCCAACATTTCCCCACTCCGGCGATGCAGCAATAAGGCAACGATGGACGAATTGAAGGTATTTAGCGGCAGTGCCCATCCCTCTTTAGCACAATCAATTTGCGATTATCTCCAAATCCCTTTAGGCAAGGTCGATACTTTTGAATTTTCTAATGAGAATATCTTTGTTCAAATCCTGGAAAATGTCCGTGAGCGGGATGTGTTTATTGTCCAGCCTATTTGCTCACCGGTTAATAAGAGCCTGGTCGAGTTATTAATCATGCTCGATGCTTTCCGAAGAGCTTCAGCAGGGCGAATCACCGCTGTCGTGCCCTACTATGGCTATGGACGCACCGATAAGAAAGACCAGCCAAGAGTGCCCATCACTGCCCGTTTAATCGCTGACTTGATTGCCACCGCAGGAGCCAACAGGTTGCTCACCGTCGATTTACATACCCCTCAAATTCAGGGCTTCTTTACCATACCTGTAGATGAGCTAACTGCCCTGTCAATCCTTGGCAAATACTTTCAAGGGAAAAACCTGGATAACGTCACCGTAGTAGCCACTGACATTGGCATCTCTAAGCGAGCTCGAGATTTCGCTGCCAAGCTTAACGCACCTCTAGCCATTATGGAAAAAAGACGTGTGGGAAATATCGACGTCACTGAAACCCTCAACATCATCGGTGATGTCCAGGGAAGGCGTGCCCTGACTGTCGATGATGAAATTGATACCGCCGGCTCTTTAATCGATACCGTAAACACACTTTTAGAGCACGGCGCTACCGAGGTTCATGCTTGCTGCACTCACCCCGTTTTCTCAGGTCCAGCTATTCAGCGAATAGCATCCAGCCCCGTGAAAGAGGTGGTCGTCACCAATACCATACCAGTCACCGGGAATAGAAAACTCGACAAGATTACCGTCCTGCCTATAGCTCCACTCCTTGGCGAGGCTATCCAGCGTATCCACACCGGCTCATCTGTGGGAGCTATGTTTGAGTAACAGTCTGCTGAAGCCAAAGAGGGAATCTAAACACACAATGCTAAGCACTATGAAAGTCCAGAGGATGAGGATTTCGAATTTAGAGCATTGAGATTTTGAATTTGTTTAGAGTTTAGAAATTAGAATTTAGGATTTACAGAGAATGTTGGGCTGGTTTACTAAACTAATCGATTCTAACGAAAAACAGCTGAAGCGACTTCAACCTCTGGTATCCGATACAAACTCGCTTGAGCCCGATTTTGAAAAACTCACCGACGGCGAGCTTCGCGGTAAAACAGATGAATTCAGGACCAGACTAGAGGATGGCGAGGGCCTGGATAACCTCTTACCTGAAGCTTACGCCACAGTGAGAGAGGCTGCCAAACGAACAATAAAGCAAAGACATTTCGATGTTCAATTAATGGGCGGAGTCGTCCTTCACCAGGGCAAAATAGCTGAAATGGCAACTGGAGAGGGGAAAACGCTGGTGGCTACATTGCCGCTTTACCTCAATGCCCTTACCGGGGAAGGATGTCATTTAGTCACCGTTAATGATTATTTAGCCAAGCGGGATTGCTACTGGATGGGTCCTATCTACCATACCCTCGGAGTAAGCGTGGCATCTATCAATGCCATGCAATCTCCAGACCAACCTTCACCTTCTTTTCTTTATGACCCCGATTTTGACTCCGGAGACCCTAAATGGAGGCAGCTTCGCCCCATCACCCGCCGTGAGGCTTATGCAGCAGATATAACCTATGGCACAAATAATGAGTTTGGCTTTGATTACCTCAGAGACAACATGGTCCTGGACTTATCCCAGTGCGTCCAGCGAGAGCTTAACTATGCCATCGTAGATGAAGTTGACAGCATCCTCATCGACGAAGCCCGCACACCATTGATTATAAGCGGACCTGCTGAAGAAGCCACCCAGAAATACTACACCTTCGCTCAGCTTGTTTCTCGCCTCAGGAAAGACGATGACTACACCATTGACGAAAAGACACGAGCATGCTCGCTCACCGAAACTGGCATCACCAAAATGGAGGGAATGCTCAGAAATGCTGGATTACTTAAAGCTCCCAGCCTTTACGACCCTTCCAACTACTCCCTCACCCGATATCTGGATAATGCCCTTAAGTCTCATGCTTTGTTCAGAAAGGACAAAGATTACATGGTCAAGGATGGACAGGTCATCATCGTCGACGAGTTCACCGGAAGATTGATGTTTGGGCGAAGATATTCTGAAGGCTTACACCAGGCTATCGAAGCCAAGGAAGGTGTAAAGATACAGCGTGAAAGCATCACTTTAGCCACCATTACCTTCCAGAACTACTTCCGCCTGTACCAGAAATTGGCGGGGATGACTGGCACCGCCGCTACTGAAGCTGAGGAATTTCATAAGATTTATAAATTGGAGGTGGTGATTATACCCACCAACAAACCCATGGTCCGCACTGAGCATCCTGACCAGATTTACAAAGATGAGAAGGCCAAGTTTGAAGCTGTTGCCAGAGAAATTGAGCATTGGCATAAACAGAAAAGACCGATGCTCATTGGCACAACCTCCATCGAGAAATCGGAGACGTTAAGCAACTTATTAACCAGGAAAGGCGTACCTCACCAGGTGTTAAATGCCAGGCATCATGAAAAGGAGGCAGCCATTGTTGCTCAGGCTGGTTGTTTAGAAGCAGTAACTGTAGCTACAAATATGGCGGGACGCGGTGTGGACATCATCCTTGGCGGTAATCCTGAAGCACATAGTGAGCAAGAGTGGCTTGAGGAACACAACAAAGTGATTGAGCTTGGTGGCCTCCATATTGTCGGCACTGAGCATCACGAAGCAAGGCGAATTGATAACCAGCTCCGCGGCAGAGCAGGGAGGCAGGGAGACCCAGGTAGTTCCCGCTTCTTCGCCTCTTTAGAAGATGAAGTTGTCCGCCGCTTCGGCGGCGACCGCATCGGAGGACTTATGCAATGGGCTGGTCTGGGAGAGGATAAGCCTCTCGAGCATCCTATGCTCACTAAAGCAATAACCAATGCTCAGGTGCAGAGCGAGGGATATAACTTCGATATTCGCAAACACCTCGTTGAGTATGACGACGTGGTCAACCAGCATCGTGAGGTGATTTATAGCGAACGGAAGAAAATACTGAGCGGTGCCGACCTTAAAGCAAATATAATGTCTATGATTACAGATGAAATTCAAACCCTGGTGGATGTTCATATCAACCACAATTTAACTGAGCCAGATTTATCAGGATTGCGTGAAGACATTTCCACCATCTTTCCTTCGCCACCTGATATTGCCAGCCTTTCTTCTATCCTTGCGAGTCGAAGCCCTGAGCGAAGCGAACGGGCAGCGAAGCAATCTCAGCCGGACGGCAAAGAGATCACCGAAAAGCTAACTAATTACGCCGTTGACCTTTACGAGCAGAAGGAACAGGAAATAGGCTCCGAAAATATGCGGCTCATCGAGCGTATGGTAATGCTTCGTGTTATTGACCGCTTATGGATGGAGCATCTTACGACTATGGAGGATATGCGGCAAGGGATAGGCTTGCGATCTGTGGGACAGCAAGACCCGCTGGTAGTTTATAAGAGGGAAGGAGGCATTCTTTTCGACGGGCTCCTGGCCAGCATAAAGCATGATGTCGTCCGCAGTATCTATCGCGTCAGCCTGGTCAAGAAGGAGCCACCACGCAAGAAACAGGCGGTAATCGCCGGTAAGAAAGTTGGCCGCAACGACCCCTGCCCCTGCGGCTCGGGAAAGAAATACAAACACTGCTGCGGAAGGGGAACATGATTCCGAGGGGTTGGTTATAATGGAAGCTCGGTTGGGTGTTACCACTTGTGATAAATGCGGAGAACCAATGAAGGAAGGACAGCCTGTTCTTGTCATAGCTGAAGGCAATATTACAGAATCAGGTGACGAGCTAACTTTCCAAGGCTCTTGTGTTCGCTATGCTTGCCACCTTAATTGCTGGGATAGCTTTGAGGAGAAGGAGGACCAAAAAACATGACCTTTAAAGACCTGATTCGGCTTTATGATGAGAAGAAACAGAACTTTGGAACTGAAACTTATAGACATATTTCAGAATTGCTGAAAGAGGCAAAGGAGCTACACAAACAAGATTTTCTTAAGAATCCAACTCCTCAAGGAGACCATGAACAGTCTTGGCGATCTTTTAAGGGCAAAAATCTCGAGAAGCTTGTCGCACATATAATAAAAGATGAAGTAGATCGCATGGGTCTAAGGATAGTTGATGGTAACACGCTGGATAGAACGAACAGCGAGAATCTCTCAAAGGAGTTAAGCACTGTAAAACGGAATCTTCTAGTCGACTATGGAGAGTTCGGCGCCCACTTCCCAGACTTAGATATTATTATTTATGAGCCTCAGGCTTACAGGGTAATTGCTGGCATTTCTAGCAAAGTCACGCTCCGAGAGAGGATCGCTCAAACAGGATATTGGAAGATTAAGCTTTCCAAAGACGAAGTTACCAAGCATGTAAGGGTATTCTTTATTACCCCGGACGAGGATGGGACCCTGACTGTAAGAACCCCTGCAAAGAAAGGCAGAGCGATAGTGGAACTAGATACCGATGGTAGTTACGTTATGAGTGAGGTACAAGTTGAAGAAGATGACAAGGTAAAAATGTTTGATCACTTCATTAATGACTTGAGAGAATTGGTAAATAAGCTAAACAAAGATTGAAAAGAGCATGGCCAAAGGAAGCGCTAAGGCAAAGAAATCTAAAACCGAGAAACCTATGTTGCCTGTTTCTGAGAATGTGCCTTCAGATGGTTTTGCTTATCAGGTTAGCGAAGCTAAGGAAGCGTATGGTGAAAGACTCACGTTGGAAGCTACAACACTGTGGGATTATCCAAAGCAGAGCTATGGCAAGAGAGCAAAGGGCAACAATAAGTACCCCGGCGTTACACCGGCATTCATAATCTGGAACCTTGTTCAGAGATACACTCAACCAGGCGACCTAGTCGTAGACCCGATGGCTGGAAGCGGAACTACAATTGATGTATGCAAGGAAGAAGGAAGGCAGGTTATTGGCTATGACGTAGCTCCAGCACACCCTGAAGTCATTCAAAATGACGCCAGAAATATTCCTCTCGAAGGTAATTCAGTGGACTTAGTATTTATCGATTCCCCTTACTCTGACAATGTAAAATACTCTGACCATCCAGATTGCATAGGTAAGATTTCCTGTGAAGACGAGCTCTTCTTCGAAGAAATCGAGAAGGTTGCAAAGGAAGCACATAGGGTTTTGAAGCCTGGCAAGGTTTTGGGGTGGTTGATTGGTGACCAGTGGGTTAAGAAGAAATTTACGCCTGTAGGCTTCAAATTATATGGCCGCCTATCCAAATACTTCGAGACTGTAGAGGTTGTCTGTGTTGTTAGGAGGGGGCAAACCTCGAACACTGGCCTTTGGTACAACAGGGCAAGAAGGTTTAATTTCTACCTCCGTGGCTTTAAGTATTTGCTTATTATGCGTAAGCCCGATAGTAGTAAGCCTGAGAAAGGAGAAAAAACTCGCTCAGTAAAGTGGACTAACTACGAAAGAGGCAAGTCCAGGAAAAAGAAGGCAAAGGAATCGAAAGTGAACGACGACAGCGATGCCACACGAGTGGCTGAAGGATAACTTCAAGTCGTTCTTCGACCATGGAAATCCTGATTGGGAGTGGATAAGGAAGAAGATTAAGAACCAGTGAGAAACACCGCTATTGCCAAAGTATTCAGCGATATAGCAGACCTCCTCGAGCTCAAAGGCGAGAACCAGTTCAAGATCCGTGCTTACCAGAAGGTAGTTCGCGCTATTGAGCACTATCCCAAGGAAATAAGAATTATGATTGATGAAGAGGAGGACTTGAAGAATATCCCCGGGGTAGGAGACGCAATAGCCAAAAAGACAACCGAGCTGGTGACCACAGGAAAACTGGAATACTACGAGAAACTTAAAGCCGAGTTTCCCGAAGGGATAACCAACCTCCTCGATATACCGGGGATTGGACCCAAGACAGCTAACAAACTTTCCTCTGAACTGGGGATAACCTCAGCAGATAGCCTGGAGCAAGCGATAAAGGATGGCAGCGTGGCCACGCTTTTTCGTCTTGGCGAAAAGACCGCCAATAATATCTTGCAGCAAATCGAGGCTTCCCGCCGCAAGGACCAACGCATCTCTATCGGGGAAGCTTTGCCTATCGTCGAAGAAATACTCAGTGCTCTCAACTCTGTCCCCGGAGTAAGAAATCTAACTTACGCTGGAAGTCTGCGCCGCTTCCGAGAAACATTGGGCGATATTGACCTTATGGGCACTGTGGACAACCCCCAGAAAGTTATGGATACCTTCGTCTCCTTACCTATTGTGGGGCAGGTTTTAGTCCAGGGGCCAACTAAATCAAGCGCCATTGTCTCCGGTGGTTTGCAGGTTGACCTGAGACTGGTGGAACACGAGGCTTTTGGGTCACTGCTTCAATATTTCACCGGAAGCAAACAACACAACATCTCTCTAAGGGAAAGAGGTCGAAGGCAAGGATTGAAATTGAGCGAATATGGCATCACCGATATCGCCACAGACAAGCTGGAGAAATTCGCTGATGAAGAGAATTTTTATCGCCGACTGGGGCTGCAGTATATTCCTCCTGAGCTCAGAGAAGATCAAGGCGAGGTGGAAAAGGCTGAACGGGGAGCCATCCCAAAGCTTGTAGAGCTATCCGATATAAAGGGAGACCTCCACATGCATACTCATTGGAGCGATGGCCATAATACTATTGAAGAAATGGCTCTAGCGGCTAAGAAATTAGGGTATCAGTATATCGCCATCACCGACCATTCTGGTGGGCGCGCCATCGCCCACGGGCTTGATGTTGAACGGCTAAGGAAACAGATTGAGGAAATCAAAAAGGTCAATGAATACATAGATGGCATTCAAGTGTTCAGTGGCATCGAGGTTGATATCCGAGCAGATGGGACTCTGGATTTGCCCCACGAAATCCTGGCAAAGTTGGATATAGTTATCGCTGCGGTGCATTCAGCGATGCACCAAAATGAGGGAAAAATGACCCAGAGAGTATTAAGCGCTGTAGAAAATCCCGATGTGGACATTATTGCCCATCCTACCTGCCGTCTTCTGGGCGAGCGTGAACCTACAGCCATTGATTTGGAGACTGTTTCCCGTGTTGCCGCCAAAAACAACAAAATTCTGGAGATAAATGCCATGCCCAACAGACTTGATTTGAACGATGTCCATGCCTCCAGGGCTAGAGAACTAGGAGTAAAACTTGCCATCGAGACCGATGCCCATGATGTTTCCCATCTTGACTTTATGCGCTTTGGAATCGGCATGGCGCGGCGAGCCTGGTGTGAGCCACAACATATATTAAATACTCTGCCCCTGGCAGACATGCTCACCTACCTGAATGTGAGCAGATAATTTATAGCTAATCCACCAAGGCTAGTTTGACTTTCAGCCTCTTTTATAGCACTATTAACAATAGTTAAGGGGTTTTGCAAGGTTCTCCTTATCTACGCTCCCGAAGTTTAGCCGTCGAGGGATCGTTTTATTTTGCTACATTTTTATTTGTCTAGATGCGCTAAAAGCCTTTCAAACTGCTGTAAGACTATCTGAATCTGGTCTGCTCGCCAACCATCGAAGTTTGGTAGCCTTTGTAAGAGCTGAGATTTTATTGCTAGCAAATTAATCTTGTCTTTAGTTTCGACTTGTGTAGCAGTCCTTAACTTCCCTTTATGTTTATTTGACAATAGCTTAGCATCTTTGGCTAAACGTTTGAAAAAGCTAGCACATGCAAATGCGGTACTAGCACTCAGATTGTACGTGTCCTCGAAATAAGGGCTTATCTCTTTTGCTTTTTTGGCGCTTAGGGTAGCTAGGTCTTCTTTTTCTAACAAATCACCATAAATACTTTTAACTAATTCTTGGAGACTAGTAACTAATTCATCACCCTCCTTTAATAGTGAACTAAGAAGGAGAGTTGGCTTGCCCTCATCATTAATTAATCCCAATGACCTTAGACTTGTGAGAAGCGTACGATAGGCGCTTATGGCAATGCTCGTTTGTCTAAGGTATTTCCTATCTATGCATTGTGGTAGCTTTTTTTTTGCTTCCTCTAGAAAAACACTAAAAGAGTGATAATCGGCATAAGGCGGTGTCACCAATTTTCCCCCAATTTCCTGTTGTCTCTCCACTGTTCTGCCTCCTTTGATTTACTTATATCACCCTAGTTAAATATATCAGAAGCTTGTTATTTTGTCAAGAGCAGAAAACTAACAGTACAAGTGGCTGGTAGTATGGTTGCAAAAAAAACAAACTTATGGTAAGATAACAACATGAGAACTCAAGCATGTATTAAGATAAGGCAACTTGAAGCTGATATAAAGCGGTTGAGGAAAAAATTTCCTGCAGTGGAACTAAACCTGGGTTATGTAGAACGGCTTTTAAAGGCTGGGAAAACTTTGCCACAAACCTATCAATATCCCGGATTTCATAACCGTAGGGTATTCAAAACAAGGTTTATCAATACTAGCTTGGGTAACAAGGGGAAAAGTGGTGGTTACAGACTAATCTATGAAGAAGTTGGCAGTGAAGCCGGTAATGCAATGGTCTTAATCATGCTGTATGGTAAGAACGAATATCAAGATGAGGATAAGGTAAAAAACGAAATTAGATTAAGGTTAAATGATCCTAACTATCCGATGCTGAAAGGATAACTTCGCTTTCGTCAGTGTCGCAAGCTGGTTCATCATACTTGCCCCGATAGTAAGCGAGTGCATAGGGAATGGGTTCATCTATCATAGTAGCTATCCAAGGTGCCTCTCCATGAGAAGCCTCAACAATCTCAGTTCTATTGTGATGTTGCCATTTTTCTGCCACTTCTTGGAGCATTTTTTTTTCGCTTGATGTAAAAATGTTAGGATTATATGAGACTTTTGGGAGATACTTGTATTTTATGAAGTCTATGATCCGCTCTGCTTGAACCTCAATTAGTCCTCTCTTTTCCATTTCTTGTAAGATAGCGTCACCCTGACCAGGAACTGGCCCCGCTGCCTTGTGATAGTAGGTGTCATCTGTCACTGCTGTGCCACATTTTTCAAAATGGTCAAAATCGAGGTAATAGAGTAATTTCATCAATTTGACCTTGCCTAAGTGCGTATTATTGACAGTCTCAAGAAAATACAGGATTGCGTTTTCATACTTTTCTTTATTCATTTTATCTCAATTCTGGCTTCAAGTTGGCTTTCGCACATCCCTATGTATATTAAACACTTAGATATACTCCACATCCATGGGAAAATAGTACTAGGACTAAAGTACCATTTTAAGCTACACTTGTCAATATCCTAACTTTTCCTGTATTTTCCTACATTTCCCTCCACTTCCACAATTATCTTAGGTGAAGCTTAGAGTGACATGATATTTTGCACTCCCCATATTTATAGCCAACCCCACACCTCTTCCATGGCTCTTCCTCCCCGAGCGGGAGGAACTTTATACAAGGTTACGCCAAGGATTATAATCATCAAGTGGATTAACCAAGAGGCTAGCGAGCCAAATTAGGGGAAAATAGGATTATGCTAACGACAACCCGCTATGAAGAAGTAACCCAGATCAAGATGAGCCACTTTTCTGAGAGTCATCCTCCTTTATGCGCCTGTGCCTATCTGGTAGATGGTCTGTTAATAGACAGCGGTCCTGATTGCACCGGTAAGGAGCTAGCCAATTTCTTGAAAGACAAAGGGGTAAAGGTCCTGGTTAATACTCACTATCATCATGACCATATCGGGGGTAATGCCATCCTTCAACAAAATTATGGCCTGGAGATACTTGCTCACCCAGCGGCGATAGACAAAATCGAGCAGCCGCCCCAACCATATCCTTATCAGGAAGCAATCTGGGGACATGCATTGCCCAGTCAGGTAAAGAAAATCGGTGATGTGGTTAAAACAGCCCACTTCCAATTCGAGGTAATCCACACACCGGGGCATAGCGATGACCATATTTGCCTCTTTGAGAGGAATAAAGGATGGCTTTTCTCGGGAGACTTGGTCACTGTCACTCACCCCAGGTTAGCCAGACATGAGGAAAATCAGTGGAAAACCATAATTTCACTTAAAAAAATCAAAGAACTAATGCCCCGGGTATTACTTACCGCACCGGAATATATAATCACTGAACCATCAACCATGCTGGAGAAAACTATCCAATACCTCGAGGAAACAGGGCAGCGCATTAGAACTCTGTCTAGCAAAGGCCTATCTCCCGCTGAGATAGCACAGCAACTCTTTGGTGAAGACATTGCAGCCCAAATTACCGAAGGACAGTTTTCCTCGGAGAATTTCGTGAATTCCTATCTTAAAACGGATTAAAAGGCTATAATTATTCTATGGCGACGGTAAATTCCTCGATAGCGAAGCAACAAATATCTGAACTTGCCACAAGCGATGTCGCGGCAATCAAACATTTAAAACAGGCTATCGCCCAGGGTAAACACTGGTATCTAGCGTTACTCGAAGCCGTCAAGGTATGGGACAGCACTGAAGAGGACTATGACGACAGGCATTACCAATACCTCATCGCTAATGAAGCTTTTGATTGGTTACTCCTTGCTCAAAGACTATGTGAGGAGGTTAGCGAGCTCATTCCACATAAAGAGCGAATTAATCTTCTCTTCTTCGATCAGCAACCGATAGAGCTAACCAAAGACGAGTTTAAGGAGCTGATCGGTAATGCCAAATATCGAGCTTATCTCAACTACCTATATGGAATCTTCATGGAAAGACTTCTCATTTTGACCATCGCTGAAGAGATTCGTAAGAGAAAGCGAGCCGCTGGTTTAATCAACGAAGGAAACACAATTAATGAAGCACATCAATATCTTTATGGCGAGAGTGAACAGGAATTGGCACAGCAGTTTAAAAAGGAGAAGCGTTATCTCAGACGCAGATCTATGAACCTAAATGAGCTCAACGAGTTCACCTACTGGTTATTCAAGAGAAGATTAATCCGTAACGATAAGTCTCGCGTTGCCAGCGATACCAAAAAGGCGTTGCTATCGTTGTGCCACCATTTAGAACGAAAGATGGAAATTTCTCAGGAACGAAGCTGAGAAATTTCCATCTTCACCCGCTCAAGCTTATCTCTGAGCTCGGTAAGTCTTTGCTTTTCCTTTTCCACGACATGCTGTGGCGCCTTCGTCAAAAAATCACTATCCCGTAGCCTGGCGTCGAGTTGAGCTATCCTTGTCTCAGTCACCTCACGTTCCCTGGTCAACCGTTGCTCCTCAGCAGATAAGTCAACCAGGCTTGCCCATGGCAAGATTACCTCGGATTCCTTGAGCACCAGAACAACTGCACGCCCCACATCACCTTTCCTTTCCTTCCGATGAGCAATAGCTAACGGCTTAACTCGTGCTAGCGTTTTGATTGCTTCAGCCTGGGAGGAAATTTGGGGCAAGAGTTCATCAGCATAAACCCACGCTTCAATTTGCTTAGTTGCCTCCACCTTATACCGGGCACGAACATTACGGATGGAACGGATAATCTCTATCACCGAATTCATCGCTCGTTCCGCTTCAGGGTCTATTGCACCATCGTCAGCAATAGGGTAGGAAGCTATCATAACAGAATCAGGCATGTGGATTTCCTCAGGAAAATGCTGCTTCACATTTTGCCATAGCTCCTCAGTAACAAAAGGCATGAAAGGATGTAAAAGACGTAATGAGTTTTCCAATACAATCACCAGGAATGGCAAAGGCGATGCCGCAGGTTCTACAGGACGGAGGCGCAACTTGGCAATCTCGACATACCAATCACAGAACTCTCCCCACACAAAATCATATATTTGCCAGCAGGCTTCCCCGAATTCGAACCTCTCCATAAGCCTGTTGACTTCACCTATTACACGGTTAAGACGGCTGACAATCCAGCGGTCTTCCAATAACTGCGGCTCAACCTTTATTTCTATAGTTTGTCCTTCTAGTGTCGTTGCATCCACACTTTGGAAAATGAACCTGGCAGCGTTCCACAGCTTGTTGATGAAATTGCGGCTGGATTCCACCTTTCCCCTGCCGAGACTTATATCGTTGCCCGGCGTGCTATTGCTGGCAAGGGCAAAGCGCAGAGCATCAACACCATATTCATTGATAGCTTCGGTGGGATTAATAACATTCCCGCGTAACTTGCTCATCTTTTCGCCATGTTCGTCCCGAATCAAGCCGTGAAGATAGACGGTGCGGAATGGTATTTCACCAGTATCCTCCAGCCCCATCATAATCATCCTTGCCACCCAGAAGAATAGTATGTCATAACCTGTCTCCATCACCGCGCCAGGATAAAAGTAGCGCAGATCCTCGGTATCCTCTGGCCAGCCAAGCGTGGAATGCGTCCATAGCGCTGAGCTAAACCAGGTATCAAGAACATCGTTATCCTGAACAATCTGGCTTGAACCACAGTGTGAGCAGTGAGAAGCAATATCCACGGAGACAGTGAACTCGCCACAATCCTGGCAATACCACACCGGAATACGATGTCCCCACCACAGTTGCCGGCTAATACACCAATCCCTGATGTTTTCCATCCACTCAAAATATATCTTGGTGAACCGCTCCGGTATTATAGTTATGTCACCTTGCCTGACCGTCCTTATAGCCTTTTCTGCTAAAGGCTTGGTGTGAATAAACCATTGCAGGCTAACCCTGGGCTCGACCATTGTTTGGCAGCGAATACAATGTCCCACTGAATGCAAATAAGGCTCAATTTTCTCCAATAAACCCTTCTCTCGTAAATCATCCACCACCTTATCCCGACAGGTAAATCTCTCCAGACCAGCATAAGGACCGGCGCTCTCATTCAGGGTAGCATCGGGATTCATAATGTCCACCAGCGGCAGATCATGTCTCTGCCCTACTTCGAAGTCTGTGGAGTCATGCGCCGGGGTTATCTTCAACGCTCCGGTGCCAAAAGATACATCCACGGCATCATCGGCGATAACGGGAATTTGCTTATCTATGATAGGAAGCACTACTTTCTTACCTACCAAGTTTTTGTATCGCGCATCTTCAGGATTCACCGCTACCGCAGTATCACCAAAGAAAGTTTCCGGACGGGTGGTAGCTACCGTGATAAAACCACTTTCGTCCGCTAGAGGGTAACGAATGTAATAAAGATGCCCGTTAATCTCCTTGTGTTCCACCTCCAGGTCAGAAAGAGCAGTCTGACACCGGGGACACCAGTTTATAATGCGCTCTCCCCGGTAAATCAGCCCTTTGTTATACAAGTTGACAAAGGCGGTGCGGACTGCCTTGCTCGGTCCCTCATCCAGGGTGAATCGCTCACGCGTCCAATCACATGAAGCCCCCAGCATCTGATGCTGGAGGTTGATACTCGTCCTGCTGTTGTTTACCCATTCCCAAGCTACCTGGAGAAATTTCTCCCTGCCTATATCCCTTCTGGTCAACGATTGCTCTGCCAATTGCTGCTCCACCACTACCTGTGTGGCAATACCAGCATGGTCAGTTCCAGGCAACCATAATGTAGGTTCTCCCTTCATGCGCTGCCACCTGACCATCACGTCCTCCACGGTAGTAGTAAGAGCATGCCCCAGATGGAGCTCGCCGGTAACATTTGGCGGTGGCATGATAATAACGAAAGGCTTCTTCTTGGGGTCTATCTCAGGGGTAAAGTAGCCCTGCTTGAGCCAGAAGTTATACCACTTTCTCTCTATGTTACCTGGCTCATAGGCTTTAGGAATTTCAGGCATTTCTTCGCAAGGTCTCTATTAATCTTGGATGATTAAGCGTAGCGCGTTATCGTTCCTTATTCCCTTCAGTCAAGAGCTTCGCCACTTTATCCAGAACTTTATCAGCCACCTGTCTTTTGGGAAGAAGCGGCAGGCTTTCAGCTTTGCCATCCTTACCAATTATGGTTACTCGATTGCTATCAGTGCCAAACCCACTACTCTTAGCAGTAACGTCATTAGCCACAATAAGGTCAAGCTTTTTCTGTTGCAGCTTTTGTGTGGCGTTTCCCACCAGATTTTCACTTTCAGCGGCAAAACCCACTCTGACGAAATTCCCTTTAATCTCACTCAAAATATCCGGGGTTCGTTCCAGCTCCAGGGTTAACCCAGCGTCTTTTTTCTTAATCTTTTCTTTAGCTGTGCTCTTAGGACGGTAATCTGCCACCGCTGCTGCCATAATCAGGGCATCGGCTCTGGAAACTGCTTGCTTAACCGCCTGAAGCATTTCCTCGGCAGTGCAAACATCAATCACTTCAACACCAGCAGGCCTGGTGAGCAAGGTGGGACCGGTAATCAATGTTACCTTAGCCCCTCGATCACGCGCAGCATCAGCAAGGGCATAACCCATCTTTCCTGAAGAGCGGTTAGTGATAATACGAACCGGGTCAATAAATTCTTGTGTGCCACCAGCAGTAACCACGATATGCCTATCGGCAAAGCTCCCCCCCCTACCCAGTACTTGAGAAATAACACCTATTATCTCCCCGGTATCGGCAAACCGTCCCAGACCCTCCACTCCCGAAACCAGCTTGCCGAATTTTGGTCCTACAAAGACAAAGCCACGCTTCTTCAGCTTGGACACATTCTCCTGAGTAACAGGATTTTCATACATGTTCGCATCCATGGCTGGCGCTATTACTACAGGTGCATTGGTTGCTAGCACCGTGCAACACAGCACATCATCAGCAATGCCAGTAGCTAACTTGGCAATGACATTGGCCGTGGCTGGAGCGATAGCAACTACATCAGCAGCTCTAGCCAGAGCAATATGGGTAACATTAAGTTCCGAAGAGGCATCAAACATGTCAGTTGCCACAGTCCTTCCGGTAATAGCACGAAAACTGAGCGGAGATACAAACTTGTTAGCCTCTTCAGTCATAACCACGTCCACCTTCACCCCTGCCCTGTTGAGCTGGCTAGCAATATCCACTGCCTTATAAGCAGCGATGCTCCCTGTTACTCCCAGGATTACCGTCTTCCCTTCAAGCATGATGCTCCCCGCGCCCTTCCACTTTGTTCATTTCATAGATAAGACGCAGCCCAATTAACGACAAATCAGGATTTATTATCTCTATCCGCGATGTTGCCTCAGCCAGAAGGTGGGCATATCCTCCAGTAGCTATAACCTTCACTTTACTCCCTAATTCCCGTTCTATACGATTAATCATACCCTCAACAAGCCCGATATATCCAAATATTATACCTGATTGCATCGCAGAAATCGTATTCTTGCCAATAACTTGCGTGGGGCGAACTAACTCCACACGGGGTAACATGGCAGTGCGGGAAAATAGCGCTTCGGTAGAAATGGTGACTCCCGGTGAAATGGCTCCGCCTAAATAGTCACCTTCTTTAGAAATAACATCAAAAGTAGTAGCAGTGCCAAAGTCAATAATAACCGCCGGGCCTCCATAAAGGTGATGAGCAGCAACAGCATTCACCACACGGTCAGGGCCGAGTTCCCGGGGGTTATCCACGGAAAGGCGTATCCCCGTTTTAACCCCCGCTTCAACTATTAAAGGGAGAATATTCAGGTATTTCCGGCACATCCCCTGAAAAACGGGGGTCAACGGTGGAACAACGCTGCACGTCACTCCCCCGGTGATTCTCGAAATAGGCAACTTTTTCTGCTTGAGAAAGGCAACCAACAAAGCACCATATTCATCCGCCTCGCGCTGTATGCTTGTGGCTAATCGCCAGGTAGCCTTAAGCTTCTCACCATCAAATACACCTATGGCGATGCTGCTGTTTCCAATATCAATAGCCAGTAACATAACAGCTAACCTTCTCTCAATGCTTTGATTACCCTGGGCAAAACAGGTAGCAAATCAGTGGCAATTACCCCGGCATCACCCAGCTTCTCAGCGACAATCTCGCCCGCTCGAGAATGAAGATACACCCCACAGGCAGCAGCATGGAAAAGAGAAAGCCCTTGCGCCGCTAGTCCGGCTATTGCGCCAGCGAGGACATCCCCCGTCCCCGCTGAAGCTAAAGCAGGATTTGCAGCATTATTCACTTTGGCTTCCCCATCTGGAGCAGCCACAATCGTGTTAGCCCCTTTAAGCACAACGGTTTTCTTCCATTCTTTTGCTGAGCGTTGTGCTATTGATAACCTACTTCCCTGAACTTCTTTTGCCGAAATTCCCAACAATCTCGCCATCTCCCCAGGATGCGGCGTAAGGATAGCATCTCGCCTTAACTTTCGCCACCACTGAGGTATTTGAGCCAAGATATTAACAGCATCGGCATCCAGAATTAGATAGCTCACAGCTGAGAGCTGAGAGCTATCAGTTAGCAAAGACTTGACGAATTCTACCGTCTCAGGATGCTGTCCCAATCCACAGCCAAGAAGCAATACATCATAATTGCTGAACTCCGATTGTAGCGTAGAGATTGCCTGTGAACCGATCACCCCCGTCTCAGCTTCAGGCAGTGGGATATAGGTTATCTCGGTCAATTTGGACGCCAGAATGGGTTGAAGGCTAGTAGCGGTAGCCAAAGTCACCAGTCCAGCACCCACTCTGGCAGCACCCATACAGGCAAGATAAGCAGCGCCGATGTAGTTAACTGAGCCGGCAACGACCAATACTTTCCCAAAGCTACCTTTATGGGCATTCAAAGGGCGCTGTGGCAGAGTTCCCTTTACCCACTGCTCGGTTGTCAATTCCACATCTATATCCTGAGCCAAATCTTGTGGAATTCCAATGTCAGCAATGACAAGCTTGCCCACTTTCTCGGCGCCAGGAAAACTGAATAACCCAATTTTGGGATAACCGAAGGTAACAGTGATATCAGCGCAGAGACAATTCGGGTCTACCTCGCCAGTATCGGAGTTGAGTCCTGAGGGTAAATCAACAGCCACCAGGACAGGCTTTGACTTCGTTCCCTTAACCTTAGAAACATTTTGCAATACTTCCTTGAATATCCCTTCAATAGGGCGGATTTTGCCAATGCCAAAAAGGGCGTCAATGATGACATCAGCCGAGGATATGGAAGCACGCAGGTCAGCGAGAGCCTTACCTTCATAAGCATGGATAATAGGTATCCCGCATTGCACAGCTAGTTTAAGGTTTTTATCATCCTGCGCCCTGGAGGCACAAAGGCAAATATTGACCTTAGCTCCCCAGTCATGGAGATAACGCGCAGCTACCAAGCCATCGCCCCCATTATTGCCCGGACCAACCATAACCAACACCTTTTTACCAACAGCACTATGCAATGCTTGCTTAACCTGTGTAGCTACGGCGTTGCCGGCATTTTCCATGAGCATTTCCAGTGAAACGCCCAGCTTAACAGCCTGATTTTCAATTTCCCTCACCTGGTCAGCGGTGACGATTTTCATTTCTCTTCCCTGGCAAGCTCCCCCAGTTCCTCACTCATCCTTTGCCAGTGAGTGCCCTGCCAATAAATACGGTGGCATACTGGACATTCCATATAGTGATCCTGGGTCTTGAATACATACGGCGGAACTAAACTCCGCACTTCCTCCCTGCTTTTTGGCATTAGTGGTTGGTTACATTCCAGACAAACAGAGAAAGGTTTGCGATGATAATCTAAATTTAGTTTTGTAACCACTTCCTGCAATTGAGTTTTAGGGTTATCGTGTTTAATCAATACAGCCTTTAGCCTACCACTGGTAACCAACCGCCTTTGCATGATTTGGGTGTCCCTGGTCAGAATCGTCCTGTCCTCCTTAACCGCAATTTTAATCAGTTTCCCATCATCCTGCTCATCAAAAAACAGGGTATCATAACCAATAATCCTGAGCCATTTAGCTAATTTACCAACATTATTATCTGCGATGAACTTCATCAGCTTGGAAGGCAAAAGAGCCTGCTGACGGCGATAATTAATCGATAACTTACAACCATTTTCGGCGGCGAGCGTAAACAATCATGCCTACACCGATAAATGCCATAACTAAAAGCAAAATGCCTAAAGTTAAAAGAGTGCCTGACTCCAGTCCACCTGGTAAGGGGATGTTCATACCGTAAATGCTAGCCACTAATGTAGCTGGTGCTATGATTGCCATGATAATAGTCAAAACGCGCATTATCTCTTGAATCCGATTTGAGGTTAACCAATTGCTGGTCTCAGCGAGGCCGTCGACGACTTCCTTGTCATCTTCAAGTCCATCCCAGATTTTACGAGTATGGTCAGCAATATCACCAAAATAAGCTTCCTGGTCTTCTTTAAAGAAAGGATATTCCTCCTCCTCCAGCATCTCGATTACCCGTATCTGGGGATGGATAACCCGGCGAAAAGAGATAAGGTCGTGCCGAATCACGGAGATCTCTTGAACAGTCTTTGGAACAGCTTTGGCGAAAATAACATTCTCCACATTATCAATGCTCTCGGTAATTTTACCCAGGATGGGGAAGCAATAGTTAACCAACCTATCGAGAATATGGTAGAGCAGAAAACCGGAGCTCCGTCCTAAATAAGTGCGGCGCTTCTCTTCATTAGTCTGACACTCCTTGAAGAACTTAGCCAGTGGCTTAAGGTCAGCAGAACAATGCACAGTGACAAGGTAATTTTCCCCGACAAAAACATCTACCTCGCTCGGCCTCGTTATCCGATTCTCCTTATCAAACACAGGAAAGTGGAGTACTATGAATAAATGGTCATCATATTCGTCGACTTTAGGACGCTGGATACGGCTCAAGACATCATCCAGGTTAAGGGGATGGAATTTGAAATGCTGCCTTAGAAATTCAACCTCAGCGGCAGCGGGCTTTTCAATATAGAACCAGGTTAACTTACCTTCGCTAATTGATTGTATATTTAGTTCCTTTTCTTTGGTTACCGCCATTGATATCCCCACATATTGCGAAATCTTGGTTAAATAATAAATCTAACCAGGTGACATTTACAATACCAAGCTCAACAAAAAAACAACCCGGCAAGTGAACTCCTTTGCCAGGCTGGAGAACTTCTGTTACCTGCGTCACAAACTGTTAATCGACATCGATGTACATACGCAGCAGTGCCTGACACATTGCCCTCCCGGTGCCATCCCAGCGGAGGGAGGTGGTCATTCCACCGCCAAGGCCATGGTCAAGAACGATGTTCAAAGCCTTCATGTTATCCATGCGATAGACATGCACATCACCCTTACTCCATTCCTTGAAATGCTCCTGTAGTGCCTCGGGGGTTACCTTCTTCTTTATCAGTTCATAAACCTTTTCATCGAAATCGATAGCCTGCAAACCAATGTTGCTCTTATCCCCCCTATCTCCAGAGCGTGCGTAGCAAATATCCTTCAGTTGCACCTTACCTGTCTTTGGTATCTCTACTGACATTCTGCCTCCTTCCTACAGCTCGCTTTCCTTTATAGCTAGCGCAGGATGGACTTCGCTCCTGGGGATAAGTGTCGGCCATAAGGCTATTATGCGCATGGGCGCTGGCGGAACATGCTGTCCAAATGGCAAACCAGGAAAAACTGACCAAACCCTTCCAAGCTCCCTCCTGAAGAACTCCGCCTCTTCACGAGTCTGCCACTTGGTAGCAAACCTTACTCCTATCTCGGGAATGTCCCTGCCACATTTTTCCTCTATCTCATCTACGGAAACGGTGGGACCTAAACACATGTTAACACCCTCAATCTGGACCTCCCACTCTAAAGGACGCACATTAGCCCACTTAAGCCATTCTTGGAAATGCTTTTTGCACATTCTCGCCTTCTCCAGAACATCAGGCCAGACAATTTGAACAGTTACATCAAACAGGAAGCCACCATGAAAGCCTACTCCTACCTTCAGCTTGTCAGGTCTTGGTTTTCCAGTCATGTTGGTAATCTCTACCCTGTTCAGACCCATATCCTCAAGCTGCAACGTCGTCAAATCAGCAATTCCATCAGGCGTTATATAGTTTCGCGGGTCGAGAATCTCGTAGACCAATTGCTCCCTGACTGTTTGCCGATTTACTAAACCGCCAGTGTCAGGCGTTTTGGTAACTACCGCAGTGCCATCTTCATTCATCTCAACAATAGGATAACCAATATGCCAGGGCTCAGGAATCTCCCGCCATATGCTGCTCATCGCACCACAACACGACCGGGAGGATTCAACTATGTGCCCTGCAGTTATGGCAGCGCCAATCTTATTCCAATAAGGTTCTTTATATTCCCAGCCAAACTCGTACATCATTGGCCCAACGTATAAAGCGTTATCGGAGAACCTTCCCCCCACTACCTCATCACATCCTTTCTTAAGAGCCTCGATAATCTGGTCAGCACCGATGTAGGCATGAGCGCCTACCACCCTGTCCTCGATGCTGGTAATATCCTCTTCCCCGGTATCCGTATTGGGGAATTTCATCCCCTCCCTTCGCAGCCTCTTTATAGTATCAAGCACATCATCGCCAGTAACAACTCCCAGCTTCAAGGGCACCTTCAATTGCTGGGCTACCTTCAATATTTCATCAGCAGCTATCTCGGGATTAGCTCCTCCTCCATTGGAAACAAGCTTGATGCCCCTTTTGATAGCGATGGGCAAAAGTTGTTTATTCCATTCCACAACATCGGTGGGATAACCTGAAAGAGGACTTCTCTGCTTCAACCGATAAAGCAACGACATGGTAAATTCGGTGAGAAAATCGTAACATTGATAGTGCACATCAGCCTTCTCAGCCATTTCAACAGAAGGCTGGATAAGATCGCCCCACATCATGCCACATCCACCGACTTTCACCGTTCTCACATTACACACGCCTCATCAAACATTCCAGACACTCTACCCTCAATTCTGGAATTTGTCAATCAGGCACAATTTGTTCATAATGTAACCAACACATGTGACCGAAATCACGGTTTTCTTGCAAAAGTTGTAGCTATCTTGAACTTTGCCCAGCCAACCTCTCTTGACAAGGGGTGGGCTTACCACATAAAATATAATAAAACTGAATAAGCGAAAGGCTGCGAACAGGAGTAGTACAGTCTGAGGCGGGGTGCAGAGAGTCGGGTAAGGTGTGAGCCGATACTTGCGCAAGGCTGGAATGGATCTGGGAGCTGCAAACCGAAAGGCTATAAGGCTGAGTAGGCTTTGTCGGTAGGGCACCGTTAACAGCCCAGGGTATCGCTCTTAAGTTGAGCCGTGCCTGAAGAGAGATGGTCGCAAGACCGAAATGGGGTGGCACCGCGAAGGTTAGGCCTCTCGCCCCCTGGCGAGAGGCTTTTTTATTATGCTGAAGGAGGTTTGATTATGTTCAATATTAAGGCATGGCGCCATGCCGGCGCCTGAATAGAAACAGTGAAATAAGCAAACAATGAAAGGAGGTTAGAAAATGGAAAGAACAAAATTCACTCTTGATGAAACAGAAATCCCTACTCATTGGTACAATATCCAGGCTGATTTGCCACAGCCGCTGCCACCAGTGCTACATCCAGCTACCGGGAAGCCGGTTACCCCTGATGATTTAGCACCCCTATTTCCTATGGAGCTGATCAAGCAAGAAGTGAGCACCGAGCGGTGGATTGAAATACCCGAGGAGGTGCGCGATGTATACCAACTGTGGAGACCGACAACGCTATTTCGGGCACACAGATTAGAGAAGGCTCTGGACACGCCGGCAAAGATTTTCTACAAATATGAAGGGACAAGTCCTCCGGGCAGCCATAAGCCAAATACCGCCGTAGCCCAGGCATATTACAACAAGCAGGAAGGCGTTAAACGCATAACTACTGAAACTGGTGCTGGTCAATGGGGAAGCGCCTTATCTTTTGGCGGCGCCTGCTTCGGCCTTGAGATCAAGGTCTATATGGTGAGGATTAGCTATGATCAAAAGCCTTACCGAAGGGTAATGATGGAGACCTGGGGGGGTAAATGCGTGCCCAGCCCGAGTGAGGATACCAAGGTAGGGCGAGATATGCTGGCAAAAGACCCTGAATGCCCTGGCAGCCTGGGACTTGCCATTAGCGAGGCAGTAGAAGATTGTGTCACTCATGATGACACCCACTACGCCCTGGGCAGCGTGCTCAACCATGTTCTGCTGCATCAAACTGTGAACGGCTTGGAGGCAAAGAAGCTGATGGAGAAGGCAGATGCTTATCCCGATATTATTGTCGGCTGCATTGGTGGTGGCTCGAACTTCGCCGGGCTGTTTTTGCCCTTTGTCAAGGATAAGCTTGATGGGACAAGGCCGGACCTGCGTATCATCAATGTCGAGCCTATGTCCGCTCCTAGCCTGACCAAGGGACCATATGCCTATGACTTTGGCGATGAAGCTGGCCTAACTCCCCTACTTAAGATGTATACCCTGGGACATGGCTTTATCCCACCCCCAATACATGCTGGTGGATTGCGCTACCATGGAATGGCACCCATCATCTGCCATCTGTATAAACTAGGGTTTGTTGAAGCCAGGGCTGAACACCAGCTTGCCACTTTCGAAGCTGGGGTGACTTTTGCCCGCAGCGAAGGCATCATCAGTGCACCGGAGACGAACCATTGCATCAAGGTTGCCATTGACGAAGCGTTGAAATGTCGAGAGTCAGGTGAGTCAAAAACCATCCTGATAGCCCATAGCGGACATGGACATGTTGACATGGCTGCTTATGATGATTACTTCTCAGGCAAGCTCCATGATTATGAGTATCCTGAGGATAAAGTAAAGGAGGCGCTGGCTGAGCTACCAAAGGTAGGCTAACCTATAACACCACCCTCATATCCTCGTGGCCCAGGTTTACATCAGCTTCCAGCTCCTTAGCTACCTGGGCCACTTCTTGTTCAATTTCCTGCTCATGCAAAATAGCAATATGAATAACGATGACCCTTGGCAAATAACCTTTAAGTTGCTTAAACTGGATAAGCTCATCTTTCAGCAGCTGTGGGGTAAGATGCCCAGCTTTCCTGGCAAAATCTCCCAACATATTTGGAAGGGAAGACTCGCAGAGAAGTAAATCAGGAGAAATATACTCCCAACAATCAGATAGCCCGGGACCAGTGTCACTGGTGTAAAACAACTTTTTGCCCTTGGGGGAGGTAACTTGATAACCAACGGTGGGGATATTATGTTTTACCGGTAATGCTAAAATCTTGTATCCTTGCATATTTGCTTCCTTATATGGCTCAATAGTCTCGAACTGAAGTACTGGTCTTTTCTTAGAGGGATATTCAAGCAGATTAGCATATATCTTGCCATCAAGAAGGCATGGAATAACAACGTTTAGAGTTTCAGATAGAGCATAGACTTTAATTTGACCATCCCATAAAGCAGCATTGTAACCAAGGGTGACTAAATCCCGCGTATGATCGAAGTGATGATGAGTAAGCAATACAGCCTTGATTTTTTCTTGCTCAGCTAAAGAAAGGGCAGAGGTAAGTCCACCAGCATCTACAGCTAAAACACCGTCTATTAAGAAAGAAGTTAACCGAGTTCCTTTAGCTTCATTGCTATGGGCACCTAGGATTCGTAGTTCCACTATTTCGCTTCCGACTGCAAAGATAGCTTCTAGTAACTTACAACCTTGCTGGTAGCATTACAAAATTGCTGCCACTCACTTAATCGCTCAGCTAGAATTTGACGCCCTTTTTCAGTTAACTCATAGCATCTCCGCTTTTGTTTCCGGGTAACCTGCTGCCAGGTGCTCAACACCAACCCTTCCTGTTCTAATCGCCGCAACGCTGAGTAGATGGTGCTCCCTCCGAACTTGAAGTAACCTCTGCTCCTTTTGTCTAACTCCTTGGCAATGTGATAGCCATACGTCGGCAACTCGCTGATAACGAGAAGCAACAAAGGTTCTACAATACCCTTCAAAAGCTGCTCCAAATATAGCTGCGCCATTTTATGATACTTTATCACCTATCAATGAATAAGTCACCTAGCAGGAAAACTTGCCCAAACCAAGCTAGAGTAATAAAATTAGGTCTATTATTATGCTTGGTAAATTCAAATACATCATTCTTTTCCTGGTAGCAGTGGTCTTAATCTTCTCAGGTGTGAGTGGCTGCACTATACATGATGAGCTCACGCCTCCCCCGCCCGGCAATCTCACAGGAACTGCTGAGCCTAATTGGACTTTCCCCACCACGGATAATCAATCGAGCACCCTGTTGCCAAGCTTTTCCGCTGTAGTTGCCAAGGTAAAACCCGCGGTAGTTTCCGTAACTACAGAAGTAGCTAAAGGCTCTGGATTTGTGATTGATGGAGAGCAGGGCTATATCGCTACCAATGAACATGTGGTTGCCAACGCTAAAAATATTGAGGTAATCATGGATAATGGCGAGATATTTCCCGCCAGTGTAGTGGGCAAAGATGCGCTGACTGACCTAGCAGTAGTCAAGATTGATGCTACAGATTTGCCCTATGTTTCTTTAGGCAATTCCTCTTCATTAGCAGTAGGAGAATGGGTTTTAGCCATAGGCAACGCCTTTGGCATGGGACTGCGGGTAACCGAAGGAATTGTAAGTGGATCAAACGTCGCCATAACGTTATTATCCGGGGAGAAGCTCTATGCCCTGATTGAAACTACAGCAGCAATCAACCCCGGTAATAGTGGTGGACCACTGGTAAATATGAAAGGGGAAGTGATAGGCATTACCAGTGCCAAAATCCTCGGGGCAGAAAATATGGGTTATGCCATAAGCAGCGATAGCGCCAGGCCAACCATTGAAGATTTAATCCACCAGGGCTACATAATTCGCCCCTGGTTGGGAGTGCACCTTCAAACTCTGGACTGGCTCACAGCGTGGCTCAATAACCTTTCAGTTAGTGAAGGAGTGCTGATTGCAGAAGTAGTTCCCGGTAGCCCAGCGGAGGCTGCTGGATTAAAGAAGGGAGATGTAATCACCAAGTTTCAAGACAACGAAATTGATACCGCCCAAGCATTACAGGAGGCGATACTCGATTGCTATATTGGTGAAAAAGTGGAGATAACTTTTGTTAGGGGAAGAGTCACCAAGACAACCTACGCTGTGCTAGAGCAAAGCCCATCGCCATGGAGCTAGTCAACCTTACTGACAGCCAACAAAACATCGCTATTGGAGATGCGATGCTTCTCATTATAAGCACCTTCAGGCGGTAAACCCTCAGTAAGCTCCAGAGACAAGGTCTCCTGCTTGATATAGCCAGCAAAATCCTTCATCACCCTGGCAATATGTTCTTCTCCTTGATAATAGGTGACAATATGGTCGGCAACATCAAATCCCGCAGCACGACGCATAGTCTGGATATGACGCACAATCTCCCTGCTTACTCCTTCAGCTTTAAGTTGGGAAGACAGCCTTGTATCTACAGCTACCCAATATTTTCCATCATTAGCCACAGCATAGTACGGCATGCCTTCCGAGAGCGTGTTCTTAACAAACTCCAATTCCTTAACATTTATCTCATCCATGACATCAGCGACAGACTTCTGCAAAGTACCCCCTTCGCTTTCCTGCGTTAATGTAATAATTGCCTTAGCCAATGGTTGCCGTACCTTGATGCCCGCTTTAGCTCGCGCCGCTCTGCCCAGACTGGCTATCTTCATTGCTAATCTGACTTCACCGTCTAACCTATCATCAATTTTAGCTTCATTTGCTAATGGGAAATCAGTCAGATGCACACTTTCGGGAGCGTGCTGATTCACAGAACAAATCAGGTTTCGGTAAATTTCCTCAGCAATGAAGGGGACAAGCGGAGCCAACAGCTTCGATAAGGTTACCAAGCACTGGTATAGCGTGTTATAAGCAGCTAACTTGTCAGCATCTTCTTCGCTTTTCCAAAATCGTCGCCTGCCCCTCCTCACATACCAGTTGGAAAGCTCATCCACAAAATCCCCGGCTCTACGTGCCGCTGAAGTAAAGTCATAATTATCTGACGCCTTTGTCACATCAGCGATAAGCCGATTGAGCTCCGAGATGATCCAGTTGTCCAGGTGAGAAGGAGATAGACTCGGTGCTGTCTCCTGAGGAACAAAATGGTCAATATTAGCGTAAAGAACAAAAAAGGAATAGATATTCCACAAAGTAAGCAAAACTCCCCGCCTTGTTTCATCTACCATTTGCGTGGAAAAACGATGGACATTTTCTCCGGGCGCTGCGGTAAGTAAGTGCCAACGAAGCACATCAGCACCATAGTTGTCCACCACCATCCAGGGGTCAACGACGTTACCCTTAGATTTGCTCATCTTCTCGCCTTGAGCATCCACGATGTGCCCTAAACAAACAACATTCTTAAAACAAGGGCGGTCGAAGAGCAGCGTGGATATAGCATGTAAGCTATAAAACCAACCACGAGTTTGGTCAATGGCTTCACAAATAAAATCAGCAGGAAAGTTCTGTTCAAATTGCTCCTTATTCTCAAAAGGATAATGCCATTGGGCTATGGGCATGGCCCCAGAATCGAACCAACAGTCAAGTACCTCAGGAACACGCTTCATTACACCGTTGCATCTAGGACAAGCAAAAGTGATTTCATCTACATAAGGACGATGCAAATCTTTGAAAGCCTCTAGCTGGTAGCTGTCAGTTGTCAGTTTTGACCTTGTTTTCAGTTCCTCAACGCTACCTACGCAGTCAAGATTACCACAGGATTCACATCGCCAGATATTCAATGGCGTCCCCCAATAGCGCTCCCTGGAGATAGCCCAATCGACGTTGTTTTCCAGCCAATCACCGAAACGACCATACTTGATATACTCAGGATACCAATTTATCTCATCATTACCACCAGTAAGCCTATCTTTTACCGCCGTTGTTTTGATGTACCACGCTTCCTTAGCGTAATAAAGAAGAGGAGATTCACATCGCCAGCAAAATGGGTAAGTATGAACAATTCTGTCGCTGCGATAGAGCAAACCGCGAGATTTAAGGTCTTCAAGGATAAGAGGGTCAGCATCCTTGACAAACTTGCCAGCGAAGGGATAGGTGCCTTGTATGATACCCTGCAAATCAACATAATCTCGCACGAAATCGAGGCCATTATCCTCACCCGCCTTGAAGTCCACCTCGCCAAAAGCCGGTGCACTATGGACGATGCCAGTGCCCTCATCCAGGGAAACGAAGTCAGCATCGATAACCGGGAAGGATAAATCCTTGTCCTCCGGCTGAACTTCAAGAGCCATACGCCATGTGCCTGCCTCTTCGTGATACTGCCTAAACCGTCCCCTTTCTACACCATAGTCATGTGGATTGAATAGCGGTTCGTATCTCAACCCTTTTTGCACGCCTGCGATGTTTGCCCCCTTGACCCTATCTACCTCGTGATAGCCTTCGAGTCCTACCTTATCCACAAGGATCGAAGCCATGATAAGGTAGTCATCCTCTCCCTCCATTACTGAATAATCAGCATCTGGTGCTACCGCCAGGGCAGTATTACCAGGCAATGTCCACGGCGTAGTCGTCCATGCTAAAAAATAGGCAGGCTTACTTGAAAAGCGATTAGAAAGCCGTTCCAGTGCTTCAGAACGCGGTAATGATGATGGGACAACCTTGAACTTTATGTAAACCGAAGGGTCATCAACCTCCTCGTAACCCAGAGCTACTTCGTGAGAGCTAAGAGATGTCCCACACCGGGGACAATGCGGCGTTACCTTGTATCCTTGATAAACAAGCCCTTTGTCCCACAGTTGCTTTAGAAGCCACCAGCAAGATTCAATATAGCCATTATCTAGTGTTACATAGGGATTCTCCATATCAAGCCAATAACCAATACGCTCGGTCAATGCCTCCCATTCTTTGATATACTTGGAAACGCTTTCCCGACACTTTTGGTTAAACTGGGCTATCCCATATTCCTCAATTTGAGCCTTGCTGGTAAATCCAAGGGTATTTTCGACCTCCAACTCCACAGGCAGACCATGGGTATCCCATCCAGCCTTGCGTGGCACATAATAACCTTTCATCGTTTTATACCGGCAGACAACATCTTTAAATAGACGGGAAAGCACATGATGGATTCCGGGGCTGCCGTTAGCCGTAGGCGGACCTTCATAAAAGACATACCTCCGCGACCCTTCCCTCGCCTCAACACTTTTGTCAAAGATCTTGCGTTCCCTCCAATAACGGAGAATATCTTTTTCCAGTTGAGGGAAGTCTATTTTGCTATTGACCCTTTTGAACACAACTTAGCTCTGTTCGGGTGAAATGACTACTTTCCTATCCTCACCGACACCTACACTATGAGTTACCACTTCAGGATGCTCAGCTAAGGCGAGGTGGATGATGCGCCGTTCACTAGCAGGCATTGACTCCAAAGTTATAGCACGACGAGTTAATTTAACCTGTTCCGCCAAGTGCAACGCTAATTCCTGAAGTGAACTACGGCGGCGTTCCCTGTACCCACCAACATCGATAGAAAATGGCTGCCAATCCGCTAATCGTCCAGCTACTATAAGTTTAACAATGTACTCCAGAGAGGCTATAGTTTGCCCATGACGTCCAATCAAAATACCCAAATCATCGCCTGTGATATTAAAAGTCACCGGTATTTGGTCAGGCAGAACTTCAACCTCAGCGGTTACCTCTAACAAATCAAGCAACTTATTCAGAATCTCTTTGGCTATCTCAACCAAATCTCCCTCTGGTGGAGGTAAAGGCTTCACCCTGATTACAGCCTCTTCAGCTCCTATACCCAGAATTCCTGACTTCCCTTCATTAACAACCTCTACTTCAAATTGGTCTCGCTTCATCCCAAGTCGCCTTTCCGCTTCCTCCGTCGCTTCCTCAACCGTGCCTGCAGTTATCTCCAGTTCATCCATATCTTAACCCTTCTTCTCAGCAACTCTTCACGGCGTTAATCCACTTTAAGGTCTTTTTGTAATGCCACTCTGCCCTCCGGCTTTAGTTACCACCTGAGTCGAAGCCCCCCGTCTCAAGTAACCCCATCCCGTAATCCAGTACTGAATTACAATGCCAATCACGTTGGAAACTGCCCAAAAAAGAGCCAAACCGCTGGGAAACATCAAGGTAAAGAAAGCAAACATAAATGGCATCATTAACTGCATCATGCTGTTCATTGACTTCTGCCTCGGGTCAGCGGAGGGAGCAGTCACCATTTTCTGTTGTACCCACATTGAGCCACCCACTATAATGGCTAGAATCATGGTGCCGTCAGGTACTCCTAAGTTGAGCCACAGGAAATGGCTATCTAGCGGAAGGGCCCGAGTCACCACCTCCCAGGAATAAAGATGCCGAAATAAATCCAGCAAGCTTTCGGGAGTAGTAGCTAAAGCCCTCATGATAGACTGATAGAGGGCAATCCACACTGGAAATTGAACTAACATTGGCCATAAACAACCCAGCGGATTGACTCCAGCCTCTTTATAAAGCTTCATCATCTCTTGCTGAAGTTTTTGCTGATTTTTGCCATGTTTCTTCTGTAATTCCTGGATTTTAGGCTGCATGCCTTGTAAAGATTTGGTGGAGTTGAGCTGCTTCAAAGTAAGAGGCAAGAGTATCAAACGAACTATGAAGGTGAGCGCAATGATAGCCAGTCCAAAACTGCCCCCTAAAACGCTGGTCAGCGCAATCAACCCATTAAGCATCGGGTTGAGAATAATCGGATTCCAAATCAGGTCAACCATGATTATAAAACCTCTATTCGGTAACCAGAGGAAATTTCTTTACCCCCCCTTGCTCAATATCCAGAGCATATAGACAATTATCCTGACCACGAATGTAAACTATGCCTTCCTGAACACAGGGGGTGGCTTGAACAATCGCATTAATGGTCGGTTTATTATCATTTCCTGGATTCTTAATCCGCTCGCCGATGCCCGTCTCTGGGTTAATGACATACACATTACCTAACTCAGCAGCTACCACTAATGATTCGCCTGCTAAAACTGGAGTGGAAACTATCGGGCTTCCTTTGCCTTTAGGGTCAAAGCTTTTAGTATCAAACTTCCACAATTCTTTGCCATTACCAGCATCAATAGCATAAACCTTACCATCAAGACATCCAGCATAGACAACATTGCTGCTAACCAAAGGAGTTGCCCAAAAGCAATTGCCACCGGTGAAATTCCACAATGTTTCATTGCTTTCTACTTTCACAGCATAGAGGTTGCGGTCGAAGGAACCTACAAATATCACTCCGTTAGACACTGCTGGAGAGGAAACAAATCCTATTTTTGACTCTGAGGCAAAACCCCAGGTTATACTGCCATCCTCAGCCGATAAGGCGTAAAGATGCCCATCAAAGCTACTTACATAAACCTTATCTCCCTCAACATAGGGAGTGGACCACAATTTTTTGGCGAGGACATCCGATTCCCATCTTTGATCACCAAAATCTTTGTCTAACGAATACACCTTGCCATCTGAGCTTGTTACATATATAGCATCCTCGCTTACCACAGGGCTGCCCACAATAGCCCCTATTACCTCGTTTGTCTTGGGATAGAACCATTCATTGTCTCTCATTTGAGGGAAATCCAAGTTTTTGCTTCGGGCTGAGGTGTTTAGCGCGTAGACTTTACCATTATAACCCCCGATAAACACTAGAGCCTCATCCACAGCGGGTGTGCCATATATAGCAACAGAGGCAGATGTTTGACTACAGGACAACCCCCCTCCAGAAGGGGCAGTGATAGGGTACTCCCACTCCCCATCCGCCGGGAAGTGAAGTTGCTGAGTCCGAGCAGAAGCATTTACCGCCATGATCTTGCCATCCATAGAGCCCATGTAGAGGGTACCATTATTAGAGGTAATTCCTGACCATCCTTTTGCTGGCTGAGCTCCACCAGGAACACAGGAAGCCAGGACTAAACCAAAAAGAGAAACCGCGATGAGGAATAATATCTTTGTTTGCTTCACGTCAGTAATCTAGCATTATAATCAAGGCACAGGGTCATATCCCCCTTTAGAGAAAGGATTGCACCGAGCCAATCGCTTAATTGCCAACCAGCTACCTTTAACAAATCCATACCTTTCAATCGCTTCATGAGCATAGTGCGAGCAAGTGGGTTGATAACGGCAGGAATGCGGAGTAACTTCCGATATCGTCGTTTGATATAATTCAATCAAATCGAGGATTACCCGTTTTGTCATCGTCTATCAACAACTGCGCCTGCCCCAATAATCTAGCTACCGAACTTTTCAATTCATGATAACCAGCACCCGCTGCCCCGGGTTGGACAATGAATACTATATCCCATCCCGGCTTTATCACTTGTAGCCGCATTATCTCCCTTAATAAGCGCTTCAACCGATTGCGTATTACCGCGTTGCCCACCTTCTTGCTCACCGAAAGACCATACCTGGTCGAACCTAAGCCCGTGGGCAAAGTTCTCACCACTATCATATCTCCCTTCCATACTCTGCCTTTTTGGTAAACCGAAAAGTAATCTGTCTTCTTCGTTAGAGCCAAGGGCCGTCTCATACAATTAGACCGGGGTCAGCTTCCACCGCCCTTTAAGCCGCCTTCGCTTAAGCACTCTCCGGCCACCTCGAGTAGCCACTCTGGCACGGAAGCCGAGCTTTCTCTTCCTGGAAAGCCTCTTTGGCTGATAAGTTCGTTTAGGCATTTAACTCCTGCGATGTCTTAATTCAGGCAAGCCTACACCGCCTGTTTTCCAGATATGAACCGCGGCATAAGGCAACAAAGCCAAAAAACGAGCCCTCTTTATAGCCCGTGCCAGAGCCCGCTGATGCTTAGCACAAGCCCTGGTTGTGTGCCGTGACCCAATGCTTCCATGGCTAGTGAGATACTGAGATAAGGTAGCCACATCTTTGTAGTCTATGGTTGCCTTTCCAGCGCAGAAAGGACAAACTGCAGGCTTACGGGTGAAGCTTCTTGTTCGTCCTGTTGTAAAATTAGCCAATCTTCTGCTCCTTCAAATTACTCAAAAGGCAAGTCCTCAGGCTGGATTTCACCTTCCTCAGGAACGCCCTCTTCAGGAAGGGGAGCTACAGCTCCTGGCTTACCAAGGAAAACCACTTGATTTGCAGTTACTTCAAGGCTGGTACGCACCTGCCCATCCTGCCCTTCCCAGTTGCGAGCATGCAATCTTCCCTCTACATAAACCTGCTTGCCTTTGGTTACAAATTGATTGCAGGCCTCCGCTTGCTTGCCCCAAACGCTAATTCTAAACCAATCTGTTTCTTCCTTGGTCTCGCCACTAGAAGTGGTGTAACGACGATTAGTAGCCATACGAAAAGAAGTAACCGCTCTACCATTTGGTGTATAGCGCATTTCAGGATCACCCCCCACATTGCCGATAAGTGTTACTTTAGCTAAACTCGCCATCTCTCAACCCTCCCTTGTTACTATAAGATGTCGCAGAATTTCCTCTGAAGCCTTGAGTTCAGCACCAAGTTTCTTCGTCAAATTGGGCTCCAGCTTAAATCGAGTCAAAACATAATTAGCTTCCATGAACTTCTTTATAGGATAAGCTAACTTCCGTATTCCCCATTGTTCAGTTGATTCCACCATCCCACCTTCGTCAGTAATAAACTTACCTACCCGCTCGATAATCTCAGGCAGTCTTTCCGCTTCAACTTCGGGGCTTATTATAGTTACTAGCTCATAATCAGTCATCTCTAACTCTACTATTTCAATCCGTATAGTATATCATACTAGTAGCCATAACTTAATCGTTCAATCAAAGGCGAAGGTAAATTATATTCCAGCATTTTTTGCTGAGTAGCACTTATGTCATAGTTAACCCGATAATGATATACTATTTGAGCTTCCCCATCATAGATGGCATAGCTAGCTCTAGGGTCACCATCACGGGGTTGTCCCACCCCACCAGGATTGATAATCAAGCGCCTGCTTTCAAAGCTTAACTTTATTTCACTGGGAATTTTAGCCACAGAGTAATCTTTTGAACTATCCTGCTGGAAGACTATCGGCTTATGAGAATGACCTACAATGCAAAATTTGGTGTCAAACCGGTTGAAGTTATCCTCAACATCCTTTGTTGATAGCCACCCTGGGTCAAGGTATTCCCAGATTGGATGGCGAGGACTGCCATGAACCAGGGTAAAATCCCCCCTGATTATCTTCTGAGGAAGACCTTGCAAGTAATCCACATCCCCGGCACCCAGTTGCTGCCTCGTCCAAAGGATGGCTTGAGCTGCATAGGGGTTAAAATCCGAGATATCAATTTTACCAATAGCTGCCCAATCATGATTGCCGGCAACACAAATATGCTTGTATTGACGCAAGAGCTCAATACAGGCATGAGGCTCAGGTCCATAGCCCACTACATCACCCAAGCACCAAATCTCATCAGTGCCGCCCTTACTTTCTATATCCTGAAGCACAGCTTGAAAGGCAACTAAATTGCTATGGATATCGGCAAGAATAGCATATTTCACAGCAATAACTCCTTAATGTGCCATCGCGAGCCAAAGACAAAACAACCTCAAGCCCTTCTACGCGATCACGGTGCTTACACACCCCGATGACTATAACATCACAGCCTGGCTTTTGAAATGTTATAATTCAAGTGATGAAGCTATCCGAATTAGGGGAATTTGGCTTAATTGATATTATACAGCGCATCGCTGAAAAATCCCGAAATCCCCGATATGATTCCTGGCGGCAACTTTTAGTCGGCATTGGCGATGACACCGCTGCCTGGCAGAGCGGCGATTATGTTGAGTTGGCCACCACAGATAGCCTGATCCAGGGCACACATTTTGACCTGAATGTTATTAGCTGGAAAGAATTAGGCTGGAAAGCTCTGGCAGTAAACTTGAGCGATATTGCCGCCATGGGCGGCATTCCTGCATACGCTTTACTGTCCCTAGCCTTGCCCGAGGACCTTGAGGTGGAAAATATCACCGATTTTTGTCATGGCTTGGCAGAGCTTGCTAACCAGTTTCAGGTAGCCATAATAGGAGGCAATCTAGCTTCCTCTCCTAATGTGGTTATCACCATCACCATTATAGGTTTCTCTAAAGGTAATCGGATACTCAAACGGTCAACGGCTGTACCTGGAGAACAAATAGCAGTTACCGGCTTTTTAGGTCGCTCGGCAGCGGGACTAAAAATGCTCCAGAAGAAAACAACACTTGACAATGAAACTACCAATATCTTGAGACAAGCGCATCTTCACCCTATGCCAAGAATAAAAGAGGGACAGCTCCTGCTACAGCGGGGAGTCAATACCGCCATAGACATAAGCGATGGGCTCATTGCTGACCTTGACCACATATGCCAGGCTAGCAAAGTTAACGCCCAGATAAAGATAGATAGGGTACCTGTGCATCCTTTGGTTAAAGCCAATTTCCCGGGCTATCAGGAACTGGCTCTAAGCGGAGGCGAGGACTATGAACTGCTGTTCACCGCCGACAAAGTTACTATGGAGAAGGTTAAGCATGTTTTAGATTGTCCGGTGAGCGTAATTGGCGAGATAACCAAGAAAACTCTGCCCACACGGGTGACTCTGATAGATAGCATGGGGAATACCGTCACTCCCAGAAAGGCAGGTTGGGAACATTTCAAAAATGAAGCCCTTAAGAGTAAAGTCGCGTAGTCCAGAGCAAACTCAGCTTTTAGGAAGTCACCTTGGCGAATTAGCACAGCAAGGCGATATCTTTCTCCTCATCGGTGAGCTGGGAACTGGCAAAACCTGCCTCGTTCAGGGCATTGGTAAAGGTCTAGGCATCAAGGAATATCCCTTCAGTCCTTCCTTCGTAATAATCAGGGAATATCAAGGCAATCTCCCCCTATACCATATCGACTTTTACCGCCTTAACCACGTGGCGGAAATCAATGACCTGGGGCTTGAGGAATATCTCTACGGTCATGGAGTTTGTGTGATAGAATGGGCAGAGAAAGCAAGTTCGGCATTACCTGAGAAAAATCTAGTTATATCACTAAATTATGTCCCCGATTCCGAGACAGAACGCTCCATTTATCTCGAACCTAAGGGTGAACGATACCTAAAATTGATGGAAAAACTCAGGTCAAGATTGAACCAGGAGAAATCATGGAACTGGCTATAGACACTTCTTCCAATATTGCCAGCATTGCTTTGTCCCATAAAGGAGAACTTCTATCTGAGCTAACCTGGCAATCAACTTATAACCACACGGTAGAATTGATACCCAATCTAGCTTATCTGCTCAAACAGGCTAAATTACAACCAAGCTCTATTGAAGCAATTATCGTGGCTAAAGGTCCGGGAAGCTTCAATGGCTTGAGAATAGGAATAAGCGTTGCAAAAGGAATGGCTCTCTCCTTGAACATTCCTTTGCTTGGCGTAAGCACATTAGAGACCGAAGCTTATCCCTTCAGTTACAATAAACTCCCGATACGCCCTATCCTTAAAGCAAACCGACAGGAAATTGCCACTGCGCTTTACCAGCAAGAAGATGACCATTGGCGTCGATTGGAAAAAGAACACTTAACCACACTCCAGACTTTATATGCCCAAATTAGCCAAGAAACACTCTTTTGCGGCGAAATCGCCAATGATATGGCAAACGAAATACGACAGAATTTGGGCAAGTTAGCTATAATGCCGCAAAACATCGCCAGATTACCTCGGGCTGGTTACCTTGCTGTTCTGGGTTGGCAAAGGCTTAGTCGGGGAAAACGAGACAACTTGGCGGCACTTCAGCCAATGTATCTCCGCCCTCCCCGGATAACAAAGCCTAAAGGAAGGAGAAAAAATAATGCAAAAACGAAGTCTTGAAGAAGTAGACTACACAGGAGGATTCTGCTTCGCCTGCGGTCAGAATAACCCCATAGGGTTAAAGCTAAAATTTACTTACGATGAAGAGAAAGTTAAGAGCGAATTCACGCCGCAGCAGGTTCATGAAGGGTGGCATGGCTTCACTCACGGCGGCATCCTCTATACTTTGCTTGATGAGGCGAATGCTTACGCCATACTTTGTCATGGGATTAATTGCGTCACAGGCACAAGCGAGGTGAAATTTAGACACCCTGCACCAGTTGGTGAGCTAATCCAAATCTCTGCTCAAGTTACCCAAAAAACACATAGAGCAGCCAAAGCAAAAGCGATGCTAACTCTTAAAGACGGCACAATCGTAGCCGAAAACACTTCTTTGTTTTACATAGTCGGGAAAACAAGAATAACGATTATGTGGGATATGGATGGCGTGCTGGTTGATTCTGCTTCTTTCCATTTTGCTGCCTGGCGAGAAGTCTTTTCCAAAAGGGGAGTAAAATTCAGCGAGGAGGATTTCATCAAGCTTTTTGGCTCTAGAAACGACTTCATGGTTCGTACCATTTTAGGGCAGAACATACTTGAAGAGGACATAAAGAGCATAGTGCAGGAAAAGGAGCTGGAATTCCGCGATAAGATAAAAGGAAAAGTCAAGCCATTACCTGGAGCATCTAAGTTATTAGACATGATGAAGGGGAATTTAAGAATGGCTTTGGTTTCTTCAGCACCGAAGGAAAATATCGATTTAATTATCAGTGAACTTAATATAAAGGAATATTTCGATTGTATAGTCTCAGGTCACGAGGTAGCGAAAAGCAAACCTAGCCCTGAGATATATTCCCTGGCTGCCCAAAAGTTGGAAACCAATCCCAGGAATTGCCTCGTAATTGAAGATTCACCCCTTGGTGTTAAGGGAGCTAAAGCTGCCGGTATGAAATGTTTAGCGGTAAACCGTAGCCATCCTCAACAGCGCATGATTGAAGCCGACGTAGTGGTCAACACCCTGGAGAACATGGACTTACTCTCTCTATTAAAAATCGTATGGGAAAGCTGATATAAAGCGATGTTAGAGGTTTTAACTCAAAAGTTAACCAAAATATTTCACGAACTTGGCGGCAAAGGCAAGCTTAGTGAGAAGGATATCGATACTGCTCTACGAGAAGTGCGATTATCGCTTTTGGAAGCCGACGTGAATTTCAAGGTGGTGAAGGAGTTCCTATCCGTGGTAAGAGAGCGCGCTGTCAGCAGAGAAGTGTCACAAAGTCTAACACCAGCCCAGCAAGTTATCAAAATCGTTTATGAAGAATTAATTGGCATCTTGGGACATGAACCAAGCAAGCTTGCCTCGATTGTTCATCCCCCAGCAATTGCTTTGGTTGTTGGATTGCAAGGCTCTGGCAAAACCACGACGGCAGCCAAGTTGGCTTTTCACCTTAAGAATTTGGGGCAATATCCGCTACTGGTAGCTGCCGATACCCGCCGACCTGCTGCCATTGAACAAATCAAGCTATTAGGCAAACAGCAAAATATCCCTGTGTATAGCCAAGATGCCAGCGCATCGTCAATAACCATTTGTAGCAACGCCTTAAAACAAGCCAAACAAACAGCTACAAACTGGGTGGTCGTTGATACCCAAGGACGACTCCATATCGATGACGCTATGATGCAAGAATTAGCTGACACTAAATCCAAGCTACAGCCATCAGAAGTATTACTTACTGTAGATGCCATGACCGGGCAGGAGGCTGTAAGAGTGGCTCAGGAATTTCACGGTCGAATCGGACTTACCGGGCTTATCTTGACAAAGTTGGATGGCGATGCAAGAGGCGGAGCAGCTCTCTCCATCAGGTTTGTCACCGGAGTGCCCATAAAGTTTCTGGGCACTGGGGAGAAAATAACTGCCCTTGAGCCTTTTTATCCTGACCGTTTTGCATCCCGTGTATTGGGTATGGGAGATGTGCTCAGCTTCATTGAGCACGCTGAAAGGGCCTATAGCCAACAACAAGTCAAGGAACTGGAAAGGAAAATGCGCACCACTAGCTTTGACCTTAATGACCTTCTTGAGCAATTACATCAAATGCGTAAGATAGGACCTTTAACGAGCTTAATTGAGATGTTGCCAGGCTTTTCCAAATTCACTTCTCATATACCCGCGGATGAAGGAGAAAAACGCTTAAGCAAGATAGAGGCAATTATCCTCTCCATGACTACTGAAGAACGGCACAACCCACGGATCATCAACGGTAGTCGAAAGCATCGAATCGCTCAAGGGAGTGGTACTACACCTCAAGACATTAACCAAATGCTTAATCAATTCTACCAGATGCAGAAACTGACCAAATCGCTAGTGCGGGGAAAACCATCCAGTAATATGACCAGTATGTTTGGTATTCCCTTCAAATAGACTCATTCGAGATAATCCCTAAGCTTTCTACTATACTGGGGGTGACGCAGCTTGCGCAAAGCTTTAGCCTCGATTTGGCGAATTCTCTCCCGAGTTACACTAAACACTTTGCCCACCTCCTCCAGTGTTCGAGGATGCCCATCTTTGAGCCCAAACCTGAGCTGGATTACTCTCTTCTCTCGCTCATTGAGCTCATCAAGTACCCTATCTATTTGCTCTTTCAGTAGCTGTTGTGAGGCTACCTCGGTTGGTGCTGGGCTAGCTCGATCTTCAACAAAATCACCAAGCCGACTATCCTCATCTTCGCCTACAGGCGTCTCCAAAGATACAGGCTCATGGTGAAACAAATCTATGATTTCTTCTACTCTTTCAGGAGTTAAATTTAGAGAATCAGCAATTTCCTTATAGCTTGGTTCATGCCCGTATTCTTGGGTTAGTTGGCGGGTTGTTCGCAACAGCTTATTGATTGTCTCCACCATGTGTACCGGGATGCGGATAGTACGGGATTGATCAGCTATAGCTCTAGTTATTCCTTGCCTGATCCACCAAGTAGCATAAGTGCTAAATTTGTAACCCTTTCTGTACTGAAACTTCTCTACAGCCCTCATAAGGCCGATGTTCCCTTCTTGAATGAGGTCAAGAAAGGACATACCGTGTCCAATATACTTCTTGGCAATGCTGACCACCAACCTCAAATTAGCTTCGATAAGGTGCTTTTCCGCCCGCTCAGCTTCTTTCTTCACTTCATCAAAGTGAGCCTTGAACTGACCGGCGTCACGCTTGAGATGGGAGATAAACTTCTCATCAGTCAGCAGAGCTTTTATCCCTTTAAAAGTAATCCTCTTCCCAATTACTGCCAGCGATTGTGGCGGTAGAAGGGAACTGCTTAACGAAAGTTCCACTATGCCTTCTACTGCTGAAGCTCTCTTACCCGTCTCTTGAGCAACCGCCTCCGCTAACCCCGGGTCAATTTCATCATCAATGGCAGCACGAAATTTAGGGTCGGTTATCCTTCGTATCACATTATCTGAATAATTAATGCCTGCATGCTTTCCAACAACCTTGACAACGGGGTAAGCTCGGGATAACCGAGAAAGCAAGTGAAGCACCGTATCAACTTCCGAGGGGTATCGTCCCTGCTTATCAAAATAACTATCCTCAAATTTAACTAAGTATCTGCCTCGCTCTATCAGCCTTGCTAGGGTTTTTTCCTCAGCAGCTTTTAGTAGCTTTACCCTACCGATTTCGTGAAGATACATACGGGTTGAATCATCAATTATTTCATGCTCTTCTAAACCTATCTCCGCCCTAGCCCCTTGGGGGACTACTACAACAGCATTCTCTTCAGTTTCCTCCTCAGTAGCAACTGACTCTTCTTCCTCCCCTTCATCCTCATTATTTGCATTAGTCACTTCGTTCTTACCAGAATCCATAAATTAACCTCACCTTGTTTTTCCTGCTTTCGACTGTTTGATGAGAATTTCTCTGATTCTTTGACTGGAGGCTATTCCCTGCTGTTCCAATTTGGCAAGCTCAGCATCAATACCTTGCGTCTCCCTCTCAAGATTAAGTATTGCTTCCTTCCTAGCTTCTAAATTTCTGGAATACCTCTCCTGCAACCGGAGAACACAATCAGTCAGTTCACGCTGCCTATCAGCTTTTTGAGCCTCAGGCGGAAAAGTTTTATTCAATAAATAGTTTATATGTTCTAATAGGTTCGTGTCAAGTTTCTCTTTGAGTTCAGAAATGCTTTGAGATTGTTGCCACTTATTAAACAGTTCGCGATTCTCTGTGTGTATGAAAAACTCCGATGTTACTTCCTGCACCACGTCATGATATTCAGGATGCTGAAACAATAATGCTAGACAAGTTTCCTCGATCGGACTTGATGCGAGTTGACTGAAAAGACGCGAGTGACTCTCTGCAGTCAATTGCTTGCTTTTCGTGACACGCATCTTCTTCAACGCTGCCCTCAATGTGGAGCTATCCAATTTCAACAGATGTGCCAGCTTTTGTACATATTGAGCTTGCCTTATAGGATCCTTTACTTCATAAAGCAAAGGTAATAACTTCTGTATTGCCAACGATTTGTCTTCAGCTTTGTTGAAATCGACTTTGCTTACCACTGTCTCAAGAGCAAATTCCAATATGGGCAACGCTTGAGTTACCATGCCCGGCCAAAGCTTTGGGGTTTCAATTATTACTTCAGCAGGGTCTTTACCTGAGGGCAAAGGAATAACCTTTATTTCAGCGGCAAGCATACCTTCGCATCTAACCAACCCCGACCATAGTGGCACCGGAATCACTTTTCTATCCAAAGAACGAGCCAGTATCTCCCCACTCCGCAAGGTAGCTTCCTCACCAGCCACGTCCGCATCGAGGGCTAAAGTTATATTCTTGGTTAGCCTTTTAAGGATATTCACCTGCTTCTCGGTTAAAGCAATTCCCATGGAGGCAACTACGTTTTGCCAACCATTTTGATGAGCTGCGAGGACATCCATATAACCTTCCACAATTATGGCTAAATCTTCCTTTCTAATAATGGCTTTAGCTTTATCAATTCCATAAAAGTTACTTCCCTTATCAAAAAGCACTGTCTGCGGGGAGTTGGTGTACTTAGGTTGAGAGTCATCCAATACTCTGGCACCAAAACCAATAACACGACCCTTAGTATCCCGTATGGGAAACATCAACCGATTGCGAAACCTATCATAGCTTCCCCCACCTTCTTTCTCTATTATCAAACCGATATCCACCAGGGTTTTTTGTTCATAACCCTTATTGATTAAAAAACCTTTACCTGCCTCCCAATCATCGGGACTAAAACCAAGCTGAAACTTCCTGATGGTCTCGAGAGTGATTCCCCTGCTATTAAGATAACTTCTGGCTCTCTCGCCTGCCGTGGTATTAAGTAATAAGTGATGATAGTACTCACTTATAAGCTCATTAATCTCAAATAATCTCTCTGTTTCCTTATCCTTAACCTTCTCTGCTTCTGTAGGTTCACTTAAAACTATACCAGCCCTTTGAGCCAGAAGACGAAGAGCCAGACCAAAATCGACTCCTTCCTTTTTCATAATGAATGCGAAAACATCGCCCCCGGTATTACAGGCGCCAAAACAATGCCAGGTTTGTTGATCTGGGAAAACGAAAAAGGAAGGATTTTTTTCGCTGTGAAATGGACATAATGCCTTAAAATTACGCCCCGCTTTCCGCAAAGGCACGTAATCAGAGATTACTTCTACAATGTCTACCCTTTGTTTTACATCGTTGATCACGCTCATCGGGATATTTCCTCAGCCAGGCGTGATGCATATTGGTCAGTCATCCCAGCAATATAATCAGCGACTTTGCGCTCTTTGCGATCATTCAATAGGGCAAATTCTCGAGGCAGTCTGTCCTCATGTCTCAGAAAATAAGAATACAGTAGCTGCATCGCTTTCTTTGCCTTCTTAGCCCCGTCACTCTCTAAACTAGGGTGATATACTTTATCAAACAAGAACTGGCGCAATTCACTGGTAGCCTGAAGCACACTCAGATTCATGCCTATACATGGTTCCCCTACCCCACCTTTCCCACTGACTACCCAGGAATAGCTTACAATATCAGAAATCAATGTGTTGATTCGCTGCGAACGCCTAGTACCTAGAATAGCTATCGCTGAATTAGGCAGATCGTTTTCAGTAACAAGACCAGCCCTTATAGCATCATCAATGTCATGGTTAATATAAGCTATCACATCAGCCATCTTGCACACCTGACCCTCCATAGTGCCAACATCTGTCCATCCTTCCCCTAGAATATCAATTTGACCTTTAGAATGATTAAGAATGCCATCTCTTACTTCCCAACAAAGATTGAGCCCATGCCCATCATTCTCCAGCAAATCAATTACTCGCAGACTCTGTTCATTGTGCTTGAACCCTTCAGGGCATAGTTCATCTAAAATTTGCTCACCTATATGACCAAAAGGGGTATGCCCTAAATCATGTCCCAAGGCAATGGCTTCAGTTAAATCTTCGTTCAAATTCAAAGCCCGTGATATAGTCCTAGCAATTTGAGAAACTTCCAGGGTATGAGTTAGCCTAGTTACATAGTGGTCTCCTAGGGGAGCGATAAACACTTGTGTCTTATGCTTAAGCCGTCGAAAGGCCTTGGAATAGATGATGCGGTCTCGGTCACGCTGAAAGCAAGTCCTTATCGGACATGGTTCCTCCCACCTCATCCTGCCACGACTATCCCTACTTTTAGCGGCATAAGATGAAAGAGCTTCTTCTTTCCGCTCTGTTTGCTCCCGTATACCAAACTCGTTGACCATTGAGATATAATGTTCATAACAAGTTGAACTAAGAACTCTTATTTTTCAACTGCACTGATATGCTCTTTCCTCCCTACCTCCTGGTCTTCACCTTCTTCTCCGCCTCCGCTACATCCAACCTTGTTTTCAACACCACATCCGGGTTCAAGGACATTGAATCTATCCCACACTCAACCAAGAACTCAGCAAATTCAGGGAAATCGCTAGGTGCTTGACCACATATCCCTATCTTTCTTCTCGGTTTGTGTTTATGCGCAGCCTCTATGACTTGCTTCACAAGTCTTTTCACCGCTTCATTTCTCTCATCAAATATATGAGAAACAAATTCAGAATCTCTATCCAAACCGAGTGTTAATTGAGTTAGGTCATTCGACCCTATGCTGAATCCATCAAACACATCTGCAAATTCCTCAGCTAAAACCACATTAGATGGTATTTCACACATCACATATACTTCTAATCCATTCTCCCCTTGTTTTAGACCGAACTCCTCCATTGCAATTATCACTTTCCTCCCCTCTTCTGGCGTTCTACAAAAAGGAACCATCACCTTGACATTAGAAAATCCCATCTCATCTCTCACCTTCTTTATCGCCTTGCATTCTAAGCCAAAAGCAGGCTTAAACTTTTCATCATAATAACGCGAGGCACCCCTCCAACCTATCATCGGATTACTTTCTTCCGGCTCGTAAAGATACCCCCCGATTAAATTGGCATACTCGTTCGTTTTAAAGTCAGAAAAACGAACGATAACATCATTAGGGTAAAACGCCGCCGCTATCTTTGCTATCCCCATCGCTAAATTGTCAATGAAGAACTGTGTCTTATCCCGGTACGATACGCTTCTCTTATCTATCTCCTCAACTACTTTTGCTATCTTCCTATCCTTATTTGCTTCCTTCTTCAACTTACCGTATCCTATCAGCGCCATTGGATGTATACCGATGTAGGAATTGATGATGAACTCCTCCCTGGCTAATCCTACACCATCATTTGGAATTCGCCCCTGAATAAACGCTCCCCCGGGAATGCCAAAATTCACCATTATCTGGGTGCGAGGTCTCGGAAGGTTAGATAATGCCACCTCATCAATCCGATATTTCAACTTTCCTTCATATATTCTACCTTCGCCCCTGGAACAGTCTACCGTAACTTCGCTGCCATTTCTTAAGATCCTAGAGCCATCACCGGTGCCGATTACACAAGGTACTCCAAGCTCACGGCTGACTATGGCAGCGTGGCACGTTCTCCCACCTTTATTCGTCACTATGGCACCAGCCACTTTCATTATTGGTTCCCAGTCAGGGTCAGTCATATCAGTAACTAAAACTTGACCGCTCTTGAATTTAGAGATTTCACGAGGGTCTTTTATCACGGTTACCTCACCTTGCCCTATTTTCGTACCAACCGCTTCCCCCTCAAGTAGCAACCTTCCTTCTTCCTCAAGCACATAAGTCTTGAGCATGGCTAAATCTCTTTGTGAATGCACTGTCTCCGGTCTCGCCTGGACGATGAAAAGTTCACCAGTTAGCCCATCCTTTGCCCATTCAATATCCACCGGCAGACCGTAATGTTCCTCTATAATGCAAGTCCACCTGGCAAGAGCGAGCACTTCATCATCATTCAACGCAAATTCCCTTCGGTCTTGTGGGGTAACTTCCTTTTGCTCAGTTCCTATCCCGTCTTCCTTGTAAATCAATTTCTTTTCTTTTGTCCCCAGTTTCTTTTCCACGATGGGGCTGAATCCCTTTTTTAAAGCGGGCTTGAAAACATAAAACTGGTCTGGATTCACAATCCCTTGCACCACATTCTCTCCCAAGCCATATGCGCTGGTGATGTAAACCACATCCTTGAACCCTGATTCAGTGTCTATGGAAAATATAACTCCAGAGCATGCTAAGTCGGAGCGAACCATCTTTTGCACGCCAACCGATAGAAAAACCTTTAGATGCTCAAACCCCTTATCAACCCGGTAGGATGTTGCTCTATCGGTAAATAAAGATGCAAAGCATTCCATAACCTTCCTTATCAGTTCCTCTTCCCCCCGCACATTTAGATAGCTTGTTTGCTGCCCAGCAAATGAAGCTGTAGGCAAGTCCTCCGCAGTAGCACTGCTTCTTACCGCAACATCAACATCCTTACCGTATCTTCGCTCCATCTCCCTGTAAGCAAGCCTTATCTCTCCCTCCAGTTCTTTAGGACAAGGCGCGGTTTTTATTAGATTTCTTACCTCTTTGCTCCTTCGTGACAAATTTTCCATGTCATGTGTATCCAAACCTGCTAGAGCGTCTTTGATTTTTTCTACTATGCCTGCTTTTTCAATCACATGCCTATACGCTTCAGCAGTGATAGCAAACCCAGAGGGAACGTTCACACCATTCTTGCCCAGATTCCTTATCATCTCCCCAAGAGAGGCGTTTTTGCCACCCACCAAAGCCACATCACCAGCGCCGATTTCCTCAAACCACTTTATAAACTTCATCGGGTGCTCAACAGACTATTTCAAAAATAAGCATTAGTTCCGCAGCCTCACTTACATCCGACAAGCCAAAACAATACTTCTTTCACAGGTAGTGAACTGAATATTTCAATATATCACATTTAACCATATTTCGGCAACCTAATTGAGCCAGGCATGGAACCAACCACGTAAACGAGTACAATCCCTTGACTGTAAGCAAGGGGCAGATTATAATCTTCTTATAGGCAACTGTTGCATATCGTGAGTAAGTATGGCTACTGGATTTGAAAGATTCTCCGAAAGTGCTCGTAAGGTATTGACACGAGCTCAAGGCGCGGCACAGCGCCTAGGCCACAACTATATTGACACTGAGCACTTATTGCTCGGGCTAGCACAGCAAGAATCAGGAGTAGCCTCCAAAGTTTTAGCCAATTTAGGAATTCCTGCAAATAAGGTGCAACCAGCGGTGGAGTTTCTGATTGGAAAGGGGCAGAAACCAAGCACTACTGACGAGGTGGGGCTTGCTCCTCGGGCAAAGAAGGTCATCGAATTCGCTATTGATGAGGCACGTCGCTTTAATGCTACCTATATAGGTGCTGAACACATTTTGCTGGGATTATTACGAGAGAAGGAAGGGATAGCTTATACTGTTCTAGAAAACTTGGGCGTTACGCTGGAAAAGGCACGAGAGGAGGTTAGTCGGGTCATCAAGTATGAAACAACGCATGCCCGAACTCTTGGCCGCAGCACCTCACGCACACCAATGCTAGACCAACTTGGAACAGATTTAACCGCTTTAGCTAAGGCAGATAAACTTGACCCTATTATTGGGCGTAATACAGAAATTGAAAGGGCGATTCAGATATTGAGCCGCCGCACTAAGAATAATCCTGCCCTCATCGGCGAACCAGGCGTTGGTAAAACAGCTATAGTTGAAGGATTAGCCCAGCGTATAGTAAAGGGAGAGGTTCCTGAAGCACTACAGGGCAAAAGGATAGTTGCTCTAGATATAGGTGCTTTAGTGGCTGGGACAAAGTATCGCGGTGAATTTGAGGAAAGACTTAAAAGGATTATTGAAGAGGAGAAAGCTTCGGGGAATTGTATACTATTCATCGATGAAATGCAGACAATCGTTGGTGCTGGAGCTGCTGAAGGTGCCGTGGATGCCGCTAATATTTTAAAACCTTCGTTGTCGCGGGGTGAGATACAATGTATTGGTGCCACCACCTTGAATGATTATCGCAAGTATGTCGAGAAAGATGCTGCGTTGGAGCGACGTTTTCAACCCATCCTGGTGGCTGAACCTACTAAGGAAGAAACTCTGGAAATCCTGCGAGGAATTAAGTATCGCTATGAGCAATTTCATCGCCTAGCCATTAGCGATGAAGCGCTGCAGGCAGCTACATCCCTAGCTACACGGTATATCGCTGACCGTTATCTACCCGATAAAGCTATCGATTTGATAGATGAAGCTAGCTCCAGAGTGCGTATCAAACGAGGTAATGCACCAGTTAGTTTAACCGAGGCAAAACAGGCTCTGGAAAGTATACGCAAGGAAAAAGAGGCTGCTGTCGCTGCCCTTCAATATGAATATTCCAGTGAACTGCATGAGCGAGAGCTACAGCTTGTTCAAAAAATCGAAGCTCTGGAAAAGGAATGGCAATCAAAGCAAGAACTAGATAAACCTATAGTGGCAGAAGAGGATATCGCTGAAACAGCTAGTATGTGGACTGGAATACCAGTGGTGAAGTTAACCACTGATGAAACTAGCCGCCTTCTCCATATGGAAGAAGCTTTGCACCGCCGTATCATTGGTCAGGACGAAGCGATAAAAATTATCGCCAAAGCGGTAAGGAGAGCCCGCGCTGGATTGAAAGACCCCAGACGCCCAATAGGAGCCTTCATATTCCTTGGCCCTACCGGCGTTGGCAAAACTGAGTTAGCAAGGGCTCTAGCAGAATTTATGTTCGGTAGCGAGGATACATTAATCAGGCTTGATATGTCAGAATTCATGGAGCGTCATACTGTGGCTCGCTTGGTTGGTTCACCGCCAGGATACATCGGCTATGAGGAAGGCGGGCAGTTAACCGAGGCAGTGCGGCGGAAATCTTACTGCTGTATCCTCCTCGATGAGATTGAGAAGGCACATTATGACGTGTTTAATATACTACTCCAAATTTTCGATGATGGTCATTTAGCTGATGCCAAGGGACGCCGTGTGGATTTCCGTAATAGCATCATAATCATGACTAGCAATATTGGAGCTGAGCTAATAAAACGCAATATGAGCATTGGCTTTGATATTCATGGTGATAGTGATAAGCAAATCGAATACGAGAAGATGAAGGGAAAGGTGCTTGGAGAGGTGAAGAAAACCTTTCGCCCCGAGTTTCTCAACCGTATTGATGCCACTGTGGTTTTCCACGGCCTGACTAAAGAACATATCCGAAAGATCGTTGAGTTAATGATCAGCCAGACCATTGATTCGGTCAAGGAAAAAAACATAACTTTAGAGATTACCGAAGCTGCCAAAGACCTCCTCGGTGACAAAGGCTATGATCCTGTTTTTGGAGCACGTCCATTGCGTCGTACAATCCAGGAAATGGTGGAAAATGAACTCTCCGAGGCTTTGCTACACGGCGATTTCCTCCCCGGAGACACCGTTGTGGTAGATCGTGAAGATGAGAGAATCGTGATACGTGCGCTGGTCAAGGAAGGCACATAACAGTGCCCCAAGAGATAATTGAAGCACCAATACCAGGTAAAATTCTAAGCGTCGGCGTTACTCAAGGCAATTCAGTGAATGAAGGCGATACAATTTGCGTTATAGAAGCGATGAAGATGGAAAACCCAATATTAGCCCCCGTGAAAGGGTCTATTACGAAGGTAGGGGTTTCACCCAATCAAGTAGTTAAAATAGGCCAATTGATAGCTATCATCGAGTACTAATAAAAATCAGTTCCTGTGAAAGGGTCTATTACAGAGGTGGGGGTTTCGCCCAATCAAGTAGTTAAAATAGGCCAATTGATAGCTATCATCGAGTACGAATGAAAATCAGTCCCTGTGAAAGGGTCTATTACAGAGGTGGGGGGTTCCCCAAATCAAGTAGTTAGAACAGGCCAACTGATAGCTATCATCGAGTATTAGAAAACCAGTTAAACAAGGAGGACAAAAATGGCCGCTAAAATGTGGTATGCAGATCCCGTAATGCAGACAATGTTGTCCACAATGGGGAGCGAAGCTATTAAGGAAATCTATGGACACTTTTTTTCACCGAGGGCGATCTTTACCGGGAAAATAGGGGCAACGGCATTATCAATGCTTGTCGCCTTTATGCGTGAAAGGAGAAAGGCGTTCATTTTAAGCGACACTGTCGTGGAAAGACACGCCAGAAGTGTGGCTAAAGATTTCGAAGAAGCCGGCTTTCAGACAACGATTTGGAACGAGGCTGCTCCAGAACCCCCGATAACCCTGGCGGAAAAGTGTGCCGATGCGATGACAAAATTCGAACCTGACCTCATCGTTGCGGTGGGGGGTGGCTCCACAATGGACCTGGCCAAAGCCGCATGGATACTCTACGAGTTACCGGGTTACGACCTGAGGGCGGTAACCCCTTTAATTCCTATGGGATTAAGGAAAAAGGCACTACTGGTAGCATATCCAACAACGAGTGGTACCGGTTCGGAAGTCACCTGGGCTTCCGTGTTGACAGATGATTCCGTGAGCCCGCCTGTAAAGATCGAGGTTTCCTCAGCGGAAATAGTTCCAGACTTCGCAGTTCTAGTTCCAGAATTCACCGTTGGAATGCCACCCAGAATAACCGCAGGTACAGGCCTAGATGCTTTAGCACATTCAGTTGATAGCTTCTTGACCTGTTATGATACTGATATCTGCGATGCCCTGGCAATAAAATCTATAGAATTAATATTCAAGTTCTTGCCTCGAGCATATAAAACACCCGACGATATGGAAGCAAGATACCGCATGCAACTGGCAGCAACGATAGCTGGACTTGCATTTGGAAATAGCCAAGCGGCACTGACGCATAGCCTGGGGCATGCAGTAGGAAAGGTATTTGGCATCCACCATGGAATAGCAGTGAGTATTTTCATACCTTATTCAATACAATATTATTCCAGAGCAAGCAATAAGTATGTGCAATTAGCCAGGAAAATTGGGATTGAGGCAAAAGATGATGCGGAATGCCTTCAAAAACTCGTTGACAGGTTCAAGCAATTTCTTTCGAGCTTTAAGGTGCCCTACGCCTTAAAGGAGCACGGAATTACCAAGGAGAGATGGCAGAAAAACCTTGACGCTGTCGCCAGGTATGCCTCGGAAGACGCATGTACACCGGCAAGCCCAAGACCTACCTCCGTCATTGACATCAGGAAAATGCTTGAGTATGCCTATGAAGGGAAAGATATCGACTTTTGAAAGGAGGGATTGAAATGTACGGCTATCATGGAAAGATCTTGCAGGTTGATTTAAGCACTCGACAGACAAAGGATATAGCGCTAAAAGAAGAGGATTTGAGGAAATTCATAGGTGGGGCCGGGCTTTCAGCGAAACTGCTATACCCGACGATGCGCAAAAACCTCGACCCATTGGGCCCAGAAAATCCCCTCATCTTCATCACAGGACCGTTCACGGGGACAGCAGTCCCATCCACAGGCCGACATACCATTTGTGCCAAATCACCACTTACCGGTGTATGGGGAGAATCGAGCGCCGGGGGGTTCTTCGGAGTTTCACTGAAATCCACGGGTTACGATGGCGTCATGATAGTAGGGCGTTCCGATAAGCCTGTTTACCTCCTGATGCACGATGGGACTGCGGAAATAAAAGATGCCTCCCATTTATGGGGAAAGGGATTTTATCAAACAAAAGATATTTTGAAGAAAGAAGTGGGGGAGAAGAGGGCAAGGATATCTGCTATTGGGCAAGGTGGCGAAAACCTCACTAAGTATGCTGCCATAATGAATGACGATGGGAGGGCAGCGGGAAGATGCGGATTAGGAGCTGTCATGGGCGCTAAAAAGCTAAAGGCAATCGTTACATATGGGGATAGAAGACCAAGCGTGGCAAGTTCAGACAAACTTAAGGAGAATATAAAAGCGGCTTTGGTTGTGCCGATAACAGACCTGACTGCCTTATCTACCAGAGAAATGTTTCGAGAGTTCGGGACGATAGGGTATCTCGACATGGCGATGTATCTATCAGATGCCCCTGCGAAGTATTTTTCTAAATCTGTCTTTCCCGTTGAGGAGATAGACGGGAAGGCATTAAAGCAGAATTATTATGTAAAATCAGTTGCCTGTTATGGCTGTCCTGTAGGCTGTGGGAGATTAACAGAATACGGCAAGCATGGAATAGATAAGGTGGATGGCCCCGAGTATGAAAGCGCTGCCGCACTCGGCCCATGCTGCATGAACTTCGACTTAGACTCCATTATCTACGCAAGTCACCTATGCGATGACTATGGAATTGATACAATATCAGCAGGAGTCTCAATAGCATTCGCAATGTATCTATATGAGAAAGGTGTGCTCACGAAAGATAAGACCGGGATGGAAATAAAGTGGGGAGATAGTAAGGCTATTGTTAGCCTTGTTGAAAAAATCGCAAAAAGAGAAGGGGTAGGAGACATCTTAGCTGAGGGAGTGAAAAGGATGGCGGAGAAATTTGGTGTCTCACAAGATGAGGCAGCGCACGTAAAGGGGTTAGAAATTCCAATGCATGACCCCAGAGCCTTTTTCGGAGATGCTGTGGATTACGCCACCTCACCTCGCGGCGCATGTCACACGAAGGGAGATTACTATATGGTTGATATGGGGCGGGGGGTCCTTGATGCCGACATTATACCCGGAGACAGATTTGAATCCTCTGAGAGCAAAGGCGCTATGGTTGCCAGATACCAGAATTTGAGGGACTTGTTCAACTCGCTTCCATTGTGTATCTTGTCATCCATAATATCGCCTGAACATGTAGCAGGATTATTAAACGCAGTTACCGGGTGGGATTTCAATCCTGATTCCCTTATGATGGCAGGAGAGCGAAGTTTCAATGTAAAACGTATGATTAATATCAAGCTTGGTATCACCAAGGAGGATGACAAGCTCCCAAAGATAGCCATCACACCGCTGTCAGAAGGAACATCACAGGGCAAACAGCCAGACATGGAAATTTTAATGCGAGGACATTACAAAGAGCGAGAATGGGACATAAAGACAGCTAAGCCAACGAAGGAAAAATTGCAACAGCTTGGACTTTCTGAGATGATAAAGGAGATATAAATTCATATTCACAGCATATTAATCGACTAGCTTGAAATCTAGTAATCGTGGCAAATTAAAATCCAAAACTGTTTTCGTCTGCCAGCAATGTGGCAAGGAAAGCCCTAAATGGTTAGGCCGCTGTCCCGATTGTGGCGCATGGAATAGCTTTGTAGAAACAACAGTCAGCCCATATCGTGCCGCTTACAGTAGGCCTGCGCTTAAGGCGAATAAACCCCAGGAACTCTCCACAGTGGAGAGGAGCACGCTTTCCCGCCTCAGCGTCGGTTTCTCTGAGATAAACCGTGTTCTGGGAGACGGCTTAGTGCCTGGCTCTGTAGTGCTCATCGCCGGAGAACCAGGAGTAGGCAAGTCAACACTATTACTTCAAGCTTCAGCAATGATAGCTAAGGACAAAAGGCCGACATGTTATATCTCCGGGGAGGAATCTGTTAATCAAGTTAAACTCAGGGCTGAGCGGTTAAACATAGATGGTGAAGGGCTTTTCTTTCTGTCTGAAGCCGATATGGCTATTATCATGGAGCACTTGGATGAAATTTCACCCAAACTGGTGGTCATTGACTCCATCCAAACTATGTATCTGGAAGATATCTCGGGGATGCCTGGTAGTATCTCCCAGGTGCGTGAATGCGCATCGCGGATAATGAGGTGGGCAAAGGAAAATAATGTGCCTGTATTGCTTACTGGTCATGTGACCAAGGATGGTTCTATCGCTGGTCCTGGAACGTTGGAACATATAGTCGATGTAGTGCTTTATTTCGAAGGTGAGCCTTTCAGCAGCTACCGTATGCTGCGAGGTATTAAGAATCGCTTCGGCTCCACTAATGAGGTTGGACTTTTCGAAATGGGCAACAGTGGGTTAGTGGAAGTAGATAACCCGTCTCAAGCTTTGTTATCCAGGCACACCGATGCCATGGTCGGCTCAGTAGTAGTGCCCACCCTTGAAGGGAGCCGCCCCTTGCTCGTGGAGCTACAAGCTTTAACTACACCAAATAATTTTGGCCCGCCAAGACGTATCGCCAACGGCGTTGACTTTAACCGCCTGCTTCTAATTATCGCTGTGCTCACTAAACGTGCTGGACTAAGACTTTTTAACCAGGATGTTATCGTCAACGTCACCGGTGGATTAAGGCTCAATGAGCCAGCGATCGACCTTGGAATTGCCTTAGCTATTGCTTCTAGCTTTAGCGACCGTGTCCCAATTTCAGGCTCAGCTGTGTTCGGCGAAATAGGGCTAAACGGAGAGCTTAGAACTGTACCGCAGGTAGAAAGACGAATCGCTGAAGCAGCTAGACTGGGCCTTAAAACTTGCCTCCTCCCTAAACTTAGTTCTGTCATTGCGAGCACAGCGAAGCAATCTCCTGACTATGCCAACATCCAGTTAATTGAAGCTAACTCTCTAGGCCAGGCCCTTCGATTAGGGCTTACCAGGAAAATCAACAGGGAAACGATCAATGGTGAATAAAGCCCCCGAATTGGGAGTCATTATAGCCGCTGCAGGCGACAGCCAGAGAATGGGTAACCTCAATAAAATCTTTGCCACCTTGGGAAACAAACCTTTGTTAGCTTGGTCGGTGGATACCTGCCAAAAATGCCACTTGATTGACCAGATAGTTATTGCGCTGAGAAGCGATGATCTGGAATTAGGACAAGAATTGGCCAGAGAAAGAGAATGGACTAAGGTCACTGACATATATCCTGGTGGTCCATTACGTCAAGATTCCGTAAAGCGAGGCCTGCATAAGTTAGTAAATTGCACCTGGGTCATGATCCATGATGGAGCACGTCCTTTCCTGACTCTGAATCTAATCAAAAAGGGATTGGAGGCGGTGAAGGAAACCGGAGCAGCTATAGCTGCGGTGCCGGTTAACGAAACGATTAAACTTGCCAATGACGCTGAAATAATTGAAAAAACTCTCCAGCGTAGCAAACTATGGGTAGCACAAACCCCACAGATGTTCAAATTTGAGATAATAACAAAAGCCTACGAAGCACTCAACGTGGAAGTGACTGATGATGCTGCTGCCGTTGAGCTTCTTGGCTATAAGGTAAAACTTTACCTTGGCACCTACCAGAATATAAAGATAACCACCCCTGCCGATCTATCTTTAGCGGAGATTATCGCTCAGAAGCTCTAAACCTTGCCCATACTGGTGTTAAAAAGCAGAATCCAACAAAATAGCAGCCTGCTGGGTTTATAGACCTCCCCTGCATGGGCGCAAACGTTAGTGAACACTCTTATTCATCATGCTCTGTGTGGGTTAAATCAAACTGGGGGAAACTGATGCCACATTCCCGGTTTCTTGGCTGCTATTACCAGCGCTGCTATCCCTAATGCTACCAATAGCGCCCCCGCGAGAATCTGGGAATTGATGAAACGGTAGATTCCGAAGCCTACAAAAGTTAAAGAGGCCAATATACTAGCTATACGAGTTATACGTATGGTTGTTGCACTTCTCACTATTACTAAGAAGTAGGCTACAATCCACAAGAGTCCTAGGACAAGCGATAGCTCTTGAGTGAAACCTTTCATATAAAATAGGCTACCAACCAAACTGAATGCAAAACCTATAATGGATGCAAAGAAAACCAAAAGTAAAACCACTTTTACTACCTTTGGTTTACCGAAAACGGTTCTTAAAGGCTGAATAAAAATTGATAACCAGAGAACTACAGACAACCCCAAGAAAAACCAAGACAGGACCTCTTGTAGAGTCTGTAACTGACCGATTGTCCTTAATGACAACCAAAACGTGAAGAATAATATCCCCCATACCAAAGGATTGAATTTGGTATTATCGTCGTTCTTCATGTTACCTCCTTATCTAAATTGCAGGACATAGCGGTTTATCAGATAGCAACTGATAGATAGTTTATTTTGTCTTCCAGTATAATATTTTGATATATTGTATATTATTGTGTTATAATAAATCAATAATTGTTGTGGAGGGGGTATTTTAAATGGCCAAAATTCAAATCGACCTCTCAAAGGAAGAGGATAAAATCGTTGAAGTCTATAAACTTGTGCATGACCTGAAAACCAAGCAGGAAGCAATTAAACAGATGATAAGATATTTCGAAGCCGACATCAGGCCCAAAAAAATTAACGAAAAAGATTACTTTTCAGTTTAGGAGGTCTAACATGCCGACATCAGCAATAATCTGGCTAATCGTTGGTACAATTCTAGTGGTAGCACTTGTTTTTTCCGTCAGGGCGTGGATAAGCATATACAACAAGTTTCAGTACTGGATTAACAGAGCCAAAAGGAACTTTGCAGATGTTGATGTGATTATGCAGGAGAGGCTTGATAACATTCACGCACTAGCCCAGATAGCCAAGAAATACGATATCCACGAATATAAGGCTCTGAAGGATGTTATTGAAGCCAGAAGTAGGTGGACAAAAGAGGCAGATTTAAATGAAAAGGTTAGGCTCGCGTCGGAAGCAGAAAACAATTACCTGAAACTTCAGGCTATATTTGAGAAATACCCCGACCTCAAGGCCGACAAGATGCATATATCACTTATGGAAAGGGATTCACGTGTAGAGAGAAGACTCCGCAAGACCAGACTGGAATACAATCGGGTTGCTCAGCAATATAACGAGAAGACAAAGATATTTCCGAGAAATATCGTAGCAAGAGTACACAGTTTTAACGAGTTGGACTATCTCACCTTCGAAGGACAGGAAGCGTATGAAGCAAAGGAGATCTTTGAAGACTAGTTCTCTTTACCAAAAAGTCTAGGGCTACTTATGATGGGAAAGATAGAGTTCGTTGTCTGAAGCAAAGAAACGTCGAAGAGGGACAGCAATAGTTGAGATAGAACAAGGAATTCTCGTTACTGCGGGCAGGAGCAAGGTCTTTTTGCTACCTGGTGGCGGAGCCGACAAGGGTGAGACTAGAATTAAAGCTGCTATGCGGGAACTAAGAGAAGAGACCGGATTAAAACCGTATTATGCGAAATATCTATTCAGGCACGTTGGGAAGGTGCATAAATCGCATGGGCATGGTTACTTCCAGGATCACCATACTGTTTGTCTGGTCAAAGCAACAGGCATACCGAGGCCGCACCATGAAGTTAAATACGTCGCCTATTACAAACCAGGCTCTACAGTACGTATTTCAGGTGTAACCAGAGAAATAATTGAGAAGTATTATGGCTATAAGAAACGCAGCAAGATAAAACAGAGACAACTGAGTATCGTGAACAAGATTCTAGAATGGTTCACCTAATAAGAATTAGGGGTGAAACATGGGATTATTTGATATCTTCAAAAGAAAACGGATAGGGTATAGACGAGCCAGGAATATGGAAATGAAATTTTTGTATGAATGTCCTCAGTGTTCCAAGGGAAAAACAATATATTTTGAAATACCTCTGGTAGAGGATGATAAACACATTTACACGCAATTGATAGAACAATCAGGTATCCCGAGTCTAGTAAAGCTACCTGTAGTTACTATAAGTGTCGATGAACAGGGAGACTATACCGTAGAGGAAATCTTCGATAATTTGGGTGGTGGTAAGTCAGCGCCTATCTCAAGTGAGAGGTGGAAAGAAATAGAGCTTGTAATTGGATGTCCTTATTGCGGTGGGAAGATACACTTTGTTTTAGCAGTTGGCGTTATACATAATCCAGAAGACCGTATTTGCTTGCAAAAAGCCAAAGATATGCAAGAAGTTTATGGCCTGCCCATTGTGCTCCTTAAGAATGATGGACAGGAGAATTTTAGTATAGTCACTTTTTTGAATCCCATCTCTGAATCTAATAAAGCCACCGAGATAGCAGCATCGGAAATCCATGAAGATCAAGCCGAACGTCTTCTCGATAATGAAGCCAAAATTGTCCGAGAACGTGCTGCCGAGATATTTGCCGAGAGCAAATCTGCCATTCAAAGTAATCCCAATGATGTAGAGGCATATTACAAACGAGCTTTGGCATATCTGCTAGAAAAGGATTACGAATCCGCCTTCAAAGCTCTTAGCAAAGCTATTGAACTAGACCCGGACTACACACCGGCAATTACGAAGCGTGGCCTCATATATGGTATCAAGGAAGAGTTCGATTTAGCTATGAAGGATTTTAACGGAGCTATTGGATTAGACCCAAGCTATCCTCCAGCCTATCTTAATAGGGGCATTTGCTACTACGAAATGGGGAATACTGACTTAGCTCTAAACGATTTAAACAAAGTACTAGAAATATCGAGCGAACCCGTGCTAATCAAACAAGCTAGACAATACTCAATTCTGTGTAGGAGGACAAATGGTCTGCGTGAGTGTGAAGGTATAGCACATATCAAAAATCGTCAATATGACCAGGCCATTACGGAACTAAAAAGGGTCATAGAGTCTAACCCCGGTAACGCTTCCGCTTATTTCTATCTCGGCATGGCCTACGATAATCAGGAGAATTATGACCTAGCTGTAGCTGCATTCGACAAGGCCATTGAACTCGACCCTGAATTTCCTAGTGCCCAAAATAATCGCGGTTGGGTCTATCTAAAAACATCGCATTATACACGAGCTATCGCTGATTTCAGCAAAGAGATAGAACTCAACCCTGATTTTGTGGCTGTCTACCTTAATAGAGCTAATGCGTACTACAACATTGGACAGCCGGGGTTAGCCATAGCCGACTTAAAGAAGGCGCTCAAATTATCAACTGACCCTGAGCAAATAGAGAAAATCCAGCGACAAATAGAAGCAATATCCTGAATACTACCCTGATATTCTAGCAACCCTGCTTTTGGTTAAAGTAATCGTCAGGCAAAGGACAGATATTGATTAACTTTTTTATTGAATTCCGATTTCATGGGTATCCGAAGCAATACCTGAAGGGTCTAATACGTGAAGTCTCTAGTAAAGGGGTCATCAAAAAGAGAGCAGTACCTCATATGACACTTTATGGCACCTCGCAAACGACTAATATGCACAAGGCCTTTGCTGTAATTGAGAAAGTAGGCAAAAGGTATACACTAGTTCCCTTCAAGGTCAAAGGTTTCGGTTGGTTTGACGGAAAGGAAGGAAAAGTCATACACGTTGGTATAACTGCTTCCGCCGAACTGGAAAAACTACGCCAAGAGCTAGCGGAAGAATTGAGCAAGATATCCACTCCTCAGGCTTGGGATGCTTTACCAGATTACAAGTTTCACACGACAATAGCTATCATAGGTCACGACTATAAGGATAGGGACCGCGAGTTTAATCAAATATGGCACCATCTCAAGACAAAAGATGCCCCCCATGTTAACCAGCACTTACTTAGAATTACCGTTTTAAACAAGGACAGGAAAATATTACGTGAATATGATCTGGTGCTCAAGAGGTGGTTGAATCGGCGGCAAGCCCTAAGTGGGTACTGGTGGCGGAGAACAGTAAACAAATCAAGGGAGCTACAGGGGTTACCTTCAGAGAGACAACCTTCCCTGTTGTATTGGTTTCGAAGAATATTCAACTGGCCACACTAATAATTCCGGTAACAGGCAAGGGGAGTAAAAGCTTCGTCATACTTATAAGAGTAAGAATCCAATGTTGCACAAAGGTTCAGCGCATATGAGTAACATTTGCTTATTTTGTTCAAGTAGGTAACAGTTGTCCATTTTTGTTCAATTTAGATGCTTAGCGGACGAGAAAGCCAAGAAGCCATCTTACAGAGTTTAGGTGTATACTAAATAATGGCTTAGGAGAAATATAAGCGGCTTTCGGCACAGGTGCCCCTGTAGGCTCTGAGCGTGTGAGCCGAAGTCCTGAACAAAGTGAAGGGAGAAGGGTCTCAAATGCAGAAAGAAATGAGAGTGGGCATCGGCTATGATTGCCACCCCCTTGTTCCAGAGCGCAAGCTAATCCTGGGAGGAGTTCATATCCCTTTTGATAAAGGCTTATTGGGATATAGTGACGCTGATGTAGCAACCCACGCCATTATTGATGCTTTATGCGGTGCTGCTGATTTAGGCGATATTGGCACCCAATTTCCCCCAGAAAATCCAGAGTACGAAAATATCTCCAGCTTAACTTTACTAGCTAAAATCGGTGAACAAATAAGTAAAAAGGAATTCAAGATAGTCAACATTGATGTTACCATCATTGCTCAACATCCCAGATTATCCCCTTTCACCTCCGAAATGAGGAAACAAATTAGCCATTCACTGAACATCGAACCATCACAGATAACAGTCAAAGCCACCACTACCAACGGTTTAGGCTTTATCGGCAGAGGGGAGGGAATAGCTGCTCAATCTATTGCTTTAATCAGGAAGGAAAGCTAGCTTACCACCATATCGTAGCTCAAGTTATCACCTTGCCAATAAATCATAAATTTAACCGTCTTTCCTTGAATCAAATATTTCTCGCTTTCGCTGCGAAGTTTTCTAAAATCCATCATTCCCAAAAAGGCTTTAAGAAGCTCAATTTGCCCGGCAAGCTCTTTATTCTCTGGCTCATCCCTCATATACTTGTTTACCAGATTCCAGTATGCTTCTTTGGTCACAGTCTCGATGCAGTGAGAAAGTGAAGGAACAAGTTCTATACTACACATATTTAAGTTATACAATGCCCTCTCATTGTTTTCAAATGCCAAGACTATTTTTGCGATAATATTGCAATTCACTTGCCGGCAGGGTAACATCCCTTTAAAGCAATGGAGCAAATTTGGGCACCATGGAGGATAGAATACATACAAAAGGCTAAAGAGGAAGGCTGCCTTCTTTGCCAAAAACCCAAAGAGAGTAACGATGAAGCGAATTTCATCCTCTATCGTGGGCAAACCAATTTCATAATGCTAAATGCCTTTCCGTACAACCCGGGGCACTTGATGGTAGCACCTTACCGACATGTGGCAAACCTTCAAGATTTGACCGACGAGGAAGCAAAGGAGCACTTCATCATTGTCAAGAAAAGCATTGAACTTATAACAGAGGTATTGAAGCCCGCGGGTTTCAACATTGGGTTAAATCTGGGTAGGGTTGCCGGGGCTGGCATTGAAGGGCATCTCCATACCCATATAGTACCTCGGTGGGAAGGCGATGTTAATTTTATGCCGGTATTAAGTGAGACGAGGGTCATCTCGGAGGCGTTGGCTGATACTTATCGGAAGCTAAAGGCAAGATTAACCTGATTGTTGTTCCCATTGAGGATAAGAACCCAGTATCTTAACAAAAGTGGCTTCCCGGGTTAGTTCCCCCATCGCTTCCTGATAAACCTTACTACCCAGCTCGCTTTCAAGATCGACGTAGAATATGTATTCCCAGGGCTTGTTTTTGCTTGGCCTTGATTCTAATTTCGTCAGGTTTATATTCCTGGTAGCAAGGATCCCCAACGCAGAATAGAGTGCACCAGCCGCGTTCTTGGTACCGAAGACCAGAGAGGTCTTGTTTTTTTGTCCCAGCCTGGCTTCTTGCTTGGAAATGACGAAAAATTTAGTATAGTTATCCCTATTATCTTCTATTCCAGGAGCCAAAATCTGTAAACCATAAATATCAGCAGCCCTTTCGCTAGCCACAGCAGCACACCCACTCAATGCGCTTTCTTTTATCATCTTGGCACTGCCCGCAGTGTCGTAGCCAGGTACTATGTTGAGCCCCAGTTTTCTTAAGAATTGTTCACACTGAGCCAGGGCTTGAGGATGTGAATAAATCGTGTTTATGCTACTTAGACTTTCGCCAGGTAAAGCCATTAAACAGTGGCTTATCCTGAGGATAATTTCGGCAAATATATTGAGGGGGTATTCTAGAAGCAAGTCATACGTTTCATTGATACTGCCTGCTTGCGAATTTTCCACTGGTACTACACCAAAATTAGCCCTATCTTCCAACACTGCCTGGAAAACATTCCTAAGTCGAGCACAGGGTAAAAGAGCAGTATCCTCCCCGAAGAACTTTACCACGGCGTCTTCGCTAAAAGCGCCTCTTTCCCCTTGAAATGCGACCTCAGGCATCGTGATTAACTTTCCTTAAATATAGCTTGAAGCAAGTCTATATTTTCAGTGGAAATCAAGCAGATTAGTTGATCACCTTCCCTTAAAACGGTGTTCACAGTTGGTATCTGAGATTCCTCTCCATGGGAAATGACCGAGGATACAACAGAGCCCAATGGCAATGATAGCTCCCCAATTGGCTTCCCCACTGCTGGCGAATTCTTTCCCACTCTCACAAGCACAACTTCCAATCCCCTGTCTCTAATGCTAAATAAGCGAATCAAAGGAAAGAGCATGGTTTCCGCTTTGATATGCTCTGAAACCAGGTACACAATATCCACAACGGACTCTATTCCTAATTTAGCAAATATCTTCTCGTTCCTGGGAACGTTGATTCTAGCGATAACTCGAGGAACATTAAACTTTTGCTTAGCTATCTGACACGCTGCCAAGTTATCCTCATCCTCACCAGTAACGGCGATAACCATGTCTGCTCTACTTATCCCTCCCTTTTCCAAAATGGCCATCTCAGAGGCCTCACCACACAGGCATATGTCACCAAGTTCCTCCTCTATGTGCTCACACTTCCCGGCATCTTTCTCAATCACCAATACTTCATGCCCCTCATCCAGCAATTGCTTACACAGATAATGCCCCAGGTCCCCACCACCAACGACTATAACGTACATCTTTCCCGGTTACCCTTCCAGCCTTTCTTTTAACAGGCGAACAAATACTCTTGTGGGGCTAATAGCCTCAAGACCTAGGCCGCTGTAAAAGTCCTCTCGCAACGGGTCATAGATTCGACATAACACCCTGGGAACATCGAATATCTGCCTGGCAATTTGAGCTGCCATAGCATTCAGTTCATCATCGCGGGTCACTGCTACAAAGGCATCAGCTTGCTCCATACCGGCCTTCCTAAGTACTTCCTCATCAGTGGCATCCCCCGAAAAGGCCATGCCACTGAAATCAGGCGGTAATTTGTCAAAACTAGCATTATCTACATCAATAATGGTTAGCTTATGCCCATCAGCATCGAGTAAATGAGCCAATTCAGCCCCTATACGTCCACAGCCCATAATAATTACATTCACTGTTCAACTTCAAGAAATGGAGTCTCGATATAATAAGACTCGGCAAGGAGCTTCTTTCAACACATGATAGACAGCCTTGCCCAAATCGGGTATACCAGGTGCTTTCTTATAAACAGTCGCCATTATTATTAAATCTACCTCTCTTTCCACAGCCTCATTAACGATAGCTGGTCCAGCATCACGAGCCTGGAGCAGATCGGTCTCTACTTCATAATCCGCGTCAGCAGCAATATCTTCAGCGTGGGTAAGTATTTTCTCTGCTTTCTCAGTCTCTGAATCGACCTGAGTATCCAGAGGGAGGCTTCGCTCCACCTCAATAATATAAACAGCGTAAACTTTTGCTTTAGCTTTCCTGGCTAAACTGCAAGCTAGCTTTACGACCTCCTCATCAACACCACTACCATTTGTAGGCACCAAAATGTTCTTTATCTCCATCATCAACTGGAGATATTAACCTGCTATCCTTTTTTAGTCAACAGGAAGCTTAGCTTCTGGAGCTACTCGAATCAAAGGTAATTTCTTTCGATGGCGAAATGCGAGGTAAAAAATAAGCCCAAAGGTCATCCAACCAAAACCAACCCAGCGGGCGTAAGGTTGTGTCATAACCACTGTCAGCCAAATAGCACTGGAAAACACTAGTCCGAGAATAGCTGTTACGGGCAATTCACACCCCTTGAACTTGATATTCCCCCGGAGCCTAAAAGGACGGGGAAGCTCGGGATGCCTTATCCGCAACCTGAGTATGGAGGCATGAGCTAAAGTAAAAGTGAGGAGGGAACCAAAAACATACAGACCACCCAATATGATAAAAGTATCAGGAGCAAAGAATCCTGGAATGAGCAGCAACAGAGCAAATAAGGAAAAAAAGATTATCGCTCTATGAGGCGTCTTAAATTTATGATGAACTCTTGAGAATAGCAATGGTATAAGCTGAAACTTTCCCAGAGAAAAAGTTAACCTGGAAATCCCCATAAGCCCGGCATTAGTAGCGATAATCAAAATGGTTGTTGCTAACACAGCTACTAATATGGGCAGGAGTTTCAGAATCCCTCCGAAAAAGGCGGTAATGACGATAATCCCTGCCGGGCTCGACGACAATCCTGCAGCTATCTCCTCAGGCACTATAGCTGTAGAAAGCCCTTGTGCGATGCCAGCTACAGGGTCTCTTGCCCATTCTGAAGCCATCTCAATCGGTGTCATAGTGGAGAAAGCCGCTATCGAGATGCCACTGAATAAAATCATCACCACGAATATCATCAAGATTAACGCTCTGGGGGCAGTTATCGCAGGATGCCTTGCCTCTTCAGAAAGCTGTGATACTGTCGCCACCCCGGTATAAGCCACCGTGGCTATAGCAATGCCCAGAATTAGACCGGATGCTGAAGGCCAGTTACCTATAACGTTATGAGAAAAGATTTCAGGGTGAGGAGCGAAAATGAACAATATCGCTAGAGCTATAATAAGTATTTGGGTAAGCACATCCAGTATAGCAAAGGCAGTATTAAAAATTGATGACTGTTTAACGCCGATGACATTGAGGCACATCAAGAAAAAAATGATTCCCATAGCAGCAATCGTGCCGGTTACTGGTTCTGTAAGTGGCTGCCAAAAATATCCCAGGTAAGCCGGGGCAGTATAAGCGGAAATGGCAATGGTTACGATATAGTTAAATGCCAGTGCCCAACCAGTTATGGAGGCGAGTAAATCATTAAAGCCACGGCGAGCAAAACTGGCTGAACCACCAGCCTCAGGTATCATAGCTGTGCCTTCAGCATAAGAGAGAGCGGTAAAGATGAAAAAAATGCCGGCAATAAGTAAAACTACAGGGGTTGCCCCCAGAGCGACTAAAGCTACAAGCCCCAGAGCATAATAAATGGATGAGCCAACATTGCCGTAGCCAGCGCTGAATAAACCAAATACTCCCAGGGCACGTCTTAAAGGATGAGCTTTGGCTCGGGGACGACGTACAAACTTGTCTCCCAGCTTGGGGCGCCAATCAGTACCCAAAATAAAGCCCTACCATATATCGATGGTTATTTTATTGCTCGGCGATTTTAGTTTACCCCACAATTACTGTCAACAGTAATCCCTCTCCTTAGCTGTTCTAGCCATGCCATCGATTTAACCTCCCTCTGCAAAAAATACGTTATATACTCCTGCACTAACTGCCTCAACTCTGAAGATAGCTTGGAAGACATTTTTACCCGGCTGGCGGTAGGATAATCGCAATCCTGCCACAGCCGAAGAACTTTTAATGCGTCAATTGAAATAGCGCGAGAGGCAAATTCTGCATGATTACATTCAGGGCATAGTGCTCCTCCCTGGCCAGGACTAAAAAAATTGAGCCCTGGCTTAAGGGATGAACTACAGACAACGCATTTATGCAACTGAGGGCGATAGCCAAGATGATGAAGAAGCTGAAGTTCGAAATACCGTAATACAGTTTCGTCACCATTGCTCGGTGATAGATTCTTCAAGGTATCAAGCAGTAAATCAAATAATGGTTGGTTGGGGCTACCCTCAGTAGTAAAAACATCAATGAGTTCTAAGATATAAAGACCACAAGAGATGCACCACAGGTCGCCTTTCAATCCCGAGAATCCATCGATAGTCTGGCTTTGAGTGATAATATCCAGGTTACGTCCCTTAGCCAGCATTAACAAGCTGTAATTTGGAGGTTCTACATTACCACCCAGTTTACTTCCAGGACGACATGCCCCCTTAGCCACCGCCTTTAGTTTCCCAAACTCCAGAGTATAAACAGTAACAATTTTATCAGCCTCACCAAACTTGGTCTGCTTAATGGCAATACCTTGAGCCTGATAAGTATGGGGTGAAGTCATTGACAGCCTATTAGAATTCTTGTCTGCTCTCCAGTGCCTGGGCAAGCGTCACATCATCAGCATACTCTAACTCGCCACCGAATGGTAACCCGCGGGCCAGGCGGCTAATGCGAACACCCTGAGGTGCAAGGACCCGGTGCAAGTATAACGCCGTTGTTTCGCCTTCCAGATTAGGATTGGTCGCCAGAATCACCTCATTAACCGAACCATCCTGAAGCCGAGATAATAATTCATTTATCTTCAACTGTTCGGGGGCTATTCCTTGCGACGGGTTAATCGTTCCGTGAAGCACATGATATACGCCTTGATACTTCCCAGTGCGCTCTAAAGGCAGGATATCTGATGGTTTTTCCACGACACAGATTTTAGAATGGTCTCGCTGTTCATCTTGACAAATAGGGCAAGGATCACAATCGGTGATATTAAAACAGATTGAACAGAGTCTTATCTTCCCCTTAAGCTCCGAAATAGCCTCGGCCAGGGCTTTAGCTTCTTCGTCCGAATTGCGCAGCAAATAATAAACTAATCTTTGAGCACTTTTGGGGCCGATGCCGGGCAATTTGCTAAATTCCCCGATCAAATTTGCTATGGGCTCAGCAACAAATGCCATCTCTCAAAGAATTCCTGGTAAATCAAGCCCGCCGGTCAAGCTACTGAGATGTTTTCTGGCAAGTTCCTGTGATTTAGTAATGGCTTCATTAACCGCTGCCATGACCAAGTCCTGAAGCATTTCAGTGTCTTCAGCATCCACCACCTCCGGTGATATTTCCACCGAGCGAATTCTCTGGTGTCCATCAATTACCACTTTGACCGCGCTACCGCCGCTGGTAGCCTCAACGGTAATGTTCCCTAATTCCTCCTGCCCCTTAGCTAATTTCTGTTGAAATTGCTGTGCCTGACGCAATATCGATTTATCTATTTTCATCTTCCCAATTTATTGATCCACAACTCTGCCACCCATTTCTATAGCAGCCTTGATTATCGGATCTTCCCTCTTTGATGAACCGGGCGCCCTTTCCTTTCGCTCAACTAATATGCACCTTACTTTACTGGGCTGCTGGAAAAACTCTTCAAGTTTCCTTTCTACCAGATGCTGATACTTGGGGTCTTCGATCTTTTCCTTATGGAACGAATAGTAAAAACCCAACACCAGAGTATCATCCTCCACTGCCACTGGCTCGCAAGCACTGCGTAAAAAGGCATCCAGATTACCGTTTGAACCTTCGCCTTTCAAAGAATTGATAAACTCTTTCCACCGAGCCTGCACATACCTGATGCCTTCGCTCTCCTCAACTTTTTCCGTCAATAAGGTAGATTCTTCACCAAATTTCTCAGAATCTTGCGGTAAGGTAGCCTCTGCAATTTCCGAAGGTCTATCGATGGTAACCTGCTGCCCATCAGCAAAGGACAAAACACAATCCACTAAAGCCATCTCCAAAGGTAAAACAGAATAACTATCACCGCGAAAATCTATTCCGGCAAGAGATTTGATCGCTTTTAATAAGTAATCCAGCTTAACACTGGCTACAGTTTCCTTCATTTCATTCAAGTCTTCACTGGTAACATCTATCGCCTCTTCGCAATTGGATTTGGCTAACAATAAACCCCGAAAATACTCCACAAGTTCTCGATTGAATAAGCGAAGGTCAATGCCGTCGCTGTTGACACTGTTGATAACCTGAAGACCAGCGGAGATATCCCTGTTGAGGACGTGCTTTGCCAATTGCTTCACCCTTAAATCGCTGGTTAACCCCAGAGTTACCTGAACCTGTCCAAAATCAATCTTGCGGCCGTAATAGCCTACCAATTGCTGGACCAAATTTTCTGCGTCACGAAGACTCCCCGTAGCCGCTCGAGCGATAGCCCTCAGAGATTCAGGCTCAATCTGGATATCTTCTTTTTGACATATCATTTTCAGTTTATCCACTATCGCTGATTGTCCCAAACGACAGAAGTTAAACCTCTGGCATCTCGACACTACTGTGGATATCACCTTGTGTGGCTCAGTAGTAGCTAAGACGAAAATTACATGAGGTGGTGGCTCCTCCAGAGTCTTCAACAGGGCATTGGAAGCTGCTTCAGTAAGCATGTGGACTTCATCTATGATGTATACCTTGTAGCGCGTGATGCTGGCGCTATAACCCACCCTTTCCCTGAGATTGCGAATCTCGTCAATGCCGCGGTTGCTGGCAGCATCTATCTCCATTATATCCAAAGAGCTTCCCTCGGTAATGGAGCGGCAAATATCACAATTGTTGCATGGTTCGCCCCCTTGTTGATTAGGACAATTAACCGCCTTGGCCAGGATACGTCCGGTACTCGTTTTGCCAGTGCCTCGAGGACCACAAAAAAGATAAGCATGGGCTACTTCCCCGCTCTCCACAGCGCGGCGCAAAGTCCTGGTTATCGGCTCCTGCCCCACTACTTCAGCAAAACTCTGCGGTCGCCACTTACGATAGAAAACTTCAAACCCCATATGATATCTCTTATTATACTCCCCACAATAAAATTCCTAAAGAGATTTTGTCTATTATCGGCTTGATTCTCGGTTATGACGGGAAATGAAAAAGTTCAATTAACCTGATGGCAGAAATAAGGCAGCGGTAGCCATTCCAAACGGCTACCGCTGTCCTGCTAAAACACAATGCTTATTGAGTTAGCTAACAGAATAAGATGAAAGCTCCCTGACCTCCTCGCCAGCCCAGAGAGAGCGCTCTATCTCCTTTACAACTGATTTCACCTCATCTGTGTTGATCCAGTACTCGTTGACATAAGTGCCCGGGCTTGTGGGCTCGTATGCCACCATATGATAGCAGTCGAATGTTCCCGCGGGCACGGTAATGGTCTCCACACCAAGTATCTTAAACTCTAAGTCAGTAATATCATCCAGGACACCGGCCACAACGCGCACTGAACCGCTCCAGGTCTTTCCTTCGCTAAACTCCCAGCCATAGTCTCCACTAAGAGTCCAGGTGACGTCGGATGGCAACCCGGGAAGCTCTGCGATTGCTGAACTCATTTTCAGGTACACCAGATGGGCTTTGCTGGTCCATATATCAGCCGTCTCGAGGTGTAACGTCAGCGGCATATCGGCGGCGTCACGGGTCGCCGCAGGCTCGAAGACACCAGCGGACTTGTAACAAGGTTCGTCTCCGACCGCCTCTTCACCTACCACAGTGACCGTTAATTCACAAGTATCTTGTTCGGTCTTGCCCCCTGGATTTGCGTACGTGCATTCCATTACCCAGTAGTCACCAACAGACTGGGTTGGCACCCCTTCGGCTGGTGGGGCTCCCTCTTCACTTACAGTGAAACCCTTACTCTTGCTGTCATCAGGGGTGGACAGCTCCGCCGTGTAGTCGCCTACAGTTGTTGCGTCGTAACTAAAGCTGACGGGACTGCTTGCACCACCGGCTAATGAGCTGACAGACTTGCTATCAGTGTAGCCATCGACGGTTAGGTTAACAGCACAATCGTCAGACACTTCACCTACATTGGTGACAGTAGCAGCGATGGTGACCGTGCCATTAACAACCGGCGCTGCTGGCGAAACAGTCACGCTGGAAAGCGTAAACTCAGCAGGTGCCGGCGGTTCCCCACACGCCGCCAGAAAGCTTACTGTCAGCAACAAAATAACCATCACACCAAAAACCCTTTTCATTTCCGTACCTCCTTTTTGTTTTTAACCCTTCATTATATTCTTGTTACAAATAACATATAATATGACCCGTACTATTGTCAATAGTTTTATAACAAACTTTCGAGATTATAACCCTTTATTGGCAATATAGCTAGCCAGATCAGCGAGACGACAACTATAGCCCCACTCATTATCATACCAGGCCAGCACCTTCACCAGATTGCCATCGATAACCATAGTACTCAAGGCATCAAAAATAGCACTGGCTGGATTACCCTTGAAGTCTGAGCTTACCAGGGGTGCATCGCAGTATTCCACAATGCCTTTCAGTTCCCCTTCAGCAACTTCCCTAAAGGCATCGTTGATCTGTTCAACGGTCGCTTCCTTATCCAAATCAGCAACGAAGTCAACGATGGATACTGTTGCCGTAGGCACCCTTATGGCGATGCCATGTAGTTTCCCTTTAAGCTCAGGAATAACCACGGTTACCATGCGAGCTGCACCGGTAGTGGTAGGTATGATATTAACAGCGGCAGCCCTGGCACGACGCAAATCGTGATGAAACACATCCAGGATTTTCTGGTCATTGGTGTAAGAATGAATAGTGGTCATCAGTCCGTGCGTAATCCCGAAACTTTGATGCAGCACCTTGACCACCGGGGCAATGCAGTTAGTGGTGCAGGAACCATTGGAGATGATGCGATGCTTATCCGGGTCATATTGCCCTTCATTGACGCCGAGGACAATGCTTATGTCCTCGCCGTGAGCTGGCGCTGAGATAATCACCTTCTTTGCTCCGCCTTGAAAGTGGCTTGCCGCTTTACCAGCCTCGGTGAAAAGCCCCGTTGATTCAATCACAATATCCACCCCAAAATCGCGCCACGGAATTTGAGCAGGGTCTCGTTCAGCTATCACTTTTATCTTCCTGCCATCAATTATAATAGACCCCTCCTGTGCCTCCACCTTGCCCGGATAAACGCCATAATTGCTATCATACTTGAAAAGGTGTGCGTTAGTTTTAGCATCGGTAAGGTCATTGACTGCCACCACCTCCAATTCACCGCCACACCGCTCCATAATCGCCTTCAGAGTTAATCTGCCAATACGTCCAAAACCATTGATACCAATTTTTATGCTCATTCCTGCCTCCTTTTCATTAGTCCTTAACTAAAAACAAAGAAACACCGTCTTTGTCAATTTTCCCAATCTTGTCCTGCAAGGCCAGTAACCTGATATGGGCAGCAGTTTCCCTCACAGCAAGTCTCTTGTCCCAAATTCCTAAATCTTCAAAAGCAACGCCCCCGGACTCAACCTTCCAGGGAATCTCTGTAGCTATTTGATAAATTGTCTTTAAATTGCCATTCAAAGCCTTTATGATGTCCATGTTCCTTTGCTCTCGATGGCGAACTATATCATCTATCCTGAGCTTTAGACCATTGAACACTGGCCCATGCCCTGGAAAAACAAAATTTACGCTGCGGTTTTGCACCTTTTTCAGAGAATCAAGATAATCACCTAGCGGATTATCACCCGATTGAGCATGAAGACCTACATGAGGAAAACTATCATGCAAGACGAGGTCTCCGGAAAATAGCCAGCCTTTCTTTGGCTCACGAAGACAAATATGTCCTGGCGAGTGCCCTGGAGTATGCAGCACCTCAAGATTGAATGCGCCATTGGAAATCTCATCGCCTTCATCCAGAACAACTTCAGGCGCTTCAGGAGAAACAAACTCTCGCAGCCACAGTGAAGCTTTTGCGAAGCCAGATACCTCTCCTATGGGAACACCATAGCTAAAAAGCTCCAATTCTACTTTCCTAAGAAGTTCCTCAAAGTTCACATATCTTAGATTGATAAGCTCCCCCTCAATCTTATGCATAGCTATCTTAGCTCCACAAAGTTCCTTCACCTTGCCCGCCAGCCCATAGTGGTCTGGGTGAATATGCGTGACGACTATTTGCTGAATATCCCTCAACTTAAGCCTGTCCCACTCCAGCCCCCTGATAAAAGCGGATAAACCTTCAGGACTATCCCAACCAGCATCTATCAATATGCTGCCCTCATTGCCCTCAACAACATATACATTGGTATCCCCCGGTATGCCCTTAGGGAAGGGGATTTTCAGTTGATGAACACCGGCAACTATTTCCACGATTTCATTTTCTCCAGGTTGTAAAAGGCCTGCTTACCTGGGTAGCGAGCACTTTCTCCAAGCTCTTCTTCTATCTTGAGGAGACGATTATACTTAGCCAGTCTCTCGCCGCGGCAAGGAGCACCAGACTTAATGAATCCCGCCTGAGTGGCTACCGCCAGATCAGCTATGGTGGTATCCTCAGTCTCACCGGAACGGTGGCTAACTACAGTTGTCCATCCCGCTTTTTGTGCCCTTTCAATAACAGCAAGAGCCTCGCTGAGCGTCCCTATTTGATTCGGCTTGACAAGGATTGAGTTAGAGGCTTTCTCAGTAATTCCTCTTTCAAGACGTTCCATATTGGTGACATAAAGGTCGTCGCCAACAAGCTGAATCTCCTTGCCTAATTTAGCCATAAGCAACAACCACCCTGCCCAGTCATCCTCCCCCAAACCATCTTCAATGCTAATAACAGGATAATCGGATACTAATTTGGCATAATAATCTACCATCTCAATCGAAGTAAGAGTAATCTCTTCACGGGACAAAACATACCTGCCATTCTGGTAGAAGCCGCTCGCCGCAGGGTCAAGGGCGAGAAACAAATCCCCTCCAGCCTTGTAGCCCGCCAGGTCAATAGCAGCCAATATCACTTCCAACGCCTCTTTACTGGAAGAAAGCTGTGGGGCAAAACCACCCTCGTCGCCTATGTTGGTATTCAAACCCTTATCTCTGAGGACTTTACCTAAGGAGTGATACACTTCACTGCTCATTTGCATAGCTTTGCCAAAATTAGCAGCACCGACAGGCACGATCATAAACTCCTGAAAATCAGTGGAGCCCAGGGCATGTTTGCCACCATTCAAGATATTCAGCATCGGAACAGGCAATAGGGAGGTTTTTGCCCCACTTAAATAACGATACAATGGCAGCCCCAGGAAATTGGCGGCTGCCCTGGCTATTGCCAGAGATACCCCCAGTATGGCATTAGCGCCAAGCCGAGATTTGTTAGCCGTGCCATCAAGCTCAATTAGCTTCCGGTCTATAGCTGTTTGTTCCAATGCAGACATGCCAGTTATCTCAGGGGCAATCTCATTATTGACATGGTCTACAGCCTTTAAAACGCCAAGCCCGTTATACCTGCTGTTATCACCATCACGAAGCTCAACAGCCTCGTACTTGCCTGTGCTCGCCCCTGAGGGAACAGAAGCCACACCAAGAACGCCATCAATTAATGTTACCTGTACCTCGATAGTGGGATTGCCCCGAGAATCGAGAATCTCCCTGGCTGCAACGCTCTCGATGCTTGCCATTTCCAGATGTATTTTGAACTCAGCTAGCCCGCATCATTGCCAGCCCTATCGTGTCGCTACGAGCCCCCATTGTGTCATTGCGAGCCCTTCGCTTTCTGTCATTCTGAGCGTAGCGAAGAATCTCATAGCGCTCAGGACAGGCTCCGCGAAGCAATCCCATGACCTTTACGCTTCCTGGCGAGAGAGACAGCCTTCTCCACCGCCTCTCCAGCATTGTCAACCCTGATTATGGCATCGACCTCTTTACCATTCCGAGATAGTAACCAGGTATTCAATCCAATAACCGGTATGCCACTCTTCAAGGCATAGGCAATCTCACTGAGCGTTCCATAGTTGCCCCCAATAGCGATCACTGCCTGGGCTGACTTGACCACCGCCATATTTCTGGCATAGCCTACCCCGGTAGCTATAGGAATGTCCACCCATTGGTTAGCCATGCTGATATCCTCACCGGGCAAAACACCAACAGTCACGCCGCCTTTTGACCTGGCTCCACGACAAACTGCCTCCATAACGCCTCCTAACCCACCGCATACTATGGTGGCACCCTGTTGGGCTAAACCTTCACCAACGGCTTCAGCTAATTTAGCTTCCTCCGCTGCACAGGACGAGTCTCCAATAACAGCAATGACCATCCTGGCGTTAATCATATGCAATAATATCAGCTAAAGCCTTAAAATAAAATCTCTGCAGGTATAATTCAACACAAGTCCTACCGTCATTGCCAGCCATCCTTCTGTCATTGCGAGCCAAAGGCGAAGCAATCTCAGGTTTCCCTCCCGGGCTAATTGAACTTCCCCATTGCTGCCTGAATGCCCTGGGTAAGGAAACAATCGATTGCCTCAGCCACGGTAATGATAGCTGACCTGATTACCTCTTCTTCTTGCGCAGTAAGATCGCCAAGCACATAGCTTACTATAGCATCCTCGGCATCCTGAGCAGGACGTCCAATGCCTACCCTGATTCGGGGGAAATCCTCACTCCCCAGAGTGGAAATGATTGACTTCATTCCCTTATGTCCCCCTGAGCCGCCACTTTGACGAATCCGAACTTTGCCCAGGGGCAAGTCAAGGTCGTCATAGATTACCAGGAGATTGCTCAACGGAACGTCATATTTCCCCACCAGGCAACCCACCACCTCACCACTAATGTTGACGAATATCTGTGGCTTGGCCAGCAGCAATTTACTGCCAGCTACTTCACCAACACTTATCCTGGCTCGGCACTGCCTCCTATCAAACGGAATGGAATGACGCCTGGCGAAATAATTCAGGCAGCGAAAGCCAACATTATGCCGATTATGAGCATAAGCCTTGCCCGGATTGCCCAAGCCAACAATGAGCTTCATCGAAACCTGTGCTATATTATAGACCAAAGACTGGGCTTTTTATCTTTACGAGAGAATATATGAAAGAATATAACTATTGCCCCATTTGTGCCACACCTCTACAAATAGGAATGATTGACGGAAGAACGAGGAAATACTGCCCTAAATGCGATTTCGTTGATTATAAGAACCCCCTGCCAGTAGCATTGGCCGTGGCAGTAAAAGATAAAAAGTTTCTACTCATTAAAAGAGGATTACCACCCAAAAAGGGTATGTGGGGGTTTGCTTCAGGTTTTATTGAGATCGGAGAAACACCGGAAGAAGCTTGCTTAAGGGAGTTAAAAGAGGAAACCGGGGTATCTGGCAGGATAGCAAAATTAGTCGGCGTAATCAGAATAGACGACAAGGAAATATATGGGGATATGCTGATAGTGGCATATCTAGTTAAGGTAAAAGACGAAAAGCTAGCTCCTGGAAGCGAGGTGGAGGATGCTAGATTCTTTGATATACCTGAACTACCTGGTTATTACAGTTCCCTTCTCAAAGATGTCATTGAAGAGATTCAAAATCAGGAAATATTCTGACTTAGCAATTCCAAGAATTCAGCTTCGCTAAGCGTCTTTATTCCTAATTTTTGAGCCTTAGCCAATTTGGAGCCAGGGTCAGCACCAACCACCACATAAGATGTCTCTTTAGTCACGTCCGAGCCAGCTTTGCCACCCAGTTCCTTGACCCTCGCCTCTGCTTCCGAACGAGCAAATGCCTCCAGCTTTCCGGTGATGACAAACTCCAGACCAGTTAGAGGTAATTCTTCAGGTTTTGCCTCCTTAACCTTCTCTTTCTCCAGCTTCACACCGGCTTTCCTTAATTTTTTAATAATATTTTTATTCCCCTTCTGCCTGAAGAAGGCAACGATGCTATCAGCTATCTTAGGTCCAATAGCTGGGAGAGATAAAAGTCTTTCCCGAAGTTTTTCCTGACTCTTCTCATCCTTAGTTGCTTCAACTAATTCATCTATGCTGGCAAAGTTTTCTGCCAGTAACTCAGCGTATTCTTCACCAACGTGTAAAATCCCCAAAGCGAAGATGACTCGTGCTAAAGGTCTAGGGTTGCGCCTGCTCTCCTCAATAAATTCGAGCACATTGGAGATACTCTTATCTGCTAACTTCTCCAAGGTGAGGACATGCTCCCAGGTGAGGTTCTGGCTGACACCCACCTCCTTTGATATCTGAGCGAGAAGCTGGTCTACCTTTTCCCTTAAAGCTAAAACCCTTTCCGGGGTAAGGCTATATTTAGCACAAATATCCTCGACTTCTCGTCTGTCGGAGAGGGTGCTGTCGCTTAGCCTTTTCAAGGCAGGAAGCTGAGACCTAGTGAGATCCTGACTGGCAATAACAGCCTCCTGAACTTTGGAAATAATCCTTTCTACGTTCTTCTTCGCCTCCTGAAGTTTTTGCTCGGTTAGGTCATAAAAATCGCCTACATCATTCACCAATTTTGCAGCAAACAAGGCAGCGCATAATCTCTCCCCCACGCCGTCTATATCCATGGCCCCCCGGCTGACGAAGTGCTTGATTTGCTCCAGAGCCTGGGCGGGGCAGGCAGCGTTGGTACAGCGGTGCATTGCTTCATCCTCAGGCTTTATCACCTCAGCCCCGCACACCGGGCAAATAGTATGGTCGGGTGGCTGTACTTCATCTCCAATACCCTTCCTCTTTTTGTAGATCTCCCAAGCCTTTTCCATCATGGAGAACTCTTTTGAGTTTTTAGGCCGCAAGGATTCCACATGCTTGACAATCTCAGGTATAACCTCCCCAGCCCGCTGCACGATAACGGTATCCCCAATCCTGATGTCTTTGCGGTGAATATCTTCCTCATTATGCAGTGCCGCTGAGCTAATGACCACGCCGCCTACATGAACAGGCTCCAAAATGGCATAAGGGTTAAGACTTCCCGTCCTGCCCACATTTATACCGATGTCGATAAGACGCGTGGTGCCTTGAACAGCAGGAAACTTATAAGCGATCGCCCACCTGGGCTCACGGGCCACCGTGCCCAGCTCTCCCTGAAAGACAATGGAGTTAACCTTCACCACCATGCCATCAGCTCCATAAGGCCAGCTTTCTCGACCCTCCACCCATTTCTGATGATATTCCTCCGCCTCATCAATAGTGTGGCATAAAGCTATGTCGGGATTTACCTTGAATCCCAATGACTTGAGATATTGCATAATCTCCCAGTGCGTATCAGGCACTGCCTTCCCCTCCACAGGCCCCAGTCCGTAAACAAATATGTCCAGGGGGCGTTTAGCAGTGATGCTGGAATCAAGCTGCCTCACCGAACCAGCAGCGGCGTTTCTAGGATTGGCAAAAAGAGGAAGTCCTTCCCTTGCTCTCTCGTCATTAAGCTTCTTGAATCCTTCCCTGGGAATATAGACTTCGCCTCTAACTTCAAACCTTGGCGGTGCTTCTTCCCCTGGCACAGAGAGTGGAATGCTTCCTATAGTCCTCAAGTTCTGAGTGATATTCTCCCCCCGGTAACCATCGCCCCGAGTTGCTCCGGTGACGAGCTGACCATCAATATAGGTTAATGCCACCGCCAGTCCGTCAATTTTAGGCTCGCAAACAAGGTCAAAATCGCTGCCACCCAAAAGGTTGCTTGCCCGCCTGTGCCAGGCAGCCAAATCTTCATAAGAAAAAGCGTTGGCCAGACTGAGTAACGGCTCAGGATGTTCTACGACACCAAATTCCTCGGCAGGAGGAGCACCAATCCTTTGAGTGGGCGAATCGGGGCTAATAAGTTCAGGATGCTCAGCCTCAAGCTGGCTGAGCTCCCGCATAAGCTCGTCATATTCTTCATCGCTGATCTCGGGACTATCAAGGACATAATAGCGGTGATTATGATAATTAATCAGCGAGCGCAGCTCTTCTATCCGCTGCTTCACTTCAGCCACACCTCCCGTGGCACAACCTGAGAATTACTAAGAAACAAGCCCTATGGCGCGAGCTATTCTTTCCCTTTGCAACTCGGTGTCGCCAAAGGCAATGCTTGCCGCTTTAGCCCTCCTGTAGTAAAGCCCGGGCTTGAATTCCCTGTGAGTGCCGTTGCCAGCATACAATCTTACCATCAATCTGCTAAACTCTTTATAATTCTGGTTTACATATGATTTAGCCATGGCGACTTCTTTGGCGCAGGGGAGACCTTCCGATTCCATCCATACTGCCTCGTAGACCAGATACTTACTGGTAGTCAAGCTGATGAACATATCAGCCATTATATGTTGAAGTGCCTGGAACTGAGCAAGAGGCTCGTCATATTGAACTCTATCCTTTAAGTAATCCGTGGTCATAGGAACAATCCCATCCATAGCGCCAAGGGACTCGCTGGCTTTGGCAATAGCTGCCCTTTCCATAACCTTACTGACAATAGGCCATCCTTTGTCCAGCTCGCCCAGCATATTTTTCTTGGGTACAGCGACATCTTTAAAGCTTACCTCACACAGCTTTTCCATGCCTATGGTCGGTATTACTTCGCAATGAATTCCAGAAGTCTTGGCATCCACTATAAACAGGGTAATGCCGTCTTCAGGAGAAGCACCTTCCTTAGTTCTGGCAACCACTATCATATAATCAGCGTTGATAGCTTGTTCTACAAAGAGCTTTGTGCCGTTAATTACAAAGTCGTCTCCTTTAGGTACTGCTTTGACAGCGACATCGGAGGCGTCATATATGCCATCAGCTTCAAGCAAAGCCAGGGTAAAAATCAATTCCCCATTGGCTATCTTCGGTAAGAACTCTTTTTTCTGCTCCTCACTTCCAGCATCAATAATAGGGTAAGCCCCTTCAAGCACAGTGCAAAAGAAAGGTCCAGGAGCGATATTTCGTCCCATTTCCTCCAGAACTATCGACAAATCCTGAAAGGTCATTCCCATACCCTCATATTCTTCAGGAATAACCAAACCCATCCAGCCTAACTCAGCCATTCCTTTCCAGATTTCAGGATCATGCCCTGTATCCGATTCCTCTATTTCCCTCACTTTTATCTCTGGGTATTTCTCCACAAGGAAATCGGCTGTCGATTTCCTCAGCATTGTTTGTTCTTCTGTGAAAGTAGTATCCATATTCCCTCCTTATTTTGCTGCTTGAGCTGCAGCTACAGCCTTCTCTATAGACACCGGCGAAAGTGGCCTGGGCATTCCCAAACCATACCACGCAATGATGTTCTTTTGTATCTCATTGGTCCCCATGGAGATGGTCAGTACAAAAGCCGTCTGATACAGGCTCTCCCAGACACCGCTCTCACGTGCCCACCTGGAAGCGCTAACCTGACCATAGGTGCCTAATATATCAGTTCCGAGAGCACCCAGACGCTCAAATAAATCGCCTACGAACACCTTCATTGCTGATGATTCAAATAGCGCCGCCACCTGATTTCTATTTTGTTGATCCGCTATGTAATACGCCAGAGTACGAGATGCCTCGATTTCGGTAGCCATCTCAGCAAGCTTATTGCGAATAACTGGGTCTTGCGACAGAGGCTTGCCACCCACTTTTGTCTCATTGCAATACCCCACTAACATTTCCAGCATCCGCTGTACCGCTGAGACAGCCAGTACATTAGACCTTTCGAAATTAACCAGAGTCTGACTGACTGTCCACCCCTGATTTTCCTCTCCAATAATCTGGTCCGCAGGGACATGCACATCGTCAAAGAAGACCTCATTATACAAATGCGCTCTATTCAGATATTCAAGAGGATTTATACTAATCCCTGGTGTCTTCATGTCCATTAGTAAGAACGAAATGTTACGACGTTTACGACCCTGGGGGTCGGTTCTGAACAAGCCAAAAGCCCAGTCAGCATTATGAGCATTTGTGCTCCAGGTCTTCTGCCCATTTATCACATACTCATCGCCCTTCCTTATAGCAGTAGTGGTAAGAGCTGCCAAATCTGAGCCAGCGTTAGGCTCACTATACAGCTCACACCATAACGTATCGCCATTCCCAATCCCGGGTAGAAATCTATCTTTTACTTCCTTGTTTCCCATAGCGAGAAGCGTAGGGCCAAGCATTTCTATTCCAAAGATATCAACACCAGGCAGACCGTAATATCCTCTGGCCTCACCAAAGAAGACGCGGTCCATATGAGTTCCTACCCCTCCATACTCAGGAGGCCAGCCGAGCCGAAGCCATCCTCGCTTGGCGAATTCCTTACGGCAACGCGTTACGTAAGGCTGGTTCTTAGTCTCAAAGTCGGCTTCTATCCCCCCTATGAAATCTTCGGGCCTTTCCTTAGCTAGTTCCTCGCAACCATCGAAAAATTCCTTCCTTCTTTTCTCCTCTTCCTCCGAAAGTTTAAAGTCCATCTGTAACCCTCCTTCTTGAATTTATTCCTCAGAAGACCTTACCATAGCTTATTTCCCAAGAACGCTCTATTTTCCGACCCATCAGCCCAAACCGTTCAATTTTACAACCCCCTGCCCCCCATGTCAAATGCCAAATTGCACGCCCATTTAGGCACATCCCCTTCTTTGTCATTGCGAGGCATGTCCCCTTTTCGTCATTGCGAGGAGCGTTAGCGGTTGCGAGGCGCAGTTTAAAATGTAGTTGCCCAATTTATTGGGCAAATTTGTGCCTGATGAATCAGGCAACTACAGAATCCAGAGGCGTAGCAGCCTGCACCGACACCCCTGCTGGGAAATCCTAAACTCTAAGCACTAAACCCTAAACAAATCCCAATATCTAAATTCAAAACCTTTATCCTGTAAAACTCCTCGCCCTTGAAGGGAGAGGTTAGGTGAGGGTGAGTCCTCCCCCTCCCTCTAACTCCCTCCCGCCAGGGGAGGGAGAATTGTTAAAGAACTTTGCGGTTAGCCATATTTTGGATTTAGGTCATTTGATATTGTTTAGTATTTCGGATTTAGTATTCTATTCTTTTCTGTCACCTTGCATTTTGATTTTTGCGTTTTGCTTTCCTGAGATTGCATCTACCTCTTCAGCGTTATAGTATTTACCAAACCGATGACCGCAAAAGCTATAGAGTGGCTCGATAACAATCTGCGGATTTTAGACCAGAGCAAGCTTCCCCACAGGCAAATCTTCATTGACCTGTCCGATTACCAGGATGTCGTTTCCGTTATTAAAACGATGCAAATTCGTGGCGCGCCCGCCATCGGTGTCGCTGCTGCTTATGGAATCGCCTTGGGCGCACAGAAGATAGAGGCGGAAAATAGAACCCGCTTCTTCAACGAGTTTGGCAAGATCCTGGACGCCTTCGCTACCTCGAGACCTACCGCAGTCAATCTCTTTCGTGCCATTGACAGGATGAAAAAGGCTGCCCGCGGCAAGGATATTTCCAAAATAAAAAGAACGCTCATCGATGAAGCAAAACAAATTCACCACGAGGAAATAGAGGCAACCACCAAGCTTAGCCAACTGGGAGCTGAGTTCATCGAAGACGGCTTCACCATACTCACCCATTGCAATGCCGGACCTTTAGCCACCGCAGGTTATGGCACCGCGCTCGGGGTAATTAAAGCGGCTAACGAGCAGGGAAAGAGAATAAGCGTAATCGCCACCGAAACTCGCCCCCTGCTGCAGGGAGCAAGGCTCACCGCCTGGGAGTTAAAGCAAGAAAATATACCGGTAACCTTAATCACCGACTCCATGGCAGGCTATTTTATGAGTCAGGGCAAGATAAATTGCGTTATCGTCGGCGCCGATAGAATCGCCGCCAATGGCGATGTCGCCAACAAAATCGGCACCTATACCCTGGCAGTGCTGGCTAAGGAAAATAACATTCCCTTTTATGTTGCTGCCCCGACCAGCACCATCGACCCATCGCTGTCTTCAGGAGCGGAAATCCCTATTGAGGAACGAAGCCCTGAAGAGGTAACCCATATCCAGGGAATCCCTATCGCCCCTGAGGGCATAAATGCAGCCAACCCCGCCTTCGACATAACTCCCCACAAATACATAACCGCCATCATCACCGAGAAAGGCATAATAAGAGAGCCCTTTGCTTTCGCTCCGCAGTGACACGCAAATGTGGGCAAAGCTGGGGATGGATTGCAAGAAGATTACAATCTCGGGGGATTAACTTCTGCCCTTGCCATGTCTGGCGAAATCCTCAAAGGCCTCCTTTGTAGTATACTTAAATTTATAATTTAGTTCTTTCTTCAGCTTTTCATTGCTGGCAATCCACGGATAGCGGACCATGTTTAAGGCAGGGGTTGGATTTCCCGTCAGAAATTTGATACGCAAAAACCACATTATACTGTTGAACGGATACAGCACGGATGCCGGTAACTTTAAAGGCCGGTTGCCGAGGATGCGCAGCATCTCGTCAAAGGTCATGGTGCCATCAGCAGCCAGATTGTATGCCCCTTCTTTCCTATTCGACAGGAGTTGATAGATAATCTCTACAAGGTCATCTTCATGTATGAACTGAAACGGTGCAGTATCTTGTGGCAGCATCGTCACCTTCTTTCTTAGATGCCACACAAGCGGGTTATCCCATCCAGGACCCACTACGAAACTTGGTCTTATAATAGTCAGGCATACATCAGGGTGGGCTTCCCTAAACTCTTTATAGATAAACTCCAGCTCCTTTTTGTTTTTGGAGTACGTGAAATCGTCATTTCCCCTAAGCGGACTGTCCTCTGTCAAAATAGGCGGGTTATCTTTATGAAATCCATACGCGGTAGTAGAAGAACAACATAAAAGCTGGCCCACGCCAGCCCTGGCGCATGAATCCAGAAAGTTCTTTGTCCCTTTGATATTAATGTCCTCCATTAGCTTCTTCTTATGTATCGGCGTTACAATAAACGCAGTATGGATAGCACAATCTATGCCCCTTATTAAGAGTATTGGGGACATATCGGCCCTGACATCATGTTTTATAAACTCCAGTTTTTTCGAGGTATATGCAGGTGGCTTTACATCAATTCCTGCAATGCTTTTCACCTCATCCTTTTGGTCAAACAGAGAGACAAGCTTGGAGCCAAAATAACCTGAAACACCGGTTATGAATACATTCTTCATAAATAGGGCCCCCTATCCTTACTCATGTGTCACCCATCTATCTGAACTAGATCAGAGCCTGGACGTACGAATTGCCCTGGCTCCTGGTCAATAAACGCGCAAATGATTGGCAGAAGCGTCCTTTATGACATAAAGGAATAAGTAGTACGAAAGCGAAGCTAACCAGGCCTTTCGCCATCTATCAGCCTTTATATTAAGTGAAATAGAGATAAGCCGTGAATGCCGCAGTGAGGGCGATAAGAGACAGACAAACTGCTAGCATTATGCGATACTGTCGGTTAATCTTCTTCAGTGCTTCTCCAGTCGCTCTCATTGGCGCCCTTAGTTCAGTCCACTCCTCCTCAGGTATTGTTTCATCGTCGTCCACTTTCATTATCTTTCCCCTGAATTCTTCGAAAGGAGGAGGAGCCTCCATCTTCTTCCTAGTGGCGAAGTAAAGGACTAGCCCGATTATTGCGAATAGCACGCCCAGGGCTACTGAAATTATTTCCCCCATAAACAGAGAAACTCCCATCTCTGTTGCTACCTGCGTACCAATATAGTATGTTAGACCAACAGCAAGGGCAGCACTGAAGACTATTGCCAGGATTGGGGCAATCATGTGCACTTTAAATGGGCGTTCGATGTCAGGCTTCCGTTTTTTGAGCATGATAATGGACATCATCAGCACAATGTAGAGAACAAGCGACGCTACACATGCTCCGGCACCCAATATCATGACCAGATTGGGGGCAATAACAACAAAGAATAATATAGCCACAAATATTAATGCGTTAACAGGTGTTTTGAATTTCGAGCTCAGACGTCCAAACCATCCTGGTATTACTCCCTCCCTACCAGTAGCATAAAGGGTCCTTCCTGTCTCACTTAGATTGGCATTGAGTGTTGGAGGATGCATACCCACAGCGGCAGCAAGGGCAATCATGACAATGGCGAAACCACCGACACCTGCATATTGAGTTGCTAGGGCAACAGGTGCTTGAGGATCACCCAGAACTGAAGCAGGCGCTAGACCTAAAGATATACCAATCACCCAGGCATTCACCAGGAACACAAGCATAACGGAAATAAGAAACCCCTTTGGCAGTATGGTTAGGGGATGCTTAACTTCGCCAGCCAGTGTACCTCCCAGCTCCGTTCCAACAAATGCCCAATAAGCCAGTCCCACTGCCATCAGAAACAGTAACGGGGTTATTCCCTCAGCGAAGAACGGCTGTTTGTACAATTCCATTTGAGTGTGTGGCATCGCCACTACCCCCCAAATAATCAAAGCGACGAACATAAAGCCAAGTAAGTAAAATTGCGCTCGGGAAAAAATCTTCACTCCAAGAATGTTTATGACGCACACTGCAACCACCAGCAGGCAGGCAATTAAAGCATCTGGAAGGACAGCTAATGCTGGTATCAAATGTTTTATATAGTATGCAAAGGAAAGGCTCTCCGTTCCGCCACTGCCCAAAATCAAGGCGAGCATCGGCAAGAGCATAAGCATCAAAAGGAGATTTGCCACCCCAGGTGGAAGGCCATATCGTATGCTGTATATCGGACCCCCGGAATAAGGAAATATGGTTGCTATCTCCGCCATGCTCATTACCACAACCAGAGATATGGCGAAGGCGATAAATAATACGAGTAAAATGCTGGGGCCGGCAATCGATGCAGCCATGGGAACGAAGATCATCGTCCCACAACCTATGGTAAGCCCGGTATTGATTAGGACAAATTCGATAAAGCCTATCTTTCTTACAGCCTGGGTCTCTTCAGCTGGTCTAGAAGTATCCAACTTTTATCCTTTTACTGCGGGCTTTCGAGGTTCCTTATAGCTTTTTTCTAACTTATTTCGCACTTTATCAAAAACAATGCTTTATAGCAATACCCCATCAAAAGAAATCGAGCACGCAGTGCACCAATGTATAAACGGGTTTCGTAAGTTCAAAAAAAGTTAATTCCAAAAGCGAAGGTAGGAATTATTGGCAGGCTTTGCCCAAATGTTTTTCTTTACGAGGTCTTCCCGAGAAAGGTGCGCGATACATGCCCACGTATGCCCTTCTTTGGTATATCATTCAGGTCTATTCCCTTCTTCACTCTCAAATAACGATTCCTTCCATGATAATATATGACTCCTATAACCATCCATGCTACGAAGAGAGCAAAACCAGGTGGACTTTCCATTCCAAGTGCGAGTATGAAAAAAATACCAAATAATATAGCTAACCCTGGAAGTAACCAGACCCAGAGTCCTTTTACTCTAAAGGGTGCTTTCGCATAAACATCAGGCATCCTGCGGGGCAATAGATATGCAGCGATAAGTATCGGAATAAGAAGGACAATAGAACCAATAGATGCAGTTACACCGAGGATCTCCAGCGAACCCGCTCCCATAGGAAGGGCAGACAAGGAAATAAGGTACATAGCAAGCAGACCCCAGTGAGGTGTCCCATACTTCTTACTCACTGCAGCTAAAGGCTTGGGGATTACCTCATCATCAGCTAAAGCTAAGAAATACCTCGAGCCATACATGTACGTGGCATTCAAAGTAGTCGCCATAGCCAACAGCCCTCCTCCAACAATGAAGAATATCGCCAGTGGACTGGAAAGGAATCGTTCCGCAGATATGGATAAAGGTTGATTTGCGCTGATTTCCCATGGAACCACACCTACAGCAACTAATCCGATAAGCGTGTACAACACAATAACTATGGGGATTGATAGAGCAAATGAGCGGGGTATAGTTCTTCCAGCATCTTTTATTTCAGCACCCAAATCTATTATGTAGTTTGCCCCCATATAAGCAAAGAAAAGGAAGCCTGCGGCAATGGCAACGCTTCCAATTCCTTTGGGAAACAAGGGAACCAGATTGGAAGAGTCAATATTCGGTATGCCACCACAGATATAGGTAAATAAAGCCGCTATCAGGACGAAAAACATAGCAACCTGTACCTTACTGGCAATTTTTACGCCGAGGAGATTTATGAGGAAGAAAAAGGTTAGCGCAATCACTGCTATGCTTGTTCTTGGCAGAAATGGAAAAAGCACCTGAAAATAATCCGCAAATGTATATGCATAAAGTGGTAATCCACCTAGAAGTATTCCCACCATGATTCCCCACACCCCCATAAACCCCCAGAACGGAGAAAATATCCTGCTTGGATATCTAAAGCTGCCGCCAACCGTGGGAAGCGCAGAGCCGAGCATACCAAGCGGGAGTACAGCGAATACCATGGGTAAAGCCGCTATGATGAATGCAATAGGAACTGCTGAACCACTTATTCCTATGGCTATGCCGGTTAAGGCAAAAATGCCAGCACCGACCATGGCTCCTATCTCTATGGATACCGCATCCGCTAACCCTAATGCTTTCTTGAGTCCTAATTCTCCTGCATCTGCCCCTTTTTCCATTGCGTCGCCTTTCATCGCTTATTGTCACTCGTGATGAGTGCCACTTGGAATAAGACTAAGTGATGACAGTTTTTGAAAATAAATTTCTGTTTCAATGCTACCTTATTGGATATAGGGGATTAAATTCGTGCTAAAGAATTTGTGGAATGGTTTTGGCAACTTGTTATAATCATGTTCTTCTTTGATAATAGGAGTGAGGTCCACCGAATTAAAAGTGTTCCAGAAAAGGAGCGGGGCATGTTCACGGTCCTTTTGAGTTCTCACGAAATGCAGCAGCGCCGCAAAAGTCTTGGCAGTATAGGTTAGGTCCAGCTTTACATCCTCGGCTTCGCGAAGAATTTCCATCGCTTCCTCTCCTTGAGAGGTAGGCACACCATAGCCTGCTCCACAAAAATCATGCAAAACATACATATCTTTGCCACTGAACCTGATACGGGGAACCTTTCTATCATATTTCCTCATCAAATCAACTACCTTATTGGCAAGATTTGCGGTTGTTTTCTCATTTGCCAGCCAACGATACGAGACGCGAACACCTACTATTGTCGAATTCAGCTTGGCTAACCTGCTTCCCACAAGAAGTCCCGCCATTGTGCCTTTAGACCCCAAGGCAACAAATATGTATTTTGGCTCTGGAATCTCTCCAGCATCAATTTGTCTCTTTAATTCGAAAGCGGCAGCAACAAAGCCCAGGCTTCCCCGCGCCGAAGAGCCTCCCGGAGGAAGATAATAAATATTGCGTTTCGATAGGAAATACCAAATTGATTTTGAAACAGCCCCGGCAGTATTTTTGGCATAACAAAGTTGTGCCCCAAAATGGTGGAAAAGAAGAAGATTTTCTTGAACATGCGTGGTAACTGGCTGGTCAACCAGCAATAAAAGGGTATTCAGCCCAAGGCGGTTACCATGTATCGCAGTGGCAAGACCATGGTTTGTTCCTATCCCGCCATAAGTCATAACAGTTTTCTTTTTCTTCCGAAGCGCATCAGGAAGTGTGAACTCTAATTTCCGTACCTTATTCCCCCCGTAGTAGTCCGATGATTTATCATCTTCTTTTATCCAGATATTTTCGCAATCGAGTTTCTCGCCTAGCTTCTCCAATTTTGTTACCGGTGTAGGGAAATTCCCCAGGCTGCGCCACGGAATATCCCTTAAGCCTGGATATGCCTCAAATAATATAGGTTCCACAGCGCTAACTCAGCTTATAATCGATATCATTCCTGCTATCTGTTTAACGCGGGCATATACGTTCTATTACCTCTAATAATCCCTGGAATTAAGACATGCAGCAGCAATCCAGCAACAGTATGTAATGTCCTTAATTTTATCCTGGTATCAAAAGGCTCGCCAATGGCATATTTGAGATATTCCATAACATGCCGTGTTGGTTGTCCTCGGTAAAATAATAAGCCACCCATTGCCGAAGTCAGATAGCAACCAGCGCAATAAGTTACCAGCTCCGATGCCCCGGTCGCCTTTGCCTCTTTCAGCGCCTTCGAAGCATTCGTGAGTATGTCCTTCAATCCAAAATACTGTTTGGCCCCGGCAGCCATGCCACAGCAATAACCATCTACCCCACTGTGCTCCATCTCCACTGTTTTTACCCCGATTCTCCCCAATATCTCACGCCATGGGTCCATTTCTTCAGAGGGGTTCATTATCCTGGCATGACACGAGTCTTGAACCGTTGCGGTTATATCAAGCTCCCTTTCCACCTCCACCTTCCCGCTATTCATCCTATCCAGTATCCAGTGCGCCAGAAATACAGGCTCGAAATTAAATTTTGCCCCGAATTGCCCTGGAAGCACTTCCTTGAACATCCTGTAGCCTGCAGGACACATGAAAACAAGGCGCTTTATCTCGGAGCTGGCGAAATATTCAGTAAGTCTGTCCGCCTGCTGCTGCACAATGTCGAAAACTCCTCCTCTGTAGAACATCTCACCACAGCAAAGGTCCCACCTCCCAAATATGGGCAGGCCTTCAAATACTTTGCTGTTTGCCAGATAAGGCAAAGCTAATAAATTGCACCCGGCATACATCATCTCTTCATGGGCAAGGTCATAGGATTGCGCTTCCCACTTGTTTATCAACGCTTTTTCATCCTGTGGCATGGAGGGCACGAGAGCAGACCTGAAGTTCTGGGGAGGATATGGCAGCGGCATGACCCATTTTGCCTTTAGTGGAATGCCATTTTTGCGCCCTGATTCATAGGCACGGTTTAGAATAAGCTCGTAGGGATGACAATCATCAGGGCAAAATGCATTGCAGGCAGAACAATAAATGCACCCATCCAGTATTCGTGTCTTTTCCCCGGCAATTAGCTTCTTTATCTCCCCCACTGATTCTTCATGGGTGAAATGGAGATAATTGCACCGATCCAGGCATATGCCGCAGAAAGAACACCTGTCATAATCGAAAAAATCATATTTCCCCTTCATGCTTGAGCGTTCCATCGCCTACCATTCCTCCTCTATCTCCTTAACACGGAACCTTTTCCTAGAAATAAGTTTAGGGGATTGATGTACAAGCGTCCCCACAAGCTGCGACCTCCCCCTCTGCACCTGACGCCTCACAGGCTTCTCCCCGATCGCCATTTGAAGCATCTCCAGAATATGATAAATGGGCATGCCCGTGGGATAGAAAGTATGTACCGTGGAAAGCATTTGAAGGCATCCAGCGCAATATACCACTATAGCATCCGTCCTGGTTGCTTTGGCTTGCCTCAGGCTCCTTATTGTAGAAGATACAATTCTAGTAGGGCTGTAACCCGATTCAGGGCTGAACCCGCCGGCGATGCCACAACATAAAGAGCTTTGCCGAGAATACCTCTCCTCAACTATTTCAACTCCTATTCTCGCCAGGAGCTTTCGGGGAAGGTCAAGAATTTCCCCTCCGAAAATTTTGCCATAGCAAGAATCCTGAATAGTCACTCTCATATCCAGCTTACTTTTAATTTCTATCCTGCCATCCTCTATCCTTTCCCAAAGCCAGGGAAGCAGATGCTGAATTTCAAAATCGGGCTTAAATCCAAATCTAGGCAGAACGTTGGTAAACATGTTGTACCCTGCAGTGCAAGGAATGACCATTCTTTTCACACCCAATTTATGGAAATATCTATCCAGCCTTTTAGCGACTTGTTCTACTTGTTCAAACAGCCCCATCCGGTAATACATCTCACCACAGCAGGTATCAAGAGAGCCTCGAACTTCAAGACCATCCAATAAGCTGGTCCTGGTTAAGTAAGGACTGGTGATAATGTTGCAGCCGGGATAAAACATCTCCTCGCAGGGGGAAAGGCTATCCCATGCCTTAAGCATCTCCTTTTCTTCTTCAGGCAACCTATCCAGCACGTAGGTCCTGAAGTTAGGCTTATAGTGTGGAATGAACCACTCCGCCCTTAAAGGTAATCCCTGGTGCATATACATCTCATGCCATCTGTCCAATATCAATTGGGTGGGATTGCAATGCTCAGGACAGATAAGATTGCAAGCAAGGCAACTGGTGCACTCTTGCAGCACGTGTTTGGTTTCCTCCCCGGCAATGAGCCTTCCCATCTCCTTCTTTGCCTCATCAATCGGCAAGCGCATCACAGGACACTTGCTAAAGCACTCACCACAAAGGGTGCACTTATCCTTGTCAAAGGGGGCAAAAAGGTCAAATTTATTTCTATCCAAATCTACTCCTTAATCCTCTTGCTAATTATCCTTCGTCTCTTTCTTGCCAGAGAACCTCTATACAGGTTAATCGAAGCTTTGACGGTGATACTAATCAAACCCCTCATAGCGGGATTTTGAATCACAGCACTGTGGTATATCTTACCAAAAAACCTGATACGCCGGGCATCAGCAGAGCTAATCTGAGGAATTGGCTCCATTTTGATAGGCTTGGGGAAGAAACGTTTGCGCTCTCCAGGAATGAACAGCCAGCGAAAAAGGACATTGGTGAAGGCAGCGACTATGTCCCAGGCACGTTTTTCATTTCTATGAACCGGTGCTTCTCCGGCAGCCATTTGCACTAACTCCTGGGAAAGATAGATATCTACTTTGCTGTTGGTCAATACCTTTATAAGGGAAAGAAATATGTAGCAAGCATGACAGGAAACAACCATGACCCTGGCTCCGGTTGCCTCTGCTTCCTGCAACCTGCGATAGAGGCTGTCCAACAAATAAAGTAGCGTATGCAGGGCATTACCTGAAACGGAGCCGTGCAAGGAAGGGATTGTAGCACCCCAACCACAACAAAGTGCCAATTCTCTATTATGCTGCATTTCCACAATTTCACAACCGATGTGCTCCATTGTTTCCCGAATTACCTCCTGTAACTTTCCTCCCGTGTATTTAGACAAACAATTATCATGAACAGTGACCTTCATGTTCAACTTCCGCCTCACTTCTATCTCACCATTGTTTAATTTATCCAGTATCCAGTAGTCCAGCGGCTCTGGATTACAAAAACCAAAATCAATGCCAAACCTGTTGGGCAAGACATCACTTAACATCATCGCTTCAGCACCCATAAAACAATACATCTTTTCTATCCCCATCTCACAGAACTTCTTGTGTAACATACTGCCTATTTCTTCCGATGCGCTTATCATACCGAGCTTATAGGCATCCCCGGCGCAGCCCCAAAAACCCTCAAAGCCAGCAATAGCTGGCTTTAGCTCCTCAATCAAAGAGGTCATGGCAACATAAGGCACAAGGTTAGAATAAAAGCCGGTGAGCAGCATCACCTTCCCGGGACTATCCATATTCTCCCGCCAGGAATGCAGAAGTGAAAGTTCATCCTCCTTCATTAGCACTCTGATGGAAGACCATATATTCCCGGACTCATTGGGGAAGACAAACTTGGCGATGGCAGGGAGTCCCTTTGATTGGTGCTCTTCATGCCAGCGCTCCAGAATTAGCTCGTAGGGATTTGCCTGCACAGGGCAGATAAGATCACACGTATTGCAAGTAGTGCACCACTGGAACGCCAGAGAGGCATTTGTATCACCGCGGACGAGCGCCTTTATGTCCTGTTTCGCTTCCTCCACAGGAAGCTGCAACACTGGACATCGTTCAAAACAAAGCCCACAGTAATCACATAAGTCGTCTCTAAAAAAGCGAAATCCCACCTCTGCTCCGAGACTTTTCCCGACTGTACCACGATCAAGTAGACAAAGCAACCTGGGTTCAAATAATATAGCAATTGGAAAACTCCTGATGACAAATTTACAACCTGAACAACATCATTTAGAATGAGCACACTACAAAAGGAGGAAAGTTTATGCCCCAAGCGAAGATAGGAGTCATCGGCGGCAGCGGACTTTATAACATGGAGGGGTTGAGTGAAATAGAGGAAGTAAAGCTGACCACGCCTTTTGGTGAGCCGAGTGACGCTATTATCACAGGCAATATGGAGGGGATAAGGGTTGCCTTTCTTCCCCGGCATGGCAAAGGACATCAGATTAGTCCCTCCAACCTGCCAGCAAAGGCCAACATTTATGCCTTGAAATCGTTGGGGGTAGAAAGGATTATATCGGTGAACGCCGTGGGTAGCCTCAAGGAGGAAATCCAGCCAATGGACTTGGTTATCCCTGACCAGCTCATTGACCAAACCAAAGGGAGGGGTAGCACTTTCTTTAACTCGGGGATAGTAGGACACATCTCGTTTGCTGAGCCTTTTTGCCCGGTATTAAGTCAAATTTTGTTTGAGGCAGCTACCAAAACGGGAGCTAAAGTGCATAAAGGTGGTACTTATCTAGCCATTGAAGGACCTCAATTCTCCTCGAAGGCTGAATCTCAGCTTTATCGCTCCTGGGGGGCTGATGTCATTGGCATGACTGCCTTACCTGAAGCTAAATTAGCCAGGGAGGCTGAGATATGCTATGCCACGCTCGCTATCGTCACCGATTATGATTGCTGGCGTCTAAGCTACGAAACAGTAAGTGCGGAAATGATTCTGACCAATCTACAAAAAGGAGTCGATGTTGCCAAGGAAATATTAAGGTTAACTATCCCTGGGATACCACAAAAACGTGAATGCGCCTGCGCCACCGCCCTCAAGGACGCTATTGCTACCTCACGGAAATACATATCAGCGGAAGCCAAGAGGGATTTAAGACTGCTTATCGGGAAGTACCTAGACAAGGCGGAATTTGACTAAGCTAGAGTTTAGTTGTTTGCCCACAGCTATCGGCAGCATGCCTCACACTGACCCGGAAGAGGCTTATTCCCTGGTTATGAAATATCTTCCCGATATACCTGCCTGGCCTCAACTGCCACGACGTTCTCCCAAAGAAAATATGGGTATTCAATTTAGCGAAGGCTTCCCGGGAATAGTACTAAACGAAGACAAAATGCGTATTGAGCCGAGGGCAGACTTTGAAACAGAACTGACACAGATTTACTTTGATGTTGAGCAAGCTAATTTTGATAAATATGCTGTTTCCGCCGAATATGCTGCGGGATTCCATGCTTTCCTTTCCCAAACGCCGAAATCAGATATGGTAAAAGGCCAAGTAACGGGCCCTATTACCTGGGGATTGATGGTTACCGATAAGCAGGGTCTAGGCATCCTCTACAATGAGAATCTGGCTGAAGCTACGGCTAAGTTCCTACGGCTAAAAGCCTCGTGGCAGGAAAATGCCCTAAGGCAAATATCGCGTCACACTATCGTCTTCGTTGATGAGCCATATCTGGTCTCCCTTCGTTCAGTCTTTACCCCTGTCCCTGAGGAAAAAGTCACCACTTTGTTAGAGGAGGTCCTCCAGGGGATCAGGGGACTAAAAGGATTGCATTGCTGTGGCGATACCGATTGGCCCGTCCTTTTGGGAACATCAATTGATATCCTCAGCATTGATGCCTACAATTACGCCTCCTCCTTCAATTGTTATCCCGGTGAAGTGAACTCCTTCCTCGAGCGAGGAAGTGCCATCGCCTGGGGAATTGTCCCCAATACTGAAGAAGCCCTATCCAGCGAAACTGTGTCCAGCCTCTATGATAGACTTGGAGAAGCCATAGCTCCATTCACCAAAAATGGCATCAGCTTTAAGCAAATTTTAAGGCAAAGCTTGCTAACCCCTTCTTGTGGACTGGCTTCCTTGTCACCCGAGGCAGCACGCCAGGCTCTGGAACTGGTAGCTAATTTATCCCATAATCTAAGGAGTAAATATAGTGTATAATGGAAATTTGTTTTCATTTATAGCGGAAAAATGAATAAGAAGAAAAGGGTGGCGGCGTTAAAACACCGCGAGCATCGCAAAAAGCTCAAGGAAAAAAGAAGAGCACAGAGATTGGCAGAAGCGTAATGGCCAACGTTCTTCTGCTAACTGGCAAGCCAGGCACAGGCAAAACCAGCCTCATCAAGGAAGCTATAGCTAGAGCTGGGGCTAAGGCTGGCGGCTTTTACACTGAAGAAATACGCAGCAGCGGGATAAGGCAGGGATTCAAGATAATTACCCTGGATGGTAAAGAGGCAATCCTGGCGCATGTTAACTTCTCCAGCCCATTTCAGGTAAGCAAATATAAAGTTGATATTGATAGCCTGAATAAAGTGGGCGTTTCAGCAATTCAGCAAGCATTACGGGAATGCGATGTAATACTGATTGATGAAATTGGTAAGATGGAGCTTCTATCACCACAATTCAGAGAAACAGTGTGGCAGGCAATAAATGGTGGCAAAAAGGTCTTGGGCACAATTATGCTCAATCCAAATCCTTTTGCCGATGAAATCAAACACCATCCTGAAGTCAAAACGCTTCTAGTAACCGGGGATAATAGGAAACAAGCATTAGCAGAAATACAAAGCTGGTTAGCTGAAAATGAGAGTCACGCTTAAGCCACTGGGTGATGTAGCTGACGAGGTGATGGATGAGCTCAGGGACAGTATCAAGCTGGTTTTCAATTGTCCTGTAGAGATAAAGCCAGGACTCAGCGACCTTGTCCATGCTTATGATTCAGAAAGAGGGCAATATCATGCTTCAGAGTTAATAGCCTCCCTGTCTACCTCGCGAAGGGAAAGGGATGAGAGAGTGGTGGGCATAACCGAGGTTGACCTTTACGCACCGGGGCTTAATTTTGTCTTCGGCGAAGCTGATATTGTCCACAAACTAACAATCATATCTTTATGCCGCTTGAGGCAGGAATATTATGGCTTGCCACCAGACAGAACCTTGTTTATACAAAGAGCGACTAAAGAGATAGTCCATGAGCTCGGGCACACCTTCAACCTAGAACATTGCCCTGACCCCAGGTGCGTTATGCATTTTTCAAATTGTCTTGCTGACACCGACTGGAAGGAGGCAAGCTTCTGTGGTAAATGCCGCCCAAAAATAATATAATTACAGGTTTCAATAAGCGGAGGTGATTCATGATTCAAAAGAAACGTAAATTAGGTCGGGGTGTTGCTGTTGTGGGAGCAGGGCTATCAAAGTTCGGGGTTTATCCTAAAGGAGTAAGAGGACAAGACCTTTTTGTCGAGGCATACAATGAATTGAAACAATCGGTAGATAAAGGACTTGACCCCAATGAAATCGATGCCCTGTATCTGGGGAATATCAGTAGCGACCTTTTTGAGCGTCAGGTTCACGTTGCCCCTGCAGTAGCTAATCGCATCGGGCTTGTTCCCAAGCCAGCCATCAGGTTTGAGGATGCCTGCGCTGCCAGCGGAGTCGCCTTCAGAGAAGCAGTCATCGCTATTTCCTCTGGCATCTACGATATCGTCCTCGCTGGTGGTCTGGAAAAAATGACCAACCTGGATACTCCACATGTAACTGAAGTCCTCGCTGCTGCTATGGACCCCGACACTGAGATTCCTGCTGGTGAAACCTTCCCCGGAATTTACGCCACTATAGCTACAGCCCACATGGCAAGATACGGCACCACCGTCGAAGACTTCATGAGACTGGGAATAAAAAATCACTATAATGGTGCGCTTAATCCCCATGCTCACTTCGATGCTTCCATCCCGGATATCATGAAAAGGCGGGCAGCCTCGGCAGTGAAGAAAGGCTTGCCCGAGCCTCACTGGGCAGATGAAATGGAGTTTTTGCATGACCCAAAACAGAATCCCGTCATTGCCTGGCCAATGAGGCTATTTGATTGCTCCACCATCTGTGATGGCGCTTCAAGTGTTTTGCTTGTCGCCGAGGACATCGCCAGGAACTTTAGCGATAAACCAATTTATGTAATTGGAACCGGGCAGGCAAGCGATTACTTCTTAGCTGAAAGAGATGAGTTGACTTCGCTGAGGGCTGCTAAACTGGCAGCAAAGGAAGCTTACGAAATGGCCGGCGTTGGTCCTAAGGATATAAAAATTGCTGAAGTTCACGATTGCTTCACCATAGCTGAATTAGTTGGCATGGAAGACCTGGGATTCTATAAGCCGGGGGAGGCGGTGAAAGCAATCAGGGAGGGAGAAAACAGATTGGATGGCAAGCTGCCCATCAATACTGATGGCGGCCTCAAGGCTAAAGGACATCCTATCGGAGCATCGGGCACCGGCATGGTAGTGGAGATATTCAAGCAAATGAGGGAAGAGGCTGGACCGAGACAGGTGAAGAAAAAGGACGTCGATTTGGGCTTGATGCACAATGCCGGGGCACATGGCTCTACCATTGTAGTCAATATCTTTGAGAGGAGGTAGTATCAATGGCTTTAGAAAACAAACTAACAGAAGTAGCTGAGAGTAAATTTTACAGCCTGGCATACAATAAATTACTCAGCGAACATAAGTTGATGGGCTCGAGATGCAAGAAATGTGGTCATTTAGCCGTGCCCCCGAAACCCATCTGCCCTGAGTGTCACGGTAGTGAAATGGAGCTGGAGGAAATGAAAGGAAGGGGGAAGGTTGTGGCTTACACCGTTGTTGCTGTGGGGTCTCCCTTAATGGTTGAAGAAGGGTACGGCAGAGAAAAACATTATTGCTGTGGCATTGTGGAACTGGAGGAAGGCGCCAAGATTTGCGCTCGCATCTCAGGGGTAGATACCTCCAGACCGGAACAAATTAAAATTGGAACACCCGTAGCGCTAGATTATGTCGAGGCTACTCACGCAGCGGACCCGACACATGAGCAAGGGGAAAGGACTTTCCTGTCTTTCAAAGCTTTATAGAGTTTATTGAGTTAATAGAGTGCAGCGTCGGGTGGAGCAACTCAACGAACCCAAAAAACCCAATGAACTCAATAAATTGGGCAATAAAGTAGTGACCACACCATCATTTATAGTCGAAGACTTGCTTAAGCCGGAGCCCTATCCTCATAGACCACCAGAGATAAAATTAATGCAAACTCAAATGTCCTTCATCTTCCTCACCGGCGAATATGTCTACAAGGTGAAGAAGCCGGTAGACTTAGGATACCTCGATTACACCACCTTAGAGAAACGCCGCTTCTTCTGTCATCAAGAACTGGAGCTAAACAGACGCCTCTGCCCTCAGGCTTATCTGGATGTAGTAGCCATTACCAAAGATGAAAAAGGAATCCATACAGAGGGCAAGGGCAAAGCGATTGAGTATGCCGTCAAAATGCGGCAACTGCCTCAACACCGCATGATGGATGTCCTGTTAGTTGATAACCAGGTAAGCCCGGAACTGGTAACACGGGTAGCTGCAAAGCTAGCTAACTTTCATCAGAAGGCAAAGACAAATTCCAGAATCGCCGCTTTTGGCAAACTGGATGTCATTCGTCAGAACACCGATGAGAACTTCTCTCAAACCGAAAAATACATCGATATTTCCATACGGCGTTCGCAATATGAGCGAATTAAGAAATATACCAACGATTTTATTCACAATAATAGTACTTTATTCGCTAAGCGGGTAAATGAAAACAGAATAAAGGACTGCCATGGCGACCTTCATGCCGCCCATATCTGCTTCACCAAGGACATCTGCATTTACGATTGCATTGAATTCAATGACAGATTTAGATACTCAGATGTGGCATCGGAGATTGCTTTTCTAGCTATGGATTTAGACCGCTACCAGCATCGTGACCTTTCCCAGCATCTGGTAAACACCTATGTGGAGCTAAGCCATGATAGAGAGCTTTTAGATTTGCTTAATTTCTATAAATGTTATCGTGCCTATGTTCGAGGAAAGGTAGAGAGCTTTAAGCTCGACGACCTCTATATTTCAGAGGAGGAAAAAGAAGGGGCTTTGGCTGTGGCTAAGAGCTATTTCGACCTTGCCGAAGGGTATATATAATATAGATTTGACTGCTGCGTGGAAGTTAACCATCATTAAACAGAGGGAAAGAGGTGACAAATTGAAAGAGCCATTTGGGAAATTCATAGAAAGCGAGTTAGGAACTGATATTCTGCTCATCACCTGCGGGCTTCCCGGCACATGGAAGACTGAGACAAGTGAGGAAATATCCAAAATAAAAGGCTATCCCATCGTTCGAACTGACCTGGTCAGGAAGGAAGTGCTGAAAAACGAGGACATATTCGACGAAGAACTTGCCTCAAATATGGATAAACGAACGATGGTCTATGATGAAACATTTCGGAGGGCAGATGAGACCGTCAGAAAGGGCAATAGTGTGATAATTGACGCCACCTTCGTTACTCAATCGTTAAGAAAGCGTGCCGCTGAAATAGCAGCCAAACACAACAAGACACTGGTCATCTTACAGACAGACTGCCCTCAGGAGGTAGCCATCGGGAGGATACTGAGACGGACCAAAGAGGACTACCAGTCAAACGCACTCACCGAGCAAGCCTACCTCAACAACAAAAAGAAGTTTGAACGGGTGGATTTAGATGATTTGAAGCAATTGAATCCAACCCTTAGTATCATCCACCTGATAGTGGATACTCGGTATGACCCTCCTGAAGATTGGTATATCACTGGTATGGGGAAAAGATGAAAATAGACCTGCATATCCATACCAAGACCTGTTCCGACGGCAATTTCTCCATTGAAGAAGTGTTCAAAGAGGCAAAAAAGAGAAATATCGATTTAATGTCGACCACCGACCACGATTCTATAAACTGCCAGGAAAGGGCAATCGCTCTGGCTAAACAGTATGGTATATCCTACCTCACCGGAGTGGAATTGAGTGTGACCTTCAAGTATCTCAACAAATCTGTCTCCCTTGATTTTCTGGGATACCAGTATGATTTCAACAACGAAGAGTTAAGAAACAAACTCCAACTAATACGCGAACACAGGGAAAAAAGGGCACACCAGATTTTACAGAAATTGAATGCTGAGTTCGACAAAGAAGGTATCCAAAGGTTCACGGACAAGGATATCAAGAACATAGAAGATAGCGTGGATGGCACATTCGGACGTCCCCATATAGCGAACTATCTAATAAAAAAGGAGATTGTCAGCGATACGCAGGAGGCGTTCGACAAATATCTGGTTAAGTGCAATGTGCCCAAGTATCCCCTTTCACTTGCTGAAGCATCAAGGCTAATCAGGAACGCCGGCGGCTTACTGGTACATGCGCATCCTAATGACCCTAACGGGACATCCTTAGTGACCATAACGCGGGATTTAGGGGAACAGACGAAAATTATCCAAAAATATATGCTAGAGTATATCGATGGTGTTGAGTGCTGGCATTCCAGACATGATGAAAAGATAACCAGGCATTATATTCAGTTTGCCAAGAAGCACGGGCTAATTATGACTGGAGGTAGTGATTGTCACCAAAAGCCGCTACTGATGGGCACATTAGATATACCAGACTGGGTTGCCACCCAGTTCAGGCAGTAGAATGGTACGGCATGTGAATATTCATTCTTGTTTACACTTTATTGTTAATAGATAACACTATAAAGTTTGGAGCAAAGTTAAATATGAAAAATTATGACATTAAAGACCTTTCTCTAGCTGATGAAGGCAAGCTTCGCATTGAGTGGGCCGGCAAAGAGATGCCGGTAATCAAATTAATAAAACAAAGATTTGCTAAAGAAAAACCTCTCCAGGGAATTCGTGTCTCCGCCTGCCTTCACATCACCACGGAAACAGCTAACCTAGCGATGGCTCTGAAAGAAGGCGGCGCTGACTTAGTCCTCTGCGCCTCTAACCCGTTAAGCACTCAGGATGATGCCGCTGCCGCTCTGGTTGACTTCGGCATTCCCGTAAATGCCATAAAGGGAGAGGATAATAAAACTTATTACAAACACATTATCACGGCACTGGAACACAAGCCTCAGCTTACCATGGACGATGGCGCTGACCTGGTCTCCACCTTGCATAAAGAACATACTGAACTAATTCACAACATGATTGGTGGCACTGAGGAAACCACCACCGGAGTCATCAGACTAAGGAATATGGCAAAAGAGGGGAAGTTAGGCTACCCTCTCATCGCCGTAAACGATGCTCAAACCAAGCATTTCTTCGACAATCGCTATGGCACAGGGCAAAGTGCCATTGATGGCATCACTAGAGCCACCAATATCCTCTGGGCAGGAAGCAAAGTGGTCGTTTGTGGCTACGGCTGGTGCAGCAAGGGAATAGCCATGCGTGCTCAGGGATTGGGGGCACTGGTCATCGTCACCGAAGTCGACCCTATCCGTGCACTGGAGGCAGCCATGGACGGCTATCAGGTTATGCCCTTGCTGGAAGCTTGTCAGGTAGGAGGTATATTTATCACCTCCACGGGCGATATGAATGTCATCGACAAAGCTCACTTTCTACAGATGAAGGACGGGGCTATCGTGGCTAACAGCGGTCATTTTAATGTAGAGATAAATATTCCCGCTTTGGAAAGCCTGGCAAAATCGAAAAGACGAATACGTCCCTACGTTGACGAATATACTCTGGATGATGGGCGCCGTATCTATTTACTTGGCGAAGGAAGGCTCATTAACCTGGCTGCCGCCGAGGGACATCCCGCCAGCGTCATGGATATGAGCTTCGCCAATCAGGCTCTATGCCTGGAGTATCTTGCCAGGATGAAAGGAAAGCTTAAGCCGGATGTTTATTCCGTGCCGGAGGAGATTGATAAAGAGATAGGAAGGTTGAAGCTCGCTTCCATGAACATCGCCATTGATTCCTTGACCAAGGAACAGCAAAAATACCTGCAAAGCTGGGAAGTAGGTACTTAATATAACTGAAGAAAGGAGCAAACATGCCGAACAGTTTTGAGAATGCATCTTCATACTTGCTCACTTCGGAGTCCGTTACTGAGGGGCATCCCGACAAATTATGTGACCAGATTTCCGATGCCATCCTCGATGCCATATTGGAGAAAGACCCTATGGCAAGAGTCGCCTGCGAAGTGGCAGCGACCACAGGCCTGGTCATCGTTATGGGAGAGATTACCACTAAATGCTATGTGGAAATACCGGAGATTGTTCGCGGTGTGGTCCGAGATGTGGGCTATACTCGCGCCAAATATGGATTCGATTGCGATACTTGTGGAGTAATGGTCTCCGTCAAGGAGCAATCAAAGGATATCGCCATGGGGGTAGACCGGTCTCTTGAAGCAAGGAGTGCTGAAGCGATTAAAAATGAAAAGGGGACCCTGGGTGCTGGTGACCAGGGGATGATGGAGGGTTTCGCTTGCAACGAGACCCCTGAGTTCATGCCACTCACCATCAGCCTGGCACACAAGCTATGCCGCCGCCTCGCTGAGGTGCGCAAGAACCACACCCTCACCTACCTGCGCCCCGATGGCAAATCCCAGGTAACGGTGGAGTATAGTCACGGCATACCTAAAAAAGTGGTCAATGTTGTTCTTGGTGCTCAGCATGACCCAAACACAAATCATGATACTATCGAGCACGATCTCATAGAACAGGTGATTAGGAAGGTCATCCCATCTGACCTGATGGATAATGAAACTAAGGTTTATGTCAACGCAACAGGTCGCTTCGTCCTTGGTGGACCGATGGGAGATACCGGACTCACCGGGCGCAAGATATTGGTCGACACCTATGGCGGCATCGCCAGACACGGCGGAGGCTGCTTTTCGGGCAAGGACCCAACAAAAGTTGATCGCTCCGCAGCCTATGCAGCACGATATGTCACCAAGAACTTGGTTGCTGCTAGATTAGCTGACCGTCTTGAGATCCAGCTCTCTTATGCCATCGGGGTAGCATACCCTCTCTCCATCGCTATCGAAACCTTCGGCACAGGAAAAGTTTCAGATAATGTTATCCTTGACCTGATTAAAAAACACTTCGATTTACGACCAGGAGCTATCATCGAGACCCTGAATTTGCGTCGCCCCATCTACCGCCAGACCGCCACCTACGGGCATTTTGGAAGGGAAGACCTCGACCTTCCCTGGGAGAAAACAGACAAGGCTGAAATCATAAGGGCAGAGGCAGGAACATAAATTTGAGATTGCTTCGCAGAGCCTGTCCTGAGCATCTTGAGATTCTTCGCTGCCTCTTCGCTTCACTCAGAGCTTCGGCTCAGAATGACAGGAGGCGAAGGGCTCACAATGATGGGAGAACATCAGCCTGCTATGAATATCTTCCATCCTTGAATAACACCCAGAGTGACTAAAAGAACTATTGTACCTGCTATAACCACCCCCAGTCCTATAGCAGGGAAAGCCTTCTTCCAATCCATAGCTAACAGCCAGCTTAAAAAGGTTGCCGTATATACCCCGGTAACAGGCAGAGGTATCGCTACAAGCAAGGTCAACCCCCAGAAGCCATATTTATCAACTTTCGGCTTGCCTCTCTTCTGTACATTCTCCAAATAGCGATTGAAAAGCTGAAATCGAGACAAAAACTTGTCATAAAATAGACACAAACCAAAGAAGATGGGGAAAAACAACAGGGCATTGGCAATAATTGCGACGACAAAGACAAGCAGTGGGTCAAGCCCCAAAGAAACCCCTAAAGGAATCCCTCCCCTTAATTCGCTGATCGGGATCAGCGTCCACACTATAACCAGAGCCATTTCTCGCATAACGGTAGCTAATTGCATGGACTACAGACTGCCAAAACGGCGCTGCCGTTGCCTGTAGTCAAGTAGTGCTTCCTCAATCTCTTTCTTGTTGAAGTCTGGCCACAATACCGGCGTAAAGTAGAGTTCACTGTACGCCGCCTGCCATAGTAGGAAGTTGCTCAAACGAATTTCGCCACCAGTTCGAATGATTAGGTCAGGGTCAGGAATGTCTGCAGTGTCAAGATAACTGCTGAGTATCGTCTCGTTTATACCTTCTGGCGAAACATTGCCTTCCTTGATACACCGCACTGCATCCACCATCTCAGACCTACTACCATAATCGAAGGCAAGACAGAGAGTCATTCTGGTATTATCCTTGGTAAACTCGGTGGCCGACTTAACTTTCCGCCTTAGCTCAACAGGCAACCTATCCAACTTGCCTATATGTCTTAACTTTATGTTAGCTTCATGAAAAGCTTTAGTTTCTTTATCTATACTGCTGGATAACAGCCGTAATAATCCATGAATCTCTTTCTGCGGTCGACTCCAATTCTCGGTGGAGAAAGCAAAAAGAGTGAGATATTTTACACCGTAGTTAGCAAATGCCTCAACTACTTTACGGATGTTCTTGGCACCAGCTCGATGACCCGCGATCCTGGGAAGCCCTCGCTGCCTTGCCCACCTGCCATTGCCATCCATAATTATGGCTACATGACGAGGCAAAGAACTATCCCCGTTCATTTCCGTTGCCTTTCATCCAGATCTCTGGAGTCATCTTCCGCCGTAAATAAGGAGAATATCTTGCCAGGAAGATAATTTCCAATGTTTTTTATAACCGCTAATATGAAGTTGCCATGCCAGTCGAAGGAGAAAGTCGGTGAGTCAAGTAGAGCTCTTACTATACCATGGGAGCTAGCAATATCAAGCATCTTCTCTATTTGCCCGTCACTCAGTTGTTGATATAGCCTGCGAGCCAAATAGCTATGCCGAATTTCCCTCCCCATTTTTGCCTTCCACGCTTTCTGGTAGTGGGAAAGCTGTGTTGCTTCCAAGCTTCCATTATCAAACGCCTCTGATAGCACCTCAACTGCGACCTCACTAGCGAGATGCCCGAAATATATTCCCCCTCCCGTGGTTGGCTTCACCTGTCCAGCAGCATCTCCAACGACCAATAACCTGTTACCATAGGTTCGAGGTAAGATATCCATGGGAATGGCTCTCTGTCTCATCTCTGTTTCCTGTCGTACTACCTTCCCCTGGCAAAAAGGGCTAGCCAGTAATTTCTCCAGATAGAATTTGGCATGAGCTGCAGCGAGCACGCCGGCTAAAGCTGTGCCGTTTGAAATAGGGACAAGCCAGCCAAAAAATCCCGGCGCTATTTTTTGACTGAAATAAATCTCAATTTCCTCAACGCCCTGAACTTCAACCACAGTTTGGGCACCAATGGCAAAATGGGCAATGCTCCCCAAACCGAGTTTTCTGGTGAAGCCGGGCTTAAAACCAGCAGCGATGACCACCGCCCTGGCTTTGAACGCTAAACGAGGAGTTTCAACCTCCACTCCCTCATTGTCAATGTTGACCTCTAGTGCTGGAAGAGAGCAAAAGTAATCAGCACCTTCAGCCATAGCTTTCGCAGCTATCGCTCGGTCCAGGGAAGCCCGGTCAACAATATAGGCCTCAATTCCCTTCTTTTCCAGTCTCAAGCTCTTGCCCGAAGGACTGAATAGCTTAGCCGTGCTTGTCTTGTTTAATACTACTTCAGGACCAACCCCAAAGGAGTCAAAACACTCAGGGCTAACAATGCCGGTGCAGCAAATATCAATTCCCGGAGCTTCTTTCTGCTCCAGGACAGCCACTTTAAGACCCCGAGAAGACAACCCATAAGCAGTGTAACTTCCTGCAGGACCTGCTCCTACTACGATAACATCGTAAGAATCGTGTGACAATTCATTCCCCGGCTGTATTCATTTGCTATTATACAATACTAAACTCACCAGAAAACACATTACAATCGATGCTAACGGTGGAAAGAAGAGGAGTACGACTAGGGAGCACTTCCTGATTCAGCTAGTTTTTCCAGCCACAAGCAAAGTTCTTCAGGGGAGTGAACATAGTAGTCAGCACAGGTGAGAGCAGTCGCCTCACCTACTCGGATGGAGATGCCATTTATTTGATTCACGAAGTTAAATCCATCCTCATCAGTAACATCATCGCCAGCGAAGATGACCACCGAGTTTTCAGCCTGGTAATGACTTAATAACCATTCTATTGCCTTGCCTTTATCCCAATCAACAGGCGGTCTTACCTCGATAACTTCTTTCCCTTCGGTAATCCTAACCTTCCCTTGTTTTTCCGAAGCCTCAACTACCTCCCTGAATAGTGCCTTCACCTTTTTCACCTCAGGTTTTGCCACCAGCCGGTAATGAACGCTTAAACTAAATTGTTTGTCCTCCAGGATAATGCCGTTAGTTCCAGCCAATTTTTCCACAAGCTGCGAATAGAGTTCGCTAAGCAAGGATGACGCCTTTGTGGCCATGGGATGAACAAAAGCTTCTTCACAGCACTCTATCTCCAGACCATGATTGCCAGCGTATGCCAATCCCCCCAACCCTATAAGTGCCTTAATTTCGACCAGACTTCTGCCACTGATTATGCCCACTTCAAAGTTACTACGAAAAGCAAGCTTTCTGAGAACTTCTCCAATTATAGGGGGCAGCAGGGCCAACTCAGGCGTGGATGCTACGGGACTCAACGTTCCATCATAATCCAGAAAGATAATTACTCGAGACGCTGTTTTCGTCCTTGAGGCAACTTCTTCCCAACAGTCAGGCAAGTAGCAAGTCATGCCTCAGCGAACTCAAATTTAGTTATTTCGGTGATAATATTAGCCGCCCAATCATAAATATTGTTGCTACGCACCGTCTTCCGCAGCCTGGACATTCGCTTGTGTCTCTCTTCACGAGGCATCTCCAGAGCTTGCTTTATACTTTCAACAGTATCCTCAATGCAATAAGGGTTAATCAACAGAGCTTCAGGAAGCTCTCTAGCCGCTCCGGTGAACTGGCTTAAGATGAGCACACCATCTCTATCCGTTTTGCAAGCAACGAATTCCTTGGCTACCAGATTCATCCCATCTTGAAGAGAACTGACGATACAAAAGTCAGCCAGCCTCGACAGTGCTGCCAGAGTATCTTGAGTACAATACTCATTAATGTAGACTATAGGTCTCCAATGTCCAATTTGATGACGCCAGTTAATTTTGTCTACCAGTTCATCTATTTCGTCGTTTATACGTTGATATGCTTCGACTCGCATTCGGTTAGGCACACCTACCTGAATAAAAGTCAATCGCTCTTCATACTCAGGATACTTCTCTAGAAAGCGATCCACTGCTCTCAACCTCTCTGGTACACCTTTGGTATAATCTATGCGATCAATACCCAGCCCGATAAATTCGCTTCCTAAGCCATAAAAGTGCCTTAGCTGTTCCGCCTGGTGAGTTACATGCCTGCTGCTAGCCCGACCAGATATTTTGTCAAAGGCAACACTGATAGGGAAGGGGCGTACCACCGTAGTACGTCCCCCCCTGGTAATAGCATACTTTTCCCGCTCAATTTTACACTCGAGCTCTCGGTCTACAGTCTCTAGAAAGTTGTTACAGTTATACATGGTGTGAAATCCCAGCAAATCGTTAGCTAGAAGCCCCTGCAAAATCTCCTCCCGCCAGGGACAAATTCTGAAAGCCTCATGATTTGGCCACGGAATATGCCAGAACTGAGCAGTTATAACATTGGGACGCTGCTCCTTAATATAGTGAGCTACCAAAGCTAAATGATAATCTTGAATAAAAACAAACGCTTTCTGCTCATTAATTTCCTCGATAACGGCCTGGGCAAATAATTTGTTAACCTTCTGATAAGTATCCCAGTCAGGTTGCCTAAATTCGGGTCTCACATAAACTATATGGCACAATGGCCATAGAGCTCTATTGGAAAAACCATCATAATAGCCCTCCTCTTCGGATTTAGATAGCCATATCCGCCTTAAGGTATAACGAGGTGTTTCTGGAGGTACCTGGATCTTATTGTCTTTATCAACCACATCGACATCAGCATCCCCACTGCCGTGGGCAATCCATAACCCACCACAAGCTTGCAACACCGGGTCTAATGCTACAGCAAGACCACTGGCTGGTTTAACACACTTGATTTCCTCTCCTACCCAATTATGGATATAAGGCTCACGGTTAGAAACAGCGATAAATAGATAATCGCCCAGCTTATCGTGTACTAATTCCTGAAGGCTTCCTTCATCCATACTGTATCCAGGTTGCTCGTTTTTATTACTATTATACCCCTTTTTTCAATCCAGCATCACAAATCGTTGTACTCGTTCACGTGATTGGTGACATATTAGCCTCCTCCTTCTGTCATTGCGAGGAGTGAGATTCCTCGTTTTACTCGGAACAGGCTCCGCAATCTCAGAGTCGAAATCCTAAATCCCAAGCACTGAATCCCGAACAATATCAAAAATCAAACATAAAAAGTCAAAATGACAAATTAAAATGTAAAAACCTTCCTCATTTTGCTCTTTGACGTTTGACTTATTTTTGCCTTTTGACTTTTGAGTTTTGCCTTTCCGAGATTGCCACGCCTTCGGCTCGCAATGACATCCTGCTTATTGTCACCCTGAGCGATAGCGAAGGGTCTGAAGGAGATTCTTCAGTCGCTGCGCTTCCTCAGAATGACAGGGAGCGAAGGGCTCGCAACGACAGCCCTTCTGTCACTGTCGGGAAATCCTTCACCTCCAAATTTTGTAGCACGAGACTACCCCGTGTAGTAATCTTCGCTACTACACAGAGCTAAAGCCTCGCACTACATTTTTAAACTTTGCTCTGTCATTTTGCATTTTGATTTTTGCCTTTTGACTTTCTTTGAGATGTCACCTATCTATTTGAACTACATCAAACCAAAGTTTCTTTGACACGACCTATGTTGCCTACTAAAATAAACAACAACATGAATTCGCCAGCGCAGCTTTATACGCTGCAATACATCGACCGCGAACTTCAAAGAAGCCAACAAGAACTAGATGAGATTGAAACTCAGCTAACCAATGATGAACCTTTAGCTAAAGTTAAATCTACCCTCGCTTCAAAAAAAGCGGAACTGAGAGACACGGGGAAAAGACAAAAAGAAGCTGAATGGGTGCTAGAAGATCTTCAACAGAAGGTGAAACAAATTAATGATAAGCTTTACGGGGGCAAGCTCAAAAACCCCAAGGAATTGGTCAACCTTGACCTCGAGAGCAAAGAGCTTGGCAAAAAGGTCCGCAAGAAAGAGGATGAATTACTAGAGTTAATGAGCGAGGCGGAGGACATTCAATCTAATATAAAAAACATCAGCCAGGAACTGAAAAGGGTAACCAAGGAGTGGCAGCAAAAGCAACAGATGCTCATCCAGGGAAAGTCAGATGTGGAAGCCAAGCTCACCGGTCTCCACCAGGACCGTGAAGAACTAGCCAGGCAAATTAGCCCAGAAGCACTCAGCCTGTATGAACAAATCAGGACGACCAAAGAGCAAGCCGTAGCTAAAGTGGAAGGCGGGAGATGCCAGGGATGCCACATTACCTTGCCCACAACTCAATGGCAAAAGGCTAAAGCTGGTAATTTAGTCCAGTGTGACAGTTGTAATAGAATATTATACGTCGAATGACGCTCAGGGTCATAGTCAGGATGAGCTGGTAGGGTAACCAGGCAAGCTAAAATTAAGATTTGATTAAAAACTGGGAGGTTAATGATGACAAAAATTATTGTTCTCGGAGGTTGTGGAACAGTAGGGACTGCTGCAGTCAAAACACTTGCATCCAATGACGAGTTTTCAGAAGTCGTTATTGGTGATTTTAATATTGGAAAGGCGAAAGAACTTGTTGCTCAACTGGGGTCAAAGAAGGTCTCCGCTGTTAAAGTTGATGCTGAGGATGAAAAGAGCATAAAGAATACTGTTAAGGACGCTGATGTTGTGCTTAATTGCGTAGGACCATTCTATAAGACTGTGAAGAATGTCGTGCGAGCGGTTATCGATGCCGGAATAAATTATGTGGATATCTGTGACGATGTTGACGTAACTGCTGATATCTTCAAGATGGATGATGCTGCCAAGAAAGCTGGTATTACTGCAGTGATTGGAATGGGCAGCTCCCCTGGCGCTACGAACTTGATTGCAAGATTTGTTGCTGAGCAATTGCTGGACGAAGTTGATTCTATTGGCATCTTCCATGCCCACGGTGGTGAGCCGGTGGAGGGGAAAGGCGTAATTGGTCACAGATTCCATTCCATGTCTATAGATATCCCGATGTTCCTTGATGGGAGGTTAAAGACGGTCAAATACTTCGGAGAGGATGGAATAGCACTTCGCCAAACATTCCAGTTCCCTATACTGGGTGAAGTACCGGTATATCCGTACCCGCACCCGGAGCAGGTTACCCTCCCAAAGTACATCAAGTGTAATGAAGTCACCAACAAAGGTTCTGTGATACCAAATGAATATTACGACCTGACAAGAGATATGTGTAGGTTAGGCCTTTCCAGCACAGAACCATTGGATGTGGAGGGACAAACTGTAATACCGTATGATTTCGCCGTTGCTTATATCCTTAGAGAAAGGGAAAGAATACTGAAAGAAACCAATTTTGGTATACAACGTGGTTGCTGTTCAATAGTTATAAAAGGCAGGAAAGACGGGAAACACCGGGAATATAGAGTCCACATGGCTTCCAAAAGTCAGGCATTGGGAGAAGGCACCGGAGTTCCAGCAGCTATAGGGGCAATCCTTATGCATCAAGGAAAGATTACCGAAAAGGGGGTATTCCCTCCCGAGGGATGCATAAATCCACAGGATTTCCTGGACCTTGTTCCGCAGGTTATAAAGCTTGATAAGGCCAAGGAAGGCGGAGGATCGTTCGGAGGATTGATTGCTGAAATGGTAGATGAAAATGGTAACGTCAAAAAGATGGATATATAAAAGAGTGTGAAGTTTGCCTATACTACATAGTGCATTGCTTTTCTGGTTAGACATTTGGAGGAGAGTATGCCGCGAGGGAAAAAGGCAAAAGAAGATACTGATAAGAAGTACATCTTGGCAATCGATCACGGAACGTCTGGCGTTAAAACAGCAATAGTTTCCATACATGGAGAAGTTGTAGATTTCGAATCCGAAAAGACACCGGTATATTTCTTGCCGAATGGGGGTGCTGAGCAGGACCCGGATGAGTGGTGGAATGCCCTGGTCAAGACCTCGAAACGACTGATTAAAAAAAGCGTCGTTCCCCCAAGCGATATTGTTGCGGTATGTGTCTCAAGCACGATGTCCAGCACCGTTGCTGTAGACTCTGATGGTCATCACTTGATGAATTCACTTACCTGGATGGATTCTCGCGGCGCTCCTTATGTTAGAGAGTTGATGGGAGGTTTCCCCAGTATTTCGGGATACAATCTATTTAATGTTTTAAGATGGATCCCCAAGACAGGTGGAGGACCTACTTTATCGGGGAAGGATGATATCGCCCATGTTTTGTTGGTAAAACATGAGTATCCTGAAATCTATGAAAAAACGCATATGTTTTTGGAAAGCAAGGATTACTTAAACCTGAGGCTCACCGGTGAATTTGCCGGCTCCTACGATTCCACAATTCTCTATTGGGTTACCGATATAAGAAATATCAACAATATTCACTATGACGATAAATTGATAAACAGACTGAAAATTGATAAAAACAAACTGCCGCCTTTGAAATCATCCACTGATATTCTAGGACCCATTTCCAAAAAGGCGGCGGATGAGATCGGGCTGGGGCAAGATGTAAAGGTTGTTATGGGTGCTGCTGACCACCAGGCAGCGCTTGTTGGCTCGGGAGCAGTGAGGGACTTCGAAGGTCACCTCTACCTTGGTACATCGTCATGGGTTGAATGCGTTGTGCCATTCAAGAAAACAGACATGTTTCATTCTATTGCATCACTTCCTGCAGCAATCCCCGGCAAGTATCAGTGTATAAATGAACAGGATATCGCAGGAGGGGTTTTACCATTCCTGGTAGATAATATTATTTACCATAAAAACCAGCTGAGGGCTGACGAGCCCCCTTCAGAGGTATATAAGAAATTAGACGAAATCGCACAGCGAGTGCCTCCAGGAAGCAATAAGTTAATCTTCACCCCCTGGCTCAATGGGGAAAGGAGCCCGGTTGATAACACCACGCTAAGAGCAGGGCTATATAACGTGTCCATGACTACCAATATGGATCATATTATTCGGGCATTTTTTGAGGGTGTTGCCTACAATACTCGATGGAACCTTAAATATGTTGAAAAGTTCATCGGGAGAAAGATGGATACATTAAACTTTGTCGGAGGTGGTGCTCTATCCAACGTCTGGTGCCAGATCTTTGCCGATGTCTTTAATAGGACAATCAGGCAGGTGGAAAATCCTATGCAGGCAAACGCCCGTGGCGCTGCACTTATTGCCTCAGTTGCTTTGGGATATATCACGTTTGATGATATTCCCCGGTTGACTCGATACTCAAACACATACTATCCAAATCCCGAAAATAGAACGATATACCGCGAGCTACTCCACGAATTCTTGAAGATATATAACAGCAACAAAGCAATGTATCGGCGTTTGAATAGAATCCAGTGAATTTGTATTGGATGACAAGTAAAACTTACCGCAGGAGGTTATCTTTTAAAACTTCCCGTGTCTTCCAGCCCCATGTGTAAAACGTTCTACGCCTTGTAACGTCTCGAGACTACCAATAACCGCCTTTCCGTGACGAAATTCGTTGGCCATTGCCTCGTCAAAGCTCAGATTGAGACCTTCGTACGTGGACAGCCGGTCATGCCTCAGGCAAATCTGTGGAAATTCGGCTATTTGTGCCGCCAGTTTTTCCGCCTCTGCTCTAGCAGCGTCATTCGGGACAACCTTATTTGCAAGCCCCATTAACAGGGCTTCGTCTGATGACACTGGTCTGCCGGTCAATATCATGTCAAGAGCACGGCTGAGTCCAATCAAGCAAGCAAGCCGAATTGTGCCTCCATCCATAAGTGGCACCCCCCATCTGCGGCAGAAAACCCCGAATACAGCATCCTTCTCAACCACACGGATATCACACCACATTGCCAGCTCAAGCCCTCCGGCAACTGCATACCCCGACACCGCAGCTATGGCAGGTTTGGATAGCCGCATCCTGCTAGGTCCCATTGGTCCATCACCATCAGCTTCTACACGGTTTTCTCCACCATCCATGATTGCCTTAAGGTCAGCCCCGGCACAGAAATTTCCTCCTTCACCATAGAGCACAGCTACATATGAAGAATCGTCCTCTTCGAAGGTCCTGAACGCCTGTGAAAGTGCTTCGGCTGTTTCCCTATCCACTGCGTTTCTCACTTCAGGACGGTTTATGATTACGGTAAATACCTTGCCTTTCTTTTCAGTTTTTACTTTCATTTAATCCTCAATATCCTTTCGCGACATTCAAATTGTTATCATACATCTCATCCGGAAAAATTAGCAATTTGACCTGCATCGCAATTAAATGTAAATTAATATTGGTGGTAAGTAAACCGGGTGATCGCCCTATGCCTTGTGTATAGGGAGGAAAGTCCGAGCTCCACCGAGCAAGGTGCTGGGTAACGCCCAGAAGGGGTGACCCTACGGAAAGTGCCACAGAAACATACCACCCCGTGAAATAGGTTTAGCCATTTCACAGGGTAAGGGTGAAATGGTGAGGTAAGAGCTCACCAGCAGCCAGGTGACTGGCTGGCTGGGCAAACCCCACCTGGAGCAAGACCAAACAGAGGGCGATTGAGGTGCTCGGCCGATGCCCCGGGTAGGTCGCTTGACCTTGATGGTAACATCAAGGCTAGATGAATGGTCACCACCCTGATACCACCGAAATCTTTGATTTCGGAGGAAATTCAGGGCACAGAACTCGGCTTACAGGTTTACTTGCCACCAAGCGAAACTTTGACTCAGCATTGCCTCGCCTTTTCCCGTCGTTAGAACAGAGAGCATGCGCTAGCAGGATGGCTCAGCTATCCCGAAGGATACTATCGAAGCTATATCAGTGCCACAGACTGAACAATGGCAGAAATATTTAGTGCTACAAGAATTAGATCTTAATGCCTCGGTCACTCAAGTCCTCCAGGCTGCCCGAATCCACATTCAGAAAGAAACCATCAATATATAACACCTGCCTGGTAGGCTTCATGGACTGCACAATAAAACTCACCATCGCCTTCTTCCCCCAAAGCTCGAACCAAACCTCCTTGGTCCTCATCAGCGGGCCCCACTGGTCAATAACCTTGTTATCTACTCTGAGCTTCCCAGCTAAACCAAGCGGATTCCACTCCAAATCCACTACATGCTCCTCACCACTCACTTCAAACTGCCATATCCTCCTGCTCACCGTTCCCCTCCTTTTACAAAGTTGCCGGAGCCTGGAAGCAGTAGCCGGTACACATAAGAAATATACTATAAGTTTAATGCCAACACAACCGCTTTGTTGACAAGATGGCCACGGTGATAATATACGGGCTACGGAGATTCTTTGAAGGAGGTGTCTTTGAAAATAGCTGTCCTCTCCGACACTCATGTTACCTCGTTTGATGACATCCCTGGGAAGATAATTGACCGCCTTTCTACGGTGGACTTGATAGTCCACGCCGGGGATTTCGTCACTTTGAACGTACTTGAGGGGTTGAACAAATTTGGAAAAGTAACGGCAGTTCACGGCAATATGGATTCAAGTGAACTGAGGAATTCATTGCCTGACAAGGAGATAATCGAGGTAGGGAGCAGGAGGATTGGGATTACTCATGGCTGGGGGCCGCCATGGGAAATGGAGAAAAAGGTAAGAACCATGTTCCCCGATGAGAAATTAGACGCCATAATCTTCGGGCACTCCCATTTTTCACAGAACAAGGTGATTGCCGACATTCTTTTCTTCAATCCGGGCAAGGCATCGCAGTCCTTTGGTATCCTCACCGTTGGAGAAGATATCAAAGGAGAGATAATAAGCTCCAAGTAACCAACAGCTTTACCGTCTTATGACGATGGAGCCATAGCCCACCACCCTGGAGAAATCCCCGCTGGTATCCCCACTGGTGGCATATTTCAGCAAAGTCGCCTGTTTCGCTTTCATCTCCTTAGCAGCCACAATCGCTGCCGCCACAGCACCATAACCACACATGGTACAGTTAAGCGAATCACGCCGCTGATATAATTGTTCCTCATCCAGATTAGTTATCGCCTCTATCATGGACCTGTCTTTCTCTGAGGCCGTGGAATGAGGCTCGTAGTGGGTAAAATCGCTGCTGGCGATGATTACGATGTTACCACCAACTCCAGAAACAGCCTTGCCAACCCTCCTGGCGGTCTCAATATCCTGAGCAAGCATGGTTATCGGCACAATGTTAACTTCTCCATAGAGATGCTGTAGCCAGGGCACCTGGACTTCTATGCTATGCTCATACAGATGAGCTGCCTCGTCTGCTTCAATTACTCCACCCACAAGGTTATCAGCAAATCCCTCATTTATCTTCACCTGCCCTAGAGGTGTCTCCCAGCCTCCTTTTGTCCATACTGAAACCTCAGCACCATAGCCAGTATGGTTAGGGCCAAGTATCACCGCTGTATCGAAAATACCATCATTGGCAAGCTCTTTATAGGCATGGGCAGCCACTGGACCCGAGTAAGTATATCCAGCGTGAGGAACAACCAGAGCTATAATTTCTCTCGGGCCTTTATCATTGACCCGAGGTACAAATCCTGGACCAAGCTCATGCCGATAACATCCCTCGATTTGCTCTTTAAGCTCCTGAGATGTGCCGGCATAAAATGTCCCGGCAACCACTGGCCTCCTTGTTCTGGCATTCATTTCTTCTCTTTGGTTTTCCTGGGTTTCTCCTCTTTCTCTTTCTCTTTCTCTTTCAGTTCCTTTTCTTCAGTTTCTTTTTTGCCTTCTTCTTCCTTGCCTTCCTCTTCTTTGAGTTCTTCTTTCTTGAGTTCCTCTTTCTTGCTAGCCTCGTCGCGAAGCCAGCGGTGAATTTCATCCAGACCCGGCGGAGAGATGCTGAATACCTCGATGTCCTTGGGAAATTGTAACCTGTGCCCTTCTCTAATGAATAAAAGCCCCGCTTCGTTATCCTTGAGCGTTTCAGTTATTCTATTAGCCATGAATTCATACCGCTTCTTCGAAGTCTCGGTGTAAAATTCCGAAACTTTGCCTGCCACCTTCACGCTTGCAAAGCCAATCAAAAGGCACCTCTCCCAATCTATAACCTCCTCGAGCAATTCCCCATCCTCAATTGCCTCGAAGGTAGCCTCATTGTCACACTTGCTTTTAGCAATTTGATAGCAGCTTTGGTTTATCTTTTCCACCACCTTCATACCATCCTCACCGGACAGCGAGATTGACTCGTGATAAACCCGATTGACCTTACCGATTTTTTCTTCCAGATTGGCTAGCTGCTCTGTCACTTGCTGCCAGTAGCGCTGGCATCGCTCCTTGTATTCTGCAGGAGCATCTTCACTAGAAAATATCAACGGGACGAGATAAAGCTTCTTACTCCCCTTAAACTGCTCTGCCAGCGGCTTCTCTATCTTGCCTAGTTGCTCGGTCATTCCTCCTTTCCCCAGTTCTGCATCATCTCCTTCATTTGTCGAGCAAGTTGAGGACCTTCTTTAAGCCGCTGCGCAAAGACAGGGCAACTTTGCAAAATCATGTCCTGGCTCATAGAAGCTATCTGCTCCAGGATATTCTCCATTTCGCTTTTAGCCTGTTCGGGAAGATTCCCCTGCTGCAACATCAACCTGAATTGAGCAATATCCTCAGGACTAACCTGTAGCGGAGTTACACAATTTTTATACCACGGACATTCCCTGCACTTGAGAATCGCTGTAGCTTCATCAAGAACATCTCCCATTCAATGCCTCCTTAAATTTATAATTCTAACAGCTTTTCACCACAAAAGCACCGCCGCAAAATGAGTTGGCAGTTGGCTGAAGGCTGATAGCTACCAACAGCAAAGCAATCTCTCTGTTATACTCAAAGAAAGGGGTTATATAATAAAACCACCATGATTATCTCTGCCAGCCGCAGAACGGATATCCCGGCACTCTACAGTCAATGGTTCATGAACCGAATCCGTGCTGGTTGGTGTCTGGTGCCCAACCCCATGAATCCCCGGCAAGTATCCCGTGTATCCCTCAAACCGGAGGATGTGGATGCTATCGTCTTCTGGTCAAAAAATCCCGCCCCGATGCTGGCGCATTTAGACGAACTTGATAAATCAGGATTCCGCTACTATTTCCAGTTCACCCTCAACGACTATCCCAGAGCCCTTGAGCCACATATCCCCGGCCTTGATAAACGGATTTCTACCTTCCTGAAGTTAAGTGAACATGTCGGACCGCAAAGGGTCATCTGGAGGTACGACCCCATTATCTTGTCCAACATGACCAACGCTGATTTTCACCGTGAAGAATTCGCCTCTATCGCCAGGAGGTTACAAGGAGCCACCCAACGTGTCGTGGTAAGCATAGTCCATTTCTATAAGAAGACTGAGCGCAGGCTATCCCAGTTGGAACAAAGTGGGTTTTCCTTCGATAGAGAAGCGCTCTCCTCTCAGCATACTGCTTATCTTATTACGGACCTCGCCTCTATCGCTGAACAGCACAATATGGAGAGCTTCACCTGTGCTTCAGAACGCGACTTCACCGAGTTCGGCATGCCGCCGGGAAGATGTATCGACGGAAGTCTGCTCCATAAACTCTGGGGATTACCGGATAACTATCCCAAGGACCCTTATCAGCGCAAACACTGCCGCTGCTCGGTAAGCAAGGATATCGGCATAAATGATACCTGCATACTGGGATGCCCCTACTGTTACTCCACCAGGAGCAACGAAATCGCCCAACGCCGCTATAAGGAGCATGACCCAAATTCGCCAGCGCTGTGGGGACACCCAGAGACCTCCACCCCACAACCACCGCTCACCGGACAATTCAAGCCTATTTGATGTAGTTCAGATAGATGATGACACCTCAAAGAAAGTCAAAAGGCAAAAATCAAAATGCAAAATGACAGAGCAAAAATGAAAACAGTCAGTAGTTAGTAATCAGCAGTTAGCAGTCATTAGTCCAATTGAGTTTATCGGGTTGCACGAGATTGCCACGTCGCTTCGCTCCTCGCAATGACAAGAAAGTCAATAGTCATTAGTCGGATATTACAAAGTCTCATAATAAAACCCTCTCGCCTTTGCCTCCCTGGCATGAAATACACCTCGAATATCAATCAATATTGGATTGGCATTCATCATGCCTTTGAGTTCATCCAGCGTTATCTCTTTGAAAGCATCGTGAGCTACTGCCAGGATTACACAGTCAACTTTATTAGTCGAGAGTCGAGAGTCATTAGTCAATAGTCCGGGGTTGTAAGGTTTGATGCCGAATTCTTGCTCGATGTTATCAAGCAACGGGTCATAGCCAAATATCTCAACGCCATATCCTTTAAGCCCTTTTATGATTCCCTTTACCGGCGTCTCCCTGGTATCGGCAACATTCTCCTTATAGGTCAAGCCCATTATGAGGACTTTTGAGCCCTTTATTACCTTGCCCACTTCATTCAGGGCTTTGATGGTCATTTCGGCTACATATTCAGGCATGTAATCGTTTATGGCTCTGCCAGCCAGGATAACCCGCGGCTGATAGCCAAGTTCTCTGGCTTTATGGACCAGGTAGTAAGGGTCAACGGGAATGCAGTGCCCGCCAACTAGGCCGGGAGAATAGGGATAGAAGTTCCATTTGGTGACCGCAGCATCGAGGACATCTTTGATGCTTAAGCCCATCTTCTCAAATATTATGGCAAGTTCGTTCATCAGTGCGATGTTGAGGTCCCGCTGGACATTCTCAATAACCTTGGCTGCTTCGGCGGTCTTGATGTTCCTCGCTTTGAAGATATGCGCGGTAACCTTCCGGTAAAGCTCAGACACAAACTCCGTGGCCTCCTCATCCATCCCGGCAACTACCTTGGTACCCTTGTCTATGGCATGCTCTTTATCTCCAGGGTTTATCCTCTCTGGAGAGTAAGCAACCTTGAAGTCCTCGCCGCATTTGAACCCTGACCCCTTCTCCAGAATCGGTGCTACTATCTCTTCAGTAACGCCGGGGTAAACCGTGGATTCGAGGATGACCACGCTTCCTTTTTTCATATTTTGCCCTATGGTTTCAGCAGCGCTCCTAACATGGGACAGGTCAGGCTCCTTGGATGGGGTGACGGGAGTGGGAACGCAGATGATAATAAAATCCGCTTTGCCTATTTCCTTCAGGTTGGTGGTGAAAGTCAAATTAGTCGATAGTTGAGAGTTGACAGTTGCTAGTCTAGAGTCACCAGTCGAGAGTCCAGAGTCAAAAGTGGATGGGGTGAGACTGGTGACTGATGACTGTTGACTGATTAGTTGGTGGACCTTTTCAGCGTCGGTGTCAAAGCCGATTACCTTAAGGCTTCTGGCAAATGCCTCTGCCAGGGGCAGCCCCACATAGCCCAGCCCCACAACGCAAACTACTGAGTTTGTTGGGTTTGTTGAGTTTATCGTGTTCATTGAGTCGGTAGTCAAGAGTCAGCGGTCTGATAGTCCACTAGTCAGTTACCTTCAAGCCCATTCTGGACATGCAGCTATCACGCGTATATCAGTCTCCCTTTAGGAATTGGTATCTCTCGCCCTAACGCCTTAGCTGTTTCTATCCACTCTGAAATTACAATCTCAGCATTATGTATGGCTTCTTTGTATGTAGTGCCGTCTGCCATACATCCGGGCAACTCTGGAACTTCGGCTACAAATAATCTATCTTCTTCGCTCCAATAAATCAGTATCTCGTACTTAAACATCTTTAACCTCCTGATGAAGCCTATATTTTAATATTAAGTTTCTTACCTGCTTTACCTGGTAAGCCTTCGCCTTTCCATTTCTTAAGGGTTAAATATTGATGATTTCTACAACTTTGTCTTTAGTGAAAATATGATGATCACCCTTGACCCGCTCAGCAAAATCCAAATCTAGCAAAATTTCTCTTAACTCGCTAAATTTGATATTCTTATCTGAAAGTCCTGCTAAAACTTTTTGTAAAGCTCTTTTGCTCAAAAGATTCCCCTACTCACAAGCTAAAAGGTTAACTTTAATTTGCTCTTTGCACCTTCCTCTGATAAATTTTACCACATCTGGAGCATCGAGCCTGATTATTTCCTCAAGGGGTAAGCCCACATAGCCCAGCCCTACAACGCAGACTACCGAGTTTGTTGAGCTCATTGAGTTTATTGTGTTCATTGAGTCGATAGTCATTAGTCAACATCACCAGCCATTAGCGACATTGCCAACGATTGTATCACGTTAGCGGGCGGCAGACGATAGTCAATAGTCGATAGTTAGCAGTTGGCAGTTGGCAGTCAAATGCGTGGAGATTGATAGAAATTCATAGAGATTGGTGGTGATTGATAGAGCTGGTTGAGTTTGTTGAGTCTATTGCGTGATGAGTAATGCGTGATGCGTGACGAGTCGCTAGTTGATAGTTAGCAGTTGGCAGTCAAGAGTCAAGAGTGCCGAGAGACTGGTAGAAATTCATAGAGATTGGTGGAGACTGATAGACTTTGTTGAGTTTGTTGAGTTAATTGATTGGTGACTGGTTACTAATCGTTTTTCGCCAAGGTCTGGTTTTGCTCGCTATGCCTGGCTACCTGTCTCAACAGGTAAATTCTCCACTTGAAGGTTGACGATATCAGAAAGAGCAAATCGCTTTGTCGCCGCTAGTATTTCAATGCCGATAAGCTTAGCACCTTCATCAAAATCGAGTAGTACTCCTTCCTCTACTTCTTTAGTCTTAGCTACGTACTTTTCCTGTATTTGAATGTATAAAGCATCAGCTTCCCTGTCATACTCAATTCTCATAGCTCTGCCTCCTCACTTGTTCTTGTCCACTACACTTATTACCATAACACGATTCCCCACTTCTCGGAAAGTAACCCGAATTAGCTTCTCGCCTATAGGTTTCAAGACGTTTATTCTCCCACCAAGTAATCGGTCAACCTTCTCAGGATGAGCTAGAGTTTCTTCAACCTCCTCCATAGATATATTTCTCCATTTCATCCTACGGCGAGCATGTCTGGTTAAGTATATCTTCCCCAAGGAGCCTCCTAAAACTTTTTCATGGCGGCGACAACGCTGATTATTCTCATTTCATCAGTAACTGGTGATTGGTGACTGGAGTAAAGGGCGCCAAGGGATTGGGCGCAGTCTTCGCACCAGGTTATCCCAGGATATAGGCGCGAGCCGCCGGGTCATCTCGGATTGACCATCTCAACTTCTGCGTTCAGGTCAACATCGCCCAAGGGAGGAATAGAATGTCCAAGCCTCAGGCCTAATAATAGCCAGCCTTCAACAACCGATTCCAGCTCCTCTCTGCATCCTTCAAGGCTACTGGCAGCAGCCCAGACACCTGGCAACTCCTCGATCAACCCATAGTAGCTGCCGTCTTCCAGGATTTTATACTTGGCCCGGCACATAGCTTCATGCACATATTTAGTGATCATTGTAGTACCTCTTCAGATTAGATTCCTTTACCGTAAATTGCCATATCGCTATCTTCCATCATCTCCTCTTCGTAACAATAGCCTCTCTACCACCTATTTTACTATTCCATAAGGTCTGTGCCAAGGGCAACGACAGCCATCAGCGAGATTGCCAATGATTGTATCACGTTAGCGGGCGGCAGACGATAGTCAATAGTCGATAGTCAGCAGTTGGCAGTCGAGTGCCTGGAGATTGATAGAAATTCATAGAGATTGGTGGTGATTGATAGAGCTGGTTGAGTTTGTTGAGTTTATTGAGTTTATTGAGTTTATTGAGTTTGTTGCGTGATGGGTAACGAGTCGCTAGTTGATAGTCAGCAGTCAGACCTTAACGGTTCCCCTGAAATTCACTACGTCCACAATGATGCTCTTAGAAGGCTTCCCTTGCGTTTGTGCCACCTTTTCCATCTCTTTATAGACCACGGCATCAAGGAATTTCTCCCCACACTGTTGGCATACTTCAGCAGGAACTTCCTCAAAGATAATCAGCTTTTCACCCCACCAAAAATCTACGCTCACTTCCTCTTTCTTTACCTTGCCACCACAAAAGTAACACCTCTCCACCATCCTTATCACCTCCTTACCTTCAAATCTTCTTGCCATTCACTGAGACTGGGCTCATATACTGTAATGATTATAATCTCTTCCCCAACCCTACCACAAACTACATGAAGAGGTTTCCCTTTAAAAGTAAAGCCTTAAATCAAACAGCTCGCTCCTCTGGCATCATAGGGATAATCTTCGATTATTTCGCCTCTAGAGATGGCCTCTTCAATCTCTCTCGTGTTTATCCTTCTCTTTCGAAGTTTTTCAGTATGAGTGAAAGAGATGTAATACTCTCTCCTGCGAACTTTCTCTTTGATCTCTTCTATTTTCATATTCTTCCCTGTTACTGTCTACATCAAAGCCAATTACCTTAAGGCTTCTGGCAAATGCCTCCGCCAGGGGCAGGCCCACGTAGCCCAGCCCTACAACGCAAACCATTGCGTGATGCGTTATGGGTGATGTGTTATGCGTTCCTGGTCGATAGTCAGCAGTCATTAGTCAGCATCACCAGCCATCAGCGAGATTGTCAATGATTGTATCATGTTAGCGGGCGGCAGACGATAGTCAGCAGTTGGCAGTTGGCAGTCAAATGCGTGGAGATTGATAGAAATTCATAGAGATTGGTGGTGATTGATAGAGCTGGTTGAGTTTGTTGAGTTGAGAGTCGAAAGTGCCGAGTTGGCAGTTCCTGGTTCATAGTTGCTCTTTGTCATCCTGGAAAAGGACTACACCTTCTTTCGTCATCGCTCTAACAGTTTCTTTCATCCGCTCATATTCCTTTTCCGTGTACACATGAGGCTCAACATTTGGTAGGGCGAACGCTCTCTTAGTTATCGCATAGGCATCTTTTCTCTCCTGCCCTCCATAAACAACCAGAAGGTCAATATCGCTGGCCACAGTATAGTTTCCTTTAGCATAAGAACCAAAAACGACGACAAGCAGAAGCGGGAGTTCTTTTTGAAGACCTGGCAAGTTCCTGCCGATCTCTTGAATGACTTCCTGTTTATTAAATCTGGGATAAAAGATCCGAACAGAACTTGACGATTTTTTCAGCCTGTTCAATAAGCCTCCTTGCCTCTTCCCTGGTGTATCTACTTCTCGGCGACCCGGAAGGATGGGCATTGGGATATCTCGTGGGAATATAAGCCTTATCAAGCTCTAAAGCCCCGTTCATGAGTTTCTCTGGAACAGCGTATTGCTTGGACAACTCATCCAGCAAATCGGCTACGGAGTGCCCCCAAGCTTCCGCCCCCAGTTTCTGAAACACCGCCTTAGCTGCCTTTTCGGCTGATTGCTGAGCTGAAAAACACGCCCAATTATAATAGCGCCCCGCTATATCACTTCTGGCATGCTCCAAATCTCCCTCGGCTTCATCCATCCAGTCTTTGCTTCTCTCCATAATCACCTCTACCCTGGTTATTATAGGTAATGTGATACAAAGATTCCACCATATATGGCAGTTGGCAGTCAACAGTTGGCAGTCAACAGTTGGCAGTCAACAGTTGGCAGTTGGCAGTTGATAGTTGGCGGTTGATAGTCGAATGCCTGGAGATTGATAGAAATTCATAGAGATTGGTGGAGACTTACGGAGTTTGTTGAGTTTATTGAGTTTGTTGCGTGATGCGTGCTGTCTCACTCGCCATTCCATAAATCCATCATTTCCAAACTACTATTTGTAAATTTGCCTTAGGGTTTCGTAAAACTTTTCTCTTGCCTTTACGAGAACAATCTCTACCCGTTTCTCATCCTCTATAACTCGATAAGCAATCCGATAAGTAACATTCCCGAATTTGAAATGGTAGCTTCTGATACCTTTTAGAAGACCCTTTAATTCCTAGTAGCGATAAGGCTCTTCAGACACCTTTTCTGCTTCTTCCCGAACCCTCCGCTGTAATGATGGAGTAAATTTTTTGTATCTCCTATGTGCAGAGGGAGCCATATAAATCTGGTATCGCTTACCATTCATTAATGGGAATCCCTTGCCCTTGATCTAACTCTCTAAGAGACTGGTTGAGCGTTTTAGAGGCTTCTTCATCAAGGAGGATTTCTAAGGTTTCGAGTTCAGCAGGGCTAAGGCTTTTTATTAAATGGGCTAGCCGCTCGAGGCGGATTAACTCTATTCTATCCATTTCTTGCAAAGTTTCAGACATCTCAAACCCCCATGTAATTTTTCGTTTGAATTACTTTCCTTCATTTTATCACCACTTATATAGTAGAGCTACCAATTTCTTGATTTCCTGGCAAACGCCTCCGCCAGGGGCAAGCCAACATAGCCCAGCCCCACAACGCAAACCATTGCGTGATGCGTGATGGGTGATGAGTAACGAGTCGCTAGTTGATAGTTAGCAGTCAAATGCCTGGAGATTGATAGAAATTCATAGAGATTGGTGGTGATTGATAGAGCTGGTTGAGTTTGTTGAGTTCATTGAGTTTTTTGAGTTCATTGAGTTTTTTGGGTGATGCGTGCTGTCTCGCTCGCCATTTCATATACTTGATTAAACTCAGCATCTGCAATATAGCCCAAATCTCGAGCGATATGAAATTGACTCTGAATTTCAGCTACTGACCCCAAGGCAATATACAAAAATTGAATGAATTCTTTCAATGTCTTCAAAACGTTCTATTTTCATCCTTGACTGTCCGACTATCGACTGTAGACTACCGATGGCTTCTCTTAGTCCTTCTTCTAAATTATATTTACTTCTTCAAAGCGATTTTACCGCTCGACAATTTTGTGTACTCCCACAGTTAAGAGTGTGTACATATTACCCTCCCGTAGGAAAATACCCCGATAATGCATATCTACATAAAATTCCCATTCATCATTCAACTTGTGAATCTTCAGTGAGGGATGCCTAGGATTACTGACTAAAAACCTCAGTTGCTTATCCACTTTCTTCTGTATTTTCTTGGGAAGTATTCTATACCTTTTTAAGGACTCTCCGGTTGCTCGAATCTTAACTTTTTCATCCATGCAAATCTTTTATCAGCCGCCCTATGTCTTCGTAGTCTTTAAACCTGCCGGCAGACAGGTCTTCCCTGGCTCTCTTTATACTCTCTTGCGTATCCAAGCTTTCATAGAGCTCAAGACTGATTTTCATATCTACGTACTCCTGGTAGCTCTCATAAGGTAACACTACTTCTGTTGGCTTGCCTTTAGCATTGCTGATAAGTTTTACCTTTTTTTGAAGCTGACTTAATTTCATTCTACCCTCCTATAGATTCTCTGCTAATTGTGCCACAAATTTATCTTCCCAGCAGCTAGCATTTCTTCGTAGGCTGAAAGTTGGTTCAAATAGTCTCCCATGCCGTATTTTGCTAACTCAGATTGCCCCTTCTCTTTCGTCTCCAAAAACTCGACAAAGTTGGCAATCTCTTCGAGCTTATCCTCTGGCAAAAACTTTATCCTCTCTATAAGGTGTTCCCAAATTACCATTTACCAACATCCTTTGACTTCAATCTATCCTTCGCCTTTCCTGTGATAAATTTTACCACATTTAGAGCTTAGCAGTCAGTAGTTGGCAGTTGATAGTTAGCAGTCAAATGCCTGGAGATTGATAGAAATTCATAGAGCTTGGTGGTGATTGATAGAGCTGGTTGAGTTTGTTGAGTTCATTGAGTTTTTTGAGTTTAGCCACTCTCTTCAATATCGCAATAGCCCTTCCACCGAAAGGTCTTCGTCAAGGTCTTCCCAGTGAATCCCCACTCCCTTGCTGATGAGCCGCCAGTTGTTTCGTTGTTTGTCTGTAGCATTGCGTAAAGTAGGGAACCATTCGAGCGGAACAGCAATCTCACGGCCATCAGATAGCTGGACGCACATACTCGCCGCCTCAAAGCGTACACCAGTAGCCAAAACAGAAACGAGCTTAACTCTTGAAGTATTCATCCCACTTCTCTAGAAATAAATCTCTCTGTTCCTCGACTAATTTCCTGAGCCGCTGTAAATCCTTTGCATTATAGCCTATAGCCCTCGCCAGAGCAATCGGCTCCAGCCAGAACTTAGCATAATTCTCAGCCGTCTCGATATGAATGTGAGGCAGCTCATTTCCCTCATTGCTGAAAAAGAAGAACCGATGTCGGCCAATTCGTAATATTGTCGGCATAGACGCCTGTGTTAATGCAACCTCTTGCTAGAAGCATAGCATAGATTCTTATGTTTGGGGAGAGGGATTTATTAAAACTGTGTGATGCGTGACGAGTCGCTAGTTGATAGTTGGCAGTTGATAGTCAGCGGTCAGCAGTCGAATGCCTGGAGATTGATAGAAATTCATAGAGATTGATGGAGATTGATGGAGATTCACGGAGTTTGTTGAGTCGATAGTCCTTAGTCAACAGTGAACAGTCGGTAGTCTGGAGTCGATAGCCAGCAGTCTGATAGCCCACTAGTCAGTTCCTTTCAGGTATTTTATGAACCCACCGATGCTGCGCGCTGTTTCACCCGCCATTCCATAAATTCGGCTAAACTCATCATCTGCAATATAGCCCAGGTCTCGAGCGATGTAAAACTGACTCTGAATTTCAGCTACCGAACCCAAGGCGATGTGCAGGAATTGAACAAACTCTTTATCAGTTTGCCTTGCATATCCTTCAGCAATATTGCTCATTACGGAGACTGAAGCCCTCCTGACCTGGTCTTTTAAGCTGTAGTCTTTAGCAAAGGGCCCTTCGCTTGTAACTGAGTACACACTGTTTACCAATTCTCTCGCCTTTTTCCAAGCTTCAATGTCTTCAAAACGTTCTATTTTCATCCTAGACTATTTGACTATTGACTACAGACTACTGATGGTCTCTTTCAGCCCCTGTTTTAAGCTATATCGCGGGTTATAGCCCAATTCCCGCGTCTTGGAAATGTCCGCCAGGCTATGCCTCACGTCTCCGGGCCTGGGCTGTTGATGAATCGGTTCTGTGCTTTTGCCGATGAGGTTGATGGCGAGCCTTGCCAGCTTGTTTATGCTAACTCTGGTACCAGTGCCAACATTGAAAACCCCCGTAGCGTCGCCCCTGGCAGCCAGGATATTGGCTTCCACAGCATCCCTGACAAAGGTGAAATCCCTGGTCTGCTCGCCATCGCCAAAGATGATCGGCGCCTTCCCATGAGAAACTCTATTGATAAACCTGGGGATGACGGCGGCATATTGTGAGTTCGGGTCTTGCCCTGGTCCATAAACGTTGAAATACCTCAGACAAACGGTGGGAAGTGCATAGACCTAGTGAAATACCTGGCAGTAATATTCGCCAGCAAGCTTGGTTACAGCGTAAGGAGACTGGGGATGGGGAAGCATATCTTCCCTTTTGGGCAAAGTAGGGGTATCGCCATAGACCGATGAGGAAGAAGCATAGATTACCTTCTTGACGTCATTATCCCTGGAAGCTAAGAGCACATTCAAGGTTCCCGTTATGTTTGCCTCGTGGGTAGCTAAGGGATTCTCTATGCTTCGAGGGACGCTGGGGATAGCTGCAAGGTGAAAGACGAAATCCACCCCGCGAAAGAGTTTCTGAAGCACAGGAAGGCCACCAACAGTCCCCGGGATGAACTCCACCCCACCAGTTTGTTGAGTTATTGAGTTTGTTGAGTTTGTTGAGTTGAGCAGGGGAGCGATGTTTTCTTTCTTGCCCATGGAGAGGTCATCGAGGATGATAACGTGGTAACCTCGCCTCGCCAGCTCTTCAGATAGATGCGAGCCGATAAATCCGGCACCGCCGGTGACTACGACAGTTGATAGCTGATAGTTGGCAGTTAATTGTTGAGAGTTCTCAGTCGATAGTTTCGAGTCACGAGTCATGAGTTAACCTGCTTCATTTGCCTTGCTGTGGCAGTTCTCAAAGTTCCTGGTGGCAATTATAGCTTGGTAACAGTGACAATAAAAGCATCGCGGGTTTTACAAATAGGGATTTTGGGATTAAAATAGCTATAAATGTGGGCGGTTAGCTCAGTGGTAAGAGCGCTTGCTTCACACGCAAGAGGTCACTGGTTCAAGTCCAGTACTGCCCACCATAGAGCCGAAGTGGCGGAATGGTAGACGCGCTACGTTCAGGGCGTAGTGCCCTTAAGGGCGTGAGGGTTCAAGTCCCTCCTTCGGCATAAATATAAATGCGCCTGTGGCTCAGTTGGATAGAGCGCAGCCCTGCGGAGGCTGAGGTCGCGGGTTCAAATCCCGCCAGGCGTGCTATCTTGGGCGGTTAGCTCAGCGGTTAGAGCGCCTGTTTTACACACAGGAGGTCAGTGGTTCAAGTCCACTACTGCCCACTTTACACAAAGGTAAGAAGTTCACAACTGCCACATTGTTCACAAAATTCTTAACATCCCGGGGAAGGGGAACAAGCAACAAAGAGCATCACCTTTGACAATCGTATTGAACTATGCCAGAAGGTTACTCTATAATAGCTGTGTAAACAAGCAATAAAGAGGTGAAGGGATGAAACTAGCCACTGGCATAGTTCTAATCATTGTAGGGCTATGGTTTCTATGGGGAACAATTCGCGGCAGAAAGCCAAGGGTTATATTTATGGGAGTGTCACGTGCACATACCCCAGGCGATTTCGTAACGGGGTCGCTTCTAACAATTCTTTTTGTGGGAACGGGAATGTGCCTCATTTTCGAAATGGCCTGGTGGTGGATATTCGCTGTTTCTAGCATAGCTGTCACTGTCATATGGCTAATGCTTTATAGTAGATGGATAGAGAAATCCCACTTAAAGGGCGATAGGGACATTGAAAATGATGAGCTGAATAGGCCATAAAGACCAGGGACATACAGGTAGGTAGCAAGGAAGATAGTTTGAAACTGTATCGGAGGATTGGGATTTACCAAATTTGAAGGCATCTAACGACACCTTTTTTGTCATGATATGAAAGCCATATTTCTCTAAACCAATGTTTCGGTGGAAAACTCGCCTGTAACAGGTCTCGTTTATCTACGTCTTTTAACGTTTCGTTTCTTTGAAGCCGATGCTTTTTATAGATTTCTGGGTCAGATATTCTTATGTGTCCGAAGCTCCTACCATCGATCAGGAGATACCTGGAACAGACCACCCTGCTTAAAGCATCTATCTCTATAGGGTCAATAATCCCTTCCACTATTTGTGACCAGCCTCTCTCCTTTACATCTTCTTCCCTCCCATGTAGTTCTATCACCTCTATTATCAAGCGTTTTTGAAGACGCAGCAAAACCATCAAATCAGTAACGATAGGGGTCCGTTTCTTTCCCTCCGTAAATGCCATCCGATAAATCTTAAAAGCTGTAAATTTATACTCTCGAATGCTGAACATACTCCTTCTCAGATATTCAAATTCGTAGTGTGTCCCTTTTGTATGATTGTATTGCTCAAGAAAAACCTGAGCTATCCCTTCGTGCCTTTCATCCACTGGTGAATTACCCCTTCGTTTAATCATACCCCCAACCAACTTCAAATAGAAGACCTGCCAAGTTCGAGGATAGTTTGAAGCTTTATAGTGGGCTGTCATGGTAAATTATACCAGGGAAAGCTAAAATACGATGACAGTTTGATTTACCTGGGAAAGACTAAATAGAATATAAAGAAAGGAGGTCTAGATGAAGAACACCCGGTGGTTGATTCTGTTCCTGGTCGTGGTGCTAGCATTTGGTGCTGCTGGCTGCGCCCAGGGATATAACGTTTCTGTTACGCCACAGCAACAAACTGGAATATGGGTTACTGGCCAGGGTGAAGTGATGGCGGTCCCTGACATAGCTGAGTTACGCCTTGGTGTTGAGGTTCAGGCGGATACCGTGGCTGAGGCTCAAACACAGGCAAGCGCCGCAATGGATAAAGTGCAGCAGGCATTGGAAGACAACGGTGTAGCTGAGAAAGACATCCAGACACAGCGATACAGCATCTATCCCGTCACGAAATGGATTAGCGACAAAGATGAGCAGGAGATTGTTGGCTATCGAGTGACTAATATAGTGGTTGCCAAGATAAGGGACGTTGACGAGGCCGGTGCTATTATTGATGCTGTAGCGGAGGCTGGTGGTGATTCTACTCGAATTCAGGCCATAAGCTTTGACGTAGACGACAAGACTCCATACTATGAACAGGCACGAGCGAAAGCGGTGGAAGATGCGAACAACAAGGCAACGCAATTGGCCGAGCTAGCCGACGTTGGACTGGGCAAAGCAACTTATATTTCTGAAGGTGCTGCCTATTTGCCGGTGCGTGCGGATTCCTATGATGTCTACCCTGAAGTTGGTGGTACCACTCCGATTAGCCCTGGGGAACTGAAAATAACTGTCCAGGTTCAGATGATTTACCAGATAGTCTAGCCGCTCACACAAAGGAAACCATCGTCTTTATTGCCCTGTTCTTCCCTTTGTTCGCGTTTAGTTCAATCATTCTTTTATATCCTTGTAACGGCAATTCATGGGTCACCATATCATCAAGTTTAACCTTCCCTTCCTTAACAAGGTCGATAGCTATTTCAAAGGTGTGCCTCTTTTTCCCATTAAAGGTGTTATAGCCATAACAAAAGACTCCCTTTAAAGTCTGTAGTTTAAGCCATAAAGGCGTTGGATCAAGCTTCACACCACTGGTAATACCGACAACACTTAAAACCCCGCCTGCCGCCATTATCCTCATGCAGTTATTCAGTGTTTCAGAATTTCCTACAGTATCAAAAATCTTTGTGAACCCACCCATTGATATCTTTTTCCCCAGCATTGGTTGATAAGATTCCGCCCCGGTTATCCTTCGGGTATGGTCAAAAATATCTCCATCACTGATGAGATTATCCGCCCCCAGCTTTGCCACAAACTCGGCGTGAAACGGTGAAGGTTCACTAACAGTGATATTGCAATCTATACCCAATCCCCTTATTGACTGAACAATAAGAGAGCCGATAACGCCTCCACCTATTACCAGGACTTTATCGTTTTTATCCGGCTTGTTATCAAGCACTGCCTGCAGGGCTACTGCGAGAGGTTCTATCATAGCGCCCGATTCATATGATATCTCTTCTGGTAACTTAAAAACCTGAGTCTTGTGTGCTACAAGGTATGGGGCAAAACCACCGTTGATATCATGACAGATCCCGGTAAACATACCCGGTGAAAGGTTACCTCTGGCAAAGTTTTCACAATTTCCAGGCCTTCCCATACTACAACTTCTGCATTCAGGACTTATCCCCCTGGTAGCACAACCCAGATGAGGAGCAATAGTGACAATGTCACCAGTGCTCAACCCCTCTACATCCTTGCCAACTTCAACAATCTCTCCGGAAAGCTCGTGGCCGATTATGCATGGAAACGATGTAAACGGAGTAGATGTTGGCGACTCCTTCAGGAAGACCAGGTTAAGGTCGCTTCCACAAAAGCCACAAAGAAGGGTCTTGATTTTAACCCAATCCGGGGAAGGCAAGTTTGGCTCTGGTACATCAACGAGTTTTATCGTTGCCAGGGGACCATCATAATATAGTTTCTTATTTATAGCCCCCAAAGATTTCAATACGACAAATCTTGGAACTGAAACAAAAAACTGTAACGCTTTCATTCTATGCCTCCATCTTCAGAGAGTCGACAAATAACAGGGTCGCCGGGCTTGTCACCGTAGGATCGGTGAGCACATTTACGCAGGCTGGCTTGCCACAGGCAATCGCCCTTTCGAGCGCTGGAATGATCTCATCGTCTCTTGTAACAAGCTCGCCATATCCCCCTAATGCCTCAACTACCTTTTCGTAGTGAACAACCCCCAGTTCCGAACCCACCACTCTTTCATTACCATAAGTCATTTCCTGGCCATGCTTGATCATCCCCCACGCCTGATCATTCACTATCACACAAAGAAAGGGAATGTTATAACGAACCGCAGTATCAAATTCCATGGCATTCAACCCAAAGGCGCCATCCCCGTTTATCACCACCACAGTCTTTTCCGGCCTGGCTAGCTTAGCAGCGATACCAAAGGGGACACCTGTTCCAAGGCACCCCAAGAGCCCGCTGGCTGCTCCTATCACCGAGGATTTCCCTTTAGCTTTAAGCCCCACTAATCCAAAGTAACTGGCATCACCACCATCAACTACATAGATAGCATCGTCTTTTGCGGTCTTCCTCACCTGCTCTACAAGTCGGCCAGGATGTATCGGCCTTGATGCCGTCTCCCTTGTCTTGACTTCATCCGCAATCAAAGGAGAATACATATCTCTTATGCCTTTTACCCAGATGTCATGATCTTTCTTATCCACCTCGGCATTTAGCTGCTTTAATATAAGCTCAATATCACCGACAAGGCCGATATCCGAAGCTCTATTTCTATCTATCTCTGTTGGGTCAATATCCACTCGGATAACCTTCGCCTGGGGAAAACCCTGCCCAAAGCTTAAAAGCCAGTTAAATCGAATCCCGAGGACGATAACAAGGTCCGCCTGAGATAAGGCGATTGTCACGCTTGTGAACCCCCCATCCAATAGTGATAATGGATGATCGTCGGGAACAGTCCCCCTCCCATTGCCAAGCAGGACAAAAGGGATACCTGTTTTGTCCACAAACTCAGAAAGTTCTTTGTCACACTTGCTGAATCCTACGCCGCTTCCACCGATTATCAACGGCTTTTCCGCCTTGTTAATTAGTGCAGCAGCTTCCTTGATTGAATCAGCATCTGGTTGTGTTTTATGTACCGCACTACCCCTTTTAGGATAAACTACCTCTTCTTCATCAACGCTTATATTAAGAATATCTGGCGGTAATTCCAGAAATACCGGCCCGGGGCGACCTGATACCGCATACTGGAAGGCTTTGGAAAGATACTCCGGTATCCGCTTTACGTCATAGCAGGTGTCACACCACTTCACCACCGGCTTAATCATGTCCAATTGGTTCATATCCTGAAGGGCTCCCTTTTCCCAGTCCCTCACTGGAGCAGTGCCACTAAGCACAACTATCGGGACATTATCAAGATAGGCGTTCACCACCCCGGTCAGCGCATTTGTAAACCCGGGCCCTGCCGTTACCAGACATACGCCTGGCTCCCCTGCGAATATGGACCAGGCATGAGCCATCATTGCTGCAGCCTGCTCATGCCTTACCGCAATAAGCCTTGTCCCATATTCCAGAAATCCGTCGTATATCCTGTCAATATGGCCTCCAGGAATGGAAAAAACTGTCGATACTCCCTCAACCTCGCTCAAATACTTGGCAACCAAATGCCCTCCGGAAATTTTACTCATAGCTCACCTCCCTTGCTATTGAATTGTTTTCCTAAAAAAACTTATCCTAATCAACCAAAGCCCCACATATCCGCATTACTTGATTACACGTCCTTTGAGAAAAGTCCTGGACCCCACCAAACAGAGAAAATTGAATACCAGCTTGTTTACGGGCAAAGGCACCGGACCTAACCGCCACTGCAGAAGCTCAATGATGATGCCCACCTGGTCAACAGTATCTAAATAAGCATAATCTATTGTAAGGCCACTATCTTTTATAGTCCCCCTTTGCAATATCTCTATGCCCATCTTATGACAATCATCGAGCCTCTTATTTATATTCTGGATCATAAAGCCTAGATGATGCGCTTCTTCCTTGCTTTCCTTGCCTTCCTTAACCTGATTGAGATGGAAAGTCTCACCTTCCATCACCTGAATAAGCTCCAACTGGACTGAATCTTCATATGCCAGCGCTATTCTCAACAATGGGTGTACTTCCTTCCCTCTCTCAACGCAGGGCTCAGGCCTCTCATCCAGTAACATCCAGGGGCTTATACCAAAAGCATCCTTATAGTAGGTAATTGTGTTAGGTACATCCGTTACCACATAACCAATTTGCCCCACCTCTGGCAGTCTTAGTTGTTTTTTAACCGCATCTGATATCATTTTATTTACTTCCCCCTTCTGTAACGCTCGCCCTGTTACAAAATTTTTCCATCCAAGTCCAACTAATATGCTCTTACCCGCCTTCACCTCCACATTCTACATAGAGCCTCAAACCTTGCCAATTCAAACAATTGGCTTACTCATCTCAAGGTCAGAATATGACGTAATTCCTCGCTCTTTCATATAGGTAAAGAACTTGACTGGATCAAGGCAAGCTTCGGGGCCATAGACTCCTCCCTCTGTGGTGAGAATCTCTTTCCGGGCAAGCATCAAAGTGCCCACAGCTAGAGAAATCCCGGTGGATTCACGCATCTGGGCAATCCCGCAGCCCACCTCATGCACTTCTTTACCGCCTTGCTCACCCCAGACATCAATCCGAATCGCCCCCCATCCTGGCTCTTGAGGCTTACCCAGGTGTTCGAGGCTATTCAGCAGCTTAGCTGCTGCTCGCTGACGCCACTTACCCCCGAAAAATCCCAGCTTGGCGGGCAGCACTAACCAGTTAGCGCCACGCCCAAAGCCCATAAACAAATTGACCTCTTCTATCCCGGGGATAAAGAGAGGGACAGTCACCGGCTCGCCATGTCCCATATTCCAGACCTTGATGGAGCCGAATTTGGGAAATTCAACCACTCGCTCCTCGCTGCAGGCAGGCACCATCATCCGCTTTCCATCCCGCCAGATTGGAATTCTTCCCCCCATAATGAATAAGGTATGCTTGACCACCGCCTCACCTCCACCCGCATTCAAAGGCATATAGACATTGATATCCGCTCGGCGAACCTTGTCCATCTGCCGGGCAAGATAGCGGACTCCAACATTGGAAAACCCCGGGCTGGCACCCAGGCCACTAATGACCGTGACCCCTTTTTCACGAGCCTTTTCAGAGAATTGATTGATTACTTCATCTGCGGCGAGCCAATCGTCACAGATGCTGGTGTAATTAACCCCTGCGTCAATCGCCGCCCGCACCAGTTTGGCTTCAAAGAGATAGAAAGGGCCCAGGGCAGATGCGGCCACATCGTAACCGCGCATCGTCTCCACCAGAGCGTTGTGGTCATTGGCATCTACGGACTTGACATCTACTTTGGCTTTTCCCTTCTGGAGCCTGCTCGCAATCTGGCGGGCTACTTCCAGATTGCGATCCGCGATTGTAACTTGCTCAACCTCTTCGGCCTGTGCCAGTTCTTCAACCACACGGCTGCCCATATCGCCGGCACCCCCCATAACAACGATTTTCATTGCGCGCCCTCCTAATTTTTTGGTTTTTGGGAATTTTATTTTGATTTATTTTAAGCATAAATCACCCCAAAAACAACTCTTTGTACTGGTTCAATATGATTAGCGACGAAGCAATCTCAGAGTTGAAATCCTAAATCCCAAGCACTAAATCCTAAACAAATCTCAATATCTAAATTCAAAACTCGATTTAGTAGCTATCAGCTTCATGCTGGCTTCTTTTCATTTTTGCTCTGTCATTTTGCATTTTGACTTTTGCCTTTTGACTTTTTTGAGATGTCGCTTATCTATCTGAACTAGATCACTCTTAAAACTGGTTGACACCAGGGCTTTCCGCCATTACAATCCTGCGTGGAAAGGAGGCAAGTGGCGTCTGCCTTTTGGACTGTTTTACACACAGGAGGTTAGACTCACTTCTACTATTGCCTGTTTTGAAATAGGTAAATGTCTGGAGAAAGAGGGGGACTGCTTAGCGCTGGGGGAATCTTAAGCATTACCGTGGGGGCTGCCCAGGTAATCATCGGCGGAGTTATAGCCGCTATATCAGGATTCAATATATCTCTCTGGCTTCCAGGCCTTCCCTACTTTGGAGACCTGTTTAACATCATAGGTGCAATCCCGATTGTAGCAGTTATTATTGGGGTTAGCCTCATAGTATTAGGCATAATAGCTATAGTTGGCGGTGTAGCTGCGGCAAAAAGAAGCAGCTTTGGATTAGCTCTAGCTGGAGCTATCTGTGCGCTGCCATCAGGCACCCTGGGGGTATTGGCAGTTATTTTTGTGTCTTTGGCGAAGGGTGAATTTAAATAAAAATCAGCCTTCAAAAGTGCTTTTCGGGGACAACTAGTTAGAAGTAAGCAATAATTGCCAGTATACCTACCAGAATAAGCCAAATGCCCACTAAATAGTTGAGTATCTTGGGGAAGATCATCACTATTATGCCGAAAACCAGACTAACTATTCCGCCAATTAAACCTAGATTGCCAAACATAAGCTATCACCTCCTATTTCTTTAATGCCAGGCATTATATACCGCATAAGATTATGGATACTACAAGCCCCTGAGAAATTCGGGGCGGAGTCGGGAAGGGTCTCTTTCCACCAATATACCTTCCAATTCCCCAAGCATCCTTTGCTTGTCCTGCGGCAATTTCCCCCGAACTGAGAAGTAATTTGAAGCATGCATAGAACTGAAGAAGCAATTGGTGAAATGGGATTCCTCCACGATAATCTTGAGTTCCTCCAGGGATTGGAATGGAGAAATAGGATTGAAATCACCTCCCTGCCATTGTTCATAAAGTGGAGTACCAGGGATCAAGGTTAAGGTTAGCGCTCCAACATACTCAGGGTCTATTTTGGTGAGGACTCTAGCTGTTTCCAGGCAGTGCTGCCCGCTCCCTTCGACTCCTCCAAGCCCCAGGATAACAGTCACTGAAAAAGTTATCCCGGCCTCCTTAACCCTCCTCCCAGCATCAACAACCTGGTGAGAATCTACCCCTTTGCCAACAGCCCTCAGCACTTCATCGTCACCACTCTCTAATCCGGTATAGAAAATAGTTAATTTAAGTTCCCTTAGTCGGTTAAGCTCATCCTGACTTCGACGCAAGATATCCTGCGGAGTGGCATAGGTGCCAATTCTTTCGAGATGGGGAAATTTCTCATTAAGATACTTCAGTACCTCCACCAAGCCTTTATAGGGATAAACTAGAGCATCGCCATCTTGAACGAAAATCCTTCTCTGGTCCCAATATTGGGCTATTTCATACACCATGTTGGGGATAGCAGGTAGAGTGACGCCGCGTTTCATATATAGAGCCAGTGCATCAATCTCCTGCTTGACTTCGTCAACTTTCTTTATTTTGAGTTTAGAACCATAGTAACCACAAAAGGCGCAGGTATTGTTAGAACAGCCACTGGTCAGCGGCAAGAAATAGCTTCGCCACTCGCTTGGTGGTCTGATAATTTCGGGCCTGTCAAACTTTTCCCCTTCTGATGGCATACACTCACTCCCCACGGATTGTTGAACCTTCAGCCAGGTTATCAAGGACAAAAGCCACCGCACCCAGTATGCTAGAATCGTCTCCGAGCAACGCAGGCCTGATTTGAACAGAGGTGGCTGATGTTGTAAAGGCTCGTTCTTTAACTACCCTTATCGCCGGGTCAAGCAACAGGTCACCCATCTTCGCCACACCACCACCAATCAAAATTAGCTCAGGATTAAAAATGTTGACCACATTAGTTAAACCCACACCGAGATAATACCCCAGGCGAGCGATGAGCTCATTAGCCAGCCTATCTCCTTGTTTAGCTGCCTCAAAGACAACTTTAGCATCGACTTTGGTTAAATCACCACCAGCGAACTCAACAATAGAGGTACTGGCACCTTCCTTGATGTGCTTTACTGCTTCCCTAGCTAAAGCGGTGCCCGAAGCCAGAGTTTCCCAGCATCCTACATTGCCACAGTTGCAGAGTGGTCCGTTTACGTCTATGGTCATATGCCCAATCTCGCCTGCGGCTCCGAGGACGCCGGTGTAAAGCTTACCATTACAAATGATGCCACCCCCGATGCCGGTGCTAACCGTAATGTAAATGAGGTTAGCAACTTGCTTCTTTACCCCAAAGCGCCACTCCCCCAAAGCGGCCAGACTGGCATCGTTTCCCAGATAGGTGGAGACATTAAACCTTTGTCGGACAGCATCTCCCAAGGGCACTTCATGCCAGCCAGGAAGGTTAGGGGAGAAAATAACCTTACCATTTTCAGAATCTATAATGCCCGCCGCAGCGATGCCTATGCCACAAAGCTGAGACAGACCGACATTACTTGAAGAAAGCGCCCTATCAATGGTGGCAAATATGCTATCTATCACGACCTGGGGACCAGCTTGAGCAGAGGTAGGGCTATAGCCCCGAGAGATGACTTTCCCCTCCTCAGTGACAACAGCAGCAGCAATTTTAGTGCCCCCAACGTCCACCCCTAAGATTAACTTCTCACTCATCGTTCACACTACCAACCTCCACATACTATTTCGCCAATAGCAAGCTTGTCAATAACACCCTTAACCAGCTAAAATGACGGTGCGATGATTGATTTTGAGCATATTAAGAAACTCTCACATCCATCTCCATCCAAGATAGTGTTCCTGGTAATAGATGGCGTGGGAGGATTGCCCCGTCGCCAAACTGGCAAGACAGAGTTAGAATCAGCGAAAAAACCCAACCTGGACAAAGTAGCCCAGGAATCGGTTTGCGGACTCATCGACCCGGTAAGCCCGGGAATTACCCCTGGCAGCACACCAGGGCACTTAGCACTCTTCGGATACGACCCCATTAGATACAATATCGGCAGGGGAATCACTGAAGCGATTGGGATAGATTTAGCACTAAAGAAAAGCGATGTCGCCGCTCGAGGTAACTTTTGCACCATTGATGACCAGGGAATTATCGTTGATAGGAGAGCAGGACGAATCTCTACAGAGGAAAATACCAGATTATGTCAATTACTGAATGAGATTAGTATCCCTGGAACTGAAATCATAGTGTCGCCAGTGAAGGAACATAGATTCGTGCTCGTTTTTCACGGCGATGGGTTATCTTCCCAATTAGCCGATTCTGACCCTCAGCAAACAGGGTTAGCTCCCAGGAAGGTCGAGGCATTGACCACGGAGGCAGAAAAAATGGCGGAGATTGCCAATAAATTCGTGCACCAGGCCGAGAGATTGCTTCGCCCTACTCACAACGTCTCCCCGGCCAACATGGTGTTATTGCGCGGATTTTCCCAATATCCCGACATACTTTCGATACCTGACATCTATAAATTAAAGCCCGCAGCCATCGCTCTATACCCCATGTATCGAGGTTTAGCTAAACTGGTGGGGATGGAGGTGCTTCATTCAGGTAACAACATAACAGACCAGCTAGAAAGTCTGCGCCGTAATTATGAAAATTTCGACTTCTTCTTCATCCATTTTAAGGCAACAGACTCTAGAGGAGAGGATGGGAACTTCGAGGCTAAAGTGCAAGCCATTGAGGAAGTTGATGCTGCGCTTCCTTTGTTGCTCAAATTAGAGCCCGATGTTCTCATCGTTACTGGAGACCATTCCACCCCAGCAACTCTGGCCCTGCATAGCTGGCATCCCGTTCCTTTTATGCTTCGCTCTAAATGGTGTCGACCTGATAGAGTGACCGAATTCTCAGAGCAAGCCTGCCTTGCTGGTGGTTTAGGACGATTCCCCGCAGTAGAAATAATGCCGCTGGCTATGGCTAACGCTCTAAAATTAGACAAATTTGGTGCTTGAAAGTGAAGGTTAGAAAAGCAGTTGTTCCCGCCGCTGGCTGGGGCACAAGGTTCCTGCCCATTACCAAATCCATTCCCAAAGAAATCCTGCCCCTGGTAGATAAGCCAATTATCCAATATGCCGTGGAGGAATGTGCCGCTTGCGGAATTGAACTGATAATCATAATCACGTCCCAGGGAAAAGCAGCCATCCAGGATTACTTTGACAAAAGCGTAGGGCTGGAGCATATCCTGGAACAAAGAGGTAAGGAAGATTTGCTAGCCAAAGTATCGCACCTCTCAGACTTGCCCAACATCTGTTTTGTTCACCAAAAGGAATTGCTTGGATTGGGTCATGCTGTGCTCTCCTCTAAAGATGTGGTAGGCAAAGAGCCATTTATCGTAATCCTTCCCGATGACCTTTTTGAGCAAAAAGAACTGGTGCTTAAAAAAATGCTGAATACCTTTGAACGATACCATGGCAGCGTTGTTGCTTTGAAGAAAGTAGCGCCGGATGAGATATCGAGATACGGCATAATCAAACCAAAGAAGGTAGCCAAAAATGTCTACCAAATCATGGACCTTGTAGAAAAACCGGAGCCATCGCAAGCTCCCTCAAATCTTGCCATAATGGGCAGATATGTGCTTACGCCTGATATCTTCGAAGAATTGGAATCCACCGACTTCGGTGTAGGCGGTGAGATCCAGATAACTGATGGATTGAAGCGGTTGCTTCGAAGACAAGCTATATTTGGGTATGAAATTGAAGGCGATTATTATGATGCTGGCACAATACCGGGGTGGATTAAAGCCACAATAGCAATGGCTTTGAAACATCCTGAAATAGGGCCAGAATTGAAAGACTACCTAAAGCACCTTGCCCACAGTGAACTTTAACTCCCCCCCTTTGCCGGGTGAGTTCGTACTAAACCCTCTTGTTGCAACGCATCCATAAGACGGGCGGCTCTGGGATAACCGATGCGAAGGCGGCGCTGCAGGAACGAAACAGAGAGATATTCATGTTCCTTCGCCATTTGCCTCGCTTCTTCCAAAAGGGGGTCCTCCGCCCCAGCAGCCCTTCCACCCAGGTAAGATAACTCCCCCATTTCGTCAAAATTGATGAGAGCCGTCCCGGGTCGGCGTTGATTCCCCCAAAAATAAACCAATCTTTCAATTTCAGAATCAGAAACGAATGCTCCTTGAAGTCGCTTGGGCTTGCTAGCCTCGGTAGGCATATAAAGCATGTCGCCTCTACCAAGCAACTTCTCAGCCCCTACCGTATCAAGAATAGTACGTGAATCAACCTGTGAAGTAACTGCAAAGCTGATTCGAGTGGGGAAGTTAGCTTTAATAAGCCCGGTAATTACATCAATGGAGGGACGTTGTGTGGCTACAACAAGGTGTATGCCAGTAGCTCGAGCCAGCTGAGCCAATCGGCAAAGACCACGCTCTACCTCATCAAATGCCGTCATCATGAGATCAGCCAGCTCATCAATGATAACTATCAAATATGGCAGCGTCTCTTCAGGTGAGCGGTCTTTGTTATAACCCTCAATGTTGCGCACCCCTGCCTCGGCAAATTGACGATATCTTCTATCCATCTCTTGATTAAGCCACCTCAATCCCTTCAAGGCCGTCTCACTATCGACAATTACCGGTGCAACTAAGTTGGGTATTCCGTTAAAAACCACCAATTCCACCCGTTTAGGGTCAATCATGATAAACCGGACATCGTCAGGGCTATTATGTAAAAGCAAACAGCAAATAACAGAATTTAGACAAACAGTCTTACCGCTGCCGGTGGCGCCAGCAATGAGTAAATGAGGCATTTTAGCCAGGTCAGCCACGACCGCCTCACCACCAGCACCTTTCCCCAAAGCAATAGCTAGCTTCGACTTAGCTTTAATCTTTTGTAAAGCTGCAGTCTCTATCACCCCCCGAAGGGGAACTGCCCCAAACACGCTATTGGGAACCTCAATGCCCACCATTGACTTCCCCGGAACAGGAGCTTCAATCCTGACGCTGGAAGCAGCCAGGGCCAGTGCTAAATCATTAGCTAAAGATGTTATGCGGTCCACCCTGACTCTGGTTCTTGATACCTCCTCCAAGCGTGTCTGTACACTGCCATCCCTAGCTCTTTCCCTGATTTCTTTATATTTCCGGTCCCAGCCTGGCTCAGCACCAAACTGTGTCACCGTAGGGCCTATGTTTGTTTGCACCACTTTAGCTTCCACACCATAGCTAGCTAAAGCTTCTTCAATCACTCGAGCTCGCTTATTAGCATCGGCCTGGGACAACTCCACTTCTACTGGTTTATCCAGAATCTCAATCGGCGCAAGTTGCCAACCACCAGGGGTAATAATTGGTTCATGTTCCCTTATTACCTGCTCTACCTGCCCCGCTTGTTCTGCCTGTTCTGCCTCAGGAACCTCAATATGACTGGGTTCAACGGGAGTGGGCTCGACCGGAGTGGGTTCAACAGGGACACCTGCCGTAATAACAGCTTGAGCCCGAAGGCGAGCCCAAATACCTCTAAAGGCACGACGACAATGCTGGCCCACAGCGGGTATCGCATGCCAAACTTTGTCTGGAATTATGAAAATAACCCCCAGAAGGATAAGCCCGACTATTCTCAAAAAACCCACAACACCAGGAGTGCTGGCTATGCTCTGACCAATTTTGCCTCCTAATGTAAACTCGCTTAAAACGCCACTGCCAGTGCTGAAAAAAGAAAGTGCTCCCCAAATAGCTATGGCAAGAATAGCCCCTCCAACAAACCGATTCCACCGCCTCGTTAGAAGATATTTGCCCTGCTGTCCCTTCACCAGCCAGACTATCACACCCACTGCGACGGCTATCAGAATCAGCCCGAGACCAAACAAGCCAAGCACAGCAGTTCCCAGCTCGACTAAAATGGTATATAACAGATAAAGCAATCCTACTGTGACGAGAATTAAGATGAGCCTCCACACTAAAGGCCTGGCAAAGAAACCCAAGAATCCCCGCGCCGCTGATTGGTTCCCCATCTTCCCCTGCTTTAATCTGGAAGTTGCTTTATGCTTCCCCTTGCGCATGGGAAAAACTACGCCTCCACAGTTATCGGAATAATCATAGGGTGGCGGTGAGTTCGCTTGTAGAAGAAATTCGCCAAAAGAGTCTTGACTTTAGCATCGACGGCATCAAGGTCAGATAAACATTTTGGGGTACTTTTTAAGCCTGCTACCACTACTTCCTCACTTTGCTTGATCACCCCCTGTCCATCCTTGGCATCAACAAACCCCCGGCTTAGAATTTCAGGCTTCCTTGCTAGTTTGCCACCTTTAACATCAATGACAGTCACTACCACTACAACTCCATCTCGACAAAGCTGCTTTCGGTCACGAAACACAGCGCTATCCAGGGCATATGTCTTTGAACCAACCACACAAATGTCCTCCACCGCAATCTTACCCACAACCTTTCCCTGCTCCTTCCCTAATTCAAGTATATCGCCGTCTTGAAGGACAAAGGCATGGTCCTTAGCCATGCCGAGATTTTCAGCTAGCTTAGCATGCAAGCTTAAATGGCGATATTCGCCATGAATAGGGATAAAGAACTTAGGCTTAACCAGGGTAAGTAACAACTTCAACTCTTCTCGACTGCCATGGCCATGGACATGAATTTGAGCTAACTTATCATAAACCACGTAAGCACCTTGCCGAAAAAGGCTGTCGATGGTTTTATTAATCAACGCTTCATTGCCAGGAATAGGTGTTGCTGATATCACCACAGTGTCACCAGGGACAATCTGGACCTGGTCATGGTCTCCATTAGCTATCCTCACTAAAGCAGAGGTAGGTTCACCTTGGCTGCCGGTAGCTAATATCACAATTTGATTGTGCGCCAAAGATCTAAGCTCATCAGTTTGGCAGAAAATGCCCGGAGGCGCAACGAGATAACCTGACTCCAGAGCTATTCGCACTATCTCCTTCATACTTCGTCCGGTGATAAACACACGTCGATTGTGTTCAGCAGCAGCATCGATTACCTGCTGAATACGAGAAATAAGGGAAGCAAAAGTGGTTACAATTACTCTTCCTGAAGCCCCAGCAATGATATTACCTAAAACATCGCTGACCACCTTTTCAGAAGGAGTATATCCAGGAAGCTCAACATAAGTAGAGTCGGAGAGAAGAAGTAAAACACCCTTCCCTCCTAATTGCGCCAGCCGACTAAGGTCAGTTGGCTTACCAATTATCGGTGTATAATCAATCTTGAAATCACCACTGTGGACTATGATGCCTAAAGGGGTATCAATGATTAACCCCGTAGTATCAGGAATACTATGACACACAGGGAAAAACTCCACGCTAAAGCTACCAAGCTTGATTTTATCCCCATAGGAAACTATATTCAGCTTTGATTTATCCTTCATCCTTCGTTGTTTGAACTCGCTAGAGAGCAATTTCCCGGTAAACTCAGCAGTGTAAACAGGACAATCAAGTTGGGGTAAGATATAAGGCAAAGCGCCAATATGGTCTTCATGTCCGTGAGTAATAATCATCCCTCTTATGTTTTCTTTCTTCTCCAAAAGGTAGCTAATATCAGGGATAAGAAAATCGACTCCAAACATTTCTGCATTAGGAAACATAAGCCCGGCATCAATGATAATGATGTCGCTGCCACATGCCAAAGCCATCATGTTCTTGCCAATCTCTCCCAGCCCCCCAAGTGGAATTATGTTCAGTTTCTCCTGCACCATTATTTCAACCTCAGAATAATTCTAGCTGCCGAGCATTGACTTCTTCAGGTATCTTTTCATATTGAGCTAGCATCTGCGGAATCTGAAGCATATCCGCTTCAATAATTTTGCGTAGACTCCCCTGATGAAGAGCAGCAGCGGGATGATACATAGGATAGTAAACAACATTATCACGTTTCCGCGGTTTTCCGTGAATTTTGCTTATTCCTTCCCCAGGAAAATACTTGGCCAGAGAATAACGCCCCAGAGTGACAATTATCTTAGGCTGGATTATTTCTACCTGACGGTCAAGCCATTTGGAGCAAGCTTGCATTTCGGCAGGTAAAGGGTCACGGTTTTGCGGGGGACGACATTTGATCACATTGGCAATGTAAACCTGCTCCCGGCTCAATCCAATGGAGCCTAATAGCTGGTCTAAAAATTCCCCTGCTGCTCCTACAAAAGGGCGCCCCTGCTGATCTTCATTCCAGCCAGGTGCCTCGCCAATAAACAGCAAATCAGCATCCTCGGGGCCTTCACCAGGCACCACTTTAGTACGATAATTAGCCAATTCACAATCTCGGCAATTGGCAATCTGTTCATAAAGTTCCGTCAAAGCTGACATCTAAAAAGCGAAAAACTCATTCCTCCTCTTCATTTTCATCCTGTTCCCAAATAGGCTCGGTGAACTGGTCAATAAATTCAGCAGTGGCCATCTTGATTATTTCCCCCATCTCCTCCTTTGATTCCTTAGCCGTATTGCCAAGCTCAGTCAACTCAATATCAATGTCCAGCATCCTGGTTAGAACTTTGAGCACGGCATAAGATGCCCCGGGATTTGGTATCTGAATGGCGTATCTCGGCACCTCCCCTAACAAACAGACACCTTCAATATCACGCTCCTTAGCCATTCCTAAAAATAAACCGTTTAATCCAGCAATGCGAAGGTTACCCCTAAGAACAACGTCGTATTTCTGCAACTCTTCAATTAGCTCGGGCTTTGTAGCTACCGCCCAGACCTTCGAATCCTCACTGGGGTGAATCCGAGTTAGTGCAGCAGCACAGCTATACACCCTTTTTGCTTTAAATTTCTGGGCAACATCTAGAACATAAGATAATAACTCATACCCTTTGGAACTGGGTTGCTCTTCGCCAATGAATATTATCAGCCCTTTCTCAGCTTTACTATCCTGCCAGTAATAAAAATTACTTTCAGGAAAACGTGGCTTCTCAATTACATTGTCCTCAACCGCAACACCAACAGGCTCAAAAAAGTTAACCGGGTCTATTTCCCCTATTTTCTCAGCATTCAGCTTGTCCATTAAATATTGAGCCACTATTAACGAGACATTGCCTATGCCAGGCCATGAAGCAAGCATGAAGCAACTTTTGACATGGGGTTCCTTAGAAAGCTTTAATATACCCTTCATGTTTTCGTCGCTACGGATAATATCGGACAATATAAGTGAGGAACCAGAAAAACTCCGTCAACCCACCTTGCCTCATTTCCAACACCAATGATTTCTTTTAACACCTGGTAAACATTCCCCGAAACCATGGTATCTTTTACTCGCCCCACTATGTTACCATCAGCTACTCTATAGCCTAACAGGACATTACCACTAAAGTCACCATTAAGCAAATTACCCTGTTCGGCACCTATAAGCCGCTCCACAATCAATCCCTCTCTCATGTCCTTCACCATGTCTTCAAACCTCTCCTTACCTTCGTCTATTACCACTGAGCTTATGTTTGGAACAGGAGGCCTATCCCCTAACCGCCTGCCACTACCAGTGCTCTTTTTACCAGCTAAAGCTGCTGTTTGTAAATCATAGAGAAAACTCGTCACTTCCCCTTTTGTAACCAGAGGTATTCGCTGGCTAGGTACACCTTCGCCATCACAAGGACAACTTCCGAGACGGTAAGGCAAAGTAGCATCATCCCAGATGGTGAGCTTGGTATCAAAAACACGCTCTCCTAACTTGTCCTTCAACCACGAAGTCCCTTCAAGAGCTGCCTTACCGCTAAAAGCAAATAGCAACGGGGGTAACAAAGCACTGGCTACTCCCTGAGGAGTAAAGATAATTGGCAGTTGTTTAGTAGATATGGCAGTCTTTCTTTTGGCTAGCTCCAGCTGCCTAATTAGCCTGTTTGCCAGAATATTAACGCCGGTAATAAAACGACATGAACCTTCACTATCCTCGACAAAAAGCATATCAGTGCCTTTCGTAAGCATACCTTCCAGGTTAATGGCGAAAAAGCTCCTATCCCATCTCGCTTCACCACCCCGAGAATTAACCAGGTGAACTGAGCTTACTCCCTTTGTCACCTCGACATCGCAGAGAAGCTCAGGAGTATGCTCCTTGACCTTCGCGATAAGTTGACTACCGAGCTCAGCCATCTGTTCCATGGCTATTTTGGGCACTTCTGAGTCAAAAACAGCCACATCAGCATAATCATTTAATGAAGGGAATTCGAAGTTAGCTGAAGGCCCAAAAGGCGCTGTTTCTACCGCCATGGCAACTAAGGTAGCCACATCATTCACACCACTACCAAAGGCGAAGCCAACCTTACCCTTCTTGAAAATTCGAAGGGCAACGCTGGTGCTCTCTCTATACTGAGTTTGCTTCAATCGATTAGCTTCAAAATCTACCGAAACGGTCTGGCTTGAAACTCTAAACACTTCTGCCTGCTCAGCCCTCTTTTGAACAAAGTCAAGAATCCTCAAAAGATCGTCCATCTTAAATTCCAAACCTCAGGATTTCGGATTTGGAGTTTATATCTATCTACCTCCAACTACACAGTGACGAATCCTGATATGTGGACTACCATTGGAAACAGGAAGTGGAAATTGCCCACCCTTGCCACATCCTCCACCTTGATTCATATCTAAATCGCTGCCAATAGCATCTATGTTACTCAAGGTAACAAAAACATTGCCTGTTAATACCACCGGTCGTAGCAACCCTGCCAATTTCCCATTTTGAATCATATAAGCCTCGCCTGCGGAAAAGGTGAACATCTCCAAGCTGGTCATCCCTCCGTACCAATTTCTGACGTAGACACCTTCCTTAATTTCGCCAAGCATTTCCTCAAAAGATGCACCTCCAGACTCAATGAAGGTGTTGGTCATCCGCACTATCGGAGGAAAGAGATAATTAATAGCACGAGCATTGCCGGTGGGCTTTTCCCCCATTCTGGCCGCTGTCTCCCTAGAATGAAGCCTTCCCACCAGGATACCTTCATGAATAAGATAAGTTTTTGAGGCTGGCGTCCCTTCATCATCATATTTATAGCTTCCTCTCAAGCCAGGGATGGTGGCATCATCAACAATGTTAAGATGCTTGCCCCCAAACCTTTTGCCCAGCACCATAACTTGCTTTAACGGCTCGTTCTGGTAAACAAAATCTGCCTCAGATAAATGCCCGAAAGCTTCATGAGCAAAAACACCTGCCAGAATAGGGTCTAAAATGACGGTGTATTCACCCCCCTTTGCCTGAGGAGCGTGGAGAAGCGCGGCAGCACGCTTAGCTACTTCCTTCACCTCATCGTGCAAGTTCTCTATCGCAGAAAAATCACCAACACTGCCCAAACTTAGACCCGCTTGTTGGATTTCGCCATTCCCTTGTGCTATGGCCGTCAACCGTAAAGTAAGATCCGGCTTGTTTTGCTCAATATAACTCCCAGCGGAATTAGCAAAAATGACCTTGCGATTGACATCTCGATAGCTAATCCTCGAATCCTGAATCTGCGGTGAAGTGAGTATAATATCATTGTATTCATCAAAAAGCTGCTTCTTCTTCACCAACGGCGTGTCCGCGGCGTTATCCTTTACCGGCGCCTCTACCATATCCACTACGGGCTCCATAGAAGGAATGGCAAATTCCTCTCCGCGAGTTAATTTTGCCTGCTTTACCGCCAGGTCAACATAGCTACCTAATCTATCAACAGAATTAAAACAGGCAAATCCCCAACCTCCCTTGACCAAAGCTCTAACATTGCCGCCAGAACTGTAGGTCCTACTCACCTCTTCCAGTTTCCCACCTCGGTAACTAATCTGAGTGGCTTGACTTTGTTCAAAACGACTCTCTACATAGTCGGCACTGCACCTAGATAAAATACCGGCAAATTGCTCACGCATCGGCTTGCTTCCTTTCCACAGATCACCCCAAATGGATTTTTGACCGCCTATATTATATACTCTAATTAAATGTCGCTTAAAAATAACAAGCGAATAAGGGAGCCTCGGAAATTCAAGAATTTTTGTCAAATAAGGAGGGCTTTAGATGAGATCCAGTTTCATTGGTAAGATTGAAAAAGCTAGCATTTATGCTCAACAACCAGAACGAGTGACTTTTTCTTCGTTTTCAGTGAATTTTAACGGAGAGAATGATATCCACAAATTAACTTACCAAGATGGAAAATGGCATTGTTCCTGCCATTTCTTTTCCCAATGGGGGATATGCAGTCACATTATGGCATTACAGCAAATGTTACCCAAAATGCTACCCCAGGAAGCCCTCTCGTCACCCATACTTAATGAATCTATACAGCACTAACTAGCTTTCGGCAGATATTTGGCAGCATAATCCAGAGCTTCAGTCACTACAAATAGAGAGCCGGTAACCAGGATAAGGTCATCATCCTTCGCCACAGATAAAGCTAAAGTGAGAGCTTGAAAAACGTTTTCGGCAATCTGTGGATTAAAACCATGCTCACTGAACCTGGCAGCTATATCATCGGGGAAAGCGGCACGCGGCTGCGAAGAACTGGTAACAATAACCTGAAGTGAAAGGGAAGCTAATTCTCGCACTATGCCGTCTATATCTTTGTCTACCGAGACACCAAAAATAACAAAGAGCCGCTCATAGTGGAAATACTTTTTCACATTCCAAGCCAATCTCCTCATCGATGCCACATTATGAGCACCATCAACTAATACCAATGGATTGCGATTCAAGATCTGAAACCGCCCTGGCCAGTCAACCTCCGCCAACCCCGTGACAATACTTCCCACTGAGATATCAAAGCCGTGAGATCTCAACATCTCTAACGACGCTACAGCAGTGCAGGCATTCTCTACCTGGAAATCTCCCAGAAGTGGAATGGTAAGATGATAAAATTGCTCTCTTCCTTCAACTATAAATGATTGCTGGTGAAGGTCATTGGTTACACTATGCCAGACAATGTCCTTGCCTACCTGAATCAATTCTGCGCCTTGTCTGCGGCAAACATCAGTTAACACCTTAGATACCTCCTCGCTTTGTGGAGAGCTGACAACAAAACAGCCAGGTTTAACGATGCCTGCCTTTTCCAGCGCTATCTCATCCAGATTGTCGCCTAAAATATCGGTATGGTCTCGGCTGATGGGAGTGATAACACAGACATCCGGTTTAACTACATTAGTGGCATCCAGCCTGCCACCTAATCCTACCTCCAATACCTGAAAATCCACCTGTTTCTCCTTGAAATAAGCAAATGCTAGCACAGTCAATGCCTCGAAGTAGGTCAGCTTCCAGAAATCAGGGCTACGATTTACTATCTCAATGTGAGGTTTGAGCTTTGTCATCAGAGAGGCAAACTCGGCTTCGGAGATTAAATTACTATTGACCCTGATACGCTCCCTCAGAGTATGCAGGTGGGGTGAAGTATATAGCCCTGTGTTATATCCTGCTGTAGTCAACACTTGGGCAATCATTGCCGCTACACTACCCTTTCCTTTAGTCCCTGCTATATGTATTGCCCTGGCACATAAATGGGGATTGCCCAATAACTGCAACAGATATTCCACATGCTTCAAGTTATAATCTGGCGAGGCATAGGATACGCCAGGAATTTTTTCATAATCGACAAGGCGGGAAAGATATTCTTCAGACTGGCTATAATTCATTCACCAGTAATACTAATCTACGGCAACAAAAATTTAAACATTGACAGATTGGAAAACAGCCTGATATAATCTCCACCGCTACTTTGCGCACAGGAGGTGAATCGTGGCGGAACAGGTCTTTTACGAGGATGTTGAAGTAGGTTCAGAGATCCCTTCTTTAGTTAAACGAGCTACGAGGCGACAGCTAGTGCAGTGGGCTGGAGCATCAGGAGACACCTACGAGATTCATTATAACAAAGATTTTGCTTTAGCGTCAGGGTTACCCGATGTGATACTCCATGGGAGGCTCAAGGCCTCCTTCTTGGGACAAATGCTCACCGATTGGATTGGATTGGAAGGAAACTTAAAGAAATACAATGTTCGCTACCGGGGCATGGATTTACCTGACCAGGACCTAGCTTGTAAGGGGAAAGTAACCAAAAAATATGTCCAGGATAATGAGCATTTCATTGAACTTGATATCTGGACAGAAAACCCGAAGAGTGAAAAGACAATAACTGGCAGCGCACTGGTCAGCTTACCATCAAAAGGTTAATTCTTTTAGCAAAAACAATTAAAGGAGGAATCCATGGCAAAACTAGATGGTCAGGTAGCGGTAGTTACAGGGTCAGGAAGAGGAATCGGAAAGGCAACGGCGATGCTCTTTGCCAGGGAGGGGGCAAGTGTGATGGTAAACGATATTGATCCAGCTCCTTGCGAGGAAGCAGCAAACGAGATAAACAAAGCCTTTCCTGGAAAGGCAGCATGCTGTGCGGCTGACATAACCAAAGGAGAAGATGCCCAGAAATTAATGGACACCGCTGTGGAGAAATTCGGCAAGCTCGACATTCTGATAAACAATGCTGGAATTACCAGAGATGCTATGATTCACAAGATGACCGATGCTCAATGGGATGTCTGCGTCAATATTTCTCTCAGAGGGGCGTTTAATTGTGTTCGAGCAGCTTCCAAACATATGCGACATCCAAACCATAATGGCAGAATAGTCAATGTGTCTTCGGTAGCCGGCTTAATGGGCAACGTGGGACAGATTAACTACTCCAGCGCCAAAGCTGGGCTCATCGGCATGACCAAAACGGTCGCTAGAGAGTGGGCAAATTTTGGCATAAGGTGCAATGTCGTCGCCTACGGAGTAGTTGATACCAGGTTAACCCGGGAGAAGGAAACAGGCGATATAGTTGCGGGAGAGCAAGTAGGCATTCCCAAGAAAATCAGGGATATCATGATAGGAGTAATGGGCGGCAAGACATTAACCCCTGAAGAGGCAGCAAAACCGATACTTTTCTTTGCTTCAGATGATTCCAACTTTATCACCGGTAATTTGCTAAACATTTCCGGCGGAGCTTATATGTGAAGAAGGAGCCAATAGCAAGAATTTTGGAGGGAAGGAATGACTGAAAAGGAAGTTACCTTGGAGGATTTGCGAAAGCAGATAGGCATTGAGGGACCGGCAATTACGGTGGAGATAGAGAAGGGAATGATTCGCCGCTTTGCCCATGCTGTAGATGACCCTAACCCCCTGTGGCGAGATGAGGAATATGCCAAGAAAACTAAGTATGGCGGCATTATCGCACCTCCATATCTTATATCCGCCGCTATATTCCTGACCCCTCCTACCGACCCCAAAGCCCCCACAGGCTACATGGGATCACCAGTTCCAAATATGCAATTCCCCAAAAACGTTAAAGGCATATTGGATGGAGGAGGAGAGTGGGAGATGTTCAAACCGCTGAAGGTTGGCGATGTCATTACGTCCCGCACCAAGCTCGCTAACATTTATGAAAGGGCGGGCAAAATGGGCAAGATGTATTTTTACGCCGCGGAAACAAACATCGTCAATCAGCGTAATGAGCAGGTCGCTAAAGCTACCGGAACCTTGATACTTTATGCTTGAGATAGGGCCCAAAGAGAATAATCAGCGCTTTAGTGAAGTTTAACTAAGAGTAATAGGTAGTCGCTGCGTTGTTTGGGTAACTTGTCCGAGAACAAAGAGACCAATTTTATCGATAAACTCCTAAGCGCTAGCAGGAGCAATAGAAGTTTGCTCTGTGTTGGACTCGACCCCGACCCGGAGCTCATGCCTAAAGCAAAGCCTCTGGAATTCAATCAAGCTATTATTGACGCTACTCGCGATTTAGTATGTGCCTATAAGCTTAACCTAGCCTTTTACGAAGCTCTGGGAGCCAAGGGGCTAACTGTACTGAATAAGACTATTGAACATATTCCCGAACACATTCCCGTGATTGGCGATGCCAAGCGTGGAGATATAGGTAACACTGCCAAAGTTTATGCCAGGGCTCTCTTCTCTACCTTCGGATTTGACGCTGCCACCATCAACCCTTACCTTGGCTTCGATTCCATAGAGCCGTTCATCAATTACAAAAACAAAGGGGTATTCATCCTTGGCTTGACTTCAAACCCTGGAGCTTCAGACTTCCAGAGGCTTCTATGTGCTGGGGCGCCACTGTATGACCTGATAGCACAGAAGGCAAAACAATGGAATATCTATGGCAATGTTGGCGTGGTAGTGGGAGCTACTTACATTGGGGAATTGAAGAGGATACGCTCAATTTGCCTCAACATGCCCTTGCTCATTCCCGGGATTGGCGCTCAGGGAGGAGACTTAGCTTCAGCTGTCAAATACGGGGCGGATGCTAAAGGGGAAAACGCCATTATCAGCGTATCACGGCAAATTATATACGCCTCGAAAGAAAAGGACTTTGCCCAAGCAGCCAGAGACATGGCTGAGAGAATTCGCAACGAAATTAACGCCCATTTAGCCTCCCGCTAAAGGATGCTTTGTCCACCAATATAAAACCCGGCGATATAGTTCTTCTCCACAAACCACATCCATGCGGCAGCTATGAGTGGAAGGTAATGAGGGTCGGCACTGATATAGGCTTAAAGTGCCTTGGATGCCAGCGAAGAATTCTATTATCAAGAAGCATCTTTGAAAGAAGGCTAAAACAGGTTATCCCCAAAAGCGATTAGCTATCCTGGCTCTCTCCATACGCCAGGACAAACAGAATTCCGATAGCCAGAGGTGGGAAACATAACACTGCTATAACTGGCTGGGAATAAAAAATTGCCATACCAGAGGTAACTGCAAAATGCACCAGCGGAACAAGACCCAAAAGTATAAACGATACTCCACCGAGCAATTCAGGTGATTTACCCATCCATTTCCAGGCTATGGCTACCGCTACCACAAATGGCGCACTGAGCAATATAGCTGCAGGCAGTAACCTAGGCTTATAACAGAAAAACCAGAAATAAATGGCAAACCCACTATAAGCCAAACCTAAGATTCGCGCCGCCCAGCGTACATATCCCACCATAGAACGAAGTTATTGTAACACTGTTTCAAGTTACTACTCAGTTAGCAAGTCTTACAAAGCAATTGCCAGTTTCTCCTAGCCAAGTTATAATTCCGTTATGACCACAGTATTTCCCATATCGCTCTGGGTGTTCTCTCCGTTGTTCCTCCCCAGAATATGCCCTGATAACCACTATGGATGGACTAAACTATAGGCGATCTAGTTAATTATAAACTTATGACTAGCAACAGTGACAACTTTGTTTTGCAAGAGAATTTTGACAGGGAAAGAAGAAAACATATTCCGTAAATACACAACGAGTGTAACAACAGGAGGTTACTATGAAGAATGAAGAACTTTGTTTTATGCCAGCCACGGAGATGGCAACAGCCATCAAAAAGAAGAGACTTTCTCCGGTAGAGGTAGTAGATGCCATCTTAAAACGTATTGAAGAAATCAATCCAAAGATCAATGCCTATGTGACTCTCACAGCTGAGGCGGCGCGCAACGCCGCCAAGGCAGCTGAGGACGCCGTGATGAAGGAAAAACCTCTCGAGCCTCTGCATGGGGTCCCAGTCTCTATTAAGGATCTCGTCTTTACCAAAGGGATCCGAACGACATTTGGTTCAAAACTCTACGAGCACTTCATTCCCGATGAAGACTGTGCCTTAGTGGAAAAATTGAACGCCGCAGGGGCAATCATCTTAGGTAAGACCAACACTCCAGAGTTTGGCCTTATTGCTAACACCGACAACCCGGTCTTCGGCCCATCCAGAAATCCCTGGAATTTAACCAAGACCCCTGGCGGCTCCAGTGGTGGTGCAGCTGCTGCCGCAGCTGCCGGTTTAGGTCCTCTGCACCATGGAAACGATGGAGGTGGTTCCATCCGCATCCCGGCAAGTTTCTGTGGCGTTTATGGACTAAAACCTCAATTTGGGCGGGTAGCCCGACAGCCTGCCCTTCATGGTATGGAAACCTTGGCTGCTGAAGGATCCCTGACCAGGACTGTGGCCGATGGGGCATTAATGCTATCTATCATGGCCGGGCCTGATGACCGAGACCACTTCTCCCTCCCCACCCAGGAAATGGACCTTATGAAGGCTGCCAAAGGTGATGTGAAAGGTTGTAAAGTGGCCTGGAGTCCAAATCTCGGCTACGCTGTGGTGGAGCCCGAAGTGAAGGACATCACTCGGAAGGCTGCCCGGCAATTTGAACATCTGGGATGTAAGGTGGAGGAGATCACCGCAGATTTCCTTGATATGGGATCAGATTGGCTGGCCTTGGTCATCTGTGAAACAGCTGCCGCCTTAGAAGATCGCAGGGAGGAATGGGAGAAGGTGATGTATTCCGTTTATAAACCTTTTATCCCCATGGCTGACACTTTTACATCGCGAGACATTGTTATGGCCCAATTTCATCGAGAGGACCTCTGGGCTAAAATCCGCCAAATATTTGAAAACTACGACTTCCTCCTCACCCCCACCATGCCAATAACTGCCTTTGACGTAGCGACCCCCTTGGGACCCACAAAGATCGATGGTCAAGACATCAGCCCCACGGCCGTACCTTGCTTCACCATTCCGTTTAACTTTACCGGGCAGCCGGCAGCTACTGTCCCCTGTGGATTTACCAAGGAAGGGTTACCCGTTGGCTTGCAGATCGTGGGAAGACGATATGATGAGGCTACAGTCATTCAAGCTTCAGCAGCCTTTGAGAAAGTCTGCCCATGGGCTGATAAAAAACCACCATTGAAGTAAAAAGAGACAACCAAGCTAGCCATGGCTAGCTTGGTGCAGCCAATCTATAATTTGGTTATGGCTCGGTGCATTTTCCACATTGATCTGGATGCTTTCTTTGCCTCTGTAGAGCAGGTTCACAATCCAGAGCTGAAGGGGAAGCCAGTGGTTGTTGGCGGAGACCCAAACCGTCGTGGTGTAGTATCCTCCCCCTCATACGAAGCTCGGCCCTACGGGATACGGTCTGGTATGCCTTTGTCCGAAGCTCGCAGGCTTTGTCCTCAAGCCATCTTCCTGCAAGTCAATCTTAACCGATATCGAGAAGCATCAACTAAGTTTATGAAAATCCTGACTGATTTCTCTCCCATTATTGAGCCGCTGGGCCTTGATGAAGCTTATCTTGATGTCACTGAATACCAACAACTTTATGGCTCCCCTGAGCAGATGGCGCTAGCAATAAAAGACCGTATAAATAAGAATTTAAATCTCATTGCATCAGTGGGCATTTCTACATGTAAGGTGGTAGCCAAAATTGCCTCAGACCTGTGCAAGCCTGACGGGTTACTGGAGATAGCTCCGGGGGAAGAGCGAGATTTCTTAACCTCCCTTCCAGTATCTAAATTGCCTGGCGTGGGTGGAAAAACGGAACAGGCATTAAGAGAAATGGGCATAACTACCATAGGCGAGCTAGCTTTGTGTCCTCTGGAGGAAATAAGGAAAACCTTTGGAATGCCGGGGATAACGATGCACCGTTATGCTAATGGCATAGACAACCGCACAGTAGAGATGCCGGGTGAATCCAAATCCATCAATCGCCAGATTACCTTCGCCCATGATACTTCAGACCGATATTTTCTTGAGTCTAATTTGCGGGGATTATGTAACGAGATTAGCGCCACGCTGCACTCCCAGAATAGCCTGGCAAGTTGCATTGCCATAAAACTCAGATACGCTGATTTCAAAACAATCACTCGGCAGGTTACTTTAGGAGAAGCTAGTAATGTTATGCATGTTATTCTCTCCACCGCGTTACGACTGCTAAATGAAGTTTTAGCAAAAAGTGAAAAGCCCATTCGCCTTATTGGCATTAAAGTATCAACTCTGAGTGGCAAAGAGAAACAGCTCTCTTTGTTCGGTTCCACGCAGCCTGATACAGAAAAACAGAATCGACTAGACAATGCTATCGCCCAAATCCGGAAGAAATACAGCGCAACATCCATAAGAAGAGGCAACGACATACCTATCAAGAATCTTTAACTTTCACCCCAAGCCACAGCTTCTAGCAAAGCGAGCCAGAGCCCACAACCTAATGCGGGGGCTGAGATACATGGGTAACACTCATGGTATGGTTAGTAATGATATTAACGGGATTATTGGGGTACTGGCTGTTGCAACGAACAGGCAGAGAACTACCTGTGTTCGTACGTAGAAGACCAGGGATACACAGTTTACGAGGATTATTGCTGGATTGCCACAAAGGATAGCCTCTATACTAGTACTGGATATGTCTCATACGTTCGTGTACCATAGGGGGAAACATGCAAAGGATCAAAGGTCTGAAGTGGGGCGTGCTGATAGGCTTCATCATGGTGACGCTTGTCGCTGGCCTGCGATGGAAGATGGGAATAAGCCTATTTTCTCCTTACTTCCTCTCACCAACCGTAATCCTCTGGCTAGCCGTATTAATTGCTGGAGTCGTTGCGGGGGGCGTGGCGGAGAATTTGGAGCGGAGGCGTATTCTAGTGGGAATCCTGTGTGCCATACCAGTAGTGGTAGCGTTGGCGGGAATCAATGCTTTAGGGTCTCGTATAGATTTGGACTTGGTGTTGGTCCTGTGTATCGCGGCGATAATCGCAGGGCTCGCAACCAGGAGACGTGGGCCTCTGGCAGGGATTCTCTGCACGATACCGGCGATGCTGATTTACTGGTATGAGGCAGAGCTAAGCAAGATATCCGGTTTTATCCCTCCCGGTTCGGTCTCTGTTGGCATGAGTGTAATGACGATGGGGCTAGCGGCGATCGGTGGCCTGACTAGTTATGGAATTCAAAGCCTCAAGCGAGTGGCAAAGTGAGAGCCTTTGGCAAAAGATTTTCCAACCATAACCCTCACCCGAAAATGAAAATTTGAGCCACTATTCCCTATCTTACCTTTTTTATGCCCCAGTCCTGATGTTCTTTTCATCATCCCTCCCTGAGATGACCTCAAGATTATTGAAGAAAAATATCTTCCTGTAGCCATTGACCATTCTCTTGCCCCGTAGGCACAAGACATCCTTAGTCGAGGTGTACGGCTTGGGTAAAGCAAAAAGCGTAAACAGGCTGTTCCCTTCTTTTCTAGCCCTGTCAAAACGGATGCTGGGAATCTCGCCCATTCCCAATATCTTCATTACCTGCCTCCATTGAGGGTCAGCTTCATCAGTTTGAAGAACATGCTTTCTCCAGACACTATCCCTTCCCTGGACAAAGCGGAACACACGCAATGAATCAACGTAATGGAGAATTTGCGGAAAATGCCTCAAGCCGCAACTTCGAGCAAAGCGAGCCGCCAGGAGGCTTGCTTTCACCTTTCAGCAAAAGTATAATTCAGCAAACTTGTAGCGAGAGGGGAAAATGCCACCTTATGCTTTTTTTCAAAAACAGTTCATGCCCCTAGCGGAAGCCAAAATTGGAATCCTGACTCATGCTTTCCACTATGGCACTGCTTGCTTTGAAGGCATTCGCGGGAACTGGGATAATGAGCATGAGAGATTCTGCCTCTTCAGAATCAAAGACCACTACAAACGCATGCTTAATGGCTGCCGCTTGCTAAAAATCAGCTTGCCTTATTCCATTGATGAATTATGTCAACTAACCGTTGAGAGTGTGGAGAAAAGCAATTACCATGAAGATGTCTATATCCGCCCTATGGCATATAAGAGTTCTGAAGCTCTCGGGGTCCGCCTTCACGACCTTGAAGATGATTTTCTTATTATTGTGACTACACTACCCGCTTATCTTGATATTCAGAATGGTGTTCGCTGCGGTGTATCATCATGGCGTCGTGTCGATGATACCATGATACCACCTCGAGGAAAGATCTGTGGTATCTATGTTAACGGCGCATTAGCTAAAACCGAGGCACTGGAAAATGGCTATGATGAAGCGATATTATTGAGCCATGATGGACATGTCTCCGAGGGCAGCGGCGAAAATATCTTTTTGGTCATCGATGGGAAGCTAATTACACCTCCCTCATCCGATAATATCCTCCTCGGAATCACCAGAGATACAGTTATGAAACTAGCTAAAAACGAACTGGGCGTAGACACCATAGAGAGAACAGTTGATAGAAGCGAGCTCTACCTTGCGGAAGAATGTTTCTTTAGTGGCACCGCGGCCCATATCACTCCAATCATTG